>Ga0209174_10001196_pt1 | contig 18576 bp, 18 predicted proteins | sample JI91814BDNA_FD_187505 | JGI IMG/M metagenome (GOLD analysis project Ga0209174, IMG submission 187505) | Wastewater effluent complex algal communities from Wisconsin, to seasonally profile nutrient transformation and Carbon sequestration -... | ecosystem: Engineered > WWTP > Effluent > Algae...
TCCCTCTGGCTCGGCATCCAGCGCTTGCGTGACTTCGCGTCGGGCGTAGAGCATATGCGCGAGATCGGTCATGTCATGTGAGTTGTGTATAACGGGATGGGGAAAAGCCCGGAAGGACAACAAGGAAACTCTTTACGACCGGGGTTTACAGAAGGTTCATCGACAGCATCCTTGACACATCTGGCAAGTGATCTGAGCCTTCTTCGAACAAGTTGACTGTGCTGAAGGATGCGTGAACCCTGCCACCTGATCAAGGAATGAACGACCACTCGATCTGATCACTCCGCTCGACACCAGCGGTCATCGCCCGGCACAGGCTGATGAACTCGCGCATGCCTGCCGTCTGGAACTTGCGGCGGTGCCAGAGGAAGTGAAAATGCCGCTGCAGGTCGAGTTCGGGCGTCTGTATGGCCACCAGGCTGCCGCGCCGGAAAGCCTCACGCAGCGCCAGGCGCGAGATGCAGCCGATGCCGAGGCCGAATTCGACGGCACGCTTGATCGCTTCGGTGTGCTCGAGCTCGAGGCGAACCTTGAGCGGCGAATGCTGATGGCGCAGCGCCTGATCAAGGGTCTCACGCGTCCCCGAGCCGGGCTCGCGGACGATCCAGGACTCGTCGGCGAGTTCCGCCAGCGTCGCCGACGCTTGTTTCGCCAGCGGATGACCGGGAGCGCAGAAGACGACCAGTTCGTCGGCCACCCACGGTTCGACGATCAGCTCGGGGTGCCGGCAACTGCCTTCGACCAGGCCGAGATCGAGTTCATGGCGCGCCACCTGGTCGACGATCGTCGCCGTGTTGTGCACTTTCAGATGCACGCTGCTCTCGGGATGACGGGTGAGAAAATCGGCGACGATCAGTGTCGCCAGGTAGTTGCCGATGGTCAGCGTCGCTCCGATCTGCAGCTTTCCGTAGCCGGCGTGCCCTTCGAGCCCGCTCTCGATCGCCGCAGCACGCTCGATCAGCTCGACGGCTTGTGGCAGCAGGGCCTGGCCAAGTTCATTCAGGCGCAGGGTCTTGCCGAAGCGGTCGAAGAGCTGCGTGTCGTACTGGCGCTCGAGTTCGCCGAGGGCCGTGCTGGTCGCTGACTGCGACAGCGAGAGCTCTTCGGCGGCGCGCGAAACGCTCTCGTGCCGAGCCACGGCCACAAAAACCCCGATCTGCCGCAAAGTGAATCGCATATCTACAAGTTAGATATAGTTTATTGAGAAAATCTGTTTTACAAATATAACATACGCAAATACCATGGCTCTCATCAACCGCACACTGGGGTCAAGAACGATGAGCACCTTTTCCGCCCAACAAGTCCTTTCGGTCCATCACTGGAACGACACCTTGTTCAGTTTTCGCACCACGCGCGACCCGGGCTTGCGCTTCATCAACGGTCAATTCGTGATGATCGGCCTGGCGCAGGAAGAGCGGCGACCGCTGACCCGCGCCTACAGCATCGCCAGCGCCAATCATGACGAATACCTCGAGTTCCTGAGCATCAAGGTGCCCGACGGCCCGCTGACCTCGAAGCTGCAGCACCTGGCGGTCGGCGACGAGATCGTCGTCAGCCGCAAGCCGACCGGCACGCTGGTGCTGCGCGACCTGCGCCCGGGAAGGAACCTCTACCTGCTGTCGACCGGCACCGGCCTGGCGCCGTTCATCAGCCTGATCCAGGACCCCGAGACCTATGAGCGCTTCGCGAAGGTGGTCCTCATCCACGGCGTTCGCTGGCAGCGTGACCTGGCCTACAGCGACTTCATCAGCAGGGATTTGCCGCAGCACGAGTTTTTCGCGGACATGGTTCGCAACCAGCTGATCTACTACCCGACAGTGACCCGCGAGCCCTTCCGCAACCAGGGCCGGATCACCGAGCTGGTCAACAGCGGCCGCCTGTTTTCAGACATCGGCCTGCCGCCCTTGGACCCCGCTCGCGACCGCGCCATGCTCTGCGGCAGCCCGGCGATGCTCAAGGATTGCTGCCAGTTGCTCGACAGCCGGGGATTCGAAGTTTCGCCGCACATTGGCGCGCAGGGCGACTATGTGATCGAGCGGGCTTTCGTGGAAAAGTAGGCGCGACGGACAAGAGCGTCGTCTTCGCTTCGCCGGCTGTTACCGGCGGCAGCTTTGAAGGGCTGCCTTTCAATCGCCGCCGTGTGAAGCCTCGCCGGCCACGAGCCGCCAGTCTCGGGTAGACTTGCGCGTTTCGGGCGCCACGCGTTGGCCGCCCGCCGACCGCTTTTCTTCCTTTGGATCGACACGCAAGACCATGGCTCAATACGTATTCACGATGAACCGCGTGGGCAAGATCGTCCCGCCGAAACGCCAGATCATCAAAGACATCTCGCTCTCCTTCTTCCCGGGCGCCAAGATCGGCCTGCTCGGGCTCAACGGATCGGGCAAATCGACGGTTCTGCGCATCATGGCCGGCCTCGACACAGACATCATCGGCGAAGCGACACCGATGCCCAACCTCAAGATCGGCTATCTGGCGCAGGAGCCCGAACTCGACCCGGAGGCGACCGTTCGCCAGGAAGTCGAATCCGGCCTGGGCGAGGTTTTCCAGGCGCAGGCCAAGCTGGAAGAGGTCTACGCCGCTTACGCCGAAGCCGACGCCGATTTCGACAAGCTCGCCGAGGAGCAGGCCCGCCTCGAAGCGATCCTGGCGACTGCCGGGTCGGATCTCGGCAGCCAGCTCGAACTGGCTGCCGACGCGCTGCGTCTGCCCCCCTGGGAAGCCCGGATCGGCCAGCTCTCGGGCGGGGAAAAGCGCCGTGTCGCGCTGTGCAAGCTGCTCCTCTCGCAGCCCGACATGCTGCTCCTCGACGAACCGACCAACCACCTCGATGCCGAGTCGGTCGAATGGCTGGAACAATTCCTGGTGCGCTTCCCGGGTACGGTGGTCGCCGTCACCCACGACCGTTACTTCCTCGACAACGCCGCGGAGTGGATTCTCGAACTCGATCGTGGCCAGGGAATTCCCTGGAAGGGCAATTACTCGAGCTGGCTGGAGCAGAAGGAAGCGCGCCTGGAAACCGAGGCCAAGCAGGAAGCCGGCCGCATCCGGACCATGAAGCAGGAACTGGAATGGGTACGCCAGAGCCCGAAAGCACGGCAGGCGAAGAGCAAGGCGCGCCTGTCACGCTTTGACGAGCTGAGCAGTGTCGAGTACCAGAAACGCAACGAAACGCAGGAGATCTTCATCCCGGTCGGCGAGCGGCTGGGCAACAAGGTGATCGAGTTCAAGGAGGTCAGCAAGTCCTTTGGCGACCGCCTGCTGATCGACAAGCTCACTTTCAGCGTCCCTCCGGGCGCCATCGTCGGCATCATCGGCCCCAACGGTGCCGGCAAGTCGACCCTCTTCCGGATGCTGATCGGTAACGAAAAACCGGATTCCGGCGAAGTCGAGATCGGCGACACGGTCAAGCTGGCCTACGTCGACCAGAGCCGCGACTGCCTCGATGGCGAGAAAACGGTTTTCGAGGAGATCGCCGGCGGTGCCGACGTCCTAACCGTGGGCAAGTACGAAACGCCGGCGCGGGCCTACATCGGCCGCTTCAATTTCAAGGGTTCCGATCAGCAGAAACGGGTTGGCCAGCTTTCCGGTGGTGAGCGCGGTCGCCTGCACATGGCCAAGACGCTGATCGCCGGCGGTAACGTCCTGCTCCTCGACGAGCCGTCGAACGACCTCGACGTCGAAACACTGCGCGCCCTCGAAGACGCGCTGCTGGAGTTTGCAGGCAGCGTGCTGGTGATTTCGCACGACCGCTGGTTCCTCGACCGCATCTGCACGCACATTCTGGCCTGCGAAGGGGAGTCGCAATGGAGCTTCTTCAGCGGCAACTATCACGAGTACGAGGCAGACAAGGTACGCCGCCTCGGCGAGGAGGCGGCCAAGCCAAAACGGATTCGCTACAAGCCGATCACGCGCTAGTCGCTGCCATCGTGATGAGGCTTTCGGCGACCCCGAGAGCAGAGTGAAACCCACCTGGCGCCTGGAGTTCGCGCGGTCCATGGCGGCGCGCTGCCCTCGGCGCCAAATGCGGGCCACCCTGCCCCAGCCACCGTCATTGCGAGGCGGCGTAGCCGACGCGGCAATCCAGTTCCATTGTCTGACTCTTTGTCCGCCACATCAGCCAGGTAAAGAAACCTCTGGATTGCCACGTCGGCTACGCCGCCTCGCAATGACGAACGGGTTGCCGTGGCGCGGCGTTTACGCCGGGACTTCCAGCACGCACGGCAGCCGGGCGCGGCTGCCCGCCGGGGGCTAGCCAAGCCCCTTGAGGAATTCGCTGCGTTCGGGCTCCGAGTCGATATGCTCGGCGAGCTTCCGATAGAGTTCCCCGAGGTCGCCGGAATCGTTTGCCGCCCGCTTGATGAGCACCCTGGCGAGCGGCCCGACGTACTGCGCGAGGCGCTTCTCGGCGGCGGCGAGGGTCACGGCATCGAAGATCACTGCGGCCGCCTGCGCCGCTTCCTTGGCGCCGTCGGCGGCACGGTCGCTTTTTTCGACACGCGTCGCCGGCGCGGGTGGGATCGACGCCGACGGCGCTTTCTCCAGGCGCTCGATACGCTTCAGAAATTCGGAGCGCTCGCTACCCTCCGGAAGATTTTCCGCCAGCTCGGCGTTGAACTCCTCGACGCTCCTGGCATGCGAGGCACTCTTGCGCACCAGATGCTTGGCCAGTGGACCGATCGACCTGACCAGGGACGACTCGATCTCGGCCAGCATTTCCGGAGGCAGCGTCATCTGCAGCGCCGGCGGCGGGCTCGCGGCGGGGACGGTGCGCGCGGATTGCTCGGCCACCTGCCCTGCTCCAGCCCCTGGCTTGCTCTTCAGAAAGGCGCTCACCAGGGCAGCCGCGAAGTCGCGCGCGTTCTGATAGCGCTCGTCGGGCTTCTTCGCCAGGGCGCGTGCGATCACGGCGTCGAAGGCCGCCGGCAGCGCCGGGACGATCGACGACGGTGGCGCCGGCTCGACCCGCATCACATTATGGATCACGGCGACCGGCGTTTCGGCGACAAACGGCCCGCACCCGGTGAGCAGTTCGTAGAGAATCACGCCGGCCGCCCAGAGGTCGCAGCGGCCGTCGGCCGGAAGGCCGAGCAGTTGCTCGGGGGAAATGTGCGTCGGCGTCCCGACCACCGAGCCGACCCGGGTCAGCGACGAACTCTCGATCCGCGCCACACCGAAGTCCATGATCTTGATCTTCATGCCGCTGAGCACCATCAGGTTGGCGGGCTTGATGTCGCGGTGCACGACGCCGCTCTTGTGCGAATAGTCGAGCGCGGCGAGCAACTGCTTCATCACCTCGAAGATGTCGATCAACTCGAAGCGCCCGCGCTCGCGCATCAGCTTGCGCAGTTCCTTCCCCTGCACGTACTCCATGACGATGAAAGCCATCGTCTCGTCCTCGCCGAACTCGTAAACACCGACGATGCCTGGATGCTGCAGTTTCCCGCCAGCCTGCGCCTCACGCTTGAAGCGGGTCACCGCCGAATCCACTTCGACGTTGGCCAGGTACTCGGCAAGAATCGTCTTGATGGCCACCGGGCGCTCGATGACCGGGTCGAAACCCTCATAAACCGCGCCCATCGCGCCCTTGCCGAGCTCGCGACGGATTTCATACTTGCCGATGCGTTCCGGGATGGTCATGGCCTGGCTGCTCCACATTCAGGGACGACAAATGAATCGACGGCGACGAATCGACAGCGCCCCAGTGCTTGCCTGCGCCATCGCCTGGCCGCGAACGCTCAGGATTCGATCAGCTTGATCGCCTTTTGCAGACTGCGGCGCATGCGGTTGAACGAGTTGGCCAGCACGTCGATTTCGTCGCCGCCGCGGGCCGGGAACTCGGGAACGTCGAAGTCCCCCGTCGATACCTTGTTGGCCGCCGCCGACATGCGCGAAATCGGCTGGATGATGAGCAGCGAGAGCATCAGGTTGAGGACCACGAAAGTGGCGAGAAAGACGCCGCCGAGGGAAACCATGAACGTCGTGAAGGTGCGTTGAGCGTTGGCCAGCGGCACCGACATCGGCACCGAGACGACCTGCGCGCCGACGGTTTCCATGTGCTTCCAGCCGAAACCGTTGTTACCGCCGTAGATCTTGATCATCGACGCCGGCGCCGCCGATGGCACGCTGTGGCAGGCCAGACACGCCGGATCCTTGATGGTGATCGGCCGCGCGATGTAGAGCATGCGCCCGGTCGGCGTCTCGCGCTCGCCAACCAGCTCGGTCGCACTTTCATCGCCACGGAACTTCTGGACGATGTCGCTCTCCCAGTCCACCGCACGGTCGCGCGGGTTGGTGGGATTGAGCGTCGCCTCCTTGTAGCTGAAGTCCGGGTACTTGCTGTGCAGCTTGTTGAAAATCTCGGTGGCCGCGTAAGCCGGTACCGTCTGCGGCAGAAAAGTCGTCGCCAGTTGCGCCTCGAGCAGAGGTTTGACCTGCGCCACCGTGTAGCCGCGCACCGACAGTGCCGACTCCATCATCAGGCCGGCGTTGCGCAGCGTTTCCTGCTTGGCGTTCTCGTCCAACAGTCGGTGCGAGACGTAGGCCGACACGGCCATGCCCGCGCCAAAGACCAGCAACAGCACCAGGTTGAATTTCAGTCGTAGACCCATGATCGCTTCCCCTTCCAAAAAAGAAGCCGAGTAACGTCAGCCGCGGCAGCGGGAATCGGGGCAGGCCCCCTTACCGTGCCCAAACCATACTCTCCTGCCATGGCGTAAAGCGGGTCCAGGCCCGTGCTGCAAGGTACAAGCTAGAGGGGGGAAAAGGCAAGGAGAATCGTTCCGCTCCGTGGCCTTGACCCCTTGCCCTTGTTCAACGAGGTAGCGTGAGCCGATGCTCCGGCCAAGCTCGATCGCCCCTCATTCCAACTCGCGCAAACGCTGCACAGCCTCCTCGACCCGCCGCACGGCGATCACCTCGAGGCCGGCTATGGGCTGCCTGGGCTCGTTGGCTTCGGGAATCATGGCACGCGTGAAACCGAGCTTGGCCGCTTCGCGCAGGCGTTCCTGGCCGCGCGGCGCCGGGCGTATCTCACCGGCCAATCCAACTTCACCGAATACAACAAGTTTCTCCGGTAAAGCCCTGTTTTTAAGCGATGATACGATCGCCAACAAGACCGCCATATCGCCCGCAGGCTCGCCGATCTTGACCCCGCCGACGGCATTCACGAAAACGTCCTGATCGAAGCAGACGATGCCCGCGTGGCGGTGCAGGACGGCCAGCAGCATCGCCAGGCGCTGCGCGTCGAGCCCGACCGTCAGCCGCCGCGGATTGCCGTGCGCCTGATCGACCAGCGCCTGGATCTCGACCAGCAGCGGCCGGGTGCCTTCCTGGGTGACCAGCACGCAGGAGCCCGGAACGTCGTTGCCGTGCGGCGAGAGAAAGATTGCCGAAGGATTGCTGACCCCCTTCAGGCCGCGGTCGGTCATCGCGAAAACGCCAATCTCGTTGACCGCGCCATAGCGGTTCTTGACGGCGCGAATCAGGCGGAAGCTGGAGTGCGTATCGCCCTCGAAATAGAGCACCGTGTCGACCATGTGTTCGAGGACCCGTGGCCCGGCCAGGGCCCCCTCCTTGGTCACGTGCCCGACCAGGATCACCGTGATTCCGGTCTGCTTGGCCAGGCGGGTAAGCTGCGCAGCGCATTCGCGCACCTGCGCAACCGAGCCGGGTGCCGAGTTCAGCTGTTCCGACCACAGGGTCTGGATCGAATCGATCACCGCCACCTGCGGCCTGGCCGTCTGCAGGGTGGCGAGGATTTTCTCCAGATTGATTTCGGCGAGCAGGCGGAGTTCGCCGGTCTCCAGCGACAGTCGCCGGGCGCGCATGGCAATCTGCTGACCCGACTCCTCGCCGCTGACGTAGAGGACGTTGCGCGCCGGAGCCAGCCCGGAAAGCGCCTGCAGCAGCAGCGTGCTCTTGCCGATTCCCGGGTCTCCACCGATCAGCACCACTCCACCGGCAACCAGTCCGCCCCCCAGAGCGCGATCAAATTCGCTGATCCCGGTCGGCAAGCGATCTTCCTCGCGCGCCTCGATGGCGGAGAGCGTCTGCAGTCCTGCCGTGCCGCCGAGCGCCGCAAAACGGCTCTGCTGGCCGCTGGCGGCGGCTTCGGCGATCGTTTCGACGAGGGTGTTCCAGACGCCACAGCCGGGGCACTGCCCTTGCCACTTGGCAGCGCTGGCACCGCATTCGCTACACGAAAAGACCGTCTTGCGAGAGCCCGCTGCCCTGGCCACGATCAGACTTCCAGCACCGGCACGCGCCGGGCGAGCGCGCAAAACAGCTCGTAGCTGATGGTCCCGGCGGCACTGGCCACCTCGTCGGCCGGCAGCCCGTCGCCCCACAGGACGACCGGACTGTTCAACCCGGCGTCGGGCAGTTCGGTGAGGTCGCAGGCCAGCATGTCCATCGACACCCGCCCGAGTGTCTTTGTCCGTTGCCCGCCGACGACGATTGGCGTGCCGCCCGGTGCATGCCGCGGGTAGCCGTCGGCGTAGCCGCAGGCGACGATGCCGACGCGCGTCGGCCGCTGCGCGACAAAGGTGCCCCCGTAACCGACCCGCTCACCGACGCCGATCTCCTGTATGGCCAGGAGGCGGCTATGCAGCGTCATCACCGGTTTGAGGCCAAGGCTCGCCGCGTCCTGGTCGGCAAACGGGCTGCCGCCGTAGAGCATGATCCCGGGTCGTACCCAGTCGTGCGCGGTCTGCGGATAGCGCAGGATAGCCGCCGAATTGGCGAGGGAGAGCGGGAAATTTGCCGCGGCGGGCCAGTTCGCGGTCATCGCCCTGAAACGCTCCAGCTGCCAGGCGATGCAGGACTCGCCGCCGCTGCCGTCGGCTTCGGCGAAGTGGGTCATCAGGGTGAGCGGACCGAGAGCCGGCAGGGCTTCGATTTCGCGTCTGACGGCCGGCAGCTGCGCAGCGCTGATCCCCAGGCGATTCATTCCGCTGTTGAGCTTCAGATAAATGGGCAGTGGCCTGCGTGGAGCAGGCTGCGCTGCCCGCCGCAGCATTTGCAGTTGCTCGACGCTGTGCACGACGATGCTCAGATCATGCGCCGCGCAGACCGCCAGGTCGGCGACCTCGAAGAAACCTTCGAGAAGGAGAATCGGCTGCCGAATGCCCGCCTGGCGAAGGGCGATCGCCTCGTCGAGATCGAGCAGGGCGAAACCGTCGGCAACGTCGCCGAGCGCCGCCGCAGCGCGCAGCAGACCATGACCATAGGCGTTGGCCTTGACCACCGCCCAGGCCCTCGCCTCCCTGTCCCGGCGGCGGGCGTATTCCCTGGCCAGCAGGTAGTTGTGACGCAGCGCCGCGAGGTCGATGCGCGCCCCGATCGGCCGCGGCATCAGGCAGACAGCTCCTTGAGCTTGTTCCGGGCGAACTCGACGAAGCTGAGGACCACCTGCGAGCGGAAGCGCTCCTTCGGATAGACCAGCGACAGGGTGCGCGTCAGCGCCGGACGCAGGGGAACGGCAACCAGCGTGCCCAACTGCCGCTCCTTGTCGAAGCTTGCCCGGGAGACAATCGAAAAACCGAGGCCGGTCGCCACCACACCCTTCAGCGCTTCCGGACTCGAAAGCTCCATGATCGTCTTGAGCTGGTCGGGCTCGACGCCGCAGGCGCGCAAGTAGTCGTCGGTGACTTCGCGCGTGCTCGAACCTGGCTCACGGGCGACGAAGTCGTGCGGCAGCAGGCTGCGCGCCTCGACTTCGCGATAGCTGGCCAGCGGGTGGCTGGGCGTGCACACGACCTGCAGTTCGTCATCGCCGCAGCCCTCGCATTGCAGGCTGGGCAGGCTCACCGGCGATTCAATCAGGCCAATATCGAGCGTATGTGCGGCGATGGCGTTACTGATCACGTCCGAGTTTCCGACCGTCAGGCGGACGCGCACCTGCGGATAACGCACATTGAATTCGCCTAGGAATCGGCGGCAGCATGAACTCGGCAATCGTCGTGCTCGCCCCGACCAGCAGGCTGCCGCTCATCTGCCCGGTCATTTCGGCGACCCGGATATCGAGCTCGGTAGACAAAGCGAGGATGCGCTCGGCATAGTCGAGCACCAGTTCGCCGGCCGCGGTCAGCGAGATGCGCCCCCCACCGCGATCGAAGAGGCGGGTATTGAAGCGCTCTTCCAGTTGCTTGATCTGAAAGGTGACGGCCGGCTGGGTCATGTGCAGCGCCTCACCCGCCTTGGTGAAAGAAAGGTGCTTGGCCACAGCGTGAAACACCTGCAGGCGACGGTCTGCCATAAGTCCTCTCCCGGTTACGACTTATTTTTTCTATTCAATCACAAAACCGGCCTGCCGGCCAGAGCGCGGGCGCGCCGTGCGACGCACCGCCACCCGCTGCGCTAACAAGTTGCTGCCTTTCATGGTATAAGCCCAGCATATCAAGAATAGCCCTTTCAGAACGCTCAATGCCCTTCGGTTTCTACATCATCATGGCCGCGCAGTTCTTTTCCGCGCTGGCCGACAATATCCTGCTCATCGTCGCCATCTCGCTGTTGCGCGACATGCAAGCCCCAACTGAATACGAGCCGCTGCTGAAGACCTTTTTCACGGTCTCTTACGTCGTCCTCGCTGCTTTCGTCGGCGCCTTTGCCGACTCGATGCCGAAGGGGCGGGTGATGTTCATCAGCAACGGCATCAAGATCGTCGGCTGCGCGATGATGTTCTGGCAGGTGCATCCCTTGCTCGCCTACGCCGTCGTGGGCCTCGGCGCTGCCGCCTACTCGCCCGCCAAGTACGGCATCCTCACCGAGTACCTGCCGCACCGCCTGTTGGTCGTCGCCAACGGCTGGATCGAAGGCCTGACCATCGGCGCCATCATCCTCGGCGTCGTCGTCGGCGGCCTGCTGATCCGGCCGGACGTCGCCACTGGGCTGCTGAGCTTCGATTTTCCGCTACTGGACACCGGTGTCGATACGGTTGGCGAAATGGCCATCTGTTTTGTCGCCCTTTTCTATGTGGTCGCCGCGCTGTTCAACCTTTACGTCCCCGATACCGGCGTCGATCACCGCGTTCTGCACAAGAACCCCTGGTACCTGCTGCGCGAATTCAACCATTGCCTGATGCTTCTCTGGCGAGATCGCCTCGGCCAGATCTCTCTGGCCGTGACCACGCTGTTCTGGGGCGCTGGTGCGACACTGCAGTTTATCGTCATCAAGTGGGCCGAAACCTCGCTGCAATTCGACCTCTCGAAGTCGAGCATGCTGCAGGGGGTCGTGGCGATCGGCGTCGCACTCGGTGCCGTCGGCGCCGCGCGCATGATCACCCTGCGCCGGTCGGTGCGAGTCATTCCGCTCGGTATTGCCATGGGAATCATCGTGCTGGCGATGAACTTCGTCCAGCACACCTGGATCGCCGTCCCGTTGCTGGTCCTCATTGGCGCGCTTTCCGGCTTTTTCGTGGTACCGATGAACGCCCTGCTGCAGCACCGCGGCCACATTCTGATGGGTGCCGGTCATTCGATCGCGGTGCAGAACTTCAACGAAAACCTGTCGATCCTGGCGATGACCGGCCTCTACTTCCTGATGGTCCGTGCCGAGATGTCGATCTACCTGGTGATCACCCTCTTCGGGCTCTTCCTCAGCGGCACGATGCTGCTCGTCAAGTTCCGCCACGAGGCGAACCAGCGGCAGCACGACAACGTGATTCACCTCGACGACGGCGGGCACTGACGAACGCGGTCGTGCACAGAACCTGGGTATCAGCGCCCGCAGCGTCAATCGGGAAGTCGGTCTACCTCGCCGCGTTGAGCTTCTTGACCCCGGCAACGAAACGCGCCAGCGTCGCCGACAGCACGCCGCGCGGAATGGTCAGCTCGATCAGCTGAAAGCGACCGCGCGTCGCTACCGCCTTGTCGAGCGCGGCCTTCAGTTCGCGGCGGCTGCCCACCCGTTTCCCGTCACCGCCGAGGCCGGCGGCCATTTCGGCGAATCCCCAGTGCCCCAGGTCGTTGAAGCGGGATTCCGGCTGGAAAGTGCGCAGCATTTCCCAACTGGCGTTGTTGAACAGCAGCACAATCGGATCCCAGCCATAGCGCTGGCAGTTGCCGAGTTCCCAGCCAGTCATCTGGAAAGCACCGTCGCCGACCAGGATCAGCGGCCGTTGCCCGGTCGCCGCCTGCAGGCCCAAGCCCGCCGGCACCCCAAAACCCATGGTCGCGTAGTAGCCCGGGGCGACCAGTGCCGTGTGTTCGATGTCCATGGCCGTAAACAGGCAGTCGCCGATGTCCGAGGCAATCGGCAACTTGCCATGCACGGCCATCAGATCATTAACCGCGGCGGCGATGTCGGTGGGTGTCAGTGACGCCTGATCGGCAGGCATGTGGCGTGGAAAGTTGCGCGACGACATCGCCGAGCGGCTTGAATTGGCGCCAGGAACGCTCTCCAGCAGGCAATCGACAAGCGCCGTGAGCGGTATCTGCGGGTAGATGTGGTAGCCGATGGTGACCTGCTCATCGAGCGCCTGGATCGTCTTGCGCAGATCGATCTTGCTCGCCGAAACACCGAAGTTGGTGTCGCAGACGATCACTCCGAGCAGGAACAGGCCATCAGAGGTCTCGACCAACTCGGTCACCTCGGGTAGCCCGGCGACCCCCATGTAAGTTCCGAGCAGTGGCACATCGGCATCTGCGAGAAGGCCGCGGCCCATGAAACTGGTGACCACCGGCAGATCGAGGCGGCGCGCCAGTTCGGCGACGCGCGCTTCCAGTCCGAAGCGGCGCACCTCGACGCCAACCATCAACGCCGGCCTGCTCGCGCGCTGCAGGCGCGCACGAATCTCGTCGACACAGGCAGCGAGCGCATCCGGGTCAACCACCGCCGCGGGCATCGCCGGCACCGGCTGACAGGGCTCGGCGACCATGTCGCGCGGTAGCTCGATGTAGGCCGGCCGCGAGTAGCGCCGGCAGTTGGCGAGCACGCGCGCGATGTCGCTCGGCGCCCGCCCGGCGTCATCGAGTCGTACCTGGTCACAAGTGATTTCGCGGAAAATCTGGAACTGCGAGTCGAGAGTCTTGGCCTGATGGTGCAAAAGCAGCCCGGCTTTCGACTCGTTCTTTCCGGGCCCGCCCGAGAGGACCACCAGCGGCGATTTTTCGGCGTAGGCGGCGGCCACCGGGTTGACCATGTTCAGCGCACCGGCGCCGTAGGTCACGGCAGCGACACCGAGCCCGCCGATCATGCGCGCTGCCGCATCGGCCGCGAAACCGACGCCCGGTTCGTGCGATAGCGTGTACAGCGGCAGGATCTGCGACTCCTCGATGATCTTGAAAAAGGGCAGCGCGAAATCGCCCGGGATGCCGAAGATCTGGTGGGCGCCGTTTGCCTTGAGGGCCAGGAGCAGGGATTCGGTAAGGTTCATCAGCGCCGCCTCAGATGTCGTTACAATAAGATGACGATGATCGCATTAGCGCGCAAGAGGTGTTGGACATTTCTCCGATAATCCCTATACTACGCACATTTCATGCGCGAATTGGCCAGTTAATGTCAAAGATCACCATCGATCGCTACGATCTTGCACTTCTCGACGCCCTGCAGCGAAAAGGCAACGCCACCAATGCAACCCTCGGCGAGCAGATCAATCTCTCCGCGTCGCAGATCAGTCGCCGTATCCAGCGACTCGAAGAAGATGGCATCATCGCCGGCTACGTCGCCTTGCTGGCTCCCGCCGCGCTCGGTCTGGGCGTCACGGCCTTTGCCCAGGTGATCCTGGAAAGCCATGGCGACAACGCCAGCGAAACCTTCGAAAGCGCCGTGGCGGCGATGCCTGAAGTCGTCGATTGCTACTCGATCAGTGGTGATGCCGACTACATGCTGCGCATCGTCGTTCCGGATCTGGCTTCGTTTTCGGATCTGATGATGAAAAGCCTGCTCTGTCTGCCCGGTGTCGCGCGCATCAAGACCAGCATCGCCCTGCAGACCATCAAACAAACGCACGTCCTGCCGCTCGGTCACCTGACGCAGCCGAGCAGGCCGCGCCAACGCGTCCGCTACGCCGAGAATTAGAGCAGCAGCGGCGCGTTCGGCAGTTCGTTGGCGTTTTCGGGCGACGCCGGGAAGTGCTCGCGCAGGGCTTCGCTGATCGTCTGCAGCGCCAGCAGCACGCCGTTCTCGAAATCCCCGGCGGCAAAGGCGTCTTCCATTCGCCGGCAGACGGCATCCCAGAAGGGCCGACCGACGCGGCGGTCGATGCCCCGATCGGCGACGATTTCGACCCGCCGGTCGATCAGTTGCAGGTAGATCAGAACGCCGCTATCGAGCTCCGTATCCCACACCCTGAGCTGCGAGAAAAGATCGATCGCCCGCATCCGTGGCGTTTGCCCGCGCCACAGGTCGGGCAGCGCCAGATTGCCTTCGACGACCAGCCGCAACTCACCCAGATGGCCGGCCTCCGAACGGGCGATAGCACTCTCCAGCCGCTGCAGCACTGGGCGCGAAAACACGCGCCGCACCCACCAGTCGGGAAAAATCAAGTGCCGCAGCAGTCGTTTCAATTCCATTACCAGCCTCCCGAAGCGCCGCCGCCACCAAAACCGCCACCCCCACCCGAGAAGCCCCCACCGCGACCACCGCGACCACCACTGCCACCACCCCACGAAACACCGCCCGGAAGTCCGCTCCGACCACCGGCAATACCCACGACCAGCGAAACGACGAAAGCGAGCACGCCGATGATTGCCGCGACCAGTAAAGACGAGAACAGGAAGGAAGTGATTACGCTGGCGGCAAGTGCGACCAGGCCGGCGGCCAGAAAACGCCCGAAAATGGCGCGCAGCACACCGCCAACGACAAATACCAGAACGAAACCGGCAAAAAGGAGCTGCTCGAAACGGTCGTCGACGTCGGCCGATGTGCTGCTCTGCGTCTCGGGAGCCGGCAACGGCTCGCCGGCGATCACCTTGAGCATCGCCTCGACGCCGGCGTCGACGCCGCCGTAAAAGTCGCCTTCCCTGAAGCGCGGCGTGATCGTCTCGCTGATGATCCGTTTGGCGATGGCATCGTTGAGCGCGCCCTCGAGGCCATAACCCACCTCGATACGCAGGCGCCGGTCATCCTTGGCGATCAGCAGCAGCGCGCCGTCATCGATTCCCTGGCGCCCCAGCTTCCACGCCTCGACGACACGCAGCGCGTACTGTTCGACGCCTTCCGGTTGGACGCTGGCGACGATCAGGACCGCGACCTGCGCTCCCGTCTCGCGCTCGAGAGTCGCCAGCTTGGCGTCGAGCGCCTCCCTCTGCTCGCTGGTCAGCGTACCGGTCAGGTCGTTCACCCGCGCCGTCAGCGCCGGTATCGCCTGCTCGGCGCCCGCCGGAAAAGCGGCGAAGACCAGGACGAGCAGACTCAACAGCCAGCCGAGCGGGCGGGTAGGCAGCCAGGACATCGCTTGCTGCGCCCTAGTGTGCGCCTGCCGGCGCGGCTTTAGCCGCCCCCGGCGGCGCGGAAAAGTCTACTTTCGGCGCCGTCGAGATCGCTTTCTCGTTGTCGACCGTGAAGTTTGGCTTGACCGCGTAGCCAAGAATCATCGCCGTCAGATTATTTGGAAAGGTCCGCACCGAAACGTTGTACGCTTCGACCGCCTTGATGTAGCGGTTGCGGGCCACCGTAATCCGATTCTCAGTCCCTTCGAGCTGCGCTTGCAGATCGCGAAAGGCGCCGTCCGCTTTCAGTTGCGGATAGTTTTCGGCGACCACCAGCAGCCGTGAAAGGGCGCTGGACAAGCCAGCCTGTGCCTGCTGGAAGCGGGCAAAGGCGGCCGGATCATTGACCAGCTCCGGCGTCGCCTGGATGCCGCCAACCTGTGCGCGCGCCTGCGTCACCTGGGTGAGGACTTCCCTCTCGTGACTGGCGTATCCCTGCACCGTGCTGACCAGATTGGGAACCAGGTCGGCTCGCCGCTGGTACTGATTGATCACTTCCGACCACGCCGACTTGACCGCCTCGTCAGCGGTCTGGAAAGTGTTGTAGCCGCAGCCCGAGAGCAGGCTGGCCAGCACGACGACGAGGGACAAAAAGCCGATGCGCATGATGATTTCCTTCATGGGATAGACAGCCTGTGGAATGCAGCGGGGATTGCAGGGAACATGCCCGCCGCCCGTCGAACGATTGCGGCGTGCTCGCCGGAAGGCGCGCGGCAAGGGCGGGGAACGGGCAAGACATCGATCATCGGCGGGGTGTCGCGAGCGGTCATGGGCGTCAGGCCGGCAGCGCAGCCGAAGTGGTGGCGGTATGTAGCAGCGTTCGCGCCCGGCACAGATCCTCCCAGGCCTTGGCCTTGTCCTGCAGCGTGCGCAGAAGATAGGCCGGATGGTAGCTGACGATGACCGGAATCCCGGTTGCACTGCCGTCCGCTTCCCGATACTTGAAGGTCTGGCCGCGCAGACTGGCCAGCGAACCGACGTCGCCGAGAACGGCATGCGCCGCGGCCCGGCCGAGCAGAACGATCAAGCGCGGCTGGATGAGTGTGATCTGGCGCCGCAGATACGGCGCACAGGTGGCCATTTCGGCTGCCTCGGGCGTACGGTTGCCGGGCGGGCGACACTTTACGGCGTTGGCAATGTACACGTTCTCGCCGCGCTGCAGGTCGATCGCCGCCAGCATCGCATCGAGAAGCTTGCCGGCTGGTCCGACAAAGGGCTCGCCACGAAGATCCTCCTCGGCTCCCGGTCCTTCGCCGATGAACAACCAGTCGGCAGCGGTGTCGCCAACGCCCAGCACGGCTTGCCGGCGCTCCTGGCACAGCGCGCAGGCACGACAGCCGGCGACACTGTCGCGCAACCCATCCCAGTCCAGGCGCGCGATCTGCTGTTCGCGGTCGTTGGCCGGCGGCCCCGCGCTGCGGCTGACTGCCGGTGGCGAGGGAGCGTCGGCCGCCGCGGCGACCACGGGAACGGCCGCCATTGCTTCGCTTACCGCGGGCGTCGTCGTGGCTGGCGGCCCGGCGAACGCTGCCGTGCCTCCTCGGCGCAGCGCCGCCTGCTCGCGCAGGCGCCATTGCGAAGGCAGGCCCATCTCGTTCAGCAGCTGCCAGCGCGTCAAGCCCGTGGCGCGGGAATTTCCAGCCCTCATCCCGAAACCTCTTCCAGTACGTGTTGCAGCACCAGTGCATCCTCGCGCCCGAGCGCGGCCGCGTAGTAGTCGCGGCGCACGCCGATCTGCTGAAAACCGAAATGCTCGTAGAGCGCCAGCGCCCGCGTGTTCGACCGACGCACCTCGAGCAGCAGCACCACTGCCCCGGCCCGCCGCGCCGACTGCATCGCGTGACGCAGCAGGAGGGCGCCAAAACCCATTCCCTGACGCTTCTCAGTGACGCTCAGGTTGAGCAGGTGCGCCTCATCGAGCGCCAGCATCACCACGAAATAGCCGACCAGGTCGCCAGCGACGCGGCAGCCCCACACACTGTAGCCGGCGACAATCGAATCGACGAAGTTGCCACGCGTCCAGGGAAACGCATAAACGCCCTTCTCGACGGCCAGCATTTCGTCGACATCGCCGTGACCGAGCGGCAGTATCTCGACCTGTGCGGAGAGCACGGCGTTCACGCCTTGCCGCCGTTGGCCAGTCGTTCGGCAACCGTCTGCGCCACCTTGTTGCGCACGTACAGCGGCGCCGCGTCGGCGGCGTCGACCGTCTCGCCATGCGCCAGGCGTACCGCGGCCAGGCGTGCCACGCAGCCGGCGTCAGGCATCAATTCCGGCTGCCATTCGTACACGCAAGGCGACAGGCGCTCCCGTAACGCGGGATACGCCTTGAGGCCATTGCCACACGCCAGCCAGCCGCTGGACTCGGGAAGCGGCAGCGCTGCAGGGTCGCAGACGGCGACCGCCGCCAGGGCGACGCCACCGACATAGAAAGCGTAATAGACCTCTCCCATGCGCGCGTCGAGCGCGACGATGACCCGTTGCCCGGCGCCGCTCAGCGCCATTGCCTCGAGCGTGCCGACCGGGATAACCGGCAGGTCATGGGCAAACGCCAGTCCCTGCGCGACGCCGCAAGCGACCCGCAAACCGGTAAACGAGCCCGGACCGGCCGCGAAGGCAATGGCGTTCAAGTCGGCAAAGCGTAGCCCCGCTTCGCCCAGCGTCGCCCGAATCAACGGCAGCAGGGTCTCGGAATGGGCAACGCCGATCGGGCAGGCACGCCGCAGCAGCTCGCCCTCGCGCCACAGGGCGATGCTGCCAAGCTCGGTCGAAGTCTCGATGGCAAGCAGATTCATGCGCTGCATTTTACCCGTCCTGGTCGCCGGCGTCGCCTGCGCAGCGCCTGGTGGAAGCTGCGCAAAGGCGAACAGCGCGCCGGGCGCGAGCCCCGACAAGAGCACCGCCGGCCCCCACTTCCCTCTCCGCAGCGGCCACTATCGGGCAGCGGGAACGCCTCCACGACTCGTCGCGACTGGCGACCCAGCACCGCCGGTTTGGCCGCCCGAGCCCTTTGCCGATACAATGCCAGGGTCTTCGACGCGTTGCTGTCGCGTTCGACTCCATAACCTCAGCATAGAAAGTGCCGCCATGAAAGTACTGCTATTGACGCGAGAGTATCCTCCCCATGTTTACGGTGGAGCCGGCG
>Ga0209174_10001197_pt1 | contig 18568 bp, 14 predicted proteins | sample JI91814BDNA_FD_187505 | JGI IMG/M metagenome (GOLD analysis project Ga0209174, IMG submission 187505) | Wastewater effluent complex algal communities from Wisconsin, to seasonally profile nutrient transformation and Carbon sequestration -... | ecosystem: Engineered > WWTP > Effluent > Algae...
GGTTCGGCGGCGGGCGCGATCACTGGTGCGATCGCTGGTTTCGGCTCGGTGTCCGTGTCGGGCGCGTGCTCGTCGGGTTGGTTGTACACGTTGAATGGCGCGGCGACGTCGAAGTCTGGCTCTGAGTTCACGGCGAGCGACACGGCTTCGGCAAGCCGGTACATCAACTCTTCCTCTGTCAGCTCGGTGTCAACGTCGGGCGCGTGCTCGGTGGGTTGAGCGATCGCATTGCTCAGCACAAACGCGGCGAGCAGGCCCGCGACGCCGAGGACTTTCATCGCGCGCGGCAGTGTTGACGGCCGTCCCTCGTGAAGAGGTCGCACGCCCGTGGGGCGTGGATCGGTCGCTGCGTGGTCGTCGGGTTGGCCGGCCGTCTTCGTCGCGTGGACGAGTCGAGCCCGTGGTTGGTTGGCCATTCCTTGGAAGTGTACCGCATCTGGGGCGTGCGTGTTCCCGGATAGTGGTGGGGTTGTGACAGATGGGGAATGGGCCGGTGAAAACGCCCCAAAAGAAAACGCCGAGGGATGGCCCTCGGCGTTGGTGCTCAGGTTGGTTCGCGGATTACTTGGCCTTGGTATCCGTGACCTTCAGGCCCGGGATTCCTTCTGCGCCGACGGGGATCTTTGCGGTGGACTTCGCGACGGCGTCGCCGATCGGCTCGGCCCGCCCGCCCAGGTGCTGCGCGAGGAACGCCTCGGTGACGGCGTAGAAGCCAAGGCGATTGCTCGCCTTTGCGAAGCCGTGCCCTTCGTCGGGGAAGAGGACGTAGGTCACGGGAATGTTCTTCCGCGTCATCGCCGAGACGATCTGGTCCGCCTCGCTCTGCTTCACGCGCGGGTCGTTGGCGCCCTGGCCGATGAGCAGCGGCTTCTTGATCGCGTCGACCTTGGTGAGGGGCGAGCGGCTGTCGAGGAACGCGCGGCCTTCCTTGGTGCTTGGGTCGCCCACGCGGTTGACGAGCACGGGATAGAACGGGGCCCAGTACGGCGGGATGTTCTCGAGGAGCGTCGCAATGCTGCTGGGGCCGACGATGTCCACGCCGCACGCGAAGACGTCGGGCGTGAAGGTGAGGCCGACGAGCGTGGCGTAGCCGCCGTAACTGCCGCCCATGATCGCGACCTTGTCTGAGGTCGTGATCTTGTTCTTGACGGCCCAATCGACGGCGTCGAGAAGATCGTCGTGCATCTTGCCCGCCCATTCCTTGTCGGCGGCGTTGACGAAGGACTTGCCCAGGCCGGTGGAGCCGCGGAAGTTCACCTGCAGGCAGGCGTACCCGCGATTGGCGAGCCACTGGCTCTCGGGATCGAAGCCCCAACTGTCGCGCGCCCATGGCCCGCCGTGGACGTTGAGGACGAGCGGGACGGGCTGATCGGGCGTGCCGTCGTTGTTGGCGTCGGACTGCACGGGAATCGTGAGGTAGGAGACGAGTTCGAGGCCATCGCGGCTCTTGATGACGATGGGCTTCATCGACGCGAGCGTGGCGTTCTCGAGGGACTTGCGATTGCTGAAGAGGTAGGTGGCCTTGCCCGCCTTACTGGTCTTGGGGTCGCGCTCGTAGCGGTAGTACTTGACGGGGCCGTTGTCGAGCATGGACGCGACGAGCCACGCGCGGTCGTCGGTGGTGCGGCTGACGATGTTGAGGTCGCCGGTGGTGACGGTCTTGAGGTAATCGAGGTCGACCTGGATGGACTTGTCGAGGACGGTCCATTCGTTGCGGAGGTAATCGAACGCGACGGCCTGGATTGCTTCCGTCGTTGGGTGGACCATGAGGCCGCCGACGTCGGCGTGAGCGTCCTCGGCGATGACTTTCTTCTCGCCGGTGGTCATGTTGATGGCGAAGAGGCCGCCGGTGTTGCGGCCGCGGCTGTCGCTCATGTAGAGCCAGTCGCCGGCTTTGTCGAAGCCGATGGGGCGCGTGGTTTCGGTGTCAACGCCGTCGATGGTGGCGAAGGATTTCCATGATTTGGTCGCGTCCTTCGCGCTCAAGTCGCGCTGGAAGATCTCGAGTTGCATCGCGGGCGTGAAGCGCATCGCGAGGCGCACGCGGTATTGGCCGTCAACGACGAAGCCGACGTATCCCTCGTTCTCAAGGACCTTGGTCATCTCGCCGGTGAGCGTGTTGAGGCGATAGACGTCATGCAGTTCGGGGTTGCGGTTGTTGAGGCCGATGACGATCTCGTTGGGGAAATCGTGACTGGATGCGAGGATCTCGGCGGTGGGGCGCAGGGGCTTGCCGTTGGGCTGCATGATCGGCTTGCCGTCTTCGCCGAGGATGTTCTCGAAGGGAGTGAGGTCCTTGTCGGCGAGGGTCTTGACGTCGACTGCGTGGAGTTTCCAGTTCTCATCGCCGCCGTCGTCCTGCATGTAGAGGATCTGGGCGTTGTTGTACGCCCAGAAGTACTGGCGGATGCCGCGCTTGGTGTCCTTGGTGACTGGCGTGCCCTTGGTGGGCTGGTCGATGGGTGCGACGTGGACGTTCATGATCCCGTCGATGGGCGCGAGGTAGGCGAGGAACTTGCCGTCGGGCGAAAGTTGCAGGTTGCCGACGTCGGGGTTGCCGAAGAGGACCTCGCGGGCGAGGATCGGAACGTCCTTGGCCTTGGGCGTGTCCGCCGCGTTCGCCGTGGGCGTGAGGGTGGTCAATGTGGCAGCAGAAACAGCCACGCCACAAGCCGCAATCAATGACAAGAACTTCAGGTGCATGCCAACCGTCCCTTTTCAGCGCCCCCGCGCACACCGCAAGCCTTCGTGTGTGCACCATCGGGCTTTGTTTGCCAACGCTCTCACGCTTGCATCGTCGCATCGATTGTAGTCTGCGCCTGACGCGTGCTTCGCATGGCGTACCACCTGCGGATCGCGTTGCCTGCGGGCCTCTCAACACCAACGTGCAGCAGCCACGCGCCAGTCACGGCGGCCGCCACGGCGCAGAGCAGTGAGATGTTTGCGGGCATCCCACGCTTGGCGAGTTCACGCGCCAAGATCATTCCCAGCGACGCGTGAATGAGATAGAGGCAGTACGAGATGCGACCCAGGAAGAGCAGAGGCGGCACCGCGAGCCAGCGCAACCATCCGCGCGTAGCCCCGAGCACGAGCCCCGCACACAACGTGATCGCACCGACATACTCCCACCCTGCCATATCGCCACGCTTGCCGAACATGGCGCGCCGGATGATGTCCGCCGCGCACAGCGCGAGCAGGACTGCGTGCCGCCGGCGAAACGCACTGCGCGAGTCGTAGAGCACCATGCCAAGGAGGAAGAGGCTCATGAACCTCGTGAAGGCCAGCGTGCACAGGCTGCTGAAAACGAGCCCGCCCATGACGACAAAGCACCATCGCAAGCGCCCCATCGCGAGCAGCCCGCCCATGACGAGGTAGAACCACATCTCCTCGCGCAGCGTCCAGTAGACGCCCTCGATCGCTCTCGCGCCGGGCACTGCCACCATGGGCAGGTTCAGCATCGCCTGCCAGGGAGTCACGCTATAGCCCGGGTACCCCCAAATCGAGATTCCGGTGTACGTCAACACGCACCCTGCCCAGTACGCCGGGAAGAGCCTTGCAAATCTCGACGCGGCAAAGTCCGTGACGCTCCGCGTTCGGTTGAGCGTCATCAGGATCACGTACCCGCTGATGACAAAGAACAGTTGCACGCCATAACGCCCCCAAGGCACCGTGAACCACACGCGATCAAAGCCCAGGGCCTGATACTCCGGCGTCTGGGCCAACCAACTGGGGAAAAAGTGGAAGAGCATGACGGTTGCCGCGGCCACTCCGCGCAGCGCATCAAGTTCCTTGACTCGGTGGGTCTGATTCGAGAGGGGAGAATCCGATGACGATGGAGTGTCGGGCATCCAAGGTGCTCCGACGGGTGCGATCCCAACCCATCCCTCGCGGACGGGTACCAACTCCCGTTGGGCTCGGACTAATCGGAGAACACGGACGTTCGCCGACGAGCGAGCCTTTCGAATCCAAAATGCCCAGGAGAGGACTTGAACCTCCATGCCCTTGCGGGCGCTACCACCTCAAGGTAGTGCGTCTGCCAATTTCGCCACCTGGGCGGTGGCACCGTTCCCTTCCAGCGAACCGGCCGGGGCGGTGGGGGAGAAATATAGCCGCGTCCGAGGGCCAGAGGAAGCAATCGCGAGATCGGGCAAACCGTACCAAACGCCTACCATGCCGCGTTCGCATTCCCCGGCCAATCCGCGGCCCGACCATGTTCCCACGAAAGGGCGTCCCGACGTGACCGCCATGTCCACCCACTCCCCCTCCATCCCCAATCACCTCGCGGCAGTCGCGGCCAAAGCCCGTGCCTCGGGGCTGTTTGCCGCCGTTGAAGTCCATCCTCACGGTGTCGTCTGCGAGGCGAAGGCCTCCGCCGCCCCCGCCCAGTACCGGGTGACGTTCGAAGGCTCCCGCTGGTACGTCGAAGTGACAACCGCCGACCGCTGGCTCAGCCACTCGATCGAGGCCGACCTGCTCAACACGGGCGACCACCTCGAAGAACTCGTGGATGAGGAACTGGTCGAACTCGGGGCGACGCCCCTGAAGGCCAAAGTCGAGCATTTTCGTAATGACGACAAGTTGTTCGTGTTTCGCTCCCCGCTGCCCGGCGGGGACGCCGCCGCAATGGCATTGCTCGCGTATGAGGCTTGTTTCTCCCGATTGGGCGACATGAGCGCGGGGGCTGGGGAAGACTGATCCGGCGCAATGTGCGCCGGGATTTTCCGCACGCGTTGCATATCATCGCGCAATGCGCATTCTCATGCTCGGCTGGGAGTTCCCCCCCTTTATCGCGGGCGGCCTTGGGGTCGCCTGTTATGGCCTGACCAAGGCCCTCGATGCGCGCGGGCACAACGTCACCTTTATCTTGCCCAAGCCGATCGCGGCGGCCGCGGGGGATCATGTGCGCCTGCTCGGTACGGACTCGCCTGTGCACGCCGCCGCGACGGGCACATCGACATCAACGGGCACGGGCACCGCGTCGAGTGTGGCGCCGGCATCTGTGCCTGCGAGCGGCGCGACCACTTCTCCGGTTGCGTCCGGTGGTTCCACATCCTCGGGCATCTTCGGCTTTCAGAACACACGCTTCGTCGGCGTCTCGGCGTCGTTCAGCAGCCCCTACCCCGCGTTTGATCAGCCCGCGTTCTTGCCGCTCGCGGATGTGCCGTCGGGTCTGACCGGCGAAGCGCTTACGGCCTCGCGACGCCTGGAGGCAAAGAGCGTCGCACGCGATGCCAACGAAGCCCCCAAGGCCCCGGCCAGTGGCCCGCCCGGCGCAGGCTTTGGTCCCGATCTCGTTGGCGATGCCGAGCGGTACGCACGCCTGGTCGTCGCCCTCGCCTCGCGCGAGCAGTTCGACGTCATCCACGCCCACGATTGGCTGACGTACCCAGCGGGTATCGCCGTCGCTCGCGTCAGTGGCAAGCCCTTGGTCGTGCACGTGCACAGCACCGAGTTCGACCGCGCCGGCAACAACATCAACCAGCGCACGTACGACATCGAGAAGGCGGGCATGCTCGCCGCGACGCGCGTTGTCGCTGTCAGCCAGTTCACGCGCAGCGTGTGCATCCGGCGCTATGGCGTGCCCGCGGCGAACATCGACGTCGTGTACAACGGCATCGAGCAGGAAGCGTCTCAGCCCAAGCCAACCACGCGCATCGAAAGTGCGGACAAAGTCGTCCTCTTCCTCGGGCGCATCACGATGCAGAAGGGCCCCGAGTATTTCATCGCCGCCGCGAAGCGAGTGCTCGAGAAGATGGAGAACGTGAAGTTCGTCCTCGCGGGCAGCGGCGACATGGCCGTGCGCATGATCGAACTCGCCGCGAGCATGGGCATCGGGGACAAAGTCCTGTTCACCGGGTTTCTGCGGGGCGACGACGTGGACAAGGTCTTCCAAATGGCCGACTGCTACGTCATGCCAAGCGTGAGCGAGCCGTTTGGTTTGGCGGCTCTCGAAGCCATCCGCCACGATGTGCCCGTCATCATCAGCAAGACGAGCGGCGCGAGCGAAGTCCTCAAGCACGTCCTGAAAGTGGACTTCTGGGACATCGACGAGATGGCGAACAAGATCCTCGCCGTTTTGCGTCACCCCGTGCTGGGTGCTGCGCTGAGGGCGGGTGGCGCGATGGAACTGCACCGCCTCACATGGAAAGGTGCGGCCGAGGCGTGCACGTCGTTGTACGACAAGGCGGTGGCAGCGCACGCTTCTGCGTCCAAATCCTGAATCGACCTCTGAGGCATTGTCGGACCCAACGGTGCCAACTTCTTGGTCCGCGCAGACGCAACACTCGCAAGGAACCACGACCGAAGAGGTTGCAGATCGGGGCGCCGAGACTGAGCGTTCCGACGCCAAGAGGCTGTTGGTCGGCATAAATTGCGCGCAGCGTGGCTCCTGTTCACGGACTCCTTTGCCTCTCTCCATCGTCCACCTCCGGCTCGGCAGTGGACGCGCGCAGCATGTCGCGCCGAATGCTCAGCAACCTGCCTCGAAGTGGATCAGGAAGAACAGCAGGTCTTCGATCGTCACCGCGCCGTCGGGCGTGCCGACCGATGGTTCGCCGTCGTCATCCAGGTCCGCCTCTTCAGAACCCGCCTCGAAAGCACCGAGGAAAAAGAGAATGTCGTCGATCGTGACCGCGCCGTCGCAGGAGCCCGCGCCGACGCCGTCGTCCAGATCTGCCTGGCAGTTGATGACCTGCACGAGCGCCGACTCAGAAACTGTGTCGCCGCATCCGTTCGTGATCAGGCACGAGTAAAGGCCCGAGAGGTTCTCTGTCAATGGTGCGATGGACCCGTTCAGGACAAGGTTCGGCGTTTGAGTCCCTTGCACCGGGCCAACGTCGAAGATCGCGTCGCCGTTGCGTCGCCACTGATAGTTCACACCGCCAATCGCTTCGACATTCACTCCGATCCAGCCCTCGCGGCAAGTGACCACACCCTGTGGCTGGGTCGCGATGTCAGGCCCCGAGCGAATCAACGAGCGCACTTGGGTGCCGACTCCCACGCCCGTGCCATTCCCGCAAATCGCAATGGTGCGACCATTGCTCCAATTGAAACCCATGAAGTGCCCGTAGCGTTGCGCCCCACCCGGTACCAACTCGATGGCCCACCGCTCGCCGTTCCATCGCCACAACTCCGTGTCATACCCCTGCGTCGAGTGATAGCCGCCGAAAAGCCCGACGTCATGAGAGATCGGATCCCACCACATCGCGGCAGCACTTCGAGATGGCGGCTTGTTGACGACCTGTCGCCGCGTCCACTCCTCGCCGTTCCACACCCATGTCTCGTCGCTCTCAGAGTTGACGTTGAAGGTGCGCCCGCCGAACAGAACGACCTCGCCTCGCACGAGGTCGAAACCCATGCTCGGGCTCAGACGTCCCGATGGGCCCGTCGTCGCGACCCGAGTCCATTGCGAACCATCCCACTCCCATGTGTCCGTTGGGAGCGCACCGCTCTGTTCGGTTCCGCCGAAAAGGATGACGCGCTGGCGCGTGCCGTCGTAGGCCAAGGCATGTAGGCTTCGAGCGTTCGGACCGGCCGTTGACATCAGAGTCCAAGTCGAACCATCCCACTCCCAGGTCTCGTTGTTCAGGACGCTTTGAGAGGTTCCGCCGAAGAGCACGCAGCGCCCGCGCACGGGGTCATAGACCATCGCTGTCGAGTTTCGTGCAGAAGGTCCCGGAGTAGTTCTCTGCGTCCACGTTGAGCCAGAGAGAACCCACGTCTCGTTGGAGTTTCCTCCAGGTCCCGAGCCGCCTTGACCGCCAAACAGAACCAATTGGTTGCGGCCAACGTCGAATGCGGCCGCAAAGAACGCGCGGACAAACGGCGGGTCAGATTCGGTTTGCCAAGTCGAGTTGCACTGTCCCAAGGCACGTCCTGCGAGCAATGCAAACAGCACCGCCCACGAAAGGCAGACTGACAGCCATTTCATGCGTCAACGCTCCGCACCCCTCCCAATGCAAAGTAACAGAAACCTCTGCTTGAAGCAATGGAAATCGTTCACGGAATGGTCTTGCCCGCTGGGAACGCTGGGGTGAGCCCCTTCAGTCTTCTCGGAACAAGCACGGACCAGGGGAGGTACATCAGGCAACGACTACCGCCCCAACTCGTGACTATCGGTGTCCCGTCAATCTAGTTGCCGGGTCCTCACGAACCCGCTGGCGGCGGGCGATTGGGCATCTGCTCTTCCAACTGCTGCTGCTCTTTGAGTTTTTCGACCTGCTTCTTTTCCTCGGGCGAGTACGTCGAGGTCGGGTCGATGACGGCGGGATCCGTCGAGGGCTTCTCGGCATTGATGATGCCGTAGTGGTCCGCGAGACGGTACCCCATGAATCCAACGACGAGCAGCGTCACCACCGCGATCCCGATGTTCTTGGGAGTCAGCAGCGCGGTCATTTCTGAACTTCTCTCTGATGCCATGGTCCAGTTCCCCTTTTCGCGTTCTGAACAATAGGAACCTGAACGGGCGTTCGCGCCAACCCTCAGGCCACGAGCGTACCTTCAAGCCGTGCCCCTTCCGCACCGATTCCCTGTCATCGTCGGCCCCACCGCGGGCGGCAAGTCCAACCTCGCGGTCGAGGTCGCGCTCCACGCGTCGCTCGGCATGCCCACAGACGGTGGCGTGGGCGGCGAGATCATCACCGCCGACGCGTTCCAGGTGTACCGGGGCCTCGACATCGGCACCGCCAAGCCGACGCCCGCCGAGCAGCGCGGCGTGCCCCATCATCTCATCGACATCCGTGCCCCGGGCGAGAAGTTCACCGTCGCGGATTGGCTGGGCGAGGCCGAGAAAGCCATTCTTGATGTTCAGGCCAAAGGCCGCCTTCCGATCGTGGTGGGGGGGACGCATCTCTACATCAAGTCCTTTTTGGAAGGCATGTTCGAGGGGCCGAGCGCGGACGCCGCCCTTCGCGAGCAACTCACCGCAATGCCGCCCGCCGAACTTCGCGCGGAACTGGAGCGGATCGACGCCCCGACCGCGGCTCGTCTGCATCCCAACGACCTTCGCCGCACCATCCGCGCGATCGAGGTCTTCCGCATCACTGGCGCGCCCATCTCTCAACTGCAGCAGCAATGGGACCGGCCGGGAAAGGCCGCACCGACTGCGTGCTCGTAGGCCTCGAATGGCCTGTTGAGTTGTTGAACCGCCGCATCAACGCCCGCGTGAAGGACATGGCCGCCCGCGGCCTCGTGGATGAAGTCCGCCACCTGTGGCAAACAGGAAAACTCGTCGGCCAGGCTCGCGAGGCATTGGGGTACAAACAACTCATCGACGCGTTGGAAGGGCGATGCTCCGTCGATGATGCACTCGAGCAGATCAAGATCGACACGCGACGCCTCGCTAAGGCACAGCGTACGTGGATGCGCCGTCTGCGCCCGACGCCGGGGTCGGTGTGGATCGATGCTTCCACGACGCCCAGCGATCAGTGGCCAGCGATAGTCCTCCAAGCCTGCGAGCGTGGGACATGATGGAACGTGTGCGCGAGTTCTGCTTTCCTGTGATGGCCACGAAGCGGGAGAAACGCCTCAACGTGGCAATGGTCTTCGCGACCCCGTTCATGTTTGCAAGCATGTTCGCGGCCTTCATTTGGGAAGACCACTTCACTGTCTTGATCGCGATCTTCATCGCGAGCGTCGGTGTCGTTGGTGGCCTCCATCTCGCTCTGAAGGCCGCCCACCGTGCAGCACTAGATCACCTTCGCGAAATCGAGTTTCTTCTGTGTCCCGCTTGTCAGAGCGATCTGCAAGCATCCTCCACGGCTGGACGATGCCCGAGTTGTGGACGACCTTTCAAAGCGGACTCGATCAGCATCGAGTGGATTGAGCGATACGAACGTCTCTTGAAGCGGATCGAACCCGAGAATGAGGGTGGCGCAGAACTTTGAGGGTGAGCATCGAATCGGGGTCTGACGCGCAGGGTCACATTACTAACAAAATACAAACTATCCAACGTGTCAGAACGACTTGTATGCCCGAAGTTGTGCGAATTGGATCCAATTGCACCAAACAAAATACGATCATTCCTGCGCTATTGCTTGACATCTGTTGCCGCCGCACCTTTCCTGACGATCCCAGACCCTTCCGAGGGCCCTCGCGACGCCGCACCGGCTCGGCCCGCCCTCGATGGAAAGAACGGCACCCCACATGGCTAAACGTGCTCCCAAAGCCCCTGCCGCCCCCAAGCCCAAAGAGGCGGCTCCCTTCGCCGACGGCGAGGCCGTCTCAGCGAGTGCCGCCCCCGCCAAGCCCGCAAAGGGTGGCAAGTCTGCCGGGAAGGGCGGGCGTCGCTTCCCGTCTCGGGGCGCGGGGTACACCGCCGGTGCCGCCAAGGGCCGCGACTTGGTGATCGTCGAATCCCCCTCCAAGGCCAAGACCATCAATAAGTACCTCGGCAACGACTACGTCGTCCTCGCCTCGGTCGGCCATGTCCGCGACCTGCCCAACAAGAACCCCAAGGGTGTGAAGGCCCCGGTCCCCGGCGTTGACCTCGAGCACGACTTCAAGCCCACGTACGTCGTCAGCGAAGAAAAAGAAAAGGTCATCGCCGACCTGAAGCGTGCCGCGAAGGACGCGCGTGACTCAGGGCATCAAGTCTGGTTCGCAACCGACTTGGATCGCGAAGGAGAAGCGATCGCGTGGCACCTTGCGCAGGAGATCGGCATCTCGAGCAAGGACGCGAAGCGCGTCGTGTTCGCCGCGATCACCAAGGATGAGATCAGCCGCGCGTTCTCGAATCCGCACCCGATCGATGAAGACCGTGTGAACGCGCAGCAGGCGCGGCGCATCCTGGACCGCATCGTGGGCTATCAGGTCTCGCCGCTCTTGTGGAAGAAGGTCGCGAGAGGCCTCTCCGCCGGGCGCGTGCAGAGCGTGGCCGTGCGATTGGTCGTCGAGCGCGAGCGTGAGATTCGTGCCTTTATCCCCGACGAATACTGGGCGGTTGAAGGCATCTTCACCGCGGAACTCGCGCAGGCCGCGGGCCTCGCCGAGCAGTGGGGGGCGTTCATCGCCCGCAAGGATGAGAAGGGCAATCCGCCGACCGTGCGCATCCAGAGTGCGTGGCTGAGCGAGCACGCGGGCTTCCGCGCCGAACTGGTCGAGGTTGGCGGCGAGAAGTTCGACATCCGCGCCATCGGCGCCGAGAACCCAGACAAGCCCATCGACCTCTCGGCTCGCGCCGTCAAGGTCGCCGAACTCGCCGGACTGCGCAACGTCGCGGCGACCGTCACCGACGATGAATCCGGCAAGGGCCCCGGCAAGAAGATCCGCACCGTCCGCGGCTCGATCGATCCGACGACGCCCTACGCGATCAAGTCGATCGAGACCAAGCGCAGCAGCAGCCGTCCGACGCCGCCCTTTATCACGAGCACGCTGCAACAGGCCGCGAGCAGTCGCCTTGGCTTCGGCGCGCAACGCACGATGCGCGCCGCGCAGCAGTTGTACGAAGGTGTTGATATTCCCGGCGAAGGTCCCACGGGTCTGATCACGTACATGCGTACCGACTCGACGCACCTCTCCAAGGACGCGCTCGACATGGCGCGCACCTACATCCTCAAGACCTACGGCGACAAGTACCTCCCCGAGAAGCCCAACTTCTACACCAGCAGCAACAAGGCCGCGCAGGAAGCCCACGAGGCGATCCGCCCGACCTCGCTCGCGCACAGCCCCTCGAAACTTCGCAACGTTCTTTCCCCCGATCAGTTCCGCCTCTACGAACTCATCTGGCAGCGCTTCGTCGCGTGCCAGATGACCCCCGCGCAGTGGGACGTGATGACGGTCATGATCGTCGGTGGCAAGGACCCAAAGACCCCGCTCACCTTCAAAGCCAGCGGCCGCACGCTCGTGTTCGACGGCTTCCTCCGCGTCTCGGGCATCCCGCACAGTGCCGACGAGCAGGTGCTGCCCGCGCTCGCCGAGAAACAGAAACTCGCGCCCTTCGCGATGAATGCCCTGCAAAAGTTCACGAGCCCGCCCTCGCGTTACAGCGAAGCGAGCCTGATCAAGATGCTCGAGAGCGAAGGGATCGGCCGCCCGTCGACGTACGCCTCGATCATCTCGGTCATCCAGGACCGCAACTACGTCGAGCAGCAGGAACGGCGCTTCTATTCCACCGATCTGGGCGAGGTCGTGACCGACAAACTCGTCGAGGCCTTCCCCGAGATCATCGACGTCGGCTATACCCGCGAGATGGAACTCCAACTCGACAAGGTTGAGGAAGACCACCTCGACTGGATCGACATGCTCCGCAAGTTCTATGGCCCCTTCAAGAAAGCACTCTTGGCCGCCGAGGACACGCTGACGCACGCAAAGGCCGAGACGACGCCCGCGCCTGCGGAATACAAGTGCCCGCAGTGCGGCAGTTCGCTCGTGTATCGCTTCGGCAAGAACGGCCGCTTCCTCTCCTGCTCCACCTACCCCGAGTGCAACTACGCGAGCCCCGTGGATCGCGATGGCAAGCCCAGGCCTGCGGCGGAGTTGGTCGACGTCGCCTGCCCCAAGTGTGGCAGCGGCATGACCAAGCGCGTCGGCAAGTTCGGCCCGTTCCTTGGTTGCTCACGCTATGGCCAGAAGGTCAACCCCTGCGATGGCATCCTCAATCTGAACAAGAAGCACCAGGTGCAGGCGCCGAGCCCCAAGCCATTGGTGACCGACCTTCCGTGCCCGATCTGCCAGAGCCCGCTCAACCTGCGCACGGGGTTGCGTGGCCCGTGGCTTGGTTGCTCGCGATTCCCCAAGTGCCGTGGCCGAGGCAAGTGGCCCGAACTCCCCGAGGAGAAAAAGGCCGAGTTGCTCAAGGCGATGGAAGCGCACGAAAAGGCGAACCCCACGCCCATCATCAAGACGCTCGAAGGCGTCGCGCTGACCGATGCGCACGGCAAGCCGTTGCCGACGGCGAAGCCAATCGGCACGCAGGATGAAGGCGCGAGCCTCGAAGAGATCGCGGATGAAGTAGGGGTGTAGTTGACGAGCCCAGCATGACCACGCCCCAGACCATCATCGCCGTTGCCGCGTTCGTGGTGGTGGACTTGTTGGTCGTGGGCGCGGTGGTGTACGCGGTCATGGGGGTTGTGCGAGACCTGGCCGGCAAGTTTCCGCCAGTGCCGCCCCGCCCCGACGCGGTGGTGAAGCACTACCAGTCCTTTCGCATTGGCATCTGCAACCTGGGCCTGTGTATCACCGCCGCGGTGGACGAGGACTATCTGCATCTGACGCCCAACCGCTTCGCCCGCATCTTCGGCACCAAGGCGATGAGCCTTCCCTGGGACGCGATGCAATCCAAGGCGACTCGCTGGGGACACTCGATCGCACAAGTCAACGGCACCGAGATCGTTGGACCGAAGTGGTGCTTTGAAGTGCTCAAATGACAAAGGTATTTTCTGGCGCAGATTCCCGGGGGTGCGGTCGATGTATAGGTTCATTGGGGCCATGGTTGTTTTAGTCGTATTGGCGGGGTGCTTCTCACAGTCCAAGGTCACCGACAATCTTCCGACGACGGCAGCCTTGGCGGGCCGGTGGATCGGATTCGATGCGAGTCGCTACCCGCGCATTGTCCTTGATGTCGGCGCAGATGGGAACTTCACGCTCGAGGACCGGCACCCGAAGTATGAAAGTTCCTGGACTGGGCAACTCAACACAGATCCACAAACCGGGCGCGTGACCGATCAGCGAGTGGCGTTGACGTCAAGGCAGAATGACGGCGCAAAGGCGACGGCGGAGTTTCGGGAGTTCTGGGGTCACGACAATGATGGGCAAGTGATCTTGGACGTGCAAAACCGGCCTGGAATGTCTCCGCCTATCCATTGCACGGCGGTGTTCATAAGGGCGGCGACTCTGGAACGTTTCACCCGAGAGTGAGACGCCTCGTACTCACTCCTCTTCCAACGTCTTCTTCCTCCGCAGCACATGGTGATAATGCTGCGCAAACCGGTGCGCCTCATCGCGAATCGCCTGGCACAGCCGCAATCCCGGATTCTCTCGCCCGAGGCGAATCGGTTCGCTCTTGCGCTGCACGTAGATCAGTTCTTCCTTCTTCGCCAGCGAGATCACCATCGGCGGCCGCACATCGAGTGTGTCAAACGCCTCCAGCGCGGCGTGCAGTTGGCCAAGTCCGCCGTCGATCAGGATGACCTCCGGATACAACTCGTGCCCCTCGCCCGCCTCGCGATACCGCCTCGATACGACCTCGCGAATGCTCGCGTAGTCATCGTTGATGCCGGGGCGTGAACTCTGGAAATCAGGATCGAACCCGCCCACGCCGCCGTTCGCGTCGCCGCGGATGCGGAAGCGTCGGTACTCGCTCTTCAGCGGCCGCCCATCGACGAAGCAGACTTTGCTCCCAACCGTTTCGCCCCCTTGCAGGTGCGCGATGTCGATCGCCTCGATGCACCGGATCGGTTCATCCATCTCGAGCGCCCGCTGCAAACTCTTGAGCGATTTCTCCGGCTCGATGATGTAACTCTCCGTCTCGGGCTGCCACCCGTCGCCGACCTTGCTCCGCTCATCGAGTTTCTCGATCGCCTTGATCTGGTCGCGCAGCACCGCCGCCCGCTCGAAGCGCATCTCCGCCGACGCCTTCTCCATCTCGTCGCGCATCTCGCGGAGCATCACGCTCCGCTTGCTCCCCAGGAAACGCACGAACGAATCGATGTCCGCCTGATACGCCTCGGGCGTGATCTTGTCCGCGCACGGCGCGGTGCACTGCCCGATGTTGTAGAGAATGCACGGTCGAAACGTCCGGTTCACCGGCGCGTTGGGAATGATGTCCAGAGAACACGTCCGAAACTTGAACGCACGCTGCAAAACCTGAATCGCCTCGCGCAGCGCCCCTGCATTTACAAACGGCCCCAGGATCTTCGCACCCTTCAACTCCACCGCACTCGGATCACGCGTCACAGAGACCCGCGGGAAAGGCTCCCTTCCCGTGATCGCAAGGTACGGGAACGTCTTGTCGTCCTGCAACCTGGTGTTGAACTTGGGCTTGATGTCCTTGATCAGCCGATTCTCAGCGAGCAACGCCTCCCACTCACCATCGCAGTGCAGGACGTCATAGTCGTGGACGACATCGAGCATCCCCTGCTTGCGTCCGCCAAGGTCCGCCGACGGCACAAAGTACGACGACACCCGGTCCGGCAGGCGCGACGCCTTGCCGACGTAGATCACCACGCCCTTGTGGTCCTTCATGAGATACACGCCCGGCACATCGGGCAACTTCCGCGCCTTCTCGCGCAGGCGGCTCATCCGCTGATCAAAGGTCTCGGTCCCCCAGCCCGGCGGCGCGTCCTTGGACGCAAAGCCCTCGGCGTCAACAGGCTGTGGTGATGGATCATCGGGCACAGTGAATCGTACGAGCGCTCGCGAGCCGCAGATTCAATGGCCCCCAACTCACATCGGCTGCGTCGCCAGCCGCACGAACATCTCAATCCCCAGCGGCAGCGCATCGTCATTGAAATCAAACCCCGGCTGGTGCAAGGACGGATACTCGTCCCCAACGACCTTGGGCCGCAGGCCCAGGAAAAAGAAGCACGACGGCACGTGCTTGCCATAGAACGAAAAATCCTCGCCGCCCATCGTCGGGTTCTCGAGTTGGATCGTTCTCGCTTCGCCCGCGACATCCCGCGCGATCGTCATCACGCGCTCGAACTCGGCCTTGTCGTTCGCCGTCACCGGATACCCATCGTGATAGTCGATCTGCGCCTCGCACCCGTGCGCCGCGGCCGTCTGCGTCACGATCGCGTGGAATCGCTCGCGTGCCACGGTCTTGATCTCATCCCGCAGCGTCCGCACCGTGCCGATGATGCGAACTTTCTCCGGGATGATGTTGTTCGCCGTGCCACCCTCGATCTGTCCGACCGTCACCACCACCGCATCCAGCGGCCCGACGTTGCGGCTCGCGATCGTCTGCAACGCCGTGATGATGTGCGCCGTCGTCACGATCGGATCGCGCGACAACTGCGGATACGCCCCGTGGCTTTGCACGCCCTTGATCGTCACGACGAAATCATCCACCGCCGCCATCAAAGGGCCAGACCTCGTCGCAATCGTGCCCAGATCAAGTTGCGGCCAGCCGTGCATGCCATAGATCTTCGCGATCGGCGGCCCGATCCCGGCGCCCTTCTCCCCCTTCATGACGCCTTCCTGGCACATGAGCTTCCCGCCACCCTCGTTCTCTTCCGCAGGCTGGAACACGAGCGTCACGTTGTGGGGGCGCTCCATCTGGCTCAGGATCGTCGCCGCTCCGAGCAGCATCGCCGTGTGCCCGTCGTGTCCGCACGCGTGCATCACGCCCTCGTACACCGAGGAGTACACGGCTCCTGTCTGCTCCACGATCGGCAGCGCATCCATGTCCGCACGCAGCGCGATCGAGCCTTCCTTCTCTTTCCCCTTTACGGTCGCGGGCAAAAAGCCAACCACGCCCGTCCCACCGCCGAGACCGGCCTTGAACTTGATGCCGAGTTTGGAGAGTTCGCGCTGCACGACCTGGCTCGTGCGCTTCTCCTGGAACGACAACTCCGGGTGCCTGTGCAGGTCATGCCGGAACGCCTTGAGTGCGGGCAGTTCCTTCGCGATCAACTTCGACAGATCCGTTGTGCCCGATGTGGCAGAACCGCGCGAGGGAGCACCGGCCTTGGGCTTCATCTCAATCTCCAATGACGCCCGCGAGGCGGCACCTGTCGTGCCTGTTTTCTTCGAAGTGTTCGCCCGGGCCTTGGTCTTCATAGGGGAAGACTGTAGGCGATTTCGGGCAAGCGTCGGCCCGGCCGTTCGTCACGCCGCAAGGCTGTCGGGCGCGATACGAAGCGACATCACGTTGTCCTCGTCCATCGTCTGCCGAACTTCGTTGAACCGAGCCTCGATCCGCTCGAATGCGTCGACGATTGCGGGGTCAAAGTGCGTCCCCCGCCCGCCCAGGATGATCGTCCTCGCCTCCGCGTGCGGCATCGCCTTTTTGTACACACGCCAACTCGTCAGCGCGTCGTACACATCCGCCAGCGCCACGATCCGCGCCGACAGCGGAATCTCAGTCGTGCCCAGCCCGAACGGGTATCCGGACCCATCCCACTTCTCGTGGTGGTACAGGGAGATCTCTGTTGCCATGTCAACCAGGTCATCCTCGCCGACGTGCCTGCGCACCTCGACCAGCGTGTCCGCGCCGATCAGCGGGTGCCGCTCCATCACGCGGCGCTCCGCGTCGGTCAGACGCCCCGGCTTGAGCAGCACCGAGTCGGGAATGCCCACCTTGCCGATGTCGTGCATCGTGCTCGTCACGCTCAACCGCTCGATCCACGCATCATCGATCTCGGGATGCACGCCGCGTAGTTCGTGCGCCAGCATCTCGCAGTAGGTGCGGATGCGTTCAAGATGCCGACCCGTCTCGTTATCGCGATGGTCGGCGAGTTTCGCCAAACCCATGATGATGCCGTTGCGGATCTTCGTTGCCGACGCAACCTGCCGATCGACTTCCTTCGAGAGGTCCTCGTTCATCTTCACGAGCATCGCGTTATATCGACGCACCAGCGCGATCGAGCCCGCGGCACTCAGCGCCAGCACCACGATCGCCGCCACGCCAGACCACACCGTCACGCCATCGAGCACTCGAGCACCGGGCGCCGAGATCTCAAGCCTGGGCTGCCTCGCCACCACGATCGCGTCCAGCGTCGGGCTGTAGGCAGCCGCGATCGCCACCTCCCCCGCGTCGGTCTGGGTCCCTCCAAGCACACCTCGGCTTGAGCGAATCATGCCCAGCGGCATCTCTTCGCCGGTATCGTTCATCCGCACCGTCGTGAGTCCGAAGTCGGACTTGAACAACCCCGCCGCTCGACGCATCTCCGGATGACAGATCACCATCCCAACATCATCCAAGATCATCAGCGTCGCGCCCTGTGGCAGTCGATACGCCTCCACGAACGACTGCGCCTTTTCCCACGCCGGCGACCCCGGCTCGAGCCGCCCAGCCGCCTCGCGCTCGAGCAGCGCGACAAACCGTTCCACCGAGTGACGGCGCTCTTCCAGCACCTCATCCAGCACGCGGTGCGAAACCTCGCGTTCCGCCTTGCTGGTCGTGATGTACCAGCCAGCCCCGATAACGAGCGCCTGCACCGTCAGAACCGCCGCCAGCAAACTCCGGCGCGAACGGGCGCCGTTCGCGGCAAACTCTCTTGTCTTTGCATTCTTCGGCACGCAGCAAGCATCGGCAGTGTCGCTTTCGCCGCGGCCGCTTGCAATCCGATTCCCGCCGCCGTGCCTCCCACCGCGCCGTCAATACCGCCTGTGCCACGCAGAATGCGTTTCGGAGTGTCGTTCACACCGGGCCGAGAATCTCCCGCGCAATGGCAGACGACGCGGGTAGTGCCGCGGCGATCCTCATCCCGTCCACGTTCCAGGGGCGCGTTATCGTCAGTGCCGGAAACTCTGCCAGCACCTTCTCGTGGATCGGCATGTTCCTGGAATCGCTCGCCGCGAGGAGCCTCGCCACATTCTCGGACAAAATGAACTCGATCAGCGCCATCGCGGACGCTGGATTCGGCCCGCCCTTGATCCTCGCGACCGTGTTGGGAAGCACCAATGCGCC
>Ga0209174_10001200_pt1 | contig 18565 bp, 19 predicted proteins | sample JI91814BDNA_FD_187505 | JGI IMG/M metagenome (GOLD analysis project Ga0209174, IMG submission 187505) | Wastewater effluent complex algal communities from Wisconsin, to seasonally profile nutrient transformation and Carbon sequestration -... | ecosystem: Engineered > WWTP > Effluent > Algae...
CCTGCCCAAAATCTCCCCCCGAAACGGGCCACCCATCGCACGCGTAAGCCGCAACTAGGCGAGCTAGAAGCCTCATTGACGGCCACCGTCGCGGCAGCGACTTGGTTGAAGCCGACCGACAAGACCGCGCTCGATTTGGCGTTGACGTATGCGCGCCGCATCGACGCTGCGCTGGCTACTGGCGAAGGCCAGGAGGTCACGAAAGCGTTGTACCTGGGACCGCATCTGTTGAACACACTCCGCGAGCTAGGGATGACTCCTGGGGCTCGAAAGGAACTGGACATCGAGGGAGAGGTCAGTGGCAAGCTCGACGACCTCCGTAAGCGCGCGTCCCTCACGTCCATTACAGGTGGCAAGACCGCTTCTCGGAAGTGAGAAGCCACGAATCTTCACCCCACCGCTTCGCAGGCTGACACGTAAGACGTCGCTCGGGTTTGACTTCTGTGAGTTCGCAGCCGACGTTCTCGGGATCGAGTTGATCCCTTGGCAGCGCTGGCTGGCGATTCATTTGCTGGAGCTACGTCCCGAAGGCGGTCTGCGTTTCCGAACTGTGATCGTTCTGGTGGCGCGGCAGAACGGGAAGTCGACGTTCCTGCAAATGCTGTCGCTGTTCTTCATGTATGTGCAAGGCGTCAAGCTCGTGCTTGGTACGGCGCAGGACTTGGACGTCGCCGAGGAAGTGTGGCAGGGCGCAGTCGATATTGCTGAAGGCTGCGAGCAGCTCGCTGGCGAAGTCAAGAGGGTGTCGCAGACGAACGGGAAGCGATTCCTCGAGCTGCATGGCGGCGAAAAGTACAAGGTGAAAGCGGCGAACCGTTCTGCTGGCCGCGGCCTGTCAGGTGACTTGGTGCTCCTGGACGAGCTGCGCGAGCAGCGCAATTGGCTGGCGTGGGCGGCGGTCACGAAGACGACGATGGCGCGGGAGTTCGCGTTGATCGTTGGCGCCTCAAATGCTGGCGACGCTTCCAGCGTTGTGCTGGCGTTCTACCGCCGCATGGCGCACGCCACGCTCGGTGACCCGGACGGCATCGTTGGTGACTCGTCGCTCGGTGAGCTTCCCGACGGTGGTGAGCGTGACGATTCGGTCGCGCTGTTCGAGTATTCGGCGCCACCGTTTTGCGACAAATACGATCGGTCTGCGTGGGCTCAAGCGAACCCGTCGATGGGATACACCATCGCGGAACGCACCATCGCCGCGGCAGCGCACGAACCGGACGAAGTGTTCCGCACAGAAGTGCTCTGTCAATGGGTCGACAATATGCAACCCGACTCCGAGGACGAACTCAATCCGACAACGTGGTCGTGGTGCGCGGACGAGGAAGCGGCACCAGCCGCGGAAGAGTATCTGGCGATCGATGCGTCTCCAGGTCTCGTGTCGTCGGCGATCGGTGTTGTGGGCACGTCGGTTGACGGCTACGCGGTCGGTGAAGTCATCGAGCATCAGCGTGGCGTGAACTGGTTGTTCGAACGGCTACCCGAGGTCTGCAAGAAGCTCGACGTGTGGAAAGTGCATGTTGATCCTTCAGGTCCGGTGGGTGCGCTACTGACTGACCTCCGCGAAATGGACCGCATCGAATGGGTCGAGTTCGAAAGCAAAGACGTGCAGCGTTCCGGTACAGCACTAACAGGCGCTGTGACGTCTAAGGAGTTCCGCCACCGCGCGGACACCGCTTTGGACGCGGCGGTTGCAGGTATCGCTAGTCGCAAGTCTGGTGACGGTTTGAAGTGGTCACGAGTTGATTCTTCGGTTGATATCAGTCCTTTCATGGCGATCAATTTCGCGTATTGGGCGTGGCTGAACGCGGCTGATTATGACGTGGAAGATTCCATCTACTGAGAGGGCCATACGGTGACTGAACTCGTTACGACCCTGCTGGACGTTCTCGCGGTTGTGTTGTTCGCGGCGGGGATTGTCGCGCTCGCTGTCGCTTTGCTCCCGGCTGGTGTCGGGCTCGGTGTCGGTTTGATGGTGGCTGCGGTTCCGGTGTTCGGGTTGTCGCTGTGGGCAGCGCGGTGAGCCTGTTCCGTCGCAGCGAATCGCGTGCACTGACTTACTCTGACGTGTTCGGCGTCGGCTCACAGTCTCCGCTTCTGGGTTCGTCGGCAGATAGCGCGCTGAGGCTGGTCCCACTGTTCGCGGCGCAGCGGCTGATCGCTGAGCAGTTCGCTGCGACACCGATGCACGCATACGCGGAGGATGCGAGTGGTTCACGTGAACGCCTCGCGGTCCAGCCGCAGCTGATTGCGGACCCATCGCCGTCACGGGCACTGCACACGTGGAAGTTCCAGTGCATCAGTTCGCTGTTGTCCTACGGCAACGCGTATGGGCTGATCGTTCGGCGCGGACTCGCTGACCCTGTGGGCTGCGAGTGGATCGCCCCAAACGAAGTCAGCGTCGACGAGTCCGGTTCGATGCCCATCTACTACTGGCAGGGCCGCGAGATCGACGCGAACGACCTTGTTCACATTCCTTGGTTCACTCTTCCTGGCCGATGGGTTGGGTTATCGCCGCTCCGGTTGTTCAAGGTGGCGTTCGAGACGGGCGCGTCGGCGTCGCAGACTGCGCACGACTGGTTCGCGAACGGTGCTATCCCGTCGGCGCATTTCAAGAACACCGCGAAGACTCTCACCGACGAGCAATCCACGAAGGTGAAGGCAAAGTACAAGGCCGCTGTCGATGGCCGCGACGTTCTCGTTACCGGTAGCGACTGGGACCTGAAGACGATCGGTGTACCAGCTGACGAAGCCCGCTTCATCGAGCAGGCAAAGTTGACGGCTACTCAGATCGCGTCGATCTACGGGGTGCCGCCGGAAGAGGTCGGCGGGGAACGCGGTTCGTCGATGACGTACGCGACTGTGGAAATGGATGACATCAAGGTCTCGTCGCGGACGATGCGCCCGTGGTTCACCCGCGTGGAAGATCACTTCAACAAGTTGTTGCCCGCGAACCAGTACGTGAAGTTCAACATCGACGCAACGATTCGCGCAGATACGAAGACTCGCGCCGAGACTCACGAGATCGGTTTACGTACAGGCACGCTCACGTTGGATGAGGCGCGTCGACTTGAGGACCGCAAGCCGTTGACGCCTGAGCAGAAAGCGGAATGGCTCGCTATGCACGGTAACCAGCGCACGGGCGCTAAAGCCACGACCGAGGAGGTCGCACCATGATTGAGAAGCGTTCAACAGCGGGAACCGTGGAACTGCGCGGAGCCCCGGAAGCTAAGACGCTCGGCGGCTACGCGCTGAAGTTCAACACCCTGTCCCAGAACCTTGGCGGCTACGTCGAGACCTGCGCGGACGGGCTCGTTGATAAGTCCCTCGGCGATGGCGTTGACGTGCTGTGCCGGTTCCAGCATGACGACCAATACCTACTCGGTCGTGTGTCGTCGGGAACGTTGACGCTGCGCACCGACGATGTTGGCCTGGACTACGAATGCCCCGTCCCAGATACCGACTATGCGCGCAACTGTGTCGCGCTTGCCGAGCGCGGAGACTTGGCGCACTCGTCGTTCGCGTTCCGCACCATGGACGATGAGTGGGACTTCACCGAACACGGGTTCCCGCTGCGCATCCTGCGGTCCATTCAGCTGGTCGATGTCGCCCCGGTGATCTCCCCGGCGTACCTCGATACCTCGAGTGGACTGCGGTCGTTGGCTGAGCATCGATCCATTGAACTCGACACGATCACGAAGGCCGCCGCCGCGAACCAACTCGGTGAACTCCTGCGTGCAGATGCCCCGGTCGTCATTGACCTGGGCTCCCAAGATTCCGATCGGCGGCAGGGCGATACCCACCGTACGGATTCGGTGAAACACAAGCGCCTGGAACTTCTCGGGCGCAAGTAGCAGTACCCGGCGGCAGGGCGAAACCCACCGCCACAACCCAATCCATAACGAAGCCCCACACGTCCGTGATGGGGCTATTCGCCATGCCGAGAAAGGGCTGATTGCGATGTCATTGAATTACATCAAGCGGCTGCAAGAGCAGCGCGCAAATGTGTGGGAGCAGGCCAAGGGTCTCCTCGATCACGCTGATGCTGAGGGCCGCGAGCTCACAGCGGAAGAGGACAGCCAGTATCGCGCTATGTCGGCGACGCTCGACGCAGCCGACGAACGCATCAAGGCGTTCACTGACGATCTGCAGCGCGCCGCTGACGTGGAGGCTTCTTTCCGGAGCATCCTCGACAAGCCAGAGGATCGCGAAGCCCCATCGCAGGGCGACGAGATCCGCGCATGGGCGTCGGGTGAAGGCCCGAAGGGTTTCACTGTCCGCAGTGAACGCCCGATGGGAACTGCCGAGTTCCGTGACCTGTCGAAGCTGTCGGCTGGTGCTGGTGGGAACACGGTGAAGATCGGCTTTTACGAGAAGCTGATGGCTCACCTGATCGAGGTCAGCGGCATCCTCGCGGCTGGCCCGACGGTGCTCAACACGACCAGTGGTGAGCAGATCCAGATTCCTAAGACGACTGCGCATTCGACGGGTGCGTTGACGGCTGAGGCTGCTGCGATCTCGGAGTCTGATCCGACGTTCGGGCAGGTTCCGTTGGATGCGTACAAGTACGCGGTTCTGCTGCAGGTGTCGAACGAGCTTCTCACCGATACGTCGGTTGATCTCGAGGGCTACCTGTCGATGCAGGCGGGTCGTGCGATCGGTAACGCGTTCGGTGTTCATGCGATCACCGGTTCAGGTTCAGCGCAGCCGAACGGTGTCGTCACTGGTTCCACTCTCGGTGTTACTGGTGCAACGTCGGTTGCGGGTGTTCCGAACTTCGACAACCTGATCGACCTGTACCACTCGGTCATTGGGCCGTACCGCAACTCACCTAGCTGCGGTTGGTTGCTCCGTGATTCCACGGTCGCAACGATCCGGAAGGTCAAGGACTCTGACGGCCAGTACCTGTGGCAGCCGAGTCTGCAAATCGGTGTTCCGGACACCCTGCTGGGTAAGCCGGTTCGCACGGATCCGAACGTTGCTGCGACTGGAACGTCGGCGAAGTCGGTGTTGTTCGGTGACTTCTCGCAGTACTTCGTCCGGTTCGTCAATGGCGTTCGTTTCGAGCGTTCAGATGACTACGCCTTCAACTCCGACTTGGTGACGTACCGCGCGATCCTTCGCGCTGACGGCGACCTGGTGGATACGACTGGCGCGGTTAAGTACTTCGCTGGTGGCGCGTCCTAAGCCGTCATCTAGTGGGCAGGGGCTTCGCGGTCCCTGCCCACGAATGACCGCTTAGTCCGTCTCGATAAGGGAGCACAGATGCTCGTTGAATTGAAAACGCAAATCTCAGGCACACGCGACGGCGTCGACTGGCCGGCCGCTGGCACCGTGGTTGATCTACCGGAAGGCGCTGAACTCGTGGCTGCTGGCCTCGCTGTCCCAGCCGACAAGGAACGCGCCGCGGCGAAGGTGGAAGCGGCAGCCGTCACGCAGCCAGTGGAAACGGCGGCGGTTGATGCTGACGTTGAGACCGCTGCTGTCAAGCCGAAGCGACGTCCGCGGGCATGATCGATCTGGGTGACGTCGCAAGTCTGGCTGTCGCGGTTACGGATTCCGCGGGGGCTCCAGCCGCGGCGACTACTGTCACATGCACGATCACCCTGCCGGACTCCACAACGGCCACACCGACCGTCACAACGCCAGCGACTGGCAGCTATCAGGCGACGTACACACCGACGCTTGTTGGCTTCCACAAGGTGTCGTGGGTGGCGACCGGCGCGAACGCTTCAGCGTTCGTCGACAACTTCGTGGTCTCCGATGGGTCGGCGTTCCTTTCGCTGGCCGAAGCTAAACGGTTCCTGAACATCACGTCGTCCGACGACGAAGAAGAGCTGCGCGACTTCGTGCGCGTGGCGACCGCGGCGGTTCGCGAAGTGACAGGCTTGCAGTTGGAGCCAGTCGAAGTCACCGAGCTACACGACACCAGCAGCGGTCAGGGAAGCATCGCGCTGCGTTCACCGCTGGCACTGTCGATCACCGACGTTTCCGAGTTCGGGGTCGCTTTGGACCCGGCTCAATACCGGCTGCGCGTCGGCGGCGAATGGGTCGACAAACTGTCCGGCCACAGCGCGGCAGCATTCGCGGCAGGGATCAACGCGGTCCAGGTCGAGTACGTTGCAGGTTTGACCGGCGACAAGTTGGCGTTGGCGCAGCACGCGGTGAAGCAGATGGTGTCGCACCTGTGGCAGACGCAGCGCGGCTCCAAAGGCTCCGGGCTGCCGCTGGCCGAAGGCCAATGGTCGTCGGGCACCGGCTACTCGTTCCCGAACCGGGTTAAGGAGCTACTCGCGCCGTTCAGCCAGGAAGGCTTCGCGTGATTATCTTCCACATCCACGACGGCCTCCTGGCGCTACTTCGCAGCGAGTTCGCGGCCTTCACCGATTTCACAGTCAACGTCGCTGACACCGTTCCGATCCGCAACGACCCAGCTCCCTGCGTCACAGTCGGTGGAACCCTCGACGACGAATTGACCGGGCGCGCCGAAACGGACTGGCATTCGATGCCTTACTCCGAACGCGACGAATCCGTACAGCTCGTCGTATCGGTGCTTGTCCAGTCCGGCGACTCAACATTCACTGGCACAAGAACGCGCTGCAACCTGATCGTCGAAACCATCATGGCCGCGCTCACCGCGAACCCTTCGGTCAATGTGGACGCGCCAATGGACCCGCAGTTCATGCGGGCCGACGTGGAGCTCCGCCAGGGCGCATACGAGGAATCCGGGATCTGGGTCGAAGCGATCCTCACCGTCCATTTCAAGGCGATCACCGAATACATCTAGGAGCAGTCATGGCAAGAAGTAAGCCCACCACTTATCGCAACGTCTCGGACTCCGACAAGTCGGTGTTCGTCGATGGCCGCTACCAGCTGGTGAAAGTCGGCGAACAGATCGAAGCCGGGGACACCGGCACCTACTGGCAGACCGGCGAGCAGGGCGAAGATCGAATCTGGGAAGTCGTCGGCGGCAAACAGACCACCAACGATGAAACCGAAGCAGGAACCGACGAAACGAAGGAGAGCTAGTCATGGCTGTTGGATCAGGAATGGCAGGCTCCCTCGGAGTAGCTGCCGAGACCGTTTACGGGACGCGCATCGCACCTAACCGATTCGTGAAGATGCGGTCGGCGTCGCACAACTTCCTGCCGAACCGCGTGCAGGGCGAAGGCATTTTGACTGGCGGCTACGGTCCAGTCGCGTCGCACTATGTGCAGACGTACCAAGGCGCGAACGGCACCTACGCGATCGATGTTCCGTACAAGCGGATGGGTGTTCTGCTGAACACGCTGATGGGCGGAACCGTTACACCCACTCAGCAAGCAGCCACCGCCGCATATTTGCAGACCCATACGCTGGCGGATACGCTCGGGAAAAGCTTCACCGGCCAGGTAGGTGTCCCGCAGCGTGACGGCACCGTGAAGGTCCACGAAATCACTGGCGGCAAGATCACGTCGGCGGAGTTCTCGTGCGAGGTCGGCGGAGTCCTGCAAGCGAACCTCCAGGTCGACGCGCAAAAGTTCGACGACACTCAAACCCTCGCGACCGTCTCCCATGACGCTGGCGTTAAGCCGTTCCACGGCGGGCAGATGGTGTTCAAGGCTGGCACCTACTCGTCGGAAGCCGCGATCAAGATTCGGTCAATGTCGGCAACGATCGAGCGACCGCACGACACCGAGGACTACGTCTCGTCGAACAGCGGGTTGAAAGCTGAACCAGTGCTGAACGGTCCCGCGAACATTTCCGGTTCCGTCACAGTCGACTGGACCGCAGCATCCGGCAAGGCCATCCAAGACTGGTTGATCGCGTTGACGAACAACTCGGTGATCTTCGAATGGGTTGATCCGGTCGCTATCGCGTCGACCTACTTCCCAACGTTCGCGATCGACATTCCGAACGTGACGTGGGAAGGCGACATCCAAGGCGTCGATGGTCCCGGTGAATTGCAGTCAACGTTCAACTGGACGTGGCGCGATAACGAGTCAGGGAACCTTCCCAAGATTCGTTACATGAGCACCGACACCACCCTGTAAACCGTCGCGGCGTGGCTGGGTCGCCTCCCTTCCCGGTCGCGCCGCGGCATCTGCAATAGGGAGAACACGATGGCAAGCGTTCGCACCAGGTCAGAGTCCATCGCTATCACCGTTGACGCCACGCACCTTGACCGGAAGATGACGGAGCTGAAGAACAAGCTCCCAGACGAGCTGCGTAAACAACTCCGCAAGGAACTTGCCGCGGCGGTGAAACCGCTGGTGCAGGCGCAGCGCACGAAAGTCAAAGGGCTCTCGACAAGTAGCAGCGGCGGCGGCGGTCGCGCTTCGCGTTACAACTCGGCACGAAGCTCCGGGCCGTTGACGTTGAAGGCGCACAACTCGTTGCTGCGCCGTTCCGGGCTGCGCGAATCGGTGGCGCGCACAGTGCGCGTGGTGAACCGGACTCGCGGCAGCGGCAACCAGCTCACAGTGAAGTCTGAGGGTTCACGAATGCCAGCCGACCAGACCGCGCTACCCGTAGCAATGAACAAGGGTTCGTGGCGGCATCCCGTTTTCGGCAACCGAAAAGCGTGGGTCGCGCAAACGGTCACACCGGGCTGGTTCGACAAGCCGATCACCGAACACAGAGAACGCATCTTCAAACAGGTCGAAGGAGCAATCGACAGCGCACTACGCAACATCTGACAGAAGCACAACCAAGGGAGAGCACAGAATGTTCGACGTCACAATCAAGCTGAAGTATCCAGACGACAACGGTGGAACCATCGAGCGCGATCTCGACCTGCGCCGAATATCGATCCGTGAAACCGACGAACTCAAATCGATCACCGGCTACCTGCCGCTGGAATGGCTGCAACTCGTCGACGCCGGAGATGGGCGCGCACGCGGGTACGCCTGGTATTTGGCGTGCCAGCGCGCGGGCGACAACATCGACTGGCTCACAGTGCTCGACGAGTTCAACTTGTTTGAGTTGGAAAACGAACTCGTCGGTGACGAACCTGAAGAAGAGCCCGAGGTAAACGAAGCGGACCCTACTGGGTCCGCGAGCAGCGAGAGTCCGACCTAGAGGATTGGCTTCCCTGGTTCGCGCACTACTTCGGGACACCGCTTGACCCCGATCAGTTCCGCGACCGCATCTCGTACAGGGAACTGCTCCGTCTGAAATCCGTTGCTCGGGTACTGGCCGAGCGTGACCAACTTGTCTTGAAACTGACCTAGCAGAAAAGGAGTGATGGTTCGTGGCGTCTAAGCAGCTCGTGCTCGACATCATCGCTCGCGACAAAACCAAGGCAGGCTTCAACTCCGCGTCCAAGCACGCTGGTGGCCTGCGTAAAGCAGTCGGCGGAATCGCGACTGGTATCGCGGCGATCGGGCTGACCGCTTTCGCGAAAGACTCAGTCAACACGTTTCAGAAGGTGACGAAGGAATCGCTGGCGCTCAACCGGGCGGTCGGCGGCACCGTCGCCGAGTCGTCGAAGCTGCGTTTCGCTGCGAAAATGTCCGGGCAAGAGATGGACGCTTTCACGAGGTCGATGGGCCTGCTCGACAAGAACTTGGTGAAGGCCGCGCAGTCGGGCAAGGGTCCAGTTTTCGATTCGATGAAGAAGATGGGCGTCTCGTTCACCGATGCCGCTGGCAAGGTGAAACCGCTCACCGAAACGCTGCCAGACATGGCTGAGGTTTTCGCCAAGATGCCGAACGGTCCAGAAAAGACCGCGCTCGCTCTTCAGCTCTTTGGCCGCTCCGGCGCAGCCTTGCTCCCCTTCTTGAACAAGGGCAAAGCTGGCATCGAAGATTTGATGAAGCAGACCGAGGATTACAACCAGGTCATCGGTGACGACCAGGTCGAGTCCTACAAGAAGAACCTGGAAGCGCAGCGCAAGTTCGACCAGGCCATGACGGACATCAAAATGACGCTCGGCGAGGATTTGCTGCCAGCGATCACTCCGATCATTGAGCAGCTCGGGAACCTTGCTAAAGCGTTCGGTGATCTCCCGCAACCTGTGCAGACCGGGCTTGTTGGTCTGGCGGTCGCATCGTTGGCGTTCTCGGCGCTGTCTGGTCCGATAGGCGCAGTTTCCAGTGGACTCGGTGGGCTGGGAGGTCTGTTCGGTTCCGCGGGCGCGGCGGGCGCAACAGCGGCTGGCGGCATAGGTGCCGCAGGCTCATCGATCGCTGTCCTCGCGGGCATCCTCGCCACTGCTGCTGGCGCGTTCGCGGGTTTCAAGATTTCAGAAGAACTGGGCGGCATCTCGTCGGCTATGGCATCGGTCATGATCCCAGGGGCAGCGTTCGGAACGCTGCTGCAGCACATTGGCGAGACAACCCCAGGCGCTGAAGAAGGCTTGCGCGCAGTCAAGCAAGCCATAGGCGATATGGCGACGTCCGGTGATATTGACGGACTCGTCACTAAATGGGCGCAGATGGAACGCCAAATGACACCCGACGAACTGATCAAGTTCGCGCAGGCAACACCAGGCCTTGAGCAGGCACTCGCGAACGTTGGTCTGCGCGTCGATGCAGTCACCGGGAAGATCGAACGGATGCCAAAGAAGCCAGGCATCAAGGTTTCCGCCGAAACGAAGGCCGCTGTCCGAAAGCTTGACGAGGCGCGGCAGAAAGCGCTCGACGCTGACCACACGGACCCGAATATCAGCGTATCTGTCAATGTCGGCGGCACGATTGGGATGTTGCAAGCCGTGATCGACAAGGCGCGGGAAGCCAAGCAGGCAGTCAGCGGTGCAGGCGGTTCAGGCGGCGGCGGTTCTTGGGCGAAAGGTGGCCCCGCTCATGGTCTGGGCATCGTCGGTGAACGTGGGCCGGAACTAGTTGCACTGCCGCAAGGTTCGCACGTGTTCACCGCGTCACAAACCCGGTCGATGGTTGGCGTTGAGAACTTCGCGAAGGGCAAGAAGTCGAATCTGTCCGCGAAGCAGAAGGCGTGGAAGAAGAAGCAACTCGCGTCGCTGCGTAAAAAGACGGGCGGTCGCTGGGAGTCGTCAAACACGGCGTCGCTGCGTGAGGCTTTGGCCAGCGCACGCGAGTCCGCGTCGAGTTCGTTTCTTGGGCAAGCAGGTCTGATTTCCGGTTACGACCCGAACGCGCTCGCTGACGCGCAGGCCGAAGCGCAAGCCGCGCAAGAAGACATCAACTCGTCGGCGGTTGGTTCGTCGGCGCGCCAGTCCGGGATGGCCCGACTGAAAGCGGCACGCCAAAAGATCGCGGACGCTCCCACGAGCGTGATGGATTGGGTACGCAAGCGTGTCGCGAAGATGGGCCGCTGGACAGCGGCGCTCGGACGCTTGTCGAAAGTGTGGGGCGGCACACCAGGCGGCCAACAACTGTTGCGTGAGATTTGGGAGAAGGGTCCAGACGGTGGGCTTGAGCTTGCCGACGAACTTGAGAAGGCTCCGGGCTCCGTACAGGAACTGCTCAACGGCGCGAATCAGGCCGCTGCGTATGCGGGGGTCGCAGCCGAATACAACCCGGACGTGATGAACGCCGGTGCTGCGTACAACGCTGGCGCTGCTGGCGACCGTCAACTCGTCCTGACGTCGATCGTTCAGGTCGAAGGAATCCAAGTCGTGAAAGCAATCCAAAAGTTCAAGCAGTCCCAAGGCGGACGCGAACTGGGCATCGCATGACCTACATCGCGAAAGTCGGCTCACCGGTTGTCAAGGTCGAAATCGCTCCGACCGCGGGAAAACTGACGGCGGCACCAGTGTGGGTCGACGTCACAGAAAGCGTCCGAATGGACGTCGGCGTCACCTGCAGCCGTGGCCGCAACGACTACCGCTCGCAGGCGCAGGTCGGGCGTGCGTCTTTGACGTTCAAGAACCCTGACGGCGACTTCACCCCGGGCAACGTGAACGGCCAATGGCATCCGCTGCGGTTAGGTGTACCGATCCGCATCTGGTTCGCACCAACCAGCGGCGGCGGCGGCGAACTGTACAACGACTCTGACCTGTACGACGACGGTGACCTGTACGACTCCGGCGGCGGCTACGACGCTGGCCTGCAAATGTTGTGGACCGGTTTCATCGACTCGTACAAGGTTGATCCGGCGAACGCTGCCAGTGTGCAGGTCACAGCGAACGATCGCCTGTCGGTGATGCAGCAAGTAAAACTGCGGCACTGGGAAACGCACGAGCATCTCGCGACGTCACCGACTGCGCTGTTCCCTCTCACCGAAGCCGCTGGCGCTTCCTCGGTTGGTGAAGTCGCGGGCGGTGCATCGTTCACTTTGACACCGACACAGATCGGGACCGGCGGATCGGTGGATACCGGCGTCGGAGCACTACCCGTCGATGACGGCACCGTTGTCGGCTTCTCCCCAGCGGACATCAACAACGGCTGGTGCTACACCGGAACCCAACCCAACTATGTGCCGAACCCGACGACCGCACTCGGGCTGACCGGCGGCTACGCGATCTCGTGCTTTATGAACACGTTCGAAGCTCCAGCCGGTTCGGCGTGCCTGTTCAGGATCGGTTCGGTCGATGGCTGGAGCTTCGAACTGCGCCTGACTGCTACTGGTGTGCTGCGCGCCGAAGCAAGGACACCGAGCGCAGCCTTCCTCTCGGCTGACGCTGTGACACCTTTGACCACCGGCGAATGGTTCCAAGTCGGTGCAACGTTGACTCGTGCCCCATCGGGCCAGTGGCGAATCCTGACGTATGTCAACGGCACGCAGTCTGGGACGGGCGCGCAGTCGTTCTTAGAGACCCCGCCGCGACCGTTCCCTGCACTCGGTGTGACGTTCGGCATTGGCGGCGCTACCGCCGCGATGTATTCGGGTCAGGTGTCGCATTGTGCCGCGTGGGAAATCCCGTCCAGTTTCACCGCCCGAATGTCGGCAGCGTATGCCGCGATGGTCGGTGCAGCGAACGAGACAAGCACCGACCGGTTCCTGCGCGTGTGCCGGTACGCGGGTCTTGAAGGCGTGGTCAGCGGGACCGGACTGTCCACCGTGGGCCGCCAACAGTTGAACGGGCAAACCGTCCTCGACGCGTTGGAGACGGTCGCTAAAGCTGAACTGTCGGCGGTCGACGTTGACGGCTCCGGTATCCCGCACATGGCTCCGCGCAACGTGCGTTACAACGCACCGGTCGCGCTCACGCTGACAGCGAAAGACGTGAACCTTGGGACCACGTTCGACCTGGACGATTCAACAGTTCTCAACGACGTAAGCGGGTCGCGCCCTGGCGGTCCAACGATTCGAGTCGTCAACGATGCCAGCGTCACCCAGCATGGCACCCGTTCGGACACGATGGAACTCATCGTCGCTGACGACGTGCAGCTGGCATCGTTTGTGAACTGGCAAGCGAATTCGAACGCTGACCCGAAGATGCCACGCATCGACCAACTCGAGGTTGACGCCTGGACGAAACAGGCCACCATCGATATGGACGCGATCTTCGCTTGCACGCTGAACTCGCGCATTCAGGTCACTGGCCTACCGGCAACTGCTCCGATGAGCACTTACGACCTGTTCGTTGAAGGCGTCACCGATGTCATCAAACGTGACGGCTGGAAACGCACTTTCAACACAACGACGGTCAACGGTTCAAACACTGTGTGGCGGCTCGGCACTGACGGCCACTCGGTGCTCGGTTCAACAACGAAGCTAGGGGTTTAGATATGGCCTGGACAGCGCCACGCACATGGGTTGAAGGCGAAGACGTTGTCGCCTCAATGCTCAACACCCACCTGCGCGACAACCTGAAGGCCATCACCGACCCGTGGACTTCCTACACACCGGTCCTTGGCGGCACCGGCTGGTCACTGGGTAATGGGACTGCCACCGGCAAGTACACCCGGATCGGTAAAACGGTTCATTTCCGCGCGGAGATAGTGATTGGATCAACCACCACGAAAAGCGCATCGACTTCCCCGAACATCACGGTCCCGCTGTCGATAGCTCAAACAGCACACGGCGCGCAGGTATTCAACTGTGGCCTGTTCGACGTGAGCGCGGCGCTGTATTTCGGACTCGCGCACGTGAGTACCACCACCTGGGACAAGGCAACAATCTACGGCCTGTACTCCGCCACCACGTTTGGTCAGATCACAGCAGTCACAGCAACCGACCCATTCACCTGGACTACCGGCGACCTCATGCAGATGAGCGGCACCTACGAAACGGACGCAGCGTAATGGCATCGTCATACCCAGGAAGCGCAGACAGTTTCGCAACGATCGGTCCATCAGATACGACCACGACCACGGTCGGCGGTCGCACGCATAAAGATATGCACAACGACCTTGGTGACGCGATCGAAGCGATCCAGGGCGAGCTTGGCACGAACCCTTCCGACAGCGAGACAACTGTCAAGGCGCGCCTGGAAGCCATCGAAGATGGCACGCGCTTGTTCCAAGGAACGGCGTGGGTGACCTACTCGGGCTCCTGGCCAGGAAGTCGCCCGAACGTTCCCGCTGATTGGATCGTTGTTTTCGATTCCTTCGACACTCCCGCTGCGGCTCCCCCGAGTATCGCGCTGGAACGCGACGCCTGGATTGCTGCACCGACAGCGGCGTGGGGCTCTAGCAGCCCGATCGACTTGTTGCAGGCGTCAGACTTCATCGCCGCTGGCGACATCCTTGTCGCGACCGGCTCCGGGACAGTGGCACGCCTACCTGTCGGCACCACCGGTCAAGCACTTGTTGTGGACACCGCGCAGACGCAGAAAGTGAAATGGTCGAACGCGGCCGGGACCGCTGCCACGGTCACCAAGACCGCGAACTACACAGCGACCTCGGACGATCACACCATCCGCATTGACACAACCAGCGGCAACGTCACCATCGCTCTGCCAACTGCGGCAAGCTCGGTGGGACGCATTTACACGTTCAAGAAGACAGTCGCGGCGAACACGGCAACCATCGACCCTTCGGGCGCTGAAACGATCGACGGTAGTTCCACGTCCACACTGTCGAGCCAATACGACAAGTTGACGATTCAGAGCAACGGCACTTCTTGGGACATCATCTAAATGCCTGGGGTCTTGTATCGGTTCAACTCTGCCGGTCAATGGGTAGCGCCTGGCCGTGACCCGTTCGCGACCCGTGACGCACTCACCTACGGCACGTATCGTCCGCAGGCTGGCATCACCGCTGGCGTCGCGAACGAAGAGACGCTGACCTTGTGGGAGGGCGACCTCACCACCCAATACGCGGGCCAGGTGTTTCGTAACCTGCGCGTCACCGGGCGCACCAAGATTCGCCACGACGGCTGCAAGTTCTATTACTGCAAGCTGGAGGGCGGAACTCCGTCTGGCTCATCGTTCGGAACGGTGGAAGCGTTCCAGTCGCGCGTGACACCGACTGAGTTCTGGGACTGCACGATCGTCGGTTCCGTTCAAAACATTTCGAACACCAACGCCATCCAGGGACGCGATTTCACGCTTTACCGCTGCGTGCTCGAAGGCGCTGTTGACGGTATCGGCGCGCAATACGCCAACGTGAAGGTGTACGGCTCGGTGATCCGCAACACCCGGTTCTATTCACCGGACCCTGGCCACTCGGACAACCGCACCCACAACGACGGCATCCAAGTTCACGGCGGCAGCGGCTTCATCTTCGTCGGCAACAGCATCGAGATGGGCCAAGCATCACCGGGACAACACAACGCGGCCATCATGCTGACTCAAGACGTCGCGGCGACATCGAACGTGCTCATCGACCGGAACTGGATCTACTCGATCGGGACCGGCTACTGCCAGGTCGGCATCAACTTGTCGCAGACCGGTTCGTTCGGTCCAGGCGCGTACACAGGTTTCGTCACGATCACAAGCAACCGTTTCTCACCGGCATCAACGTGGATCACCGGGCGCGCAGGTTTGATTGATTCGGCAACCAAATCGATGGCAACCATCAGCGGCAACGTGTACGACAACACTGGCCTTGCGGCACTGATTTGAGGGTGGCATGACTTTCGTTTCGAACAATGCTGAAGGCGCGTCCAGCGGCACATCGGTCACGCTCGCGAACTCCGACGACAACGGCGCAGGTTCCGCACTCGACATTTCATCGAGCGGCACACGCCAATACTCGAACACGTGGGCGCACTCAGGCAGTACGTCGTTCAAGTGTGAAGGCACGTCTGGCAACACTGCGATTCTCGGCTGGGACTCCACGGTCGGCGGTTCCTTGGTCACCGCGAGCGCGGCGAAAACGTTTCGCTGCTACTTCCGGTTCCCTGCCGCACCATCTGCATCATGCGACATTGTTCAGATTCGTAACACCGGATTTGGTGGCGGAATCCACCTCCGCACTGACCGCAAGCTGAACATCACCGACGACGCTGGAACGATCAAGTTCACGACGACCGCGGCGCTCGCTGTGGACACGGTTTACCGTTTAGAGATTCGTTACAAGCATGGCGCTTCCACATCGGACGGCACCATCGAGTTCGAGTATTTTGCTGGCGACTCCACGACCGCGCTCGACACCTATTTGACGACCACCGCGAACCAGGGCACGACGGACTTTAACGGTTTTCGTTGGGGCAAACTGACCGGTGTCGCTTCCACCGAGACGTACTACTTCGACGACGTCGCCCAGGACGACACCGAGGTTCTGCTTGGACCGGCGCTGGGCTTGTCCGACCTGCAATACGACGCGACCAACATCTATCGGGTCGACGCGACCGCTTCGACTGGTGTCGTCACGCTCACTCAAACGTCGGGCACGACCTGCACGATCACTGAACCGTCGACGGCGCTGTTCGAGATCGCGGTCCCGGAGCATCCTGACCCGTTGTGGTTCTCGATCACCGCGGACGGCGACGGCGACGCGATCACCGAAACGTTCTCCATCAAACCTGACAACAACTCCACGATGCGCCGATTGCGCGTGGGTGGCACAGCGACGGTCTTGGCGGATTGGGTCTGACATGGGCGCGATGAGTCTTGGGGTGTTCCAGGCGTCATCGAGCGCGGCTCTCGACGGACCTCAGTCCCTCGACGGCGCGTGGACGCTCGACGGATCAGTCTCCGGGCCTGGCGTAATGACGCACGCGACGATCGCGTCGGCAGCGATGACAAACGCGACAGCACCAGTAGCAACGATGACGGGGGCATGATGACGTTTCCAACCATTGCGGCGGGCACGCGCGCTAATGAGGCCATCGGCGGCTATGCCAACTTTGTCGCCTACTGCAACGCCCTAGCGGCGGGCGTCGATTCCGTGACGACCACGGCGGCAGGCGCGGCACTCAAAGCCAACAACTTAAGTGACCTCGCCAGCGCATCGACGGCCAGGACGAATCTCGGCCTCGGCACGATGGCCACCGCCACGGCCACCGACTATCTGACCAAAGCCGGGAACCTCACAGGGTTAGCGGATCTGCCCACGGCCAGGACAAACCTTGGCCTCGGCACGATGGCAACCGCGACCGCGTCGGATTACCTCAGCAAAGCAGGGAACCTCGGCGGGATCGCAGACCCGGCAGTAGCGCGCACCAACCTCGGGCTCGGGACGATGGCGACCGAGTCGGCGTCAGCGTATGCGCTGCTCGCAGGAGCAGCATTTACTGGCCCGTCATCGTTCTCGACAAACGCGACCGGAACCACTCCCCTCACGGTCAACGCCTACGCAGCTTCGACCGTGGACACGTTCACGGTGAGGAACTCGGGTGGCGCAAAGATCGGCGGCTGGGATCGCTACGGGCAACTCAACACCCAATATCTGACTGACGTTTCGGGTGTCAGTCCGTACTTGCGGTTCCAGACCACTTCGCTCGTCGCGATCAACCAGGGCAACGCAGCCAACGTCGCATTTGCGGTGCGTGGCATGGCGGCGCAGTCGGGCGCGCTCACGATCTGGCAAGACAGCGCCTCTACAACGTTGGCGAGCGTCAGCGCATCAGGTCATGTACGCACTATCAACGGAACTCTGAGTGCTCCTGGTCTTGCTGTAAACACAGCCGGTAGTTACGACTCTGGTATCCAAGGCGACGGTGCTGGTTTCTACATGGTTGCTCAAGGCGTTGCTGCTCTGCGCGCGCACTCTTCGCTTGGCTTGATGGCGTACATGAAGATGCGTCCGCCAGGCGACAACCCGGCCTCCGTGGTACTGCGTATCCAGGGCACCGCTTCACAGGCTGCGAATCTGCAAACTTGGGAAAGCAGTGCGGGGTCGGTTCTAGCGAGTATCAACACCAATGGGAGCTTCACTGGCGGTGGCTTCATCGCTGGCGGCTACGCGGGAGGCAACCTCCGCGGATCCATCATGACCGTGGGCGCGGATGTCATCGGCTTGGCCATCAAAGGTGCTTCCGCGCAAACAGCGAACCTCTCCGAATGGCGCAACTCCTCAGACACGGTCCTCGCCTACGTCAACGCGGCGGGACAAGCCGCGTTCGCAGGCGTCACCCTCAGCACCACCACAAGCCTGAGCCTCGGCACGCCATCACTGGGCGGCGGCGCAGGCGTCATCTCCATTGCGAACGCGACCACAGCACCGACCACTGACCCCAGCGGCGGCGGCATCCTGTACTGCTCCGGTGGCGCGCTCGTTTTTCGGGGGTCGAGCGGCACGATCACCACTATCGCGGCTGCCTAGGAAGGGCTGACACA
>Ga0209174_10001203_pt1 | contig 18553 bp, 20 predicted proteins | sample JI91814BDNA_FD_187505 | JGI IMG/M metagenome (GOLD analysis project Ga0209174, IMG submission 187505) | Wastewater effluent complex algal communities from Wisconsin, to seasonally profile nutrient transformation and Carbon sequestration -... | ecosystem: Engineered > WWTP > Effluent > Algae...
TTCTTCCCCGCATTATTTCAGGCTCAAGTATGGGTGCTATTGTTGCCGCAGCTGCCTGTAGTAAGACTGATGAAGAGCTAAGAGAATTTTTTGCGAATCCAACTGATATTCACCGTGTAGCGATAAAAGTTAATGAAGCAGGGGATATATTTAAAGAAGGATCTGTCATGGATCCCAAGCAGCTAATGGAGCATATCCACAATAATATTGGAGACTATACATTTAAAGAAGCATTCGAAAAAACAGGTCGTGTTTTAAATATTTCTGTATCTGCCACACGCAAAAGACAAAGACCAAGAGTTCTAAATCATCTAACAACACCTAATTTACTTATAGAGCAAAGTGCACTTGCATCCTGCGCTATTCCTGGAATCTTTCCACCTGTTACTTTACTATCAAAAGATAAAAATGGAAATGCAATTCCCTACATGGAATCTGAAAAGTGGATTGATGGCTCTGTGCATTTAGATGTTCCCATGCAAAGGATTATCAGGTTACATAACGTTAGCCGCTCTATTGTTTCGCAAGCCAACCCTCACGTAATTCCATTTGTAAACGAAGAAAAAAAACAGGGCTTACTTCCATTTGTCGAAGATTTAATTTCCTCCACTCTCCAAACTCAACTTCTCAAGTTCATGGATATTGGAGTCGGTCTTTCTGAAAAGATGCCCTGGCTTTCTATTGTAGATAAAGCAAGGTCTATGATAGACCAGGAATACAAAGGAGACATTAATATCTATTATCCTATGACTCTCTCCTCTGTCACTAAAATCGTATCTAACCCTACACAGGAAGAATTCGAAGACTACATCCGCAAAGGAGAATTAGCTACCTGGCCTAAAATTGCCTTTATCCGCGACCAAATGCATTTGAATAAAGTATTAGAAGGTTGTGTAGATAGACTTCTTGCGAAGAAAAGGTAGCTTAATAAATTTGCGGGTAATTTTGGGTTTCCGCTAAATCAGATTTAAAGCGAGAATGAATACATTAGTATAAGCAGTTGAGTATATAAAAATTAGCTTGCCAAATATTTAGAAAGCTTGACTATAATAATATGAACTCTATTCTCTCTAATCCGAACCTCCAAAAGAATATTAATTTGAAAGAAGATGATATTCGCAGTTTCTGTCAAAAATGGAGCATTAAAGATTTTTATTTCTTTGGCTCAGTGGTAACAGAAAACTTTTCGAAAGAAAAAAGTGATATAGATATAATGGTGGATTTTAAAGAAAATACGGACTGGTCTCTCTTTGATCATTTTCATATGGTAGAAGATTTAGAAGCTGTCTTCAAAAGAAAAGTAGATTTACTGACTAAGCGAGCAGTAGAAAAATCAAAAAATCCATATAGAAAGAAAAATATTTTAGACGGAGTATTGTTGGCGTATCATGAATAGAGACATTGCTAGTCTGCACGATATTCTTTCTGCGGGTAATTTAATATTAAGCTTTATCGAAAATAAAACTTTTTCTGATTTTGAAGATGATGCGATGCTCAATTCAGCCGTTTGCAGACAATTAGAAATAATTGGTGAAGCAACCAAAAGGCTTTCAAAAGAAATTAGAGAAGAAAATGCAAATATTCCCTGGAGAGAAATGGCTGAGCTAATAGATATTATCTCCCATGGTATGATATTATTGATAATCATGAAATTTGGTCTGTTTGTAAAAATTCTATTCCTGAACTCCTTTCTAATTTGGAGAGGATTTAAGAGTGATGACGAATTCGTGCATGGTGTAAGATAGTAAAATTCAATATGCGTGTGTGGGTAATCTTAGTTTTCTGCTTCGGTTGGAATTGAGGAGAAAACGAAATTTTTCATCAGAGTCTGTTACAATGAATTCTTTGTTTAGATTTTTCTCTATTGCTTCCGCATTAATTTTGAAAAATGATAGTAGAAAAATAAAAACAGCAATTTTCATATCATTCCACCAATAGCGCTGCTAATTTTTTTGCATAAACTACCTCATACGATTTTAAAATATTATCTCTACGATAGGGATTCTTACTTTTTTCAACTGCTTTTTTATTAATCAAATCTACCTTACGACCAAATTGCGTTTCTAGTTCTTCGCGCATATCCATTAAATCAAAGAGAGACCATCTTGCAGTAGAAGAAAAGGAAACCATTACATCAATATCACTTACTTCCGAAAAATCATCTCTAAGCACGGATCCGAAGAAAGAGAATTCTTCTATACTCCATTTTTGACAAAACAAATAAATAAAATTATTTTTTAAAATTAAATCTTGGTATAATTTTAGGCTATTCATTGTTTCTTCCTGCGCTTCCAATCTATCTGATTCAACCAATACTTGCAAACTTTATTTTTATATTATTCAAATATAGGCAAATCCATATTAGCCTAAATCCTTCTAAGGGAAATCTTTTTTACGTCTGCTTTTTTGTATTCGATGGATTTTCCTTTAGAGTTGATAACTTGAACTGTGGATTTATGAACGACTGCTTTTACATTTTCTAGTACGTCTCCGTTTCGAAGAGTTACTATATCTTTATAGATTCCTGAAGGTGCAGTTTGTGTTTTTGTATTCTTAGGAATTTCTTCAATGATAATCCAGTTATACAGAACTTGCATAGTTTCATCGTGATTGCCCATGACTGCTAAATCAAGTGGGGTTCTTTCATAAGCTGTAGTAGAGGATTTTAATTCTTTATTGGCGCCCTTGGTTAATAAAAACTGCACCATTTCTGAGCGGCCTTCTTTGGCTGCGTAATGTAAGGGAGTATATTCTCGAACATCGAGGCAGTGAATAGACGCACCATTTTCAAGGAGAAGTTTGGCAATTTCTATATGACCATTTTCTGCGGCATAGTGAAGCGGATAGATTCCCCAACTGTCTGGCTCGTTTACACTTACTCCATCAGCTATGAATTTTTGAGTAGCTGCAAGATTGCCTTTTTTGGATGCGTTATACACTCCAACTGTTATACAGTTTACACTTAACATTAGAATAAGGCTTTGTATTAGATAGCATGATATTTTTCTAAAATGTTTATTTCTCAATTGTTTATTCTCACTTTAATAATAGCATTTACTAATCTCATTAAATCTCCTTCATCATGTTTTTGCAAACTCTATTTCTTTGAAACAAGAACAAACTATTTCTTGGGACTGAGTAAAAGCAAAGAAAAAATCTCTCACAGAGCACACAAAGGTCACTGAGAGTATTGATTCTTTTCTCTGTGTTCTCAGTGCGCTCTGTGAGAAATTCATGCTTTTACAGGATGACATGAACAGGTCATTTTTAAGCTTGCTTCTACAATGCGTACAAAAAACGTAGTGGTAGAGATTAAAAACTATGAAATTTGGTATTTTAAAAGAAAGTGGGGAAGAAAAACGCGTTGCGATGCTTCCCGAGTCCGTAGATGCCCTCATTAAGATGGGGCAATCCGTGTTAGTTGAAAAAGGTGCAGGCGATACAGCCTATGCATCGGATGAAGAATACAAGAAAGTCGGTGCAACTATCGTTTCCAAAAAGGAACTTCTCGCACAGGCTGAAGCTGTTATCAAAATTCAACTTCCTGAATCAGAAGAAATAGAGGGACTAAAATCAGGAGCAATCCTATTTGCTGTCTTACAACCACTATTTAACTTCCAATTGATTAAAGTTTTAAATGATAAAAAGGTCACCGTATTCAGTATGGATACGATTCCCCGTATCACAAGAGCTCAATCGATGGACATTTTAAGTTCCCAGGCAACTGTTGCAGGGTATAAAGCAGTATTAACCGCAGCGAGCCATTTGCCACATTTTTTCCCAATGCTTACAACTGCGGCAGGGGCAATTCCTCCTTCTAAGATGTTAATCATGGGAGCAGGGGTCGCGGGCTTACAAGCAATAGCCACATCAAAACGTCTTGGTGCAGTAACAGAAGTATTTGATACACGTCCTGAAGTAAAAGAGCAAGTGATGTCTCTCGGTGGAAAGTTTGTGGAAGTAGAAGGAGCGGCTGACGCATCTAAAGCGGGTGGGTATGCTGTTGAGCAAACAGAAGAATACAAAACCCGTCAAAGAGAAGCGATTCATAAATCAGCTGTGAAGGCTGACGTAATTATTACTACAGCTCAAATTCCAGGAAAAAAAGCACCTCTCTTAATTACAGAAGAAATGGTAAAAGGAATGAAAGCTGGCTCTGTTATCGTTGATCTTGCGGCTGCTACCGGCGGCAATTGTCAATTAACCGAGAACAATAAAACTATCGTTGCTCATGGAGTGACTATTATCGGAAATTCCAACCTGCAATCAACGATTCCTTTTGATGCAAGTAAAATGTTTGGTAAAAATATCATCAACTTCTTAAAGAATATGCTTTCTAAAGAAGGAAAAATTGAACTTAACTTTGGTGATGAAATTATTTCTGGAACTTGTATTGCTCATGCAGGCGAAGTTCGCCACAAACCAACACTGGATCTAATCAACAAATAGGAACGTAATGTTATAGATTACCATTTGTGGATAATCGGTGTTCATCGGTGTTCATCCGTGGTAAATCTTTTTAGGAGATTTTATGGAAGAAATATTAAAGTTTTTGGTCGAGCACAAGGCAATGATTTACATGCTTGTTCTCTCTATATTTGTCGGGATAGAAATCATTTCTAAAGTTCCGGCTGTTTTACATACTCCGCTCATGTCCGGTGCGAATGCAATTCATGGTGTAGTGATTGTGGGTGCAATAATCGTTATGGGTGAAGCAAAGGAAGATGATATACTTTCTATTATTCTCGGATTTATAGCTGTTATCCTCGGAACCTTAAACGTAGTAGGTGGATTTGTAGTTACCGATAGAATGCTGGAAATGTTTAAAAAGAAAGCTCCGGCTAAGAAGGATTAAATGATGATTGGATATATTGAAATAGCATATTTTTTTGCTTCTCTTTCTTTTGTAATTGGACTTAAAATGCTAAGTCATCCTGATTCCGCTCGTAAAGGAAATATCGTTGCGGCGATTGGTATGGGACTAGCTGTGATACTTACAATGGCGGGAGAAAAAATCCACAATTATGGATGGATTATTGGCGCTCTTATAATCGGATCTGCGTTAGGTGCAATATCAGCCCGTAAAGTAAAGATGACTGCAATGCCACAGATGGTGAGTTTATTTAACGGGATGGGGGGAGCTTGCGCGGCTGTAATTTCTCTTGTTGAATTTCAACATCATAAAGATTTACAATCCGGGCTAATGAATAGCACAACAGCGATTATCCTCGTTGGAATGTTAATTGGTTCTGTTTCATTTGCGGGATCAATGATTGCGTTTGGAAAATTACAGGGCTATAAAGCAATTGAAAAACCGGTAACCTTTCCATTACAAAAAATTCTAAATACAATTCTAATGATTTTAACAATTGGAATTGGTATTTTCATAATGGCAACAAGAGAAAATCCACACGAAGCATCTGAACTTTTCTATTCTATGTTTGCGATGTCTTTACTCTATGGAGTATTATTTGTATTGCCAATCGGTGGGGCAGATATGCCGGTGGTTATATCGCTGTTAAACTCTTTCACCGGAGTTGCTGCTGCCTGTGCTGGATTTTTATACAGCAATATGGTAATGTTAATTGGTGGTATTTTAGTTGGTTCTGCGGGAACAATTCTAACAGTCGTTATGTGTAACGCTATGAACCGTTCTTTAATGAACGTTATATTTGGAAGCTTTGGAGCAGGCGCTTCTGGTGCTGGTGGCTCTTCTGCTTCAGGAGATCAAACAGTTCGAGAAATTTCTCTTACTGATGCGGCAATTTTACTTAGCTATGCAAAAAAAGTCATTATCGTTCCGGGTTATGGTCTTGCAGTTGCACAGGCACAACATACTTGTCATGAGTTAGATAATCTACTAGAAGAAAAAGGGGTAGATGTTCGTTATGCGATACACCCTGTAGCTGGACGTATGCCAGGTCATATGAACGTTCTTCTTGCTGAGGCAGATGTTCCGTATCCTAAGTTATTTGATATGGAAGAAATCAACAGTGAGTTTTCTTCTACTGATGTAGTTTTAGTGATTGGGGCTAACGACGTAGTAAACCCTGCGGCACGTAAGGATACTGCAAGCCCGATTTATGGAATGCCAATTCTAGATGTAGACAATGCGGCTAATATCATTGTGCTCAAGCGTGGTATGAATGCTGGTTATGCGGGTATTGAAAATGAACTATTCTTCGACCCAAAAACAAAAATGCTTTTCGGAGATGCTAAATCTTCTCTCGTTAAGCTAGTAGCAGAAGTAAAACAAAATTAGAATGCTAGCTAAATGTCATTCGGTTAATGAGTTCACGGTCATTTCGAACATCGCTTGGCGGCTGGATTTGCGAGTAAGCAAATTGGTGGATGTGAGAAATCTATTTTGCAAAAAAACGGTAGTATTAAGCAAGATAGACCTCTCACGATGAAGCTGTTCGAGGTGACAGGGGTAATCACTTTTAACTTAAGATATTCGGCGCAAACCTAGCGTAAGGAATCCAATGGAAAGAAGAAAAAGAATTTCTAGACCTTTGCCGGTAATTATATTTGGGATTTTATTTTTAATTCTCCCTTTTGTAAATTATGTAAACTTTGCTTATCATTTCCAAATTCCATTTCAGGAATTTGGAAAGGTATTTAAGATAGTAGATACAATCGCTATTATCCTCGCGATAGTTCCCTTTGCAGTGGGAACTGGAATTTTACTTGTAAAAAGATGGGGCTGGTTTCTTTTTCTTTTTTATTCTATCTTGGTATTATTTTATAACGCGATGGTATTAATTTCTGAGCCATCGGATACTAATATTTTGACGCTAGTGCAAAGTGCGATAGGCTTTGGTGCAATGTTTTATTTTTTAAAGCCTGATATTTCTGCACCGTATATGAAAATGTATGGAAGGGGATGGAGATTTCAAGTTCGTAAGCCTATTGAAACTGATATTGCGGTTAACGATTTAAAGCTCAGAACAAGAGATCTATCCTCAACCGGTTTTTATGTAGAATGGCCGAATTGCCCGCATGAATTAAACCAGGAAGTAAAGGTGACGTTAGTCATCGAGAAACAAACTCTCGAATTAAAAGCGGGTGTTGTAAGACTTGATAAGGTTGGAGCAGGAATTGCCTTTCGCTCTCTTGACCCGGCAACATCCAAAACAATCAAAGACTGGGTCTCCAAACAAGAAAGCTAAGCCCTTTTAAAGATTACCACCGATAAACACACCGATGGGCAATGCTCAACGCTGTCAAGTTAAGGACTTTGTAGCAAAAAAAGTAAAGTTCTCATTATGTTTCGACCCTTAGAGAGAAACATTGAGTTGAAGCCGCAAAGTCGCAAAGGGTGTTCGGAAATTCAAATATTATTTGTTTTCTTTCTTTCGTGCCTAAAGTAAAAACTTTCGTATCTTTTATCGTTTCGTTATCGGTGTGAATCGGTGGTAATCAGTTTCTTATTATTTGCGGGTAAGGGTATCTCGTCTATAGGGGATTGTGTAGGTTACGATGTCATCCCCCGTAACTGGCAAATTGATAGTAGCCGATAGAGTATTTCGTTTAACCATTGCCATAGATATTTGTTGTATGTCTTTACAATAGACTACACAATGAACATAATAGGCATTATCCTGAAGGTTATCTTCTTCCCATTCAAATGAGACTTTGTTTTCATTCTTAGAAATCTTTAGACCATAGAGTTCTTTCATTCCTAGGTTCGTAAGAATTAATTTTTCATACTCTATGCTTACAGAATCTAAAGAGGGATTTATAAAACTATGATTCAAAGAATAAAAAAAGGAATTCTTGCTATTAATCCCTTTGGGTAGTTTGTAGTGCAGGGTATGTCGAAAGATTTGAAATAATTTCCCGAGAGTAGAAAATCGCTTTTGGCTTATGATTTGCTTTTCGCTATTGGATTGTTTAATTTTTTCAGGGCGAGAACGAATAAAAGTTTTTCCATTTCTTCTGTAGTAAACTACCTCTCCGAGCTTTCCGCTAAGTGTGCTATTTGGTTGTGTGAATAATTGTGCCATAATGTATTAGTCCTTACCTCACCCCAATTTCGTAGTCATTGTTTAATATTTTGTTATTGCCCCTCTCCAATATGAAAAAATTAGAGAGGGGATATTGCTTGTAATTCGTATTAGTAATGCATTGAAGTGATATTGTTGAAATAATCTTCGTGAGCAACTAACAAGAAGTAAATTAAATTTAATTTTCCAGAAATATTTTTTTCCAATAATTACGCAGTTCGACAGATTTGAGACATATGACGATTTACCGGTAGATATTTTGTAATAAAAATGAGATAATATTAACCAGTGTATATGCTTTCTTTATGATGACGTTTACTCTTCTTCGGTCTAGCTACGCTTATATCTCCGCTCTATGTCCGGTTCAAACTGCACTGGGTAACGCGTGTTAGACCGGCTCTATCAGCGGAGCTAGAGCGGCTGTGAGTAAAGGAATGGTAATAGGATGGGATAAGGATACTAAATGAGTTACGGTTTTTTTTTAAAGGAAATAAACTCAGTTTATTAAAAAGCATTTGACTGTTTTTAAGCCTATTGTTTTCTGTTGTATACTCCTTTGGGGTAGTGCAATGCAGTTATTTGATTCTGCTGGAATTGCATGGGCAGAAAATATTCCTGAGCATGAGTTTATAAACTTGGATAGTTTGGATGTTTAATATGGAAGTTTTATTTTATGCGAAAGATGGGAATCAATTAGTATTAGAAGTATCTGAATCCTTTTATAATTGGTTAGCACTTTCTGAATTTTCCAAAATACAAACTTCCAAAGTTTATAAAGTGGACATTGAAGGAGACGAACCAGAAGAAATTGAAGCAGTAGAGCTAACAGAACAAAACCGCAATGCTTATATTTCTTTTTTTCAAAAATGTATACTCTCTGAAAGTTACTACTTAGTTATAAAAATGGAATCTAGTTCTAAGCCGGGGCTACTCAACGCTAGCTCATTCAAAGGTAGCGTGGAGAACTTACAGTATCGTATAAAGAAGTTTTATGAATTTCTCAAATGCTTGGAAGATCGAGTGTGGGTATATATGGAGTATGTGTGATTGTGGTGGTGGCGAGAAATTTTTAATTCGATTCAATAAGGAAATATTATGAGCAATACTAGACCTAACGTTTTACAGATTATTAAAGAAGCAAAAGATCATATAATTGGATATAAACTTTTTCAATTGCTAAAGGAAAAGGGAATGGATAAGGATATTAGAAATATCAAAGCTTATTTTAACAAACCATTTGTTGATCCTATTCAATTTATTAAGATAATCGGAGAATAGCAATGATTACAGATACAGAAATTCGAACTTTAGGATTTCAAGTTTTATTCAAGCATTAAGCAATCTCCCCAAAAAACTTCACAGAATTACGCAGTTCGACAAATAAAAGGATTTGTTTTGAGCGTGATTAAAACGATTAGTGAAAAGGGAGAGTCAATTCAGTGACCGGTCTTCGTTGAAGTAAATTAGGAGAGGAGGCAAAGCATCATCTAAACTTCCTTTCGCGAACGGGGATTAAGGGGGATTCAATATGGGAAAAAGTATAAAACTTTTCGAAAGTAAAAAAGTAAGAACACATTGGGATGAAGTGCAAGAGAAATGGTATTTCGCTATTGTAGATGTGATTGCTGTATTGACTGAGAGTCCTAATCCCGCTGTCTATTGGCGGGTTATGAAAAAACGCCTGAAAGATGAAGGAAATGAAACCGTTACAAATTGTAACGCTTTGAAATTGGAAGCAGTTGATGGAAAAATGAGAGTAACCGATGTTGCTGATGCAGAGCAATTACTGCGACTAATACAATCTATTCCATCTCCTAAAGCTGAGCCATTTAAGCAGTGGTTGGCTAAAGTTGGTCATGAAAGGATGCAAGAAGTTTCTGATCCTAGTCAGAGTATCGATCGAGCACGGGAAAATTGGAAAAAACTTGGTCGAAGTGAAAAATGGATTCAGCAACGAATGACCGGACAGGAAACTCGCAATAAACTAACGGATTATTGGAAAGAAAGTGGAGTTGAGAAAAAGGACGAGTTTGCGCTACTTACAAATATCATTCATGAGGAATGGACAGGAATTTCAGTCAAGAAGCACAAAGACCTAAAAGGATTGAAATCTCAAAACTTGAGAGATCACATGAGTGAGGCTGAATTGATATTTACGGCATTAGCAGAATTATCCACAAGACAGATTGCAGAAAAAGAAGAAGCAAAAGGCTTAGAAGAAAATGCAGTGGCTAGTAAAAAAGGCGGGAATGTTGCTAAGAACGCTCGAAAAGAACTAGAAGCTCAAACAGGCAAAAGTGTAGTAACCGGTGAAAATTTTCTGGCACCTAAAAAAGAGAAGAAACTTAAAAATGGAAGATAAAGCAGTATTTGGAGAGTTAATCGAAGAAGTGGTATGTCGGGATTTCCGACATACCACTTAGCGACTGGAAACTCAATTTCATTCCCCTTGGTCACTCAATAATGTCTTAGCGAGAACCCCCAACTCCCTCCCAAACTCTGTGTCTCCGTGCCAGCGCCTGTGGTGAGCATGTTGAACCATGGCAATCCCGCCTCCCAACCTCCCAAAACCAAACAAACTCCCTTGATTTTCATTGACTCAAACATAAGCCAAAATATCCTGACCTTGTACTCCTATATTATCATACTGTAATCATATTTATTAAGGTAAAAAGATGAAAAGAACGTTTCAACCAAGTAGAATCAAAAGAGCTAGAACTCATGGCTTTAAGTCTCGCATGTCAACCGCTGCTGGAAGAGCAGTCCTCGCGAGAAGAAGAGCAAAAGGCAGATATAAACTCACTGTTTCCGATGAAAAAGTCGGAAAGAAATTTTAGTTAGAGGTTTTTGACTAAGAAATCGGAAACTCTAAAGGCGAAAGATGAGATCGAGCGTCTTTTTAAGTCTGGCAAAAGAGTAAAAGCCAAGAATATATCTTTAGTCTATGCCCCGAACAAGCATTCGGTTTCTCGTTTTCTTTTTTGTTCAGATAGATCTGCAAGAAAGGCAAACGAGCGCAATCGGATTAAGCGGGTTTTAAGGGCATTGATAGTTTCGAATTCAGAATTTGCTAAGGGTAATATGGATATTGCGCTCATAGCAAGTTATGGATTCACAGAATTGAGTTTTGAAGTAAGGCTTAAAACTCTAAAAAATCTCTTCTTAAAACTAGAATCATGAATAGCATTTTTATTTTCCTGATTCGTGTTTATAAAAAAATCATTTCTCCTTTATTGCCCGGGGCATGTCGGTTTTATCCAAGTTGTTCTGATTATGCTGTTCAGGCTTTTCAGGAATATGGATTTTTCAAAGCCTTCTACCTTTCCGCAAATAGAATTTCCAGATGCAATCCGATGTCAGAAGGATATTTCGATCCAGTACCACCAAACCCAAAAAATAAATCATAGAGGCATATTGAATGGAAGAAAGACAAGGCAGATTATTACTCGCTATCGTATTAAGCTTAGGAGTTTGGATGGGAGTTAACTACTTCTTATTCCCTCCACCCCCTCCTAAAAAAACTCCAATCGCTAATCAAGTCAAAGATACAAAAGATGCAAAGACAGTTGATGTAGCAAAAGATTCCAAAGATGCAAAGCTACCTGAGAAAAAAGAAAACTCAGTTCTCACAAAACCACTTGAAATTAAAACAATCGATCCAAAAGATATTAAGAAATTCTACATTGTAACGTCTTCTTTCTTAGCCGAGTTTAGTTCTTTAGGTGGACGCATTGAGCGATTCTATGTAAAGAATTATCCGGACTTGGAAGGCAGCGAAGTCATGATCATCAAGAGTGAAAATGAACTCGTTGAATTTGGTGGCGAAAAATACAAAGCAATCGAAATCACTCGTGATAGAGGATTCGATTTTAGCTTAACAGGCGCAAAAGAAGAATTATCCGCTCCACTCTTTAACCATGTAAATTTTAACGTAAACTACGACGAAGCGAAACAGATTCTCAGTTTCGAAGCAGTCTCTCCTGATAAGACCTATTCTTTGAAAAAAGAATATTCCTTCTTTAAGTCCGAAAATTATTTTAAATACAACATGACTCTCACCAACTTGACTAAAGATAAATTGCCATTAGCCAGTGCCAATGCTCCAATTTATTTTAAATCCTTTGGTAGTCTTGGTCCTGTTAAAGGTCCTGTTATTCCTGAAAAAGACCAGGTTCATTATTATAGATTCTTTTTTCTCGATGGTTCCTTTAACGATAACCTCGATGGGGTAAGTATTGAAGGCTTTGGCTCTAAAGTAAAATCTTTCTTTGGATTTGGTGGAGATACTTCTACTTCTAAAGATCCAAACTTTGACATTGTCTTAAAAAAATCAGAGCCAGTCGATTTCTTTGGAACCGGTAGCCGTTATTTTATTGCCGTCTTAAATCCTCTCAGTGGAACAAAGCCCTCTGGAGTATTACTTGATAACAGAAAAGGAAACGTCAATGGAGTTTCTGCGGTATATGACAATATAACCCTTGAGCCAAACTCTGCTGTAAGTTTTGATTATGCTGCCTATGTTGGAATTCGTGAGTTAGATGGAATGTCTTTTCGCGATAAAACAATTGATCCAAAAGAAACAAAGACAACTCCTTTTGCTGGACTCAGTGAGAAGTTAGACAAGTCATTTAACCAGGGGATAACAACACCTTTCCGTCACGGTATTGTTTGGATCTTGAAAAAACTTCATATCCTAATTCCAAATTACGGTTGGTGTATTATTATATTTGGAATTTTATTTAAAGCAATCTTCTATCCCTTAAATCAAAAGCAAGCGGATAGTATGAAGAAGATGCAAGAGTTAAGTCCGCAGATCAAAGTCATAAACGAAAAGTATGAAAAAGATCCCGCTATGAAACAACAAAAGATCATGGAGCTATATAAAAAGAACGGAACAAACCCTATGGGTGGATGTCTTCCGATGCTTGTGCAAATTCCAATCTTTATTGCTTTATATACCGCGTTTAGTGATACAATTGATCTCTGGAAATCACCTTTCTTATGGGTAACTGATTTAAGTGAGCCGGATACAATCTGGACAAGTCCAGCAATCCTCGGAGTTTCTGGTATAGCGCTTAACGTTCTTCCACTCATCATGGTTGGAACACAAGTTGTGCAAACTAAAATGACTTCTGTCACAACAGACCCGAATCAAAAAACGATGATGTATTTAATGCCACTTATCATGTTGTATTTTTTCTGGACAATGCCATCCGGGGTTACTCTCTATTGGACAATTCAGAATATTCTCTCAATCGCACAACAGGCAGTTACAAATAAACTCGGTAAGAAAAACCAATTAAAAACGAAATAATAAGGAGTAGATATGTTAGGATACATTTTTGAAGCAGAAGCAAAAACAAAATCAGAAGCAGAAGAAATTACTTTAAGCACTTTAAGACTCTCGGAAGGGGATTTAAAGTTTGAAACAGTCGATCCAGGAAAGAGCGGTTTCTTAGGATTTACCTCAAAGAAGCCTGCTATTGTTCGTGCTTATGTTTCTTCTAAAGATTTACCAGCAGAAAAAATCATTCATGGAATTGTAATTACTATTTTGAAGAAAATGGGAATTGAAGCAGAAGTAGTTGGAATGGGAGATGTAGACGGAAAGATTTACATTGAACTCGGAAGTGCTGAATCGGGAATTCTGATTGGTAAACGTGGGGCTACTCTTGATTCTCTCCAATTTATACTAAACCTCATGGTTGATCAAAAAGTCCGTCATGGTAGAAAAATTATTCTAGATATTGAATCTTACCGGGACAAGAGAGAAATGTCTCTTATCCGCTTGAGTCGTTCGATTGCTTCCGGTGTTGCAAAGACTGGAAGATCAAGACTTCTTGAGCCAATGAATCCGTATGAGAGAAGAATCATTCACATGGCACTTCAAAAAGACGAAAAGGTATTTACCCGTAGCGAAGGAAACGGAACTTACAAAAGAGTTCGCGTGATTTCTTCTAAAGACAGACATAAATACAAAGATGTTGAAAATAAAAATCCGGACCTACCGGATGACGATGATTCTCTAGACGCTTAGTGAATGATACAATAGCAGCCATTTCTTCGGGAAATATTCCGAGTGCAATCGGGATTATCCGCTTATCCGGAGAGGATACTTTGTCCATTTGTTCAAAGATTCTCTTCGGGAAGGGTAGTCTTTTTTCCGTTGATTTTATTACCTCAAATCCACGAAAAGCAATCTATTGTGATTTCGTGGACGAAGGAGTAAGGCTCGATCAAATTGTATTTCTATTTTTTAAAAATCCAAACTCCTATACAGGCGAAGACTTAGCCGAGTTTTATCTTCACGGAAATCCAATCCTTTTAAAAAAAGCCTTACAGGTTATATTTAAAAATGGAGCAAGACCCGCAAGAGAAGGGGAGTTTACCAAGCGTGCTTTCTTAAACGGCAAATTAGACTTAACCGGTGCAGAGGCGATCGGGCGACTTATTAGTGCTCGCTCTAGCTTTGAATTGGAGCTTGCACAAAAAAATGTATTTGGTGAAATTCATAGGCTAAGTTCTCGTGTGCGGAGTGATCTTATTAGCCTCAAAGCTGAGTGTGAAGCAGAGATAGATTTTTCTACGGAAGATTTAACTTACGAAACAAAAGAAGAAAGAAAAAACAGGATGACTCTTCTCTTTGATTTATGCACTAGAGTTTTAAGAAATGCAAAGCGGGCAGAAAGTTTTATCGAACACAATAAAATTGTAATCTATGGTGAGCCTAATACCGGTAAGTCCAGTCTTTTAAATAGTCTAATCGGTAGAGAGCGAGCGATAGTATCTAACGTTCCGGGAACCACGAGAGATTATCTTTCGGAAAGTTTTTCCTTAAATGGAATTCCTTTACAACTCATTGATACTGCTGGTGTTCGAGAGACAGAAGACTCCATTGAAAGAATGGGAATTGAGCGCAGTCAAAATGAATTTGAAAGTGCAAACCTTAGACTTTTTGTTTTAGATGTATCCTCTCAGATAGACTTTGAAAGCTTTATGAATTTACACGAATCCAAAATTAAAAATTCAATTTTAGTCGCCAATAAAATCGATATCGCTCACGAATCCTGGAAAAACACAAGCCTTCTATTTCAAGCGAACGGAATTCATCCCTGTGAAGTCTCCTGCAAAACTAAGAATGGATTAGAAGAACTTTTAAATTCAATTCAGACTCATTTAATCCATATAGACAAATCAGACGACTTTGTACTTTTGGAAGAAAGAAACGAGTATTACTTTGGAAAAATTCAAGAACACTTAAAAACAGCAATTGAATTAATGGATACTGCACCAGCAGAAATATATATCAAAGAAATAGATTATGCACTAGAAAATGTAGGATTAATAAATGGTAAAGTTGGAACGGAAGAAATACTCGGAAGAATTTTTAGCAAATTCTGCGTCGGCAAATAAGGAACTTAGAATGGAAGAAGATTACAAGGAAAAAGCTTTAGCATACCACAGAGCGCATCCGCGCGGCAAAACGGGAATAGTCTCAACAAAAGCCACTAACAATGCATACGATTTGGCTCTCGCCTATTCTCCGGGTGTTGCTTATCCCTGTTTAGAAATTCAAAGAGATCCAGAACTTTCTTATGAATATACAAATCGAGGAAACCTCCTCGGAATTATATCCAACGGAACTTCCATTTTAGGATTAGGTGACATTGGGGCTATTGCTGGTAAGCCGGTCATGGAAGGCAAATCAGTGTTATTCAAAAACTTTGCAGGCATTGATGTATTTGATATAGAACTCAATACAAAAGACCCGGATGAATTTATCCGCGCCGTAAAAATGATGGAGCCAACCTTTGGTGGAATTAATCTAGAAGATATCAAAGCTCCTGAATGCTTTTACATTGAAGAAAAACTAATCGAAATCATGGACATTCCAATATTTCATGACGACCAACATGGAACTGCAATTATTACCTGTGCTGCTGTTATCAATTACTTTGTATTATCTAATAAGAAACCACAGGATGTAACGGTCGTATTAAATGGAGCAGGTGCAGCGGCAGTTGCAATCGCAAAGCTTTTAGTCCATATTGGTGTTGAAAAAGAAAATATCTACCTTGTTGATTCCAAGGGGGTAATTTCAAATAGACGCACTGATCTTAATTCAATGAAACAAGAATTTGTTAGAAATACAAAAGCGAATACTCTTTCTGATATAATGAAGGATGCTGATATTTTTATTGGTGTTTCCAAAAAAGATCAAGTTACAAAAGAAATGGTTGCTTCCATGGCAAAAGAGCCTCTTATTTTAGCTATGGCTAATCCAGATCCCGAAATATCTTATCCAGATGCGATTTCCGTTAGAGATGATTTAATTATGGGAACCGGTCGTAGTGATTTTCCTAACCAGGTAAATAATCTATTAGGTTTTCCTTATATCTTTCGCGGAGCCTTAGATATGCGGGCAAGACGTATTACCCTCGAAATGAAACTTGCCGCAGTATACGCATTAGCCGAACTTGCTAGACAGGAAGTTCCTCAATATGTATCAGATGCCTACAACGGTGAACATTTTCATTTTGGTAGAAACTATATTATCCCTAAACCTTTTGATCCGAGAGTCTACTACAGTGTATCCACAGCAGTGGCAGAAGCCGCCCATGCAAGCGGAGTTGCCCGAATTCCTTTCCCTGGAAAAGATGCTTACCGTGTGCATCTAGACAAATACAAACTAAAAGTAACACACTAGAGTCAGCTTAGGTAAACGGCAATGCCAATCATTGAAGAAGAAACAGAAGTCAGCACCCGAATAGATAACATCTACGAGCACAAAGTTATTTTATTTAATGATGATTTTAATCCCTTCGATCATGTAGAAGATTGCCTAATGTGCATTTGCTTCAAGTCCCAAAAAGAAGCAAAGCGTATTGCACTCGAAGCGCATAACAAAGGTAAGGCGATCTGCTACGAAGGAAGCATCGAAGCTTGCGAAACCGTTGGCGAAAAGATGGGCGAAGAGGGATTGACTGTTAGTGTAAGTTAGTTGTTGGATTTGTATTCGTAAGAAGTATCGCGTAGTAGCCCCCTTTTTCACTTGCCTGAATTCCCTTAGCATTAAATTATGAGTATGCGCAAGGAGAATTTATGGATAAGACAATTGCTTTTATTGGTGTTGGAATTATGGGACGCGGGCTTGTTAAGAATTTAAAAAAGACAGGTGCTAATTTAAGAATCTTTGCGAGGAAAGTTTCTAAGATTCAAGATTTAAAAGATGAGAAGACAAATATCTTTTCTGAAATCAAAGAAACTGTGCAGAATGCTGACTATATTATCTTTTGTTTAACTGAGGATAGTATTGTTGAAAAAGCATTTATGGAAGTCGTATCAGAGCCCTATCATGCGATTATACTTGATTTTGGGACTAGCTCGCCGGGGCTAACAGAGAAAATGCACACCGAGTCTTCGAAAAGAGGATTTCGTTTTATTGATTCACCTATGACTGGAAGTAAGATTGCTGCCGATAAAGGAGAAATTCTTTTTATGGTTGGTGCAAGTGCAGAAGACTTTCAAAATTGTAATTTCATCTGGGAAGCCTGCGGTAAAAAAATAATTCATTGTGGTGATGTAGGAAATGGTCAGCTAATGAAGATTACCCTCAATATGATGCAAGCAGGACTTGCACAGGTCTATATGGAAGGACTTATTCTTGGAAAAAAGCTTGGTCTTGATCTAGATGTCCTTCATGAAATAGTTACGAACTCTGCCGCTCGCTCTGGTCTTTCCGATTTTAAAGTTGCCTGTATTTTAAACCAAGACTATTCTACTAACTTCTCTCTTAAGAATATGAATAAAGATTTGAATCACTCTCTTCGCATTGCCATGACGCATAATGTAAGTTTACCTCTCATTCATTCTCTCAAATCTATTTATGATTCTGGCATGTCTCAAAATTTAGGCGAAGAAGATTTTATTAGTTTATTCAAAGTAAATGAGAAGATGAATGGACTTGGGAATACGGTCATTTCGAATTAGCAGCATCCGAGCTTGCGCCATGAGAAATCTATTTTGCAAAAATAGTATAAGTTTTATCTTAAACTATTTTTGTAAAATAGACTTCTCACGATGAGGCCGTTCGAAGTGACTGATGGAAAAGCTTCCTTTAATTTACCATGGAAATCTTATTATTATGAAAAAAACTCTTCTCTTATTAATTCTAATTATCTTTTGCCTTCCTGTTTTTGCTGAGAAAATCAATCCGCGAATTCATACGATTCTTGATGAGAAGTCAGAAGAATTTCAGCTTGGTCTTGCATTAGAAATAGATAGAGATACAATTTCAAAAAGTTTTGAGGAAATACAATCATCTACACGATTTCAGGAAAGTAAACAGGTCATTCCTAATTTCGGTTTTACCCGTGATATATTCTGGTTACGGTTTACTTTGGAAAATCAAACTGCAAAGAAAGATTGGTATCTTTACCTGTCTTATCCACTTCTTGACAAAATTGAATTTTATGAGAAGGATGCGGTTACAGGCAAATGGAGGCTAATAAAGGTTGGCGATACATATCCCTTTGGAAGTAGAG
>Ga0209174_10001205_pt1 | contig 18539 bp, 20 predicted proteins | sample JI91814BDNA_FD_187505 | JGI IMG/M metagenome (GOLD analysis project Ga0209174, IMG submission 187505) | Wastewater effluent complex algal communities from Wisconsin, to seasonally profile nutrient transformation and Carbon sequestration -... | ecosystem: Engineered > WWTP > Effluent > Algae...
CGATTAACATAACTTGTAAATTGCAAAATAAAAGTTCTTTCAATTTTATGTGTCAGTTGTTGCAAAATCATTTTTCAGGAGCAGGTCCGCCAGCACTGGTTGCCATATAGGGTACGTGAGCTGTTACTGTCTTTGCGTTTAGGAATAAAGGCCGGCGGATCTAAAATAATCACCTCAAATTTTTGTTGTGATTCACGCAATTCTTGCATAATGTCAAACGCATCGCCTTGTAACGTCTGAATATTAGTTAAATTATTTAATTTGGCGTTAGCGTGCACCTGGCTTAAGGCAAATTCCGATACGTCGTTTAATACCACTTCACTAGCACCAAACGCAGCAGCTTGAATACCCCAGCCACCAATATACGAAAACACATCTAATACGCGTTTATCTTTTACATACGCAGCTAATCTAGCACGTGTCATCCGATGATCATAGAACCAACCAGTTTTTTGCCCCTGAATAATTGGCGCATTAAATCTAACACCGTTTTCTTCTAAGGGCGTGCTGGTAACTTCTTCGCTGCCTTTGGCCCATTTGACGTAACTATCCAAACCTTCGACTTCACGCATTTTGCCATCGTTTTTGATTAATATGGCTTTAGGCTTTAGTACTTGCTCTAAGCTACTAATAATTAAATCTAAAAACTTATCCATCCCGGCTGTAGAGATCTGTACCACTAGCACATCAAAAAAACGATCTACCACTAAACCTGGCAATAAATCGCTCTCGCCATAAATTAATCTGTAGCAAGCAACAGCGAATACCTGTTGCCGTAATTGTAAAGCTTGTTTAATTCGGCTAATAAAAAAATCTAGATCTGGCGCATGCGTGGTATTAAAATTTAACATGCGGCCACAAATTAAAGTGTTAGGATTAATATAAGCTACACCTAACATCTTACCCATGGCGTTTTCGATAACCGCTAATTCTCCAGCTTGCAAAGTTTTAAGCGATCGCGCCTGATTGTCAATCTCATTACTGTAGATCCACAAATGGCCATGGCGTAATCTGTGATCAGCTTTAGGATTGAGGCGTAATACTGGTAACTGCATTATATTATTTTTGCGCCTGCTCTATCGGCAATATATTAGCAAACGTTAACAAGCCGTTTTTGTAACAGTCTAAGGCTTTATCGTGTTCGCCTAGAAATACTAATAGCCTGCCCAATTCAGCAAACGCATCTGGATTAGCATCTAGAGCTAAACTCGAATCTAGATAACTACGGGCTTTGCCCCATAGCTTATGCGCTAAACATAATCTTGCTAAGGTCAGCAATAATACCGGCTCGGTTTGATTACTGCGTAACCATGACTCTGCGAGCGATATTTGTTTGCCTAGATCTGTACCTAGGCTAAAGCCATATAATTTAATTAAACCAAGATCCCACTGACGCTTTAACGTAGTGCGTAATATCAACTCTGCGTCGGTAGGTGAACCTAAATCGAGTAATAACTGCGCATATTCTTGCACCACTAACACTTGATGCCGAACAGCACGTGGCAAAGTATCCCAGAATGCTAACAGTGCTTGTAGTCCTGATTTTTTCGCTTCTGCCCGTAAAATAAAACTATATGCTTTTGCTTCTAATTGATCAGTTGCATACTGATCTAAAACCCGGTGTTTTCGCAGCAACGGTAATATTTTAATAACCTCGCCCCATTCTTGCATAGTAGCGAATACCTGTGACGATAATTTTAAGACTAATAAATTATGCGGCGCCAGCTTCAGCAATTCTTGCAAGGTTACTAGACTATGTTCTAGCTGCCCTTGTTTGAGCTGCAATTTAACCTGCACTATACCGATAGCTAATTGATCTTGCGAATTAGCTCTTAACGCTAAACGTAAACTATTATCTCTACGATCTATTGCACCTAGTTCTTGTGCTGCTCTAGCTGCGGCCACATAATAATGCTCTGGAGTCTCACTATGTTTAGCCGCTTTTAACATGCAGGCTTCGGCTCTCGTCCAGTCACCTTCAGCTAAACAAGACCACCCTTGATTGGCATTTTTAGTCACAGCGCGTAAGGTAGAACCAGTAATCCATTCTCTGATTTTTCGATACGCTTTAAAAATATAGGCAAACAAGGTGTAGATTAAGATTAAACATAGACCACCAACTACTAACGCCGAAATGCTAACCTCAACCACCCAATCCTGATAAGTAAGCTCTATGTTGCCGGGATTTTGATATAAAAATAATCCCAGCCATGCTACTGCTGCTAAAACCAATATATAAAATAATAGACGCATAAAGTTTTACCTTACCAAAAGTGCCTGTAGAGCATTAACCAATTCTTTAATATCTGGCACATTAGCCTGCACTTGCACGCTAGCCAATGTATTTAGAGTATTGGCAAATTTTTTAACATTCTCATTATTAGCATCAAAAATTTGCCCTAACATTTCCTGCGCATTTTTAACGCTACGCTGATATACCGCAGCATCTCTATAAAATATAGACCATCTAATCTGTTCGATTAATAATTTAAATTGCGCTTTATTAATTTCTATATTTACATATGAAAGCTCTGGATTAGCATCGGCTTTTTTCCTAATTTTAACTACTGATTTTAGATCTTCTAGTACTAGATTTAGCGAGCGCTTCCATTCTTTGTCAAAACGCATGTTTTCGCCAGGTTGATTATTATTCTTACTGATTTTTTGGTTACTACCGTCCCGGTTTGTTGCAGGCACAGTCATGGGTTTCAAGGGCATAACATTCAGCAATGAATCTAAAATTGCTAAGTTAACATGTGTTTCCTGCACATCAGGATAATTAAGGCGTTTTAGATTGTCTAAATTGGTAGTTAACAGCAACTTAACCTGTGCTAACTCAGGCAAGTTGATACTTGATAAATTATCATGCACTGATTGCAACAACTGCTTGGCTGCCTGCACATCATTGGCATACTGTAAACGATCTTCTGCCAAGCGCACCAAAAAATATGCATCTTTAATTTGTGTCTGATTCTGCGTATCTGAAGTTTTGCTGTCTAATAAAATACGTAAATCGTTTTGCGCAGTTTCTAATTTGTTTTCTAAATCGGCTATCTCTTGCTGTTTTTGATTCAGTACTGCGATTTGTTGATTAATCCGTTCTTGCTCAGCACTGTATTTTTGCCAAAAACTACTGCCGGTTACGATCACTACCACCATAAAAATTAGTAACAATATTGCCAAGGCTACGCTTTTTATACTGATTTTTGATCTTGTAGACTCTTCCATATATTCACCCTTCTTGTCGGTCATGCCAATAACAGAGGGCAGATAAAATATCTGCCTCTAACATACTTTGCGTAGTATATACTTTTAGAAAACCCATTTCGATAGCATGTTTATAAATTCTCTGACTTATAACTAATAACGGTATCGAAAAAATTTCCACCTCTAGTTTAGCGGTCAAATTAACTAAGTTTTCCAAGCTAGTCACACAAGTTATAAGTATAATATCCACACTTACAGGCTTAAATAGTTTCTGCAGCTGCTCAGATATAATATGCGGCGTAACGCGTTTATATACCGCTATCTGTTCAGCCACTGCTCCAAGCCGCAGTAACTCATCCCCCAACCAAGCGTCACCATCTGCACCAGTGAACACTATTATATTACAGGCAGGTAGTTTTAGGTTACTTTTTTTTAAAGCTTGAATTAAGCTCCGACTATCATACGGTGCATGTTGCGGATAAATTACTTGTAACCCGGCATGGCGCTGCAGATATTCAGCTGTTGCCGGACCAATACACGCCCATTGCAAATTCGCGTTTGGTACTATATGTGGCAGAATAATTTCAGCTGCATTGCGACTAACCACAATCGCTAATTGACAACAACGTAACTTATCTGTAATTTTCTGGATTAATTGTGGGTTTAAGCTTGATTGTATGGCAAATAACGGCAAACAAGTGCTGATCGCACCATAAGCTTGCAGCTGTAGCATTAGGCTGGCAGAAAATTTAGCTTGCCGCGTAATCAAGACTTTTACATTGTGGAGCTTAGCTTCAAGCATGAATAAAGTCACCAGCACCTTGTACGAGCAATTGTGCGGCCACTTGCTCACCAATGCTTACCGCATCTTCAGGCAGCCCAGAATGCTGCGCAGTAAAAATATATTTACCATTTGCCGATCCGACTAAACCATTAACGGTTAAAATATTATCTTTAATACTTGCCAAGCCGCCAACAGGAGCTTGGCAGCTAGCGCCTAATTTTGAAATCATGGCGCGCTCCGCATACACACAAGTCGCTGTAATGCTATGATTTAACGGGGCGATTAATTGCGCAATATTTGCATCAGCAATTCTGTATTCAATGCCTAAAGCTCCTTGACCAGCAGCTGGCAACATAGAGTCTAAAGTTAACGGGCAACTTAACCATTGATTTAAACCTAATCTTTCTAAGCCAGCCATTGCTAACACGATTGCCGAGTAATCACCTGCGACTAATTTGTTTAATCTAGTCTCGACATTGCCACGCAAATCTTTAACTCTTAGATCTGGTCTTAGGGCTAGAATCTGTGCTTGGCGGCGTAAACTCGACGTGCCAACTATAGACCCAGCAGGTAATTGCGATAGATCATATTTTGCCGGACTCACTAGCACATCACGTGGATCGGCTCGCTGTAATATAGCGCCTAAAGCTAAACCAGCAGGTAATACAGAGGGCATATCTTTCATCGAGTGTACAGCTATATCAGCTTTATTCTGCAGTAAATGAGTTTCCAGTTCTTTGACAAATAAGCCTTTGCCACCAATTTTATTCAATGGCTGATCTAAGATTTGATCGCCACTAGTATTAATACTGCTTATGGAAATATTTAATTCTGGATAGATAGTTAATAATAAATTTTTTACTATTTCTGCTTGCTGTATAGCTAAACGACTTTTGCGTGAAACAATTCTTAAGGTTGGAATATTCATTTGCATAATAATATTTTTCGTACTTTTGGCAGTTGTCTGCGACTAACTTGCAGTTGCACCGCACTATTAGCCATCTTTATAAAGTGCTGGCCAGAAGCATCTTTATATAATTTTTCTATTTTTGCTATAGCTACTAATGTTTTGCGATGTACGCGGACAAAGTTTCTGACAAATTCTTGTTCTAAGCTCGCTATAGAATCATCAATTAATAATTCACCTTGCAGATGATGTGCTACTACATATTTATGTTCTGCTTGAAAATAATTTACTTCGTTAATGGGAATAGATTGTATTCCTTGATGTGTGCTAGCAGTTACATAGCTGCGTGGATTAACCTTAGTGTTAGCAAACATCGCATTTAATAATTCGGCAGTTGGCAAATTAGTGATTACTAAGTCTGGTTGATGCTGACGTAATGCTGAGAGCGCAGCTTCCCCCGGCGTAACAGTAGCTACAATATTTCCAACTGTAATTACCGGCACACTTTCGCCAGCAGCAACAATAAGCAAAACCTTAGGCATACCCTAGACACCTATTGATAAAATTGCCAATCGCGGTAATCTCTTGCTCCGCAATAGTATGCGCCATCGGATAAGTAACCCACTCTACGTTATAATTTTGCTCTTGCAATTGTTGACATGATTTTTTACCAGCATGCAATGGTACTACTGGATCAAACAGCCCGTGTACCATAAAAATCGGCGTATTGCGATTAGCCGGATATTTGTTTGCACTGAAAGTGTCAGCCAAAGGCAAGTATGCTGATAAAACCACCATACCGGCTAGTGGCCAAGTAGATCTTAAACCGGTATATAACGTCATAGCTCCACCTTGCGAGAAGCCGGCCAGCATAATCCGCTCGCTAGCAATACCTTGTTCAATTTCATGACCGATTAATTCGGTTAAAAACTTATGGGTATTTTCCACCCCCACTTCATCTTCTTTGCGTAATATATTTATATCGTAGATATCATACCAACCGCGCATTTTCATGCCCTGATTGACGGTGACATTAATAAAAGGTGCATTTGGAAAAATAAACCGCACGCGGTGATCTTCTGTTAAGCCCAATTGCTCAATCATGCCGACGAAGTCATTACCGTTAGCTCCCAATCCATGCAGCCAAATTACACTCGCGTTAGCAACGGACTCAGGCTCACAAATTACATACTCTCTATTTTTAGTCATATCACTTCCAATTTAACAGCCAGCATTGTCTGCTATAGCATACCTGTTTAACTGAACTATTTTAAGGTAAACTCAGAACTAATTTATAAATTGAAAATATCATAGCATATGCCACACTTTAAACTTGGATACTTGATAAGCATTGTAGTCTGTAGCATGGCACTCACGGCTTGCGGCCAAAGCGGACCACTGTATTTACCACCACAAACTTCTGAAGTTGGACAGCATGATAGTTAATTTTACCAAGATGCATGGCTTAGGTAATGACTTTGTAGTAATTGATTTAATTACCCAAGGCGCCAGGCTGCAAAAAAACCATATTAAACGCATCGCCGATCGCAAGTTTGGCGTGGGCTGTGATCAAGTTATTTTAATAACCGCACCAACGAGAGCCAACGTCGATTTCTTTTACAAAATATTTAACGCTGATGGCGAAGAAGTAGAACAATGCGGCAATGGCGCCAGATGCGCGGCTAAATTTTTTAATGACTATGGGCTGTCGGATAAACTGGAGCTAGTTGCTGATTGTTTAGGTGGCACCGTTAATTTAAAACTTGAGGACTACCAACAAGTTAGCGTCGGCTTGGGCAAAACTTATACGCCAGTACTAACTAAACCACTAGTGATGCCAGATCTGCCTGCGGAAATACATACCGTTTCTGTCGGCAATCCACACGCAGTATTAATTGTTAAAGAGCTAGCCAAGACCCCTGTCGGTGAATGGGGAAGAAAATTAACTAATGATGCTATGTTCCCGCAAGGCGCAAACATAGGCTTTATGCAAATTATTAATCGACAACGAATCAATTTGCGTGTTTACGAGCGCGGTGCCGGCCTTACTCATGCTTGTGGCTCTGGTGCATGCGCAGCGATGCTCGTTGGTAAATCGCTAGGTTTGTTAGATGATCAAGTAACAGTAAGTTTTGAACACGGCGACTTACTAATTTCTTTAAACGCTAATGATCAATCACTCAACATGACCGGCCCCGCATCTAGTGTTTATATTGGTAAATTCAAAATTTAATCTGTTTATTTTCTTTTTAATAGCAAGTAGGTTAGAATGTCGGCCTTAGTAGATTTAGGTAATAAAAATAGGACCAACATATGCAGCACATTATAAAGTCAGTTATGACAACGTTATTACTAGTTCTAGTCCCTACGGTTAGTTTTGCACATGGAGATGCTGGCGTTGCCACTGAGGGCGGATTACTAGTCGGATCAAAAAATAGTCCATACTGGTTTCAAGTTAGTGGCGCAATGAAATTAGATCAGCGCGTTTATTTTGGTGACACCGATAAAACTTCTTTGCCAATTGACCCAGCCGGAACTTACGAGAGCGGCGCTTACATTCGCGATTTGGGTTTATCTTTAGATGGTGGTATCGGCCAGGACTTCACTTATACTCTGGCATTAAATTTTAAAGCTAGTGACAGTAAAGTTAGCGTTGACGATGCATTTGTAACCTATCATGGTTTTAAGCATTTAGCGCCTAATTTCACATTCTCTGTTGGCCAGGTAATTCCTGGTTTCTGCGTATCTTGCGCAACCAGCAGTAAATGGATTCCATTTATGGAGCGCAGCATGGGTACCAACGTGTTTGGCCCACAACAAGGTTTAGGCGTTAGTGCTAACACTTATAACGACCATTATTCTTTGACTCTAGCTGCAACCCAACAACCTAAAGCTGGCACCAGCTTGAAAGATCCTAGTGGCAATACCATTAGAAAACATGATCTATGGCAAGGTTCAGGCCGTTTTACTTATTACCCAATTTCTGAAGCAGGTAAAGTATTACAAGTTGGCTTATCAGCGCATATCCAAGAATATAGCAATACTGGCGTACAATTTGCTGCAACCCCAGAAATGCGTTCTGGCAACAGCACCACCTTGTTAAACACCACTACCATTTTGAATGGTAATAGCAAAAATAATAGCCAACTTATCGCAGCTAAAAACCAAAAGACTATTGATATAGAAATGCTAGGCATACATGGTCCTTGGAGTGGTGAGTTAGAGTACCAAAAAGCATTTATTGCTCGCGGTTTAACTACTACTGGCGTAAAGCAAGGTAAAAACTTATCTTTCAGTGGTTACCATGCGCAAGTAAGTTACGTACTAACTGGCGAAACTCGCCCACACAAAAAATCTAACGGTACTTTGGGGCAAATTAAACCACACTCCAAAAAAGGTGCGTGGGAAGTTTCCGGTCGTTATAGCTTTATAACGCTAAACGATAAAGATGTGAGTGGTGGTATGGCACACAATACCGCAGCTAGCTTAAGCTGGTATGCCAACAACAACATCCGCGTGATTGGCGAATATGTGTTCTCAAAACAAAGTCGTCAATTTGCAACTTACTTAGATAAACGTAACGTGAATAGCGTCGGCGCACGTTTACAAGTTGTGTTCTAGTCTATGATTACGCACCAAAGCGGAATATTGCGTTGTATAACCTTACGTAAGATGTCCGCTTTGGCTTTGTTAGTTTGTCTCTCCGTCCTAGCTGCTGCTTACTATCTACAATATCAGTACATGCTCGCGGCCTGCACGCTGTGTATCTTACAACGCATAATCTTTGGCGCTATAGGCGTTACCTGTGTGTTAGGTATAGTTAGCAAAAATTTGCCCGTAATCTTACGCTATATATACTGCAGCTTAATCTTATGCTTCTCGCTAATCGGTACTGCACTGGCTACTAGGCAAGTATGGTTGCAATATTTTGCACCACCGAACAACACTACTTCCTGTGCCGCTAGCTTAGAACGATTAATCGATTTATATCCAATATTTGAGGCTCTAAAAATTGCTTTATCTGGTTCGGCAGATTGTGCAGTTATTGATTTTACTTTTTTTGGCTTATCGATTGCAGTTTGGTGTTTAATTATTTTTGCGGTATTTGTTATTAGCTCGGTATTTGCAATCGTGCAAATAAAAAAAGGGCGGCTCTAACGTCCACCCTCTTCACTAATACTGCTGGCTATCAGGTATTTCTTTTTTTCTTGTGGTGACTATCCTTGTCGTGATCAATCCTTTGATCAGCTCCCTTGGTTCATCCTGAACACACTTAAAGAATAACAAAGCAGGAAAAAACAACAAGGGTACTAATTGTGACATTGCACTAAATAATGTATATTCAGAGTCGTCGTAAGGGAAATTGATTTTATGTATAAAAACAAGCAGTTAAAACTTTTCCCTGCCGCCACATACAACCATATTAGAGATCAAAGGCGACTAATGCCTACAAAGACTTGAGAGATGTCGCACACAACTAATAGCGTATAAAGGATGTGGTGCATGTGTTATTGACGCTACTAAAATAACACTCAGCATGTAAACTATAAATTAGCAGTACAAGTATAAACCATACTGCATGAGGTGAGGCATGAATATAGAAAGTCATATAGAAAGTTTCGATGTACTAAGCAGCGAGATTATCGACCAGCTTTTATCTATTCTAAAACTAATTCATGAACAGCACCCGTTAACTAGCGAATTACTGGGGGCCTTTTGTGATAATCTGCGCCAATACACTATCTCCAGAAATTTTATCTCGCCGGTGTCAGATACCAACTTAGCTGACCTAGCCTTAAGTTTTGATGCTAGTTATGCAAAAGGGGTCTCAGAAAATCAAATGCCAGCATTTCGAGCTGCTCTCAATAATCTATACACACCACTAATAGATCGTTTACACCGCGACAAGCTATACATTGATAAATCCAGAGTGACGGATCTTAAACCTAACTCTAATAAAACTGCCTATTCTAACTAACCTAACGTTGTAGATATTGTAACTTATCTGGTACGTCTTTCCATTCTTCAGCATCCGGCAAGCCACCCTTACAGGTAGTTAGCACTGGCCACTGTTTGGCTAACTCAGCATTTAAGGCAATTAAATGTTGCTGATTTTCTGGCACTTCGTCTTCGGTAAAAATTGCGTTTACTGGGCATTCTGGTTCACACAGCGCGCAATCAATACACTCTTCTGGATCTATAACTAGAAAATTTGGACCTTCATGAAAGCAGTCTACAGGGCATACTTCTACGCAGTCAGTATATTTACATCGAATACAGCTTTCGGTCACTACAAAGGCCATAGTACTTCACCATCTAGTCTAAAAAATCCAGCCCATTTTACCGATATTAGATTATTTTGCAACCAAATCGTTCTAAACTGCGCAAGCACATAAACCAAGTCTCGACCATAGGCCGAGCAAAAAAATTAGTATATGGCTTGGTTAGCCACAGCCCTCTTACTCCAGAGATTATCACGGCTAAAATTCCTGTTGCCAGCCGATCATCGATGAGTAACACTTGTGCGGCAGCTAAGCCTGATAAAGTTACAATCTGCTGCAGACCATCTGGATAGGGCTTCTTACGCTCAGCGATGATAAATATAATCCCTGGAAAATTCTTGGCAAAATAGCTTTGCCGTTCGACCGTGGGCTTGTTGGACAAAATATAGATCTGGTGCGGCGCAAAATCGCGTTGCAACTTGTTGAGCCAATATGCTACCTCGGCCCGTGGTTCTGGTTCGGCGTGTGAGGCTAAAACCCCATCAAAGTCTAGTACTAGCGCTTTAATACCCAACCGCGTTAAATCTGCGACGCTTAAATCAATTACTGCAGTTAACTGTAACTCAGACGAGCAACAATAGCGCTTAATTTGCACACGATTTTGCCAATACTTATTCAACGCATAACAAATTCTAGATGACATACTTTCTTTTCTTTCGTGGTATAATGTGATATTCTGCTTTGGTCGATGTCCAAGGGTAGCTTATGTCTGACTATTTTAAAAGTAATAACCAAGTGGTTAAACAATTATTACAAGCTGCTGTCGCCCAACTCAATCTAGTGACCCGCGAAGAGTTTGAAATCCAGACTCAGGTCTTACTTAAAACTAGATTAAGAGTAGAGCAACTAGAAAGAAGGCTTATGGAGCTCAATGTCAAACAACCGCTATAGCAACTAGGAAAATTTTTATAGCATGGAAATATTCAAATATATTCTTATACTCCTTAGTTGCTCGGTAATTTGTGTCGTAATCTGTCGTCGCTTACATCTTCCTGCTATTTTGGGTTACTTGTCAGTCGGCATGTTAGTCGGCCCTGGCGGCGTCGGTTGGCTACCATCCATCGAAGACATGAATCATTTAGCAGAATTTGGCATCGTGTTCTTGATGTTCACTCTAGGCCTAGAGTTTTCGATCCCACGTCTAATCGCATCCAAGCGTATATTAATTGGTGTTGGCGGCATTCAAGTGTTCGTCTGTACTACTGTAGCAGCAGTTGGCGCGTGGCTATTAGGGCTCAATTTGATTCAAAGCATAATCGTTGGTGGTGGCTTAGCTTTATCCTCCACTGCCGTGGTTGTAAAACAACTGACTGAAATAAAAAAACAACACTCGCCGTATGGCAGCATGTCGATCAACGTGTTGTTATTTCAAGATTTAGCCGCAGTAGCATTTTTAATTTTAATTCCAGCTTTCTCGACCGGCGCTACTAGTCCGTTACATATTATGTTTTTGATCACCATGATCAAGGGCTTATTTGCGTTTATCAGCATGACCCTGTTAAGTATCTGGGTACTAAAACCGCTATTTCATGAAGTAGCTAAAGCGCGTTCGACTGAACTGTTTATGATGGCAACTTTGCTGGTGGCGTTAAGCGCGGCGGGGGTAACTTATTATTTAGATTTATCTATGGCGTTAGGCGCTTTCTTAGCTGGCCTAATGTTAGGCGAAACTGAATTTAGACATCAAATCGAATTAGACATACGTCCATTTCGTGACGTGTTATTAGGTTTATTCTTTGTCGTAATCGGCGCATATTTAGATTTATCTATATTACCGAGTATTTTAGGCGAAGTATTATTATTGTTACTGGCTTTAATTGTCGTCAAGATGGTATTAATTGCTAGTATCGTTAAATCCATGAGTAACTTATCCACCAGAGCGGCGGTACGCACCGGTATTATACTAGCGCACGGTGGTGAATTTACTTTTGTGATTTTAACTGAAGCAATCGATAGCAATTTAATCGAAGCCGGTCAGCGACCAATTTTATTTTCTGCGGTAGTTCTGAGCGTAATGTGTGCGCCATTATTAATTCGTTACAACAAGCAAATTGCCAATCTATTTTTCTTAAGCAAGAAAGATGCGATGAATCAAAAAGAATACAGTTCGAATATCTTGTCAGATCATGCTTCAGAATTACAAAACCACGTGATCCTGTGCGGCTATGGTCGCGTTGGACAAATTCTGGCGCGCTTTTTAGATCAGGAAAATATTCCGTGGGTAGCATTAGATATGGATCCGATGCGTTTGTCTAAATCATCGATCGCCGGCGAGCATGCTTTCTTTGGTGATGCGACCTATCCAGACACGATGTTATCTGCTGGCTTATCGCGCGCCCGAATGGTGGTAATCACTTTTTCCGAAGAAGCGCCCGCCTTAAAAATTGTCAGACAAGTGCGCGAAATGCGCTTGGATGTACCATTGTTTGTACGTACCCAGGATGATTCAAATCTAAGCGCTTTCCAAGATGCAGGCGCCACTGAAGTAGTACCGGAAACGCTGGAAAGTAGCTTAATGTTAGCTTCGCACTTATTGCTCACTTTGGGCGTGCCAACAAAAAAGATTATTGATAAAATTCGGACGATTCATGCGGATCGTTATGAGATTTTGCGTGGTATGTATCGTGGTGAAGATGACTTAAGCGTACTCGAAGACGAGGAAGAATCACGCCGTAGTTTACATTCTATCTTCGTCCCCGAGGGTGCGAATGCAATTCACAAGCCGTTGTCGTCGTTAGCTACCGGTGATGAAGAGTTTTACATTAAGTCTTTGACTAGAGATACAGAGAGAATTTCTGATCCCGCATTAGATATTCCAATTGAAGTCGGCGATGTGATCGTGATCTTTGCTACTCCAGAAGAGACCGTGGCGATCGAAGAGCAGATTTTGAATGGTGATTGATTAAAATAACGGAGAGATGGCCGAGAGGTTGAAGGCACGCGTCTCGAAAACGTGAATGCGTGAAAGCGCATCGAGGGTTCGAATCCCTCTCTCTCCTCCAAATATATCACGCTATAAGGCTATAACGATGACATCTTACGCCATTTAGTACGCCCAGCTTGTAGCAGGCGCTTGGCCGCTACGGCATGTAAAGCATTACCATTACCTTGATTAAAAGCAATTAACCTATTATTTTGGGCATCAAAGATCGGCGCACCGATAAAACCTACGCCGCGTGGACAGGTATGGGTAAACAACAAGGTTGCTGGGTTAAAATCGTTAATCTTACAAGCAACCCTACCGTAACCAGGCACATTAGTTAAGATATCGCCAGAGTTAATCACATCAAAAAAACCAATCGCGTATACTTCTTTAACCGTATAATTTTTGTGTACATTTGTTGGTGAATAACCAGTAAGACTACTTAGGTTTTGCTTTAAATGTACTAACATTAAATTATTATTTTCTGCATTCGGCCGCATGTTAATATAACTATCCATTGCAATATAATTATCATAGGCGCTGTTTATCTTATTATACTCTGCACCAATTTCAAAGCGCGCACCGACAAACATATAATCTATGCCCCTATATAGCTTATTATTACCAGGAGAATATTGTTTAATTAAACAACTCGCAGCCAGCACTGCAACATCATCCGCAATCAACACCGCTGCGCAAGAATTCTTAGTCGCAATGTTTACCCAACCAACACCAGCTGGAAAACCATACGGGTCGTATGGTGTGTAAGGGATATATTTAGTGGTAACACCAGTGAAGCAATCGTCACTAGCGCGTGCAGCGTGGATCAAGTGCGTGAGTAGGAATGCCCATAGGAGGGTGAAGAAATTAATGGGGTTTAGGTAGGTGCGTAAGTGGGCACGGGGTTTCATGTTGCTCGTCCTTGGGGTGGGGATTACATAGATATAAGATAATTATAATGTAATTTGCATGCCTTGGAAATTAATAGAGCGAGCGCCCTATATAATGGGTGTAGTTTATTTAGACAAGCAACCCCAGGACTAGACTAGGCCTAAGGTTGCAAAATGAAGTGGTGGTTTATGATCTTTTACTCTTAGCCTTAGGCGACATTGGGCCAGCTTCCGTACCATCATACTTTTTTACTGCATCATCAATGTCATCAGTAGTTTTTAGTAATTTTCCAATAATGGTTGACAACTCACCGAGATTTTTCTTATCCTTCTCAGAATACGTCCCTTTGAAACCCTCTCTAAAAAATTTAAAATCTGTAACCAATTTTTGTTTATCAGGGTCACTAATTTTTTCTGCTTTTGCTCTAGCCAAGAATGATTTAATCGCTGCATTTTCGTCTGTAGTAACGTGCTTAGCAAACATGCCTTGTGGCTGCTTGTCTTTAGCTCCTTTTTCTCTAAGTTCATTAAGATCTGCATCTATCTTTTTTCCTATTTCTTTGGAAGGGCCCATAATACTATCTCCTACATGTTCTACCTTGCTTAGTTCGACCTTAAAAAAATAATTAAGTTCCAGTGCAAGCACACTGTTTATTGAAAAGGTGAGCGCAAACATGGTTTTTCTAAGCCGGCATTGGGTATTTTATTTGGTTGCGTTGGGGTCTTTGGTTAGGTGTATATGCTTATGAGGCAATCGCGTGGTTTAATTCAATCAAGGGCGGACGCAGCGGTTGGCAGGTTGGCAGGTTGGCAGGTTGGCAGGTTGGCAGGTTGGCAGGTTGGCAGGTTGGCAGGTTGGCAGCGAAATCTTGCGAAAACTGGTTTTTAATCATACAGGTAATCGCATGGTTTGATTCAATCAAGGGCGTGCACGGTGGCACACTGCCATTAAGTTAAGGAATTGCGTTTTGTTTATTAACGGCGCCCCTTTTGGCTAGTTGCTACGCAACGTCGCTTTTTCCCCAGCAGCGAATGAGCTGGGGAAAGAATTGATTCACTACGCGCAGGGCGCTTGTTCATCGTCACAAGATAAAATATTATCATGAAAATATAGTGATATCAGTACAAACAATTCTGAATATCACAACGTAACAACAAATTATTTAAACAATAAGATATTATTAATCTGGTAAAATTAATCGGAGCATGTGGGTTGCGACGATGAACAAGCGCCCTGCGCGTAGTGAATCAATTCTTTCCCCAGCTCATTCGCTGCTGGGGAAAAAGCGACGTTGCGTAGCAACTAGCCAAAAGGGGCGCCGTTAATAAACAAAACGCAATTCCTTAACTTAATGGCAGTGGCCCTAGCTCTCGCGCCATAGCAAGATAGCTTCTGCTTGACACCGTCTAATTTCAAAGCCATACTTTGAAAATGGACGCTATAAAACGAAATGCCTTTGATCTAGCCACCAAGCTACTGGATAAATTTCCAGTTTTAGCTATTATAGGGACAAGGCAATGTGGTAAAACAACTCTCAGTAAACAGCTACGCAATCATTGGAAATACATAGATCTAGAAAACCCACGTGATTATGATTATCTAATATCAGATCCTTTAATGTTTTTTGAACAAAATCCCCACTCCGTAATAATCGATGAAGCACAGCTTTCGCCAATATTATTTAAAGTATTAAGGGGTGTAATAGACTCAGACAGAGAAAGAAAAAATCGTTTTATCATTACCGGATCTAGTAGCCCGGAGTTATTAAATCATATATCCGAAAGCCTCGCTGGCAGAATTGCGTATATTGAATTATCCCCTTTTAAAACCAATGAAAGATTACAACAACCATTGAGCGAAATATATAATGCGTTTGCCAAGCCTAATGATGTATTTAATTTTAGAGATTTAAAATCCAGCATGAGTTTATTGGATTTCCGCGACCAATGGCTTCTAGGTGGCTACCCAGAACCAACCTTACAGCAAGATTCTGATTTCTGGCAAATGTGGATGCAGCAATTTCGTGATTCATATATTAATAGAGATATAGCAGCATTGTTTCCTAACATTAATAAAATTAACTATCGTAGATTTATGACCATCCTGGCTAAACTATCAGGCACCATAATCAATAAATCTGATTTAGCTAGAAACATAGAGGTTTCTCAACCAACTATATCCCAGTATCTAGATATCGCGCATAATACTTTTTTGTGGCGGAACATACCTAGCTTTAGCAATAATAGTTTAAAATCCTTAATTAAAATGCCAAAAGGCATTATAAGAGATTCTGGACTATTACATTATTTATTGAAGATTCACGATCAAGAATCCTTGATGTCAGATCCTATCGTAGGATTATCATTTGAGGGTTTTGTTATAGAAGAAATAATTCGTGGAATTCAGGCTAAAGGAATAGTAAACACTGATTTTTATTATTATAGAACCAAGCATGGTGCTGAAATTGATCTGATTATTAGTGGGCCACATGGATATATACCAATAGAAATAAAATACGGTAGTTTTACTCCTCTTAACAAATTAGAAAAATTAAAAGAATTTGTTAATGATTACGACGCAGCTTACGGAATAGTGATTAACAATAGCAATACAATACAATATTTGTCGGGAAATATAATACAAATCCCAGTTAATTTTTTATAAAAAAATAACTTAAAGGGGCGCCCTTTAATATCACAAAAATCAGTTTAAAAACGTATTTATTTATGGTATTTTAGACACTCTGGATAACCTTAACTATCTAAAGCCCATTGCTAATAACGGTTAATGAATATCTACAGGCCGTAGTTGCACTAATTACAATAATTATTTGATTTTAATATCATCGGAATAGTATATGGCGTTAATTAAGTATAAATATTTTGCTGTTATAACGCTTTGTCTTAGCGTGTTACTTTATGGTTGTGGTGGTGGAGTCAAATTTAATCCAAATCATAAACCAAAACCTTTAAACAAAAATATAAGTTTTAAGAAGAAAAAATTTGCGCTTGTTTTGGGTGGCGGTGGTGCTAAGGGCTTTGCGCATGTGGGCGTTTTAGAAGAGTTGCATAATGCTGGTTTAAAGCCTGACATTATAATAGGATGCAGCGCTGGGTCTATTGTTGGATCACTTTATGCAGCCGATCCGAACATAGAGAATTTAAAGACCCGAACTTTGTGTGGTAAAAGCGCAGATATCGTTGCTATGAGTGTTGAAAATTGGCCGTATAGTGTATATAGCCAAAATCAACTAGCACGCTATTTAGATAAAAATTTAGTCAGTAGAACTTTTTATGATTTAAAAATACCGTTTGTAGTAACCGCTACTAATCTACAATATGGGGAAATAACTGCTTTTTCTGAGGGGGATTTAACTCTAGCAGTAATGGCATCAGCATCATATCCAGGAGTATTTTCACCTGTGCTAATTGATGAGCAACATTATATAGATTGTGGGGTTTCTGATCCGTTACCTACTCGTGTCGCAAAAGAACTAGGTTTTGAGTATGTAATAGCTGTTAATATAGCAGAGGGATTACCAGATTCGCCGCCGAATCACGCTTTTGGAGTAATGCAGCGCGGTGTGGAAATTGCATATGTTAATCTACTTAAAAATTCATTGGCGCATGCTGATGTTGTGATCGATTTCAATTTTAAAAATGTTGCGCTATTGGATGATAGTCAAAACATGTATCTATATGAGCAAGGCAAAATTCGGGCCAGACAAAAACTGCCTGAGATTATGCGTTTATTAACGATGCCAAAGAAAAAATTATAAGGCAAGATCTGGTATTTTTTCAAAATCTAATCTAAGTAGCTATAAGCTTTGCTGATTTGCAAACACGCGCACGAGTATTGACTTTCCAACTTGTCTTATGCCACGTAAAACTAAAGGCAAATATAACGATGTTGGCGATATAATGAGAAAAATGGAAAATATTAACCTATAATCAAAGCGAAGGAGCTGGAACTTCTAATTTTTCAACCAGGAACATAGCATGAAAATAGGGATATATCAGGCTTTTGTTACGTTTGTGTTTGGTGTGGTTGGTGCTAGCATGACCCCAAAAGATCAAGTTGCAGAGCAGTTGAGAAATGCGCGGTTACAATATGGTGACGACATAACTGCAAATGAATTAAACGTAATTTATGGTGAAATAATACCGCCTTTTTATAATGCAACAGCGATGCTCAGTTATGCTTTTAATGGCACGGAAGGATCAGGATGTGGTTGGTGCCCATGCCTTTGCTACTATTGTCCGCCAAAATCGATATCCTGCTGTCAAATTAAGGTGGCAGATGATCCTAGTTGCCGGCATTGTAATTACCCAGATGGAGAGTGTGATCAATGTAGGGATGGTTTTTCACTCAATCCAGATAAAAAATGTACCCCTAATAATAAATGTACACACACTAGATGTGTATTCCGGCTGGATCTGAACAGTGATTCCGGTTCTACTTGAACACCAATTCCGGCCACACTTGAACAGTGATTCCGATTTTACCTGAACACTAATTCCGACTTACTTGAACAGTGATTCCGGA
>Ga0209174_10001208_pt1 | contig 18516 bp, 20 predicted proteins | sample JI91814BDNA_FD_187505 | JGI IMG/M metagenome (GOLD analysis project Ga0209174, IMG submission 187505) | Wastewater effluent complex algal communities from Wisconsin, to seasonally profile nutrient transformation and Carbon sequestration -... | ecosystem: Engineered > WWTP > Effluent > Algae...
CGCGCACGTTGGGCGAAGATGTCCAGGATCAGCCCGGTGCGGTCGAGCACGCGGCGTTCGAGGAATTTCTCCAGGTTGCGTTCCTGGCCCGGCGACAGCGCGTGGTTGACCAGCACCAGGTCGGCACCGGTGGCATCAGCGGCCGCCTTCACCTCATCCAGCTTGCCGCTGCCGATGTAGGTCGACGGACTGGGCTTGTCCACGCGCGCGGTGATGACCGCGGCGATGGTCGCCCCGGCTGAACGGGCCAGGTCGGCGAATTCCTCCTGCGCCCCGTCATCCGGCGAACTGCCCCCGGAACCGGAGCGCATGGGCTGTATCAACAGGGCGTGCTCGCCCTTTTTAGATCGTTCGAACATGGGACAAGTGTGGGGGCGGAGGGGTGGAATACAAAGGGCGGGAGGTGCTTTGCTTCAGATTTGCCACTGATCTTGCCCTTGGGGTCCCGTGAGGTCCGGCAAGCGTGGCGGGTAAACCCGCAGGGCGACGCACAGGATGTGCGGCGTTTCCGGACGGCACATGGATGTGCCTTCCGGAAATTCCCGCCGCGCTTGCGAACCCGCCGCGCTCTTGCGGCGGGCGGACCGTAGGGCGGCTTTCTTTTGGTTACTTTTCTTTGCCGTTCAAAGAAAAGTGACTCGCGCAAAGCGCGAAACGCTTTTGCTTCGGAATCAAGATCAAGATCAAGAGCCAAGATCAAGATGGATCCCAGCGTTCGCTGGGATGACGCCATGTGTGGGATGACGTCATTGAATGTAATGACATCACTTGAATCGAAGGGTTAGTGCAGAAAACGAAAAGCCCTACTCGTTCTCGTCCCCACCCTCGTCACCCGCCTCATCACCATCCTGCACCTGCCCACCACCCGGCCCCACCCGCACATTACGCGCCGGCACCACCGTAGAGATCGCGTGCTTGTAGACCATCTGGCTGACCGTATTGCGCAGCAGGACCACGAACTGGTCGAACGATTCAATCGTGCCCTGCAACTTGATCCCGTTCACCAGGTACACCGACACCGGCACCCGCTCGCGCCGCAACGCATTCAGGAAAGGATCCTGCAAGGATTGCCCCTTGGTCATTTCGTACTCCCGCCTATTTCGATAGGTATTGTTTTTATTGGGTCCGGAATGGCAAACCGCTTCCCCTGCCATAGCCCGGACGCCCGATGTTACACAACATGGCGCATTTGACCAGCTACGCAGTGCGCAGAATGCCCGGCAGGAACAGGGACAGGGCCGATTCGAGGGCTTCACGGTCGGTGGCCGGGTCGAACCAGCGCGCGTCCCGTTCCCCGCGCAGCCACGTGAGCTGGCGCTTGGCCAACTGGCGCGTGGCGAAGATGGCCTGCTCGCGGAACGCCCCGTCGGACAGCTCGCCATCTAGGTGTTGCCAGGCTTGTCGATAGCCGACGGCACGGATCGCGGGCAGATCCAGTGGCGTTTCCACTACCTGCAGCTCTGGAAGTGCGCGCAAACGCCGCACTTCCTCAAGGAAGCCAGCCGCCAGCATCAGGTCGAAACGTTGCTCGATGCGCGCGTGCAATACCGCACGATCACGCGGCGCCAGCACCAGCTTGAGCACGCGGAACGGAAGGCGTGCGCGGGCCGGTGCACGCTGCCACTCACTGATCGGACGACCGCTGAGGCGGAAGACTTCCAGCGCGCGTTGGATGCGTTGCGGATCGGTGGGCTTGATCTTCACCGCCGCAGCGGCATCGATGCGGGCGAGTTCAGCATGCATCGCCGGCCAGCCTATTTCCGCGGCTTCGGCGGCAATCGCTGCGCGCATTTCGGGGTCGGCCTCGGGCATGGGCGCCAGGCCTTCCAGCAACGCGCGGAAATACAGACCGGTGCCGCCGGCGAGGATCGGCAACTTGCCGCGTGCGGCGATGCTGCCGAGGGCAGCGGTGGCGTCGTGCGCAAACTCCGCCGCGGAATACGGCTGCCACGGTTCACGCACGTCGACCAGGTGGTGCGGCACGGCAGCGAGCATACCCGCATCCGGCTTGGCCGCGCCGATGTCCAGTCCGCGATACACCAGCGCCGAATCCACGCTGACTATTTCACCGCCCAGCCGCAGCGCCCATTCCATGGCCAATGCGGTCTTGCCCGACGCGGTCGGGCCCATCAGCGCGATGGCGAGAGGACGCGAGTCGGCGCTCATCGCGAGTCAATCAACGCAGATGCGAAGGACGGGCCGGCAGGCAAGCGTGGCTCCTTGGATGGCACGGAAAGCATTCGCGAAGCTTACCGCGCCATGCAAGGCATCTGTTTCCCCCGTCAACGCGAATCGAGGTACTGCTTCAGCGCGTTGATCTCGGCATCGGTCATGACCATGAACCGATACGCCGCGACCCCGCTCATCAAGCCGGTCTTGGATTTGCCACCGGACGCGATTTCCCCGGTACGCATCAATCGCGTGAACTGTTCCGGCGTGTAGGCCTTGGCCACGACCAGGGGCGGCGTCGGGTCATCGGGCCAACCGTTGAGATCCGGACCATGGCATTCCGTGCAGGTAGTCATCGCCAGGTGCCTGCCCAGCGCCAGCGGTTCGGCGGGTGGTACCGCTGGTGGCGCGTTGCCGGGATCGGGCTGCATGTCAGCCAGCCACGGATGGGTGCCGTCTGCGGTGGACTTGATCAAGGCGTCCGACCATTTGCCCTCCGGCAATTCGGGATTCTCCACGGCTGGAGTGGCGCGTAGCCAAGCATCGATATCGCGGATTTCCCTGTCGCTCAGATGCTGGAACATCTTGATCGGCATACCCCACGGCACATGCCCGTCATGGGTCTTGCCTTCGTGCAGCAGGGCCTGCAGCGCGACATCGTCATACAGCGCGCGTCGCTGGGTCAGGTTGGGCGCGACGATGCGCCCGAACTCCTTGCCCTCCATGAACACGCTGCCCCGCCCGCCTTCCCCATGGCAACCGTTGCAGCCCACGCGCGTGGCCACGCGCAGGCCTTCGACGGGGTCGCCGACGGGTACGGGTGGCGTGGCTTTGGCGACAGTCGCAGTGCTGGTTGCAGGCCCGGAACTGTCCGAACAGGCGACCAGCACAGGCAGGAGCAAGGCAAGCGGCAACGCGGAGATTCTGGGCATGGAAACAACAACGCCACGGCATGCGCGGGCCGGCCACCCTCGTGCTGCGTGCCTTCGCGACGATCCCGAAGCAAGGGATCAGTCGTCGTCTGGCCAGCGGATGGCAGGGCTGGCCGAGGTGTTACGTGGCAGCACCACGCCAGCGATCGCATTCCACACCTTCAACGCATCCACGGTGGCCGCCACGTCATGCACGCGCACGATGCTGGCGCCGCGTTGTGCCGCGATGAGATGCGCGGCAACCGAACCGAAGACGCGCTGCGCCGCGTCATCATTGCCGGTGATTTCACCGATGCTGCGCTTGCGCGACAGGCCTGCGAGTACCGGCACGCCCAAGTCGGTGAATCGCTCCAATTGCGCAAGCAACGCAAGGTTGTGCTGGGTGTTCTTGCCGAAGCCGAAACCGGGATCGATGACGAGGTTCTTCTTGGCGACGCCGGACATTTCCGCGGCGAAGATGCGTTCGGCCAGGAAGCGATGCACGTCGCCGACTACATCATCGTAGTCAGGTGCTTGCTGCATCGAGCGCGGCTCGCCCTGCATGTGCATCAACACCACCGGAACCCCGAGTGCCGCAGCCGCGTCCAGCGCGCCGTCGCGTCGCAGCGCGTACACGTCGTTGATCAGGCCCGCGCCTGCAGCGACGGCGGCGCGCATGACTTCAGGCTTGGACGTATCGATGCTGATCGGCAACGTAGTTTGTTTCGCCAGTCGTTCGATCACCGGGATCACGCGGCGCAGTTCTTCTTCGACACTGACCTCTTGTGCGCCCGGACGCGTGGATTCGCCACCGATGTCGAGCAAATCCGCGCCCTCTTCCACTAGCGTCAATGCATGCGCGACTGCTGCTTCAAGCGTGTCGTGCACGCCACCGTCAGAAAAGGAATCCGGCGTGACGTTGACGATGCCCATGACCTGCGGGCGATCGAACTTGAGGATGCGGCCGGCGCAATCGAGTTGGGGCGTGGTGTCGAACATGTGGGCAACCCGCAAGACAGGACGCCCAGTGTAGAGCGGAGCTTGCTCCGCTGCTCTTGTGGGAGGGGCTTCAGCCCCGACGCTTTTCGCCAAAAGGTGTCGGGGCTGAAGCCCCTCCCACAACCACCCCTCGAGCAGATTGATTCCGCCAACGCTTGGCTGCGCTCGCAAAGTGCATCCGAGCAAGCTCGGACCTACAAAAACAAGAAAGGCCAGGGAGAACCCTGGCCTTTCTGTAGTGCGACGTCGGATTGGATCAGGTCTGCGCCGCGGGCCCGCCGATCGGCGGCAGCGGCAGCGCCGCTTCCTTGTCGGCCTTGGTCCAGCCGGCGGGCGGCGCAGGTTCGCGGCCTTCCATGATGGCGTCGATCTGGGCGACGTCGATGGTCTCGTACAGCATCAACGCTTCGGCCATCTTGTGCAGCTTGTCCAGGTTCTCGGTCAGGATGGTGGTGGTGCGTGCATAGGCCTTGTCGAGGATGGTGCGCACCACCTCGTCGATCTTGCGCGCGGTGTCGTCGGACACGTTCTTGTGCTGCGACACCGAACGGCCGAGGAACACTTCTTCCTCTTCTTCCGCATAGGTGATCGGGCCGAGCTCTTCCGACAGGCCCCACTTGGTGACCATGTTGCGTGCCATCTTGGTGGCGCGCTCGATGTCGTTGGACGCGCCCGTCGTCACCTTGTCGGCACCGAAGATGAGCTCTTCCGCCACGCGGCCACCGTACAGCGTGGCCAGGCGGCTCTCGATGCCGGTGCGGTTGATGCTGTACTTGTCGCCTTCCGGCAGGTACACGGTCACGCCCAGCGCGCGGTCGCGCGGGATGATGGTGACCTTGTAGACCGGGTCGTGTTCCGGCACCAGGCGACCGACGATGGCATGGCCGGACTCGTGGTACGCGGTGTTGAGCTTTTCTTCCTCGCTCATGGCCAGCGAACGGCGTTCGGTGCCCATGATGATCTTGTCGCGCGCGCGATCGAAATGATCCATGCGCACTTCCTTGCCATTCTCGCGCGCGGCAAACAGCGCCGCCTCGTTGCAGAGGTTGGCAAGGTCGGCACCGGAGAAGCCCGGCGTGCCGCGTGCGATGGTCATCGGCACCACGTCGTCGGCCAGTGGCAGCTTGCGCATGTGCACGCGCAGGATCTGCTCGCGGCCCTTCACGTCGGGCAAGCCGACCATGACCTGGCGATCGAAACGACCCGGGCGCAGCAGCGCCGGATCCAGCACGTCGGGACGATTGGTCGCGGCGATCACGATCACGCCTTCGCCGCCTTCGAAACCGTCCATCTCCACCAGCAACTGGTTGAGGGTCTGCTCGCGCTCGTCATGGCCGCCACCCAGGCCCGCGCCACGATGGCGACCGACCGCATCGATTTCGTCGATGAAGATGATGCATGGCGCGTGCTTCTTGGCCTGCTCGAACATGTCGCGCACGCGGCTGGCACCGACGCCAACGAACATCTCGACGAAGTCGGAACCGGAAATGCTGAAAAACGGCACCTTGGCCTCGCCGGCGATGGCTTTCGCCAGCAGCGTCTTGCCGGTGCCCGGCTGGCCCACCATCAACACGCCGCGCGGGATCTTGCCGCCGAGCTTCTGGAACTTGGTCGGATCGCGCAGGAACTCGACCAGTTCGCTGACTTCTTCCTTGGCCTCGTCGCAACCGGCCACGTCGGCGAAGGTCACCTTCACCTGGTCCTCGCCCTGCAGCTTGGCGCGCGATTTGCCGAAGGACATCGCGCCCTTGGCCCCGCCACCACCGCCCTGCATCTGGCGCATGATGAAAATCCAGAAGCCGATGATCAACAACACGGGCAGGAAGTTGAGCAGGATCACGCCCAGCGAAATGCCGCTGGCCGGTTCATCCTGCAGGATCTCGACGTTCTTGTTGCGCAGGACGTTAATCAGGTCGCGGTCGAACGGCGCGTTGGTGACCGATTGCTGGCCGCCATTGAGCGTGTACTGGATCTGGCCGACGCCGGAACGGCTATCACCGCTGAAGGTGACCTGCTTGACGTTGCTGTTGTCCACCTGGTCCAGGAATTCGGAGTAGGTGGATTTCTGCGCGGCCGCGCCGCCCAGCTTGGGCGAAAAGCTCTGGAACACCACCATCAACACGACGGCGACGACTACCCACAGCAGCAGATTCTTGGTCAAGTCGTTCATCCTCATTGACTCCGGGTTTCCCTGGTTGGCATTCCAACCTCGATTGTTACGTAACCTTACTTGATCTGGATGCGCTTGCCCTGCCCCAAGGCATACACCTCGGGAGAGCGTTTGCGCGATGCATCGGGCTTGCGGATCACCACCTTGTCGTAGCGTCGCCGCAGTTCCTTCACGTAGTCATCGAAACCGGTGCCCTGGAACAACTTGATCAGGAAATTGCCACCGGGTTTCAGATGACCGTCCGCGAAGTCCATCGCCAGCTCGGCCAGGTGCATCATCCGCGGCTGGTCAACCGCATCCACACCACTCTTATTGGGGGCCATATCCGACAGCACAAGGTCCACCGGCTGTCCGTCCAGCATGGCCAAGAGTTGGGATAGGACTTCATCCTCCCTGAAATCACCGTGAAGGAAGTCCACCCCGGCCAGGCTGGGCATCTCCAGGATGTCCATCGCCACCACGCGGCCCGTGTCACCCAGCGCCTTGCGCACGTACTGCGACCAGCCGCCCGGCGCCGCGCCCAGGTCCACGACCACCATGCCCGGCTTGAGCAGGCGGTCGCGCTCGATGAGTTCTTCCAGCTTGTAGGCCGCGCGCGAGCGCAGGCCTTCGGCCTGGGCTTTCTTCACGTAAGGATCCGCGAAGTGCTCGCGAAGCCAGCGTTGGCTGCTTTTGCTGCGGGTGGCCATGGGGATCTTGTGGGGTCCGGGACGCGCCGCGAGGCGGTCCGGGCAAGGAGCGCGACGGGACGCCATGATACCCTGAACCCCCTCAAGCCCCCGTACCGCAGCGCATGTCCACGACCCTCACTTCCACCCAGTCCCGCTTCCTGCGTGGCCAGGCCCATGGCCTCAAAGCCCTGCTGCAGATCGGCGCCAAGGGGCTGACGCCTGCGTTCCTGGCTGAACTGGACGCCGTGCTGGAGCAGCACGAACTGGTCAAGGTGAAGGTGGGTGGCGAAGACCGCGAGGTGCGCGAAGCGATGATCGCGGACATCGCGCAGAACACCGGGTCGGCCGTGGTCCAGCGCATCGGCCACGTCGCCGTGTTCTACCGCCCCAGCAAGGACCACCGCCAGATCGTCCTGCCGCGCAAGTGATCGAAGCAGTCAATGGTGAAGATTGAATAGCAAAGGGTAAGAGCCAAAGCACGCCTTCACTCGTTCCTATTCACTCTTTCATCGTTCCTGCCTACCCGCCATGCAACTCAGCCACGAACTGCCCGACTACGCCTACAGCCTGCGTGCCGCCGATGGCCGCAGTGCGAAGGTCAATGACCGCGTGCTGGCCGCGAGCTTCATCCTTGCACCGAACGAATTGATCGAGGATTGGCAGGTCGGCGACAGTGCTTCACTCATGCCCGCTGCCATGGATGCCTTGTTGGCATTGAATCCGGAGCTGGTGTTGCTCGGTACGGGTGATCGCCAGGCATTCCCGTCCGCTGCCGTGATGGCCGCCTGCCTGACCAAGGGCATCGGCATCGAAGTGATGACCAATGCCGCCGCGGCACGCACGTTCAACGTGCTTGCCGGCGAAGGACGGCGCGTGGTGGCGGGGTTCCTGTTGTCGCCGTGAGAAGGTACAGCGAGCACGAATGGCTTGCGTGTAGAGCCAAGCTTGCTCGGCTGCTTTTGATTCCGCGCCGAGAGCTGCAGAGCAAGCTCGGCACTACGACAGCCATGGGAGCGACGTAGGAGCGACGTGAGTCGCGATGGATTTCCCGCGCAAGACCCTTCGCGACTCACGTCGCTCCTACGCTTTTATCGGATGCTCGCGTCCTGCGAGAGCGCGAGCGCACGCGACACCCTGTAGAGCCGAGCTTGCTCGGCTGCTTTGCACGGTATACACGGACGCAGCCGAGCAAGCTCGGCTCTACAAGAAAACGCTTAGCGCTTCGGCAAATACTGCAACGGATCCACCGGCTTGCCGTTGTAACGGATCTCGAAGTGCAACATGTCGCGCGATGCACCACTGCGGCCCATTTCAGCGATCTGCTGGCCGGCCTTCACGTTCTGGCCTTCGTTGACCAGGCGCTTGCGGTTGTGGCCGTACGCGGAGAGCCAGGACTCGTTGTGCTTGATGATGATCAGTTCGCCATAGCCGACCAGGCCGCCGCCGGAATACACCACCACGCCATCACCTGCCGCGCGCACGGCCTGGCCATTGCTGCCGCCAATGTCCACGCCCTGCTTCGACGCATCACCCGCCACGAAGCGACCCACCACCGCACCATCCGCAGGCCATCGCCACGCGAAGCCGCTGCTGGCCGGTGAAACGGTTCTGGCTGCGCCCGCAGGAGTGGATGCTGGCGGCTTGGGCCGCGTTCCAGTGGACGTGGCCGGCACGCGCGCACTGCTTCCCGAAGCCTGCTTGCCGCCGCCGGACGGATACAGGCGCAGGCTTTGCCCAGGATAGATCGTGTACGGCGCGCCGATGTTGTTCCACGCCGCCAGGTCACGGAAATCAATGCCGTTGCGGAAGGCAAGCCCATACAGCGTATCGCCGCGCCCCACGCGCACCGTTGCGCCGTACTTCGGCTTGGAGACCGCGCGCTGGGAGGCGCTGGACGACGAGGTTTCGCGCACCACGCTGCTGCTGCACGCGGCGAGCACGAAGACGGCGAGGCCGGCAGCCAGCACCGTGCGGAAGTGGATCGTGCGTTGCTTGCTCATCGTCCCGCTTCAATCCTTGTCGTTATGCATGCCAATGGGGCGCAATGCGTGCCGGCATTCCTGCTCAGCCGAAGATCCGCTGAAACAGTTCGTGGATGGCCACCCCACCGCCGCCGACCAAGATACCGAAGTATATGAGCGTCGCGATGTTCGCCAGATGGCCCAACAACATGGCGCCTCCGTCACGCTGGATCAGCCCTACCGAATAGAACAGCAGGGCCAGGCCAGGCAAGGTATTGCTGAAAGGAATGAATCCGAACGGCGCCATCAGCAATAACGCAGCCAGGATGAATGCGAGGTTATTGAAAAGGTTCTGCAGGCGCCCATCCACGAAGATGCGCAGCCGGTGCGGACGACTGATTTTTTCCAGTCGCTGCACCCACGCCATGCCGCGCATCAGTCCAGGCCGCAGCTTGTCCGCGGGCAGCGCGCGGTTCTTGAGCTTCGCAGGCAGCCACAGCGGGCGCCCTATCAAGCGACTGATGCCGACCAGCAGGATCGCCGCCCCGAACACCGTGCTGACGCCGGGGATCGACACCGGGATCAGGAATACCAAGGTCAACAGGATGGTCAGCAGCAACAATCCTTCATCACCGAATACATCAAGCAATTCGCCCAAGGTGAGCTTGTCTTCGGGCAGGTTGGCGATGATCGAGGCGAGCTGCTCGCCCAGTGGCGCGTTTTCGAAACTGCGCCCGCCATGCTGGCTGTCTGGCTGGGGTTGCATGGTCATGCCGTGCAGGAAGCGAGTGGGCCGGTGCAGGCGTTCAATCCAGCGTCCCCGACAGCAGCGGCACGAATACGACCGGCGCCAGAACCACTTCGTCCACGCCGCCATCCGCGCGCTTGGTCAGCTTCAACAAAGATTGCGAAGAGGCCCCACCGACCGGTGCCACCAGGCAACCGCCCACCGCAAGCTGGTCGATCAAGGCGCTGACCAGTGCAGGGGCCGCCGCAGTGACGATGATGGCGTCATACGGTGCGTGCTCCGGCCAGCCGACGCGGCCATCATCGTGCTTGCTGCGCACGTTCAGGCCCAACTGGCGCAAGCGTTTGCGGGCCTGGCGCAGCAGGTCGCCGATGCGTTCGACTGTATAGACCTCCAGGCCAAGCGCCGCGAGTATCGCGGCCTGGTAGCCGGAGCCAGTGCCGATCTCCAGCACTTTTTTCGGGGTTGGCTCCAGCAGGAGCGCTTCGGTCATGCGCGCGACCACCCACGGTTGGGAAATGGTCTGGCTGTGGCCGATGGGCAGCGCAGTGTCTTCATACGCGCGCATGGCCAGTGCTTCGTCGACGAACAGATGGCGCGGCACGGTGCGAACGGCGTTGAGTACGTTCTCGTCGACGATGCCCGCCTCGCGCAGGCGCTCGACCAGGCGGTCACGAACGCGTTGCGAGGTCATGCCCTGGCCGGAGACTTCCGGCTGCAGGCGAGCCCGCAGCGTCATGCCGACGCCTCCAGTGAAGCGCTGAGGCCACCGACCCAGCTGGCGACTTTTTCCAGCGCCTGGTAGCGCGTCAGGTCGACGTGGATCGGGGTGATGGAAATGAAACCGGTGCGCACCGCGTGGAAATCGGTGCCGGGGCCTGCATCCTGTTCCTGCCCCGCAGGGCCAATCCAGTACACCGTGCCACCGCGCGGATCAGGCTGCGGCAGGCAGGCTTCGGAACGGTGGCGATTGCCCAGCCGGGTAACTTCGAAACCAGCCACTTCATCCCACGGCAGGTCGGGCACGTTGACGTTGAGGATGGTGTCGGCGGGCAACGGATCGGATTTGAGGCGGGCCACGATTTCCACCGCCGCGCGTGCTGCTGTTTCGAAATTGACCGCTTTATGGTCTGCAGTCACCAGCGACATGGCCACGGCCGGCAGGCCGAGGAAGCGTCCTTCCATTGCGGCCGATACCGTGCCGGAATAAATGACGTCGTCACCCAGGTTGGCCGCATTGTTGATACCGGAGACCACGATGTCGGGCTCCACGTCCAGCATGCCGGTCAAGGCCAGGTGCACGCAGTCGGTAGGCGTGCCAGCGACGCGCCAGGTCGCCTCGTCCAAGCGCTTGATGCGGATGGGCAGGTCCAGAGTGAGTGAATTGCTGGCGCCGGAGCGATCACGGTCGGGCGCGACCACCAGGACCTCATGGCCGGCGGCACGCAGCCCCTCCGCCAGGATGCGGATGCCGGGTGCGTCAACACCGTCGTCATTACTTACCAGTACGCGCATGGGGTTCCTCGAGTGCATGCCAATGATAGCGCAGGCCGACGCGACGTTCGCACCTTGCGCGCGTGGAGGACGCGGAAACGATGGCCGATTTCCACGTTCCTTGTGGAAACCGCATGCCACCCACTACCCTGCCCGCATGCCACCGCCCACCGCTCCCGACGACGATGCCGCACTGTTCCGTGATGCCATCGGAGCGGTGACGAAGCTGCCGGAATCCACGCCGCCGCCCATCAAACCACGCCCCAAGCCGGCGGCGCGCATGGCCGAACGCGACGAAGCGGACGCACGCAGCGAATTCCAGCGCGGCCTGGATGATCTGTCGGCATTGGCCGCGGGCGACACCCTGGCCTACCGTCGCGACTCGCTGCCACCGCAGGTGTACCAGCGACTGAAACGCGGGCGTTTTTCCGCACAGGACGAACTGGACCTGCACGGCGCGACGATGGCCCAGGCGGAATCCATGCTGCGCCAGTTCATCGCCGAGGCGCATGCACATGACTTCGGATGCGTACGCATCATCCACGGCAAGGGCCAGCGTGGCAGCAACGAATGGCCGGTGCTGAAGAACCTGGTGGATCGCATGCTGCGCCATCGCGCGGACATACTGGCTTTCCACTCCACACCCGCCGCGCAGGGCGGTACTGGCGCGGTGCTGGTGCTGCTGGCGAGGAATCCACGCTGAGGCGTGCATTCCTGCCTGCAATACGCTTACCGGTAGCGCTGCTTCGGTCGATTCACCCACACCACCTGCACGCCGCGTCGCCTGGCGATGTCCTCGATGCGCGCGACATACAGATCGTCCTTGTCGATCGGCGTTGCCTTGGCAGGCATTGCCGCAGGTACGGTGGAGTGTGAGAGCTCATGGGTGCCGGCACAGCTGGCCAGCAGGACGAGCGGTGCAAGGCTGAACACGGGACGCAGGAAAGTTTTCATGGTTGGCTCCTGGTGCACGCAGTAGTGACGCGACGGCCAGGGACCCGGCATGCACTCGTCATCGAATCCCTGCCTCGGCTTATACGCCCGCTGCAGGTGCCTGCCAGTGCCCGCCGGTGCTTTCCGATGAACGGCCATGCCGCCTTGAAGCGTCGTCCACCTGGCCGAGTTCCTGCAACAGCGCAGTGGCGTAGCTGCCCGGCGGCAACGCGAACGACAGCCGCAGTTCGGTGGCTCCAGGCCATGACCATGCCAAGCCCTCGGCAACCAGCCGCAAAGCACGCCGTTCCTGCTTGAGTTCGGCTTTCTCCAGGCCTGCGCGCAAGGCGATGGCGTCATCACCGGCCATCGCGGCCAGCTCGATTTCTGCGCAGCGGCCAGCGCTGCGCAGTTCACCTGCACCCCACAAGGGTCCGCTGGGATGGATGTCGAAGCTGGCCAATCGTCCTGCCAGGGCTTTGCTCCACGGCTCTGGCCCGAATACGCTGCGACTGCCGGACAGCAGCCACACTTCACCCGCCAGTCCCGTGTCCCAACTTCCGTCTTCGACACGGGCTGCAAGTACGCGATTGAACAAGGCCGAACGTGCCGCCGACAGCAGGATGGAACGCTGGTCGCGGCGCATGCGCCGGCCGGCGAACATCGACAAGGCCGACGCGACGTTGTCGCCATCGCGACCAAAGCGTTGCTCACCGAACCAGTTCGGCAATCCGCGTGCGGCGATCTGCGCGAGGCGCGCATCGATAGCCGCGCGATCGCCTTGCACATCACGCAAGGCCAGCACGAAACGGTTGCCTGCCAGCGCGCCACGCGGCAACTTGCGGTTGTGCCAGGTCGCCTCCAGCACGCGCAGATCGTCGGACTGCAGCAGGGATGTGTCCGGCGCGATGCGCTTGGGCAAGTGCACGCTGAAGCGCTGGCGCGTCACCGCGTGGCGATCCTTCATGCCCGCATAGCCGATCGCCATTTCCGGAAGACTGGCCCAGTCGGCGATGCGCTTGGCCGCTGCTGCGGTGGTGAGCCCGCGCTTTTCGATGGTCAGCAGGAAATGTTCGCCCTCGCCGCTCGGCTCGAACCCGGCGATTTCCTCGACGAAGAAGTCCTCAGGCGTGGTGCGGATCGTTGCACTGAGTACCGCTGCCCCAAAGGCGCTGGGCAAGGCTTGGGTCACGCCGCCACCAGCAGGACTACCGCCTGCGCGGCGATGCCTTCGCCGCGACCGGTAAAACCGAGTTTCTCGGTGGTGGTGGCCTTGATGCTTACGCCGTCGATATCGATGCCCAGCTCGCTCGCCAGCACGGCGCGCATGGCATCCGCATGCGGGCCGACCTTGGGCAGTTCGCAGATCACGGTGATGTCGGCATTGCCCACGCGCCAGCCGCGCTGTTTCAACAACGCGTTGCAATGGCGCAGGAAGGCGCGACTGTCGGCATCCTTCCACTGCGGATCGGACGGCGGGAAATGCCTGCCGATATCGCCTAGCGCCAGCGCGCCGAGCATGGCGTCGCACAAGGCATGGATGGCGGCGTCGCCGTCACTGTGCGCCACGATGCCGCGGTCGTGCGGCACGCGCACGCCGCCGAGCATGACGTGGTCGCCTTCGCCAAAAGCGTGGACATCGAAGCCCTGGCCGATGCGGATATTCAAGGAAGTAGGCATGGAATAGTCACGCGTCCTGTTCGATGGAACCCGTAGGAGCGCCCCATGGGCGCGAGCTTTTCCACTTCGATCATGCAAGAGCTCGCGCCCATGGGGCGCTCCTACCGGGAATGCTGGGAAAGTATGAACTCGAACCGCGCCAGGTCCGCCGGCGTGGTGATCTTGAAGTTGCCCTCGCTGCCTTCGATCAGCAGCGGGCGTGAACCCTGCAGCTCCATCGCCATCGAATCGTCAGTGACCTCGACGCCCGCCTTGCTGGCCTCTTCCAGTGCACGCACCAGCTGCATCCGGCGGAACAATTGCGGCGTCAACGCGCGCCACAGGCGCTGGCGCGGCTCGGTGGCATCGATGCCGCCGTCATCACCCGCGCGCTTGAGCGTATCGCGCACCGGCGCTGCCAGGATCGCTCCGACCGGGTCGTTGCGACCACGCTCCAGCAGTTGCTGCAGATCTTCCAGTCCCAGGTTGGGTCGTGCGGCGTCGTGCACCAGCACGAAATCATCAGCTTTCACCGATTCGGGCAACGCCTGCAGGGCAGCAAGCACGGACTGCGCGCGCGTGGCCCCGCCCACACAGGTCAGCACTGGTTTGTCGGCGAAGGTGGTCCAGCCTGGCCAGTCGGCGTCGTTGTTCGAGATCGCGACCATCACGCCTTCGACCACCGGATGCGCGAGCAACGCCGCCAAGGTATAGGCAATCAGCGGCTGGCCAGCGACCTGCAAGTATTGCTTGGGCGTTTCGCTGCCGAAGCGCGTGCCGCGACCCGCGGCCGGAACCACGGCCCAGATGCCGGGCATCAGGGTTTTGGCTCCACGCTGTTGTCGGCCGATGCGTCTTCGTCGATGGGCGCGGGTGGCGTGGCGTTTGCTGGTGTTTCCACTACGCGATGGAATTTTTCGCCAGGCTTGATCATGCCCAGCTCGCTGCGTGCACGTTCTTCCACCGCCGCTTCACCAGACTTCAGGTCTTCCACTTCGGCCGCAAGCGCGTTGTTGCGCTCCTGCAGGCCTTCGTTCTCGCGTCGCTGGTGTGACACCTGGTTTTCCAAGGCAGTGACTTCGCCCCAGCTGCCGTCACTGAACCAGAGGCGGTACTGCAGCCAGCCCAGCAGCAGCACCAACACCAGCAGCAGCCATCCCAGGCGACGCATTGCTTACCGCTTCAGCGAAACAAACGCATCGCGGCCTGCGTAGCGTGCGGCGGTGCCCAGCGTTTCCTCGATGCGCAGCAACTGGTTGTACTTGGCCACGCGGTCGCTGCGGCACAGCGAACCGGTCTTGATTTGCGTGGCCGTGGTGGCCACCGCGATGTCGGCGATGGTGGTGTCTTCGGTCTCGCCGGAACGGTGCGAAATGATGGCCGCGTAGTTGGCGTGATGCGCCATGGCCACCGCTTCCAGCGTCTCGGTGAGCGTGCCGATCTGATTGACCTTGATCAGGATGGCGTTGGCGGTGCCGGATTCGATGCCCTGCTTGAAGATCTTCGGATTGGTGACGAACAGGTCGTCGCCCACCAGTTGCACCTTGCTGCCGATGCGGTCGGTCAACAATTTCCAGCCCGCCCAATCGTCTTCGGCCAGGCCGTCCTCGATGGTGATGATGGGATACTGCGCGGCCCAGTCGGCCAGGAAGTCGACGAACTGTTCACTGGTCAGGCGCTTGCCCTCGCCCATCAGGTGGTACTTGCCGTTTTCGAAGAACTCGGTGGACGCCACGTCCAGACCCAGTAGCACGTCCTCGCCTGCGGTGTAGCCGGCCTTGCCGATGGCCTCCAGGATGGTGTCCAGCGCTTCCACGTTGCTGCGGAAATCCGGGGCGAAACCGCCTTCGTCACCCACCGCCGTGCTCAGGCCGTAGCCTTTCAGCACCGACTTCAGCGAATGGAAGATTTCGGTGCCGGCACGCAGGGATTCGGCGAAAGTATCGAAGCCGACCGGCAGCACCATGAACTCCTGGAAGTCCACGTTGTTGTCGGCATGCGCGCCGCCGTTGATGATGTTCATCATCGGCACCGGCAGCGTGACCGGGCCGTTGGCCAGGTGCTGCCACAGCGGCATTTTCTTCGATGCAGCCACGGCGTGTGCGTTGGCGAGTGAAACGCCGAGCAATGCATTGGCGCCCAGGCGACCTTTGTTCTCGGTGCCGTCGATGTCGATCAGGCGCTTGTCCAGGCCTTCCTGGTCCACGGCGTCGAAACCCTTCAACGCGGTGGCGATGGCACCGTTGACGTTGGCGACGGCGTGCTGCACGCCCTTGCCCAGGTAACGGGTCTTGTCGCCATCGCGCAGTTCGACGGCTTCCTTGGAGCCAGTGGAGGCGCCGGACGGCACCATCGCACGGCCGAAGGAACCATCCTCAAGCGTGACTTCCGCTTCAAGCGTGGGATTGCCTCGGCTGTCGAGGATTTCGCGGGCGTGGATCTTGGCGATTGAGGTCATGGGGTCAGTGTCGATTCAGAGGGAGGATTCGAGGAAACCGTTCTTCTTGGTAATGCTGTCCAGCGCCATCAACGTCTCCAGCAGCGCTTCCATCTTGCCCAGCGGCCAGGCATTGGGACCATCGGACAGTGCTTCTTCCGGCTTCGGATGCGTTTCCATGAAGATGCCGGCGATGCCGACCGCCATCGCGGCGCGCGACAGCACCGGCACGAACTCACGCTGTCCGCCGGATTTGCCGTCCATGCCACCGGGTAGTTGCACGGAGTGGGTGGCGTCGAATACCACCGGGCAACCGGTATCGCGCATCACCGACAGCGAGCGCATGTCGCTGACCAGGTTGTTGTAGCCGAAACTGGCGCCGCGCTCGCAGGCCATGATCTGTTCGTTACCCGTGGCCTTGGCCTTGTTGGTAACGTGCTTCATTTCCCAGGGCGACAGGAACTGGCCTTTCTTGATGTTGACCGGACGACCGGCGCTGGCGACCTTGTGGATGAAGTCCGTCTGCCGGCACAGGAACGCAGGGGTCTGCAGCACGTCGACGACCGAAGCCACTTCGTCCAGCGGCGTGTACTCGTGCACGTCGGTCAGCACCGGCACGCCAAGCTGGCGCTTCACTTCGGCCAGCACCTTGAGGCCCTCGTGCACGCCGGGACCACGGAAACTGGTGCCCGAAGTGCGGTTGGCCTTGTCGAAGCTGGACTTGAAGATTAAATTGATGCCCAGCTTGCCGGTGATTTCCTTCAGCTTGCCGGCGACGTCCAGCTGCAACTGCATCGATTCGATCACGCAGGGGCCAGCGATGAGGAAGAACGGCTGGTCGAGGCCAACTTCAAAGTCACAGAGTTTCAAAGGCATTGCTCCTGTGGGAGCGACGTAAGTCGCGAGGGGCTTTCACGATGGACTGGGAGATCGCGACTCACGTCGCTCCCACCACAGCACATCACTTGATCATTCACGCCCGCGCTTCCTTCAACAGCTTGCCGCCGGCTTTCATCTCACGCGCGGCGCGGATGAAACCGACGAACAGCGGGTGTCCGTCGCGCGGCGTGGAGAGGAATTCCGGGTGCGCCTGGCACGCCAGGAACCAGGGGTGCACGGCGCGCGGCAGTTCAATCATTTCCACCAGCAGGTCGTCCATCGACTTGGCGGAAATCACCAAGCCTGCATCTTCCAGTTGGGTGCGGTAGCGGTTGTTGAATTCGTAGCGATGGCGATGGCGTTCGGCAATCACGTCCTTGCCGTACAGGTCGCGGGCCAGCGTACCGGGTTTCAGGCGCGCTTCCTGCAGGCCCAGGCGCATGCTGCCGCCCAGGTCGGTGCGTTCGTCGCGCTTCTCGACTTCGCCGGTGGCCGTGCGCCATTCGGTGATGAGGCCGATCACCGGATGCGCCGACTGCTTGTCGTTCTCAGTGCTGTTGGCATCGGCCAGGCCGACGATGGTGCGCGCATATTCGACCACCGCGGCCTGCATGCCGTAGCAGATGCCGAAATACGGCACGACCTGCTCACGTGCGTAGCGCGCAGCGACCACCTTGCCCTCGAAGCCACGATCACCGAAGCCACCCGGCACCAGGATGCCGTCGACGTCATCCAGTGCAGACAGGTCGCCACCTTCCAGCTCCTGCGCTTCCAGCCACTTCAGGTTGACGCGCGTGCGCTGGCGCAGGCCGCCGTGCTTCAGCGCCTCACCCACGGACTTGTAGGCGTCCTTGTGGTCCACGTACTTGCCGACCACGGCGATGGTGACTTCGTCGAGCGGATTGAGCGTGGCGTCTACCGCTGCTTCCCATTCGGAAAGATCGGCAGGCTTGGTCACCGGCAACTTGAGCTGGTTGACCACGATTTCGTCCAGCTGCTGCTCGTGCAGCTCCAGCGGGATCTTGTAGAGCACGTCCACGTCGCGCGCGGTAATGACGGCGCGCTCCGGCACGTTGGTGAACGAGGCGATCTTGCGACGCTCCGAATCCGGCAACGGTTGCTCGCTGCGGCACAGCAGTACGTCGGGCTGTATGCCGATGGAGCGCAGCTCCTTGACCGAGTGCTGGGTGGGCTTGGTCTTCAACTCGCCGGCCGCCGCGATGTACGGCACCAGGGTCAGGTGCATGAACAGCGCCCTCTCCTGGCCGCGCTCGGTGCGGATCTGGCGGATGGCTTCCAGGAATGGAAGCGACTCGATGTCGCCCACGGTGCCGCCGATTTCCACGAGTGCGACATCGAAGCCTTCGGTGGCTTCGTCGATGCAGCGCTTGATCTCATCGGTGATGTGCGGGATGACCTGCACGGTGGCGCCGAGGTAATCGCCGCGGCGTTCCTTGCGGATCACGTTCTCGTAGATGCGGCCGG
>Ga0209174_10001210_pt1 | contig 18497 bp, 11 predicted proteins | sample JI91814BDNA_FD_187505 | JGI IMG/M metagenome (GOLD analysis project Ga0209174, IMG submission 187505) | Wastewater effluent complex algal communities from Wisconsin, to seasonally profile nutrient transformation and Carbon sequestration -... | ecosystem: Engineered > WWTP > Effluent > Algae...
ACGCGTAAGTCGTGGTACTACAGCTTAACATCACCGTAGAACAACGTGCAGCCCTTGAACGAGCGAATCCAAATTACTACACTGACTTCGTCGACCTCTTGGATCATATGTTAACATTCAATCCCAAGAAGAGATGGACCGCAACACAATGTTTGGATTCTGATCTATTTCGTCCCCATCGTGCTCACATCGCACGTGTAAGAGCTATGTGGGGAAACGTAACACCATTTGTTGACGAGCATATGATATTTGCAGATTGTCACGAACGAGTAACTGGTATGAATGCTGCTGTGACAATTTTTAACAAACGCAGCGAACATTCTTGGTACAGTCATCGCATTCTGTTTCTCAGCTTATCTATATTCAATAGATATCTCAATTCAGCATGGTCAGCGGCTGTAGCAAATGGCGAACTTCGCACATTGGAAGAAGTCGCTGCAAGTGGTGGTACAAAGGGACAATTGTTAGACTTACAGCAAATATATCTGTATTATTATGTTTGCTTGTACATGGCTGTTAAATTCTTCTACAGTCTCCATGCTCCTCCAGGCATCTATACCGTACTTCATCCATACTATCATAGTCAAGAGTACGTTGACAAGGCTGTACAGTTCGAGAAGTTACTGGTTAGCAGACATCTGCGTTTGGTAACTTACCAAGATACACCATACGAAATATTAGATAGAATGCTTCTACGTAAGATTACCGATCAAGATGTAGGTATACTACTGGAACAATACGTGACGCTGACCGCTGACGATTGTAAAGACATAACTCTTACTAACTGGGTCAGGAATGTCGTTGTGCCTAAATTGGAAAACACAAAAGGCTACATTCTTGGCGAACCATCCGAACCAGCTGAGAAGCAAGTTCAACCTAACGGAACATCATCCAACAGCAGCAATGCTACCGTCTCCGACCCTAGCAATGTATATGCTAACGCGAATCCATTTACTCCAACTGGACCCAATGTAAATACTACTCCAATGGGAGTTAGCAACCCTAGTGCATCAGGCAATTAATTTTTAAAAACGTTCTATTATCGTTATTAAGTTACGGCTACTAGGTATTGCCTTGAATATCGCCAACTTAATAATAGTATATGATAGCACTATACATACTAGATACGAAGTTAGCATACTCTTATTCTTATAGTTAAATAGGTCGACGGTTAATACTGATATAACACTGATATGAAATATAATTAATAATGTAATACTAATCGATAGTTTACGAGATAAAGCCATAATACAAAAAAGTATACAGCTTATTTCTCTCACATTAGCGATAGATATTATTATCATAGCTGTTAATATCGCTAAAGACGATACTAATGCTAAAAGTTCAACGATATAATGTATCATATCTACCGATGTTTATGTTGGTCTGCGACGGGCATTATTATCGATAATAAATTTCTTTATACCACTTCATGTCATAAAACATATAGTTCTAATCTGCTAACTGATAGATATAGTTTAACGAATAAATTAATTATCAAAACAAGCACTAGCGGATTTTGTAAATATATTGTAATATCATGACATCATCACAACCTCTAGGGCCCCTATTTTCCAATCAGAATGGTTCTGTGGAGCCATCTCCAGAATACACAGCAGACGGAGCCTGGCAGAGGAATGAGCAACAACGACAACGCATATGGGCTTTGATTCAAGTTGTAAACGATGAACCGCTGCTAGCGCGTAAAGATATTACCAGTAGATTATGGGATGAAATTTTGGGTAGGGACGACATGTGTAAATGCGCAATGGGTCATCGGGTAATTGGTTGCTACATGTTCAAGTGTAAGAGATGTAGACAGTGGTCGACATTGGCCATTAATGCATGCGTAAGGAGCAGTATACAACGTCCTATTATACCTTTCCGCATAGAGCAAGGGAAACGAATCAACGAGATGTACAGAATTGTAACATATCAACGTAACCCCAGTATGATAATGAAGGGTCAATATCTATATAGCGATCCTATTTCCAATCTTATTCTCCAATGGATGAATGTATCACAAGTTTGTAAGAAGTACAATGTGCCTACCATACAGTTCGAGACTGCGTTTATCTGTGGTAACACCATTTCAGTCATCGAGAGAGAAACTAGTACCAAATTCAACGATGTGTGGACGCTACTAGCACCGTTTGAGGCCGACAATAGAGCAACACGTGCTGAGCGGTTACTATCTATTTTACAACAACTATGGGTCCTGCTGGATATGCTATCTGAGATAGATTATGCTGATAAACCAATGGTCATTGACGATTTATCAATTACTCGTGACATGGTCAGCTATATGTACAAGAATCGAGTTGTACAAGGAGTTTCTACTATTCAATGGAAACCATCATTCAAAGCAGAGTCTCGGTTGGCTGGTAGTAATATCATAGCAGGCCCACATTCTGAAGTATACCGAGATAGACTCAGATTGTCTATGAATATAGATTATCTCCGACAACTATGGCCAGATCATACTGGTAAATCCGTTCACAAGAAATTATCGCTATACCATATTCAGTGGCCATCTCTAGTATTATCGCTGAAGACACATTCTTTGGAAATAAAAGACCTGTTTATGGAGAATGAAAAGTTAAGAAGGATAGATCAAATGTTGAACACTCCGGATATGGGACACTCGTCTGATACTATTTCAGATGCCATCTCATCAATTCTTTGGTCATAGACGTCAGGTCTAAAAAAGCTAACAGTTGCTACAAAAGTAGCCTGGGGTAACATAGGTTTATTTGGATCCTCGTTAGTGTGTTGACGCTATTTAGAGATTTTTATTATATTACCCCGTACTGTTATACCAAACCATTATGGATTTAGAATCTTCAAACCGCGTGACCAAGTTCGGTCTGGTAGATATGCTATATCGCGTTAATGCTGGGCGTTCTGCATATGCCGGTAGTACCAAGAAAGACATTAAGAATGTTCACTGGGGACAGCGCAAGTTATTCGATGACGAAATGCGTTTCTATTCGTTATTCTGGCCTACTACTGGAGTTAAGAACATTCAGGTAGTATATGCTGGATCTGCGCCTGGAACTCACATACCGTTACTGTCTGACATGTTTCCTGATTTTACCTTCCATCTGTACGATCCTGCACCTTTCGATTCTAAGGTGCACGATGCGGCTAAGGCTAATGGTAAGATCTTCGTACATACTGGAGAAGATGGCTTTTTTAATGATGAGAAGGCGGCACAATGGAGATTCTTACCTGGATCAGATATTCCCCGTAATGACGTTATGTTCTTGTCGGACATTCGTAGTTCTATACCTGGTTTAGATCCAATTTCTCCTATCCTATTCTTTGCTAAGATCAATGTTGAAGAAGCGAAGAACAAGCTTCGCAACAAGAACTCAGTACAAGAACGCAGTTTGCTAAAGAAACTCATGGTAGAAGCCGAGACTCGGGGAGTCAAGTTAAGTGAGTATTCGTTGGAGTATTACGCGGACGCCATTAAGGAGGCTGAAATCCGGTATGGTATAACTATGGACGAGGCTACTCAACTACGCGAAAAGTACATTGACGATTCCATTACCAACGACATGAGGGCCCAACAGAGATGGGTAGAAATTATCAATCCATTACACTCGTTGCTGAAGTTCCGTCTACCATATCCTAAGAATGTTAACGATACTACTACGTTCGACTACTTGGGTGGTTGGATATTCATTCAACCATGGATGACTCGCTTCGGTAGTGAGACTAGGTTGGTACCTTTGCGAGACGAGAATGGTGACTTCCGCAAGGCTACGTGGAACGTCCAGGACTATGATCGTTTTATGGCGTATCAAAATGCCGTGGTGCGACGACATAACAGGTACTTAAATCCATTTACTGGAGATCTTACTCCTATTGATGGTAAGGAACTACTGAATGATTTCGATAGTGTTGCTGAAGCCTATATCATATACTACTATCTGTATATTATAGGTAAGAACCAACCGACATGGGAACAAGTGGTGGAAATGTCGCATATTATTACCGAACAGCTATCTGGCGATAGACGGAGAGGACTTAGAACCTTAGATAGTATGCGTATTGCTGCAGACAGAAATGGTGCAGGTGTCGTAGCACCCATTACCGTAAACTATGTTCCTAACGCTATTGCTACGTCCTGGAAGCCGGATGACGAAGGATCTAAAGAATTTAATAGCGGTACTACATCTAGTACGACCTCTAGTATGAGTAGTATCTTAGGTTCTTCGTCTAGCGAATCTGGTACAAGTACGGGTACGGTGCCCGCAGTATCAGTTAACGTAGCTATGCCTGAATTGGATGCCTCCGGATTTGGTATGTTCGGCAGTATCCAGCCATTGGCACCTCTGGGTACCCTAGCTCCGCTGCAACCGTTAGCACCAATGGCGCTACTAGGCCCCATGCAACCGTTACCATCATTGACGTCTCTGCAACCTTTGAACCAGCTACCTCCATTGTCTTTGGCTACGTCCATGGCGTCCCCGGGGCCTGTCGGAGTAAATCTCAATCCGGTAACCGTATCAACAAATCCCGAAGCTGTATTCATTGATACTGGGACCGAGACGAACGTAGTGTTATCTCAGACGGAGGATCTGCGAGTTATTGGTGACGACAATGTGTCTGTTGATGTTCACGATACTGGTAGATCTAGCTACCAACCTAGTTTCCTTACCGCTGAAGACGCGGCTATTGTACTTCCAGTAACTACAGTTCCGCAACAGGTAAAGGCTCCAACCCCGTCGACAACAAGCGTTTGGCAGTTACCCGCGACTCAACAGCTAACTTTCCCACCGCTACAACCGCTACAACCATTGCAGCCGCCGGGAACTCAACCGTTACCGGTACAATTTCCCTCTCCATCTCCTATGAGACCAATGGCTACCTTACCACCAATGCCAACATTATCACCAATGCCAACATTATCACCAATGACAATTTTGCCACCAATGGCTACATTGCCGATGTTACCAATCTTACCAACTACTAATTTTACCGTTAACTTGTCGGCTAGTTCAACTAGCACAGCTAGCGCGTTAACCACAACAACCACGTCGACCACTTCAACTACACCTGTTACCACCCCTATCATTCCTATGTCACCAATTCAGAGGCCTACTACACCAGTTAACACACCGGTATCAAACATTACCTTACCTGCATTACCGTCGCAAATAATACCTCCGCCTATGACTGTTTCTACTACAATAATTAGACCTACTACACCACAGTCAATGACGCCTGTTTCTCAACCAATGGTATTCCAGTCAATGGCCCCACAACCCACCACAACACAGCCAATGGTATTAGCTCCTACAGCACCGCAGCCAATGGTATTAGCTCCTACGGCTCCGCAGCCAATGGTAATGGCCCCTGTCGCAATTCCTATTCAACCTATTCAACCATTGCAACCGCTACCGCCAGGACAGGTTAACATGCAAGCGAATGTTCTAACGACCGTTCCAACAAACATTCAATCTCCATTTCAAACCATTACTTTACCCTCTATCCCCGGATTTAACCAAGAGACCAGGACTAACCAGTGAGTAACAGTAAATTAATTGGTCACAAAGCATCAATACATACATTCCAACTGACTTTTTAAAAACGTTGGCGATATAGCATGTAAACGATCAAATATACCACCCATCGGGGTCTAAAGAAAGAAAAATGATCCTTTAGACGTGTACCACTGTCCTATACTTTTCCAGTTTCTTACTATCCTACGCTAGCAAGTAGTATATTTTAGTAACATAGTCACGTATCAATAAGTTTCATACTCGCTATGGATCCTAATGGAAGAGTAATCAAATTCAAGGATCTTCCAGTAACCACCATTACTATGCTAGTGGAATTCAATGGAAATGTCAATAACTATGCCGCGCATTTTTTGTTTCCAATCACGCCTGTTTGGTTACCTCCAAAGTCTAGCCGTGGATCTAGTATTACTATACCCCACTATCCGATACCCGGTAAAATCTTAGCAGCGCGTAATGAACATCATTTTAGGGGTATTAAGTGGACCACTAATGAGAAATATTTTGAGAACTGCGTTCCAATGTGTATCTCAGCCAAGCGCGCTAATATCAAACAGAAACTTCTCATATCCGGCATACATATGTGTGGTCCAAAATCTGTAGATGAAGGTTTGGAGGCTGCTGGGTATACTGTCAATCACTTGAAAGCTGTACAACAGCAGATAGATTACTGTAGGAACAACTACTGTAAATTCCTGGAAGCCATAGAGTGGTTCATTAATGCTACCAGAGGAGTTAATGCACGACGTTATTACGACCGACCACTAACGCCCGACTACATCCTATCGATCCCCGATAAAATACCGGGCTCTGAACCAGATAAGTTATCTCTATACGCTAGTGTGGAGAATATAAATAATGCAAGTTTCGATCTAGCTTATGGCGGCATGGGTACTGAGATGGGTACCGGGATGAATGGCGGTATGGACTGTCTATTTGACATGGAAGTAGATGATGGTATATGCTTTATGATAGACGGGTCTCCAATACCTCGTGGTGTGCAGAATGCACAAAGTATCTGCAGTACCCAAAATGTTAACATCAGTCAGAACTATCCAGGTTCTCCCATGGTAATGTCGCCTGCTGTTATGTCGCCAGTGTCTCCTATGGTAATGTCGCCTGCGGTTATGTCGCCTGCGGTTATGTCGCCACTACCTGTTGGCAGCTGTAACAATAATAACGGTTATAATAACGGTTATAATAACGGTTATAATAACGGTTATAATAACGGTAACAATGCTAGTAACAAACCAATTAGATACAGCAAGAATGGCTCCTTGGATCCGTGGTTCGAATATTCGCCAGAAGCGGAGAACCACCCATATCACATCAAACCAATCGAAGAATGTTACGAGGAGTATAGAGCTCATGAAGGGTACTCTGCTGATTTCATAATCATGGAAACAGAAGACTACGTTACTTGGACATATCCTTCGTTTATTCCTCCACATATTGATGAGCGCATGGCTGAGTTCCTCACACAAACGTTAGATGAAGAAGGCACTAAAACTCATGGTGACATCATTAAGTTGATGGACTCTCTAAGGTTTCTCCCGGATGTATGTAGTTATGATCTGAACATATCAGGGCATAAGATCTATATGGTAAACTACAACTTCTCATTGGGATGGTTGCCAGACAGAGGACAATTTGATATTCTATTCAATTGTGTAGATGGGTTCGCTTGCGTTTATAATAACGATGTAAGCCCATACGCAAGAATCATCTGTCCTTATGAGTTAACAGAAGAAGAAATACGTACACGTAAACCAGATGCTAATCATCATGTTACTTTCCTCGTATATCGGTCAGGAAAAATAACTCAGATAGGACCAGGTGGTAAGCGAATGGAAGACGCGTATAATCGCTTCATGTCGGTTGTAGTGACCAACATGAACACGTTAAAGCTTAGCGACCAATCTCCGTTAACGCAGAAAAAGGGGACCAGTAGGAGCAAGTCAGCGAATAAGCTCCCCGCTAACCTCGGCTATGGACAGTTAGGCTATGGACAGTTAGGCTATGGACAACCAACGCACGGTCAATTAGGCTTCATGTCAGCAGTTAATAATCCGATAAATTATACTACGACGATCCATAATACAACATCGTACAGTCCACACGCGAATACCAGTTGCAGTAAGGAATACTATGGATTTCAGGATACAGCATCTGATGTACCCTACGATATCGGTGTTGATATTAACGACAGTCTAAGATATTCTGAATCTGATTTTGCAAGTGATTGTGCAAGCGATTTCACAGGTGATTTTGCAAGTGATTTCACAGGTGATTTCACAGGTGGATATGCAGGTGGCTTCGATAGTAACTATAGTAGAGACTACGCTTTGTCCATCGGAGTAACAGGGTAATCATTTATCTATGACCAGTTAGTACACTATAGTCTGTTTAGTATAGATGTGTGTTAGGGTTTTAAAACGTAGACTGTATGTTATAACATACAGTCTACGTTTTAAAAAGCTACTTACAATACCAAACGTATAACATACCATACCAAACGTATAACATACCATATCAAACTCATTGGATATTTACATATTATGGATCAAGGTTGTTGTAGTAATGGCGTACCAAATGGCATCGGATGTTACGAACCACCATCCGACGATAGTTATACTTATATTCTTAGATCTAGAGAAGGAGAGGGTTCTTTCGGTGTAGTTAGAACTGTAAATTCTAAGTATAAGCCTACAGAAGCTCTTATTATGAAATGTTGTAGAACAGGTGGGAACGGTATAAGTAATTTGTACGAGTTAGCTATCATGACCACCATTATTCATCCGTATATATCCAACGCATGCGATGAAATTCTAATGAATCATAAATCGGATCAAGGATCGGTCTCGAATAATATCCATAATAATGACTTCAACATGTTAATACCATCCGCTCGTGCACTAGGAGACATAAAGAAATTACTAACAACTGGATTTCAAGCGAGTGTAGAGCAAAGGCGCCAATGGTGTTGGCAACTAGTGCAAGCTGTGGCTTTATTACACTGTCAATGTTGTATTATTCACTGCGATATTAAGGGTAGTAACATATTGTTATATCCGGATAATACCGTTAAATTAACAGATATGGGTCTGTCGGTTAAGAAGTGGAAGACAACATCATCATACAATCATAAAGTATGTACTTGCACACATCGTCCGTTAGAATGTCTACTTGGATTGGATTGGTGTTACTCGTTAGATATCTGGTCATTGGCAGTGACATTCGTTGAGATATATTACAACGTTAGACTATTTCCAAACCAAGATGCGTTGGAAGTTGCTAACAGCAGTTTATCGGCAGACAGTCGCATACAGCGATTGCACCAACGTAGTATTAACTGTTTATTAGATTGGTTTACTAATGGTCCTTATAAGATAGATCAAGATGTACTGAGACGGAGATTCTCAGTTTCTATGTATCCAATCCGTTTTATAGAATATTGTAAGATACCCACATGGGACGATCCGATCAATGCCACATTTAATCATTTAATAGTATCTATGTTGCACCCATTTCCTGAGATGAGACCTACTATCTTACAAGTAGCGAAGTATCCATTCTTCGTGACGCATCCTCTATATCCTCAATTACCAACATGCACATACGAAATGCGTACAGTAGATATTAATCATGAACTACTGGGCAGGTTGGAAGCTGCAAGTCGTCTGATACATAATTACACCGATGATCAGTTAGTACGTAATGTAGCTATAGAATTATACAAACGAAGCGCTAAATTGACGCAAGTAGCTGAGGGACTTAAGATATATACGTTAACGTATATAGCTACTAAACTGGTAAATGGATCTGCCCCTATGTCGACACTACCATTGAAGGATGTGTTGATAACTGAAATGATTATATGTAGACATCTTAACTTTTTATTGTTGTAGCGGTCTACGTGTAGGTAAACCTTCTGTTTCATAAATAAATATTTAACGTTGCTACACTTAGAGGATATACAGATTTTTAAAATTCAACACTATATCTCCTGCTCCAAATCTACACATGTGAATATTTTATATTAGTGGGTGACGACTGAAGTTATTCGTCTATATTCTTATACGGTCATCTACTACGTTATGTCTGAACAAAATATTCCACTTGAACGCGCGTTCGAACTATATGGTAAGATCATAAAGGACGATTCGGACTACTTTGATGATGGAATAGTAAGGAGAATGTTTAGACTTTTCATGTGTCAACCAAACATGTACGCAAGATCTATATCTGGTTTGTTTCTATATAGAAACAGACACCCCGAAAGGTTCGTTGATTACGACTGGGACTCCCTTTATCATAGATGTTTGGAGCTTGGTGTTCGTATTACTACGGGGTAATTGTATACTTTTAAAAATCTTAATACTCAGGACCATACCTATAGTGTCTTACTATAGGTCCACTCTCACTCAAGAATCGATTAATCTCCTCTAATGCTTTGGGTCCAAATTCTTTCTCGTCACTCTTAGTGGTCATAGCATATGCTTCATCCACGAAGACGAATCTACCCCTATTGCGTTCCAGGAACGTTGATGTTTTGGTGTTTTCGCTGTCGCTACGTTCATACTTGCCCGTTAGGTCCACTCGATTAGCATGTTCTGTAGGTGTATCGGATGACATTATGTTACAGTTAACTGTATATTTCGCAATGTATTTATAGTAAGATCAGCTTTTTAAAACTATTGTTATATATCAGATAACACCATAACTAACACCATAATAATATAGATAACGCTAACAGAGTGTCTAGTAAGGAGAGATATAATCAGGATACTTGAACGTGGCAGGGGACAACGGCATGCCTTGAATAGGGCTGGAGTCAATAGCTCCGTATGAGATACCGAATATCTCAGACATCAAAATCTTGACCTTCTTAGGTACTGAGATACCACGGAAGCGATAACGTCTTGCGATGTCCAAAGGAGACTTCTTCTTAGAAGCGAAGTAGTAGTAATTGGGAGTCTCATGCTCTTCAGCCGTGATGAGAGCAGATGCTGCAATATAGAGTCCCTTGTCAGGTCTATTTTCGTTCAAGAAGTTGCATCCATAGTAACCACGAACAGCTCCTACATGATGAGTGAACACGTTGAAGGGATCAGCCTGGTAAATCTCAACATTGCGGAAGTTGGGGTCGTTCTCATCCAGGATGGTGTAACGATAATAACCCTTCTCTTCGTTGATGACATGCTTCTTCAATGTCAGTTGGTTGAAAGGATGAGCACGTTGGAAGGTTCTGAGATGCTTGTAAGCAGTCTCTTCGAACTTCTCCTTAGGTCCATGATACAACATGTCAATATCGGTGCTTGACTTGATAGTTACAGGATAAACACTAACAGATGGGCGCTCATTGGAAGCATTCTTCAGCTTAACCACAATGGAAGAAGATTTCTCATCGTAAGAGATGGAGTACATAGATTCTGGACGTTTGAGATCCTTGAGTTGTTCCATCAGGCTATAACGATGATCGGATGATTCCAATGCGTACTCATACGCTGGGTATCTGAACTGCAACATCTCTTCCACATCCTTCGCTGACTTGCGAGAGGATAGTGTCAACGCAGCGCAGATAGCGGATCCAGTAATAAAGGTATGCGACAGATCCAGAGTCTCCAAAGCAGGTCCAACCATCATGCGGAGAACGGCCATCATACGATGGACTCTACCTTCATCATAGAATCTTCCGAGCTTGTTCTCGTTAAATACCCAGTTTCGGTGGTACTTTGTGATTCGCTCACGTACATCCAAGAACTCACGAGGGAGACAAGCGTCCAACATCCTTCTGGTAAACGTAGGATTCATCAACGCTAGCGTCCCATGGAACCAGGTATGTTGTTCCAATTCAATGAATAACTTAGTCTTGACCAATTCATCTGGGTTATGTTGATCGAATAACAACAATAACTGTCTCAAGCGTTGCTTTGTCATATCATCAATGTCAACACAACGAAGTAAAGGCAATGGCTGATGGTTGGCTACCAATGAGAACGCCTTTGCAAGTCCCGCATCATCGAGGGTAATACCATACTTAGCGCAGTTGTATTCTACACTTCCAGGAACGAGTTCGCCAAAGGGTCCACCAACGCGAGAATGATTGAATAACGGTGAATACATTTGTTCATCGTAGCGAACGAATTGTTGTGGAACCTGAGATAACTGTGGTATTTGCTCAGGTTGTCCATGCTGTGGGTAATAAGTAGGAATCTGTGGAATCGGAGAAGATGCCCCATTCGAGTCCGCTAACGACTTAAGTTTGTTCGCAAAGGAAAGCATGCGAGGAAGCATATTACTATAGATCTTCATGTTAGACGGCATGGCTGGATCCTCCATACCTTCTCCCTGATCCCCACAATAATCACGCTTCTGGTCCTCGGAAACTACCTCAGTTTCGGGTTCACTCTTGGTAACGTCAGAACCTGGAGTCGCATCGTTACTGTTGTCTTCAGATTTGACTTCATCTTGAGTGACAGGTGGCACTAGACCATCGTAACCCTCGTTGTCCATGTACAATGTCTTACCGCTGGACTTGGAGATATCCAAGCGATAGTTCATCAGCTTAGAAACCAACTCAGCAGTCAGATTGTTGAATGCGGTGCGACCCAACATCCCTTGTTCAGCGTAGGCGATACATTTTCCTAGTGTCGCGCTGCAGACGGTGGACAGTTGACCACTGAGTACAAGAAGACGTTGTGCGTCAGTAATTACAACATGTCCTAATTTGTCCCTATTACAGGAGCCATCAAGTGGAACAACTCCAGCAGCCAGAGATGGAAAGATGTAGAGCTCCTCCTTGTTCATCCTGGTTAGATAGTCAAGGTCATCCGAACATCTAATATGGATTCCTTCATACTCGAACAGGAACCTAATAACGTCGTTCAAGGTTTTCAGTTGAAGTTGAGAAGATTGAGGAGGTTGAGAAACCTCTTCCTTCTTACCGTTGTCGTTTTCTCCGCCAGAAGTAGGTTCAACGATACTAGGAGTGTCTGCGTCGCTACCAGGAGTGGGTTCAACAACTACTTTATCAGAAACGATTTCTGTCTCAACATTGGGCTCAGCGTTCAGCTCAGCATTCTGCTCCACGTTCGATTCGGCGTTCAACGCACCATTGCATATCTGGTGTTTGTCAGAACAACCAAGATAAGCCAATACTCGATATCTCGCGTTTGCATAGCAACTAGCGTGATCTTGATTCACACATGCTCCAGCAAAGTCGGACACCAGATGTCTTGTCGAACCGTAATTTTTACCATTAGAAGACAAGATTCTCAGAAACTCAGATGGAAACTTAGAGAGAATATCTGCAAGCCTTGAATTTAATACATCGTTGTTTACAAAGGTAATTTCGTAACCATTGACGACGGCGGTAAGCTTAGATGACATTTGAACGTCGGCGGGCATAAGTTCCCCGGTGTGAACATCTTCAAATCTAACTACGTAAGGCATGTTGATTAGGAATAAATGAAATAACTGCAATAAGGCGATAAGCTGGGAATACTATGTAGAGGGTTTAGGCTCTGGGGTACTGGATATTCGTACAAAATTGCGAGTCACCCTTTTTCTATGTATTTATACATGCTACTGAACACTTGCGTTGAGATTTTTAAAAAGTTAATACATATACTTATAATCGTTATTGAAATCTGCAATATATTTATAGGTAGTATATCACTTTCATGTTATAATGTCCAAATCTAAAGATGATATCGATAGATATTGGAGCATGCCTCCAATAATAGGTGAGGTTACTAATGACGTTATTATTGTTGTCTTCAGACTACGTAAATCCTCTCATGTTAGGCTCAAGATCTATGACAATGATAAGAGAGAATCTGTAGTTCTTCTAACGCAAGACTACAATGTAGATACTAATGTTAATAGAATATCTATTCCCAATCCGCGAACGATCTCCGATAATAGATATCTATGTTTCTGCTGGATGGTACCAGAGAAGTTTAATGGTGATACATACAGGGAAAACTGTATTTATACACACTATGTACCATGCGTACCTGATCCGGATAGAATCTACATTGTTAGTTGCGACTTACTAGAAGCAGACCTAAAACATAGCCATTGGAATACTTTACATAAATACATCGACATTGAGAGATCTAATTTACTGTTACATATTGGAGATCAAGCGTATTGCGACAGAGAGTTCCACAGAGGTTGTAAACGCATTAGGCAAGATAAGTATCCTATAGATACTATTGTGGAAAATGTGAAGGAGGAGTACCGCCAAAGATACCAGGCCACATATCGTCCTCATTCCAATATACTATCATGTGTTAGTAATCTATGTATATTAGATGACCACGAGATAGTTAACGATAGTTGGGATCTTGACTTACATGATTTAGCTAATAGACGTGTAACTGAGGCAGCGCTACAAGTATATCACGAGTATCAGTTTCAATTACTAGCTGACACACCCGAGCTTGCTCATGGGTCTGTTCCCGATCCTAGGCATCCTGTGGGTGAGGGTTACACGTCCTACAAGATATCTAATGGATTGTTAATTATGATGGTTGAACGAACAACTCATAATGTCAATATAGAGATAGTATTAGATGAGATAAATCATCTATGTAATACTAGGTCTGAGTTATTCTTGGAAGCTAAATTGGTTCTATGTTTCACTAGTGCTCCTATTCCCAGACCGGAAGGGATAACAGGTAGAATACATCGACGCTTATTTGGCGATGGTAAGTTCTGGAACAACGATAATTTGAAGTTATTGTACGATGGCTTATTCCGATGGATGGAAGCAGATAAAAGAAGATCGGTGTGGCTATGTGGTGGAGACATTCACTTTGGTGTTCGAGGTAGAGTGTATCACAGTAGGAATGGAAAGGAGATTAATGTAGTGGTGACATCAGGGATAACTAATTATCAAACTGTAGATAGGAGGTTGGCGGCTAGGGCTTTTAGAAAGTGTAAGATCATAGACGTAACACCCAATATCGCGTTCTATGTCGCGGAAGCTAAGACTAAGAGGAACTTCGCCACCATTGACTTACATCTGGGTTCAGTATCTATGACTTGGAGTAAGAAATCTGGTCCAAAATCAATGGTAGCTTACCGTAAACAGTTGGTTAAGATGGGAGGGTTTGGTTGTGGTATGACTTCTATGAGTGCAGTAAGTAAACTATCTGATGATAGTCATGATGATAGTCATGATGGCCATACGAATAAGGATGAATTTACAGGGTATGTCAATGATATTAATAATGATAGTAACGACAGCAACGACGGTAACAATATTATCGATGAAGTGGAAGTACCTCATCTACACCTGCAGATACCGGAACTCATGTTACAACCTAAATCTCATCATGTAAGTTCTCCCATATCAGTATATACTGAAGTAGACGGTATTAAATACGAATTAGATTAACTCCATGACTGAATATACTAAGAGATATACGACAATGTAAATAGTTGGATACATGTACATAGTTTTTAAAAAACGTTAGTCCGTTACTGTCCTATTATTGTTCCATTACTGACCTTCCATGATCTCAGCGAAGTTCTCTGGTAGATCACCACTGGGTGTAATCTTAGTGATGTCAAGTGGCTCTTGTTCGAAGTCCATATTGTTAACTAAGAGCACGTTCTTATGTTGCTCGATACCCACCAGCTTTTCTTCCCTAAATTCTACGTCTGGAGCGGTCTCCAATGTTCGCTGACGACTAGAGATAGCAATCTGTTCATAGTCCTGGAACTTTCTAATGACATTGATAATAAGATCACTCAACTGTTCAAATCCGAATCCAAGCACCTGAGTAAGGAAATACGTCGCGGTACCAGAGGTTAGATCACTAGCTTGATTCATACAAAACTCTCCAGCTTGTACCTTATCAATGACGCCTTCAATCAGGTTAGTCTCCATAATTTGAATGGCAACCTCTGGAATTGGTTTAGTAGCGACACCAGTTCTCCAGTCGTAATGTAAGTAAGGAACAGTCGCTAGATACTTGGCTAGTTCGGGTAAGGTATTTTCAATATGTTGTATGAACATACCATGGATACTAAGTTCGATACTAGCATGTTCATCACGCTCTAGCGCAGTGCAGATGGCTGAATGACCATGGTGCCAAATAGCGGGATATGGCGTACCTGGTCCTTTCCAGTAACGTAGCCACATTGCCACTTCCAATAACCAACTGAAGTAATCAACTAGTCCCTCATTCCATTCCGGATGTTGAGCATACAACAACTTAGTGTCATTAGTGAAGTTATTAAAACCGCTTAACTCTGCTAAACCTTGATCGATCTTCGTCAGTAGTTCCACAACTTTAGGTTTTGCCCTGAGTCCAGCTATACGTGACACGCGCGCCAACCTAGTCCGCCCGCCTAATTCGACTCTTAACTTATCTATATCTCTAATAGAGAATGTTCGTTCTGCTGGTTTCATGGTTAATGGATCAATAACAGGTGAGACATCTTGCCCCGCTTCTGGAGCACGCCAATCAGGATTCAGAAACTCAAACCCATACTCGGTGTTATCGAACACTCCTTCCAATTCGGATACTCGAAAGCACCTTGTTCGCGAGCCTTCAATTGTAACAGGACCGTAGATTAGAATTGGATCATCAGTCAATTCCCATTGAGTAGCCTGCGCTCTAAGTTCTCCACGCGGTACTGCTTCAATGATATCTATATCATTGTCGTTGTAACACGCGGTATTTCGGTCTGTTAACTTCCAGTATAGACCGGCAGTATACATCTTGCTGAAATGTGTGATAAATAGCCTACGGGAGCGAAAATGTATAACTCGTTTATGTTTAAGAATGCCGGCTTCAGGATTAAATCCTGGAAGAAATGCATTGATAACCTCTCTATCGGTGTAACACTTCATTATGGTTTGTTGTAATAAATCTGGACTTATTTGATTAGCCGCAAAGTGCGCAAGATCTTCCGCGTCAGCGGCAAATAATATTGGTGTCGGTACCAACCCATAATGTTTACGTACCAAATAACCAACCACATCAGGCATCATATTTACAAGTTTGATGGTTCTGGGATCGAAATTGTAGATCTTAGGATCCATACCAATATACTCTAGAAACCCCAGAAATTCTTCTGATCTCTCTACCGGTAGCGGATTACCGGGAACCCCACTAAAAGTTAGCGCTCTAACACAATCGTCGAAGATAGGCTGTAGTGTCGAAGAGAGTAGTGTGGAATAATCATTACCCAAAAACGTGAACTCGGAGCCGGGATATGCGAACCTACTTCTGAAGAATTTTGCCACTATGGCACTGGCTTGTGCCGATGTGAAAATGTTCAGCCTAACAAACGATCTCATGTTAACAGTAGGATCGTATTCTGGTAGAATAATCATTCCAGTTAGAAGCGAGATTATACTTGACATACATGTCTTCGATTGTCTTGCAAATAGATCATCGGGAATCAGTAGTTTACATAACAATCTCAAAGTGAGAAATGGCATAGCTTCCATCGCAGCGTTGATGTAAAAAGAATTTGGTCTAGCATTAACTTTGGGTGTCATATTGAGTATCCACTGCATAAAAAGATAACCCGCATGATCCAACTGATTCAACGCATTTGGAGGCCTAGTGTCTTGACTGCCAGGTGGATATCCAGATGCTTCCAGCTGAGCTTGACTATCGAACGGTTCTATACCCAACTTCTGCCAATATGTTTCTCTCGCCTCAATTGTATCAAAGTTACCTATACGTTCATCCAAAGGTGAAGGAGTACATATATAGTAATTCCTAATATAAGGAGGTAAATTAACCAACATGCTAACAACATCTTTGGCAAGAACATTATTACCCATGCTGGCAACTCTTCCTATGCGATTTACATACGATGAACGTGTAACTGGTTTGTAATCTCTCAGGATATTAGCCGTGTTCTCTGGATTATCAACTGCTAGATAAGTAGGTATAGTACCTTCAGGTACCGAATCCAGAAATCTAGTTAGATATTGAACAGCCTCATCTTCATTAGTAGCATGATGACCATAGTAATTTGGAACATCCTCATGTGCAACAACGGCAGCTTCTGACATCGTCAATTCTGAATATTCGCGACTTTATATACGAGAAGTTTTAATGTGATATCGGACATAAGTAACCCTTGGTCTATTATGTTGTCTTTTCATACAGAATATCTACGGGCTTAACTGGGATATGTCGACAATATCACTACGTATTAGATAATAATATCTATTAATCTGACGGATAATGAATGTAAACTGAAATCTAAATAGATTATGTTCACCATAATCGATTGTGTAAAATCTACTATATTATTGATAACACATATCGCTATCAGAATAACGTTTTTAAAAAGACTATGTATCTATGTGAGCCACTAAGCTACCTATACGTAAAGACACCCCGCCGATCAAGAAACGTCTAGGATAATTCAATCCCACTATGAGTATGTTGGATCTCAAATTAGTATCTAAGTCGCCGTTCTATAATTACGAACTTCCGTGCGTAGTGACTTTATCAGATAAACATTCTAGCGAACATCGTGGTCCATCTGAGCCACGAAAAACTAGACAATTCTTGGTACTAACCATTGAAGAGTCCAGAGTTACTGGGAGATGGTTAGATGTACCTCAACTATGGAAGAGTTGCATCTACCATAATGATATCTCGGATTATGCGATTGAGAGCATTGAACCGATAGCTCACACTAACTTGGTTATGAAACGAAAGTATCCACAAGGTACTCTATTTCGAGTCGAGTACAACTTTGGCAAAACCTACCATGTTCACAAGAGCATGATAGTTACCGAGTTTGCAAACTCGGTATCTGTTTCGTGTTACAATAATCCTCATTTTGTCAACATTGACCCAGGAGATCATGTTAAGTTGACGTATTTCAACATCAACACTCAAGAAATTGAGACTAGTACCGGGGTGTTGTCGTCTAACTGTCACAACACTATTACACTAGTTTCTCCTCCAGACA
>Ga0209174_10001212_pt1 | contig 18489 bp, 17 predicted proteins | sample JI91814BDNA_FD_187505 | JGI IMG/M metagenome (GOLD analysis project Ga0209174, IMG submission 187505) | Wastewater effluent complex algal communities from Wisconsin, to seasonally profile nutrient transformation and Carbon sequestration -... | ecosystem: Engineered > WWTP > Effluent > Algae...
GGGAGGCGGATAAGAGGATAGATACCCATCAAATAAATATCCTTCTCTGTCATCAGCCATTACCTTGACCCAGTAGCCGGGAATCCCATCTACATCGTATTCTTTATCAGTCATTTGTCGAACTCGTGCTATCGTTCCAAATGAAACAGTTTGAAGAAATCTTCCATTCTTAGACGGCTTATCTCTTAGATTCAGGCCGGACTTAGCCAATACATAGAGATTGTCCCCCACTTTGTAAGAAACAACAGGCTTTGCACTTACAGAAAGACTCAATAAAAATAAGACTAGAATGATTAGACTTCTTAATGGGTTCATATTTTTTTCTATCGGAGTCTTTGTTGCTTATCGATGGTAATTTTTTCCATTAATAGATTTGGTTTGCTGAAAAATAGCCTTCTCGAAAAATAGAATGAATGCATTTTTCTAAACGAAATCTATTCCTATTTTTGATTTTCTTTTCTGTTCTATCTCATCTGCTTTTTCGATTTCTAGTTTTATACTCAGAGAAGACTTCCTTTATCTGGCATACAATTGGTGCGAGAGTAATTCCACCAAAAGAATATGACTTTGCCATTCTCGGAGACAGCCAACTAATGAGTGGTATTCATCCGAACATTCTAAACAAGCTATTAAAGGAAAATGGGAAGGTAACGGATATTTTATATTATCCGCGCCCCTCGGAACAACCAGAAGGAATTTATAAATTGCTCCTAGACTTTCAGAAATCAGGAATAAAAATTAAAACTCTTGTCGTCAATGTTTCTCCTGTCACAAGTTCAAAGAATACAATCGTAGACGCTCACAAAACTCTCTCTCAAAACTTCCAACCATTTTCTCCACAAATGCTTTTAGACTGGGAACTCAATAAATTCTATTTTAAAAATATATCGGGTAATCTATATTACCTGTTCTTACAAGCTTTCCCACTTTTAAAATTAAATGGTAATTTCTCTAACGAAATAAAACTAATTCCTGGCTCAGAAGGAATTCAACACAACAAAGATATAAATGCTCTACTAGATGTAAATTTTTTTGGGAATCTAAATACGAACAAAGAAAAGAATCTATTCCTAGAAAAATCTTTAATCAATGAAAATTTCTATTTTGAATGGGGAAATTTCTCTCCTTTCACTGGAGAATGCGTTGAGAGAAAGGAAACACTTTCTTTACCGGCTGGAATGGAAGCAGCATTCTTAACTCCCAGAAAAGAATCTCTTAGCTTTTGGTTGAAGATTGGTAAGTATGCAAAGGAAAATAAAATCCGAATTCATTATCTATACATTCCATTTTCTCCTGAGGCAGAGGCTAAGATTCGATCGAATGAAAGCACTTCCCCAATTCAAATGAATCTCAGAGAAATCTCTTCCCAAATAGGAGAAGATAGTATCATAAAAATTGAACCTCAATTGTTTAACTCCAGCGACTTTAAAGATTATACTCACCTAAATGTATGTGGAATGATGAAGTTGACAAAAGAATTAGCCAATAGATTATAACGAGATAGTTTTATGTTTTATTCTAAAAAAAATATCTGTCTAGGACTCTCCCTTTTACTGCTTCTGCTAAATTGCGCTGATACAAATGATTTATATTATTCATACGGTCAAGCCAATGGTAGAATCTTCTTAGCATTTAAAATAAAAGATGCCGAGTGCAATTACACCCACCGACTAACCGCCGTTATACCGTATGAATCTAGAAAAAGAGAAGTAGATGCTTGCGTTCAGGCAATCCTGACAAAACTCTGCGGGGAATGGAATGTATCAGATCCAACTCCACTTTTATGCAAAACAATTAATTATAGAATTAACTATAAAATAGGCGGAACAAATTAATGATTCCTAAGTTCGATTTACAGCTAACGGAAATTATGCTCTACATTTCCTTGTTCGTCGCCTTTGTTGTTTTAGTCATCCTCTATCTTCGCTCGGGATCTAAGAAAAAGAGAATTATTAAAACAGCAGAATCCGGGGATAATGCCTCTAAACCGAAACAAGAACAATCCATACTGGAAATATTTGATTACCTCGGAACAAAAATCGTCCATGAGAATGGAACCTACACAGTAAACCATAAAGGTAAAGTAACCTTCTACAAATCATGGGAATTAGTTCCAATTCAATTTCAGAAAATGGTAAAGGAGCTAGACAATCGTTCTGGACTCGCAAAGAAAAACGACGATTACTTCTTAGAAGTCATCAATGGAATTTATTATCTAACCATGCCCGATGGTTCTATCAAAAAATACAATCGCCTAACTGACGTCCCGGCTTATATACGCAAAGCGGTAGGTAAGTTATAAATTTACTTTTTCTTACTAGGTTCAGGCAATGAGAGTAACACATCGAAGCGGTCGTTCATTTCTTGTTTGTATTCATCTTCATCATAAAACAAAGGTTCCACTTCACCATAAGCTTGATATGTATAACGTTCAAAGTCCATATCACGATTGAACATTTTCTTAAACAAATCTTTTGCACGAGCTTCCGTTCTCTTCATATTCTGTTTATCATCGCCCGGTTGCTTTGAATGAGTTTGAATTTGAACTTTATAACCCGGATAAACTGAGAGGATTTTTTTAATTTCGTTTAGAGTATCCGATTCATCTTTCTTTAAAGCTGATTCTGGTATTGAAATTCTTAGCTTCTCTTCTTTTTTTGTAACTAAGATTCCAGTTTTAAATTCTTTTACTTTAAAGAATTGTAATTCATTCAATTCATTTCGAAACGAAAAGTGAATTTCTAAATTACTAAGAGAACCAATGAGTATGCCATTATCCGCATATCCATCCCAGACGATTCGTTTTCCAGGTTGACCAATTCCTTTCCATTTTTTGATCACTTGTGTTTTCATTTTATCATTCAACTGATAATTATGTAAAATAGTGATCTTCCAGGTTCGAATAGAAAAATTATCTAACTCTGGAAATATTTCTAAAAAATCAGAATCTTCATCTCCATCAGGAGTAAAGGATTTGGAAGAAAGTCGAAAGTATATCTTTTTCTCTTTTGTGTTGACGATTATTTTTCTATCTGGTGATTTTAAAACTTTTGAGCCAACAGTCAGCTTCAATCTAAAAAGATAAGTATCATCGGAAACAATTTTACCGGTAGAACTTTTTCCATCCCAATCAATATTTTCGGGTAAAGTCTCTCCCGCAAATGTTCTAAACACTTCCTCTTTCGTCCCATCTTTCTTAAAAATATTCATTTCCCAATTGGAAATATTTCTTTCTAATGTAATAGGTTTAAAACTAACAATATCTTTAATTTTATCACCGTTAGGCGAAAAGGCAGATAGATTTTGTTGAATATCAATATTATCAGGACCCCTACTCAGATAAATATTTTCAAAGGTCATCGTAACCTTATTTTGTGAAAAATCTTCTCCGACTAATTGATAGGAATAATTGCCTTCGTCTTGTAAAATTCCTCTATCATCCTTCCCGTCCCATATTAGATTTTTGGGGATACTCTTTGTATCCCACTGAAATGTGCGAATTGGTTCATTCTTTTCATTTAAGAAAGTTCCACTCCATCTATCTGCTGGATCTGCAATCACTTCTTGCTTAATATTCAACTGGTCAAAAATTTTATCGCCATTGGGAGTAAAAAAACGATTATCCGCGCCAAGCCTTGCATATGGCAGAGTAGAATCCAGGTAAATAGAAACAGGTTTTGATTTGATTTCTGATTTATCAGAGAAAAATATTTTCATCTGATGAATATAGCGACCATCGGAAAGAATTTTTCCAGTATTGTCATTTCCAAGCCATTCTATTTGTTCAGGAATCTCTACCTTCAGTGGCTCAAGTTCCTTATCCCCAGAAAAAAGATACGCGTAAAACCCACGCTTTCGTTTACGTCGTAAATCTGCTGAAAAAATCTTGATTACTTTTCCATTCTCATCAGCAATATGAATCTTCCAGTCTATCGGTTTGCGAGAACCAGCATACTTTATTTTAAATATCATTGTATCATTCACATCATCGAAGTTAGGAGAAAAGAAAACTTTCGGTGTCTCAAGGACTAAGGATTCCACTTCTTCCGAAATCAAGGAAGATGTGAAAAATGAAATAACAAAGAGAAAACTAAAAAACCGTTTCAAAAAAAATACCTCTTACATCCAATCGCTATTCATTAGCGATAGAACAATTTTATCCAAACAAAAATTTAACAGCTCTCGAAATATAGTTGTATATTTTCTTCGAATAGGGAAACCACCAGAGTTCATCAGAAAAGCGCCAAAACCAACGATTTGCACAAACAGCTTGCGTTTGGGCAAATGTGCGTAATCCTTCGGGACCATGCACACGACCAAGTCCACTCTTCTTAAATCCACCAAAAGGTAAATCAGATATCATATAATTTGCAAGAACATCATTTATACAAACAGAACCTGCGAGTATTCTTTTCGCGACTGCTTTTCCCTTGCGAACATCACTTGTCCAAACAGAAGCACAGAGACCATATTCAGAATCATTTGCCAATGCAATGGCTTCTTCTTCTGTATTAAATTCCATTACAGAAATTTCAGTACCGAATGTTTCTTTTGACATGATTTGCATTTCATGATTAACTCCAATCAAGATCGCAGGCTCATGATACAATCCTTTCTCGGTTACTACTCGTTTGCCACCGGCTACAAAAAAAGCTCCTTTGGCTTTTGCATCTTTATATTGAGATTCGACAATCTCTACTTGTTTTGGAAGAGTCATAGAGCCAACGCTTGGAAATTCTTCTTTAGAGCCCTGTTTTATTTTTCCATATTCTTCTTTTAACAAACTAATAAATTCATTATAAATTGCTTTTTCTACATATACTCGCTCAACAGAAATGCAAGTTTGACCCGAGTTAGTAAAACCACCCCAGAGTGCTCCACGCACAGCTCTGCGTAGATCGGCATCTTTAAACACAATCATCGGATCTTTGCCGCCCAATTCTAAAACAACTGGTTTTAGCATTCGACCACAAGCCTCACCGATTATTTTTCCTACTGCGGTAGAGCCAGTAAAACAAATCATATTTGTATTTGGAGAATTTACTAAAGCGGCTCCAGCAACTTCTTTGCCTGTGACTACTTGTAATACACCGTTCGTCAATCCAGCTCGTTGAAAAAACTCAACTACTTTGAGAGTAGTATAAGGAGTAACCTCTGAAGGTTTAACAACAACAGTATTACCAGCCATGAGTGCATTCATGATGGGTGTAACACTTAAAATCAGTGGATAGTTCCAAGGAGAAATTACACCGACTACACCATGCGGATGATAATTCACATAGCATTTCTTATTCAAAAGTAAACCTGAAGAGCGTTTCTCCCTTGCTAAAATTTTCACACCCTTCTTTGCGATGTATTCAATCGCTTCGAGTGTAGTGAACACTTCGAGAAGTGCATCCATTTTGGTTTTTCCTGTCTCATTACAAATACAAGAAATAATTTCTTCTTTGTTGTTTGCTAAAAACTTTCTAAATAAAATTAACTCTCTAGATCTTTCCCTGAGCGATTTAGCTGCCCAAATAACTTGTGCTTGCTTTGCCAAAAGGATTTTTTCTTCTACCATCTCAGCGGTATACAATGGTAATTCGCCAATCTTGGTTAAAGTTGCAGGATTTAGAATTTCAAAACTTGCTAATTTTGGCTTTTGCTTTACAGCAACTTTCTCAGTCTTAAGTTTTGATACTGATTTTAAAGAGCTGTTTTTATTTTTTGTCAGTTTCTGCGCCATCACGAATTGTTCCTGTTACGATTACTTTGTCTTTCAATCCAAGATTTTTAGTCCAACTGGTAACTTCTGGGACTACTTTCGCAATGTATTCATCCACAGTCACGACTTTCATTGGTATATTATCTAATCCAAGTCGCGTAGCTTCCAATATTTGATTTTTTACTATTCCATCCTTGGAACCGAGATTTATAATTACTGAATCTTGGTTAATCTTAATTATCCTACCGCTTAGTGGAATGACTGAGGTAATTCGTTTTGAGACTCGCATAGAAATTTCGGCAAGTGAATTTCTATTGGAAGCGGTCGTATTAATTGTATCCATTATCTTTCCACTAACTCGATCATACAGTTTATACTTTACAGTAATATTGTTTTTATCCTCTGTGAAAGTTCCATAGGCAATGTAGCGAATAATATTATCCCGTTTTCGATCTTTATCTAAAACGTCTAAAGCATCAGGAGTATAATAGACTGATTCAGTATATGCTTCAATTCCTTTCTTTTTTTTAATTTCAGATCTGATTTTATTTTCTTCAAATCCAGAAATCAATTTCATACTCGGTTGGAGGCTAAGGGCAAACTTAATGGCATTTCCAATTTGCATACTAGCATCAGGATAAGTAAATAAACTCTTTTCTGGTTCGGGATCAAAAACAAATACTTCAGGCTCTGATCGAATTCCAAAATTAATTTTGCCATCTTCTGATGTAAAGCCTTCACGGTAAATGAGCGTTTTCTTAAAACGATGAAATACATTTTCTAATCGATTATGTATTTTCATATCATCAATATTTTCATCCCTTGTCTTTGTTAAAAAAAGCAAAAGGCGATAGAGATCACCGTTCGAATAATAGTATTCCAACAACTCTTGTTTTATTTCGCTATTAGTTGGAATTAATTTTTCCGCTCGTTTAATATGAAAGAAAGCTTCATTATATAAAAATTCTTTTTTGGTGAATCGAAATCTCTCTAACCTGTATTTTCCTAGCTTTGTTCTTAAGGCATGATTTTCATTTAGCTTTGCAATTGCATAATTCTCAGCAGAAAATCTTCCTAGTTCATTTAGCTCTTGTAATTCTAAAAGCTTCAAATAATTTTCAGCCGACTCTTCGCCTTTATCTAGTTTATAATTTATATACCCAGCAATGTATTGAAGATAAGGGTCATTTGGAAATTCAGTAAGCAATTCTTGCACATACTGTTCTGCTTCTTTGTATTTTTCCTTTTCAATTAAATCAAATTTTGCAAGCCATAAAAGGTTTTTTATTAGGAGTCTCTTACTTTCAAAATTATCACCGTCAAGCGAAAGAGCTGTGTGAAGAAATGTGTAGGTTTCTTTCATTAGCCGATGTGGATCAGTAGAATCCTTAAGCATCTCAAAATTTAGAATCGCTTTTTGATTAAAAGAATTCGGATTTTCCGGGTATTTAGAAATTAATTCATCAATGATTTGATTTGCTCTTTTAAAATCTTTATTCGCAATATAAACCTTTGCCAATAAAAGTTTAAATTCATAATTCTGAACGACTCTCTTTCTAGCTTCTTCTAACTTTATGAGCGCCAACTTATTTTTACCCGCTTTCAATAAAACATAAGCCCTTGCAAGTAATAGTTCAGAATTGTATGGTTCTTCTTTGAGTGCAGATTCAATAAGTTCTAGTGCTTCTTTAGACTTGCCAAGATCAGCCTGAATCTCAGCAAGACCAGCAATCGCATCTTTGTTTTTGGAGTCCAATTCAAGTGTTCTTTTGAAACCTGCTTCCGCATCTAACTTTGATCCAAGAAAAAGAGAACTCTTCGCAAAACCAAGATTAGCCTTTATTGAGCCTGAATTCTTAATCAAGGCTTGTTTATAATTTACTAGCGCCTCACGGTAATTTTTCTCTTTTAAAAATTTGTCGCCTAATTGAATGTATTCTCCCGCTTCCTTTTCTTGTGAGATAATGGAAACGAAAGAAAATGCGAATAATAAAAACGATATTATTACTAAAAATGATTTGAATTTCATCATTGTTTTTCCGGCACAAAGAAACCAGATTGCGCCCTCCCTACAACATCGCGGTAAAAGGAAGAAACCTCAACGTCAATGTATCTTCCAGCGAGATCAGGATTTAATTTACTCTTATAAGAAACAATGTATCTCTTATCCTGTTTTGACTTTATGAACTTGTAAAGATTTGTCTCTTCTGGGCTTCCGGGAATCTTTAAAAATATTCCACCCGTTCGGTTTGCAATATCTTTATAAACCGATGCCATCTCACCTTCATCACTAAGAGAGAGAATAATGACTGGTATTCCGTGAGCATTTGCATACTGAATATTTCGAAGAACAGTGTATTGATTAAATGCACTTGGCATGACTTCGCCGGATACAAGCAATACAACAGCTCTAGGTCCAAGTTCAGGAACTAAATCACCAATCCCTTGATAAAGTGATTTTCCAAAATTGATATTAGAGTCAGTCGGCTCAGATTTTCGAATCTTTGCATAAACATCTAGTGGAGAATAGCCAAAAGAATAAATCTTCTCTGCGTCTTTTCCTGCTCGAATAACTTCAATTTTGTCCTTAACGGTAATCGAATTAAAGAAACTTCCTAGAACGCTATCAATATTCTTCGAGAACTCGCTCATTTTTTTGCTATTCTCATAGATTAAGGCAACGCTTACGTTTTCATTGAACTGCTTCATTTTAGCAAGTCCAACAAGCGGATATACGTTTTCATTTTCTGTCACTCTGAACCCACTGCGGCCAATACCTGTTAAGTCTTGCTTACTTCGGTTTCTCACTCGAACAAAAAGAGATACATCAGGAAATCTTCCTAGCTCGACTCGCTCTATATATACATTTAGATTTGAAGTAAGAGTATTCTTAGGAGCAAATACATCTACTCTATGTCTATCATAATCAATAGAGTATAATGAACCTGTTGTGTCGTAGGAACTTGCAAAAGAGCGAAGTAGTTTTACATACTTACCTGATTCATCTCTAAAGCTAGCGATCTTAGTCCATTTCTCGCTATCTAAATTATAAATCATGAGTCCATTTTGTTCGTCAGCAACATACATTCTTTTTTTGTAAAACTTTACAGAGCGTGGGACTGTCATGTTTGGATGAGTAAATTCTTTTATGAAATTTCCTTCATCATCGAAAACTGCAATTCTCTTGTTGCCTTTGTCTGCGACATACACTAGATTATCCTCTATTGTAAGTCCCGAAGGCATTTTTAATTTGCCCCTACCATCATGTCCGAAATCGGAAATAAATTTCCCATTCAGAGATAATTTTTGAATTCGATTATTTCCAGAATCAGCTACAAATAAAATATCTTTTTCAGAAACGGCAATACCAGTTGGTCCGTAGAATTTTCCGCCTTCCGAGCCTTTGCCTGCAAATCTCTCTTGAAAGTATCCTTTGTCATTTAAAATATAAATTCTATCGGAAGCAAAATCACTTACATAGAGATTGCCTTTATGATAAGTAAAAAACATAGGACCTTCAAAAGTTCTTCCAAAGCTACCTTTGTAATTGCCAACGGGAAAACCATTCGTGTCCATCTTGATAATATTTGCAGTATCAAAGGCTAACACGAATAAGTTCCCTTCTTCATCAAAAAGAATATCAGTGGGATTACGAAATCGATATCCGCGATTCTCATCCCCGGATAAATGTTTATAGAAAGTTAAATTATCATTTTTTCCTACGCCTGCAATATGAAGTCTTAAAATCTCTGCGCGGTTTTTCCAGATTTGATTCATCTTACCGGAGGCTTCGATGATTTCAAGTTCACTTAGACTCTCTTGCCATTCCCCACTTAGATAATTTGCATCCGAAAGATATTTTCTAGCAAGTCTAAAGTCTCCCATAATAGCAAGAGCTGCAATGAAACTTTCTCTTGCAGCGTTGTATTGGTAATTGTGAAGATAAACTAATCCCTGTTTAAAATAAGTGCGCGCCTGCTCCTTGCCAAGTCGGAACTCTGGCAGCTCTTCTGTAGGGGCTAACGGCTGTAATACCAATATGGAAACAAATACTGATAGCACAATGAGTTTGCGTGCGATGATCCCTGCTTTATGACATAATTTTAACATGAAACCTTGAATTCCCCTATTGGGTTAAGAATTAGGCGAAAAAGTTTCATCCGCCTTTATTTATTATCGAGTAAAGTCTTTAAATCGTTAGTTAAGTTTGCGAGCGTATTAGAATAACGTAGAGACTTTTCGGTTCCTTCCGATGCAACTTTTGCCAACTTATAAACATTCAAAATATTATCAGTCACACTGTTTGAGGACTTTACTACATTCGATGAATTCTTTGCAATCTCTGTCAAGGAATTGGTTTGCTCTTCTAAGGAAAGATCAATAGAATTCTGATTGTTTTTAATAGACAATAACTGGCTAGAAATTTCATTCATCGATTCGACAGCTTTTTTTGAATCCTGGTAAAAGTTCTCAATCTTATAGCGAATATCGTCAGCAATTTTGTTAGTTTCTTTTGCAAGCTCTTTGATTTCATTTGCTACAACTGCAAATCCACGACCAGCTTCACCAGCTCTTGCCGCTTCAATACTTGCATTCAAGGCAAATAGGTTAATTTGTTGCGCAAGACCTGCAACTACTTTGTCAATTTTGTCTAAGTCTTTGCTGCTCTCTAATAGGTTTGAAAACACATTATTAGTTGTGTCTGCTGACTTTAAAGCAGAAATGGATGATTTTGTAGAATTTGCTGAGCTAGCAGAGATTTTCTTGATACCTGATTTTAATTTTTCAAGAGAACTTCCCATACCTAGAACATTATGACTTAATTGCTTTGAAGCATTGGAAGCTTGGTTGGTTTGCTTTTCTAACTTACTAGAATTTTTATTTAATTCTTCAGCCATTTCGGAAAATTCATGAATTGTATCACCTATAGTATATACTACATTCGAAAGCTCCGAATCGCCCGCGTTAGAAGGTGCTCCTTCTTTTAGAGGGGGTTTAATAGATTTAATGGTTGCAAATGGATTATTCCCGATCGTTTTTCTATCATTCATAGTAAATTCCTATTTTTTATTTTCCTGAGCTATAACTTCTGCGGCAAACGACCTGTAGTCATGTGCGCCAATACTCTTGGGGTCATACTGAAATATCGTCTGAGTGAAGCTTGGAGATTCAGCTATTTTTATATCTTCTCGAATATAAGTGTTATAAACTAAAACTCCAAATTTTTCAATCAGTATATCTACAATTTCCATATTGTGTTTTATGTTTTGATCTACTCTGCAAGGTAGAATTCCCGTAATATTCAAGTTTGGATTTAATTTAGCTTGAACAGATTCAAGTGTTTCTAAAAGGGAAAGGACTCCATATAAAGCTAGAGATTGTGCTACAACTGGAATGATAATTTCATTGGCAGCACCCATTGCATTTAGGGTAGTCAGATTCAAACCAGGAGAGCAATCAAATATAACATAGTCCCATCTTTTGGGATCGACGTTGGCAAATTTATTTTTAAGAATGGAAGCCTTATTCGGGTGTTCTTTCATTTCTTTGGAATACTTGCTCTTGAGGGGAATAAACGGAATCATCTCTAAATTCCTAATCTTTGTTCTCTGAGCAAGTTCTAGAATTAAATCCGGTCCTGCATGCAGGTCAAAGAGGTCTTTGTCCTGAATCGAGTTATAAAGCCCAAGCCAAATGGATGCAGAGGCTTGCGGGTCTAAATCAATCAGAAGCACTCGTTTTCCCTTTTCCGCAAGAGCAGCAGATAAATTTACAGCCGTAGTGGTCTTTCCGCTACCGCCTTTTTGATTGTTAATGACAATTTTTCTCATATTTCATCTACCCAAATTTAAGAGATCCTATCCGACCTAAATTCTACCACCTTTTCAGAGTCCAAAATCAAAAGAAGTGTCTCGTCGATACGATATGCTTGCGATACAAAGTATCTGTCCACTCCGTGAATTACTTTAGGAACTTCTATCCTAATATTTCTAGTAATTTCTTCAATATCTTTTAATTCGTCGACCAGAAAACTTACAAGACCATATTTCGTGCGAACGATCACATGGGCTGAATCTTCGCTTATCTCAATTTCTGGTAAATCAAAAACTTTACGAACACTTATGACAGTAATAATTTGTCCCCTGTATTGAATCAAGCCTTTCACGAAACGATTTGCCAGAGGGACTCGGATCATTGGAACAGACTTTGCTAATGCGAAGACTTTTGAAATCTCCAAACCAAAGAAATTACCATCAATGAGGAATGTGCAGAATTTTTTCATAATTACTCCATCACTTCCTCTGTAACGTTTGTCAGGTCTAAATTCTTCAAATGAACTCGCATTATTTCCCCTACATCTAGGATTAAAGCAGGAGACTCATCTTTTAAAATCGTAAGACCTGAAAAAAGATATACATTTTTTATTTCATAATTTAAAGGACGAACGACCACTTCGTTCATGTCCTCCACTAAATCAGCAACGAGTCCGTATTTAAATTGATTGACTTCAAGAATCAGAATGGAAATTTTCTTTCCTGCATCTTTTTGTCTATCGGCAACTTCTTTGTCGTCCTCATATTTTAGAATTTGGGATAAGAAGATAATCGGTATTAAATCTCCTCGGTGTTTGTAAGTAGGAAAACCATTGATAACTTCGAGAGTATTGATAAATGTATCACTTTCTAATTGCATGATTTCATAAAGATTAGCGCGAGTAATGATATATTTTTCAACACCGACAGAAACAACAACCGATGGAACAATCTCATCAATCAAAGGCAACGTTATGTGAAACTCGACTCCTTTGTTAGGAGTATTTTTAAAGATATAAAATTTTCCCGAAATTTGTTCAATATTAGTGCGCACTACATCTAGACCAGCCGAAGACTTAGATCCAGAAAAACCATGCTGAAATATAAAGTCAATCGCCTCTTGATCTGTTAGCCGCTCCGCTTCTTCTGTTAAGAGCAGATTTTTTTCGATAAGTTTGCGCTTAACGCGTGTGGGCTCAATGCCAGCACCGTCGTCTTTGATTTTAATATAAAATAATTCGCCATGATGAAAAGCTTTGAGGTGAATTTCGCCCATTGAGGATTTGCCCAATTCAGTTCGAATTTCTGGCATCTCAATTCCATGTTCAACGGAGTTTTTTATGATATGAATCAAACAGTTGCGGAGAATATCGAGCATCCGCGTATCCAATTCTTTTTCGCCACCTTCAATAATAAAAGAAACTTGCTTATCTTGCATTTGAGCAATGTCCGAGACTACTTTATCGAAATTATGAAGAAGTGTTCCTAAAGTCTTAGTCTTTGCACCATGCACCTTGGTATATAAATCTCTGACCAATAATTCCAATTTGCGGGAGTGAGTATCTAATGGAGAAAATTTATCAGTAGAAGCAATTTCTTTAATTTGAATTTGGGTCTGCAACAAAGGAATGATGGTGTTCATCAAACTATCCATCGTTTCATTTTCAGTGAAAATGGGAGTCAATGCGATTGGAATATCTGTCGAAGAAATTCGTTTTGGATCTTCGTCTTCGTCATCGCTTGAGGCAACGATAAACTCTTCGCCTGATTCCTGCTTGTTAATCAATTCCTCAATATCACTTACCATGCTTGAATTAATCAACTGTGGCTCTTTTCCAGTTTCATCTATGGCAAAAATAATATCTCGAATGCTAAAATTTAATTTTAAAATAATCGTGATGATTTCTTGGGTGAGGTCATATTCGGAATTTCTGAGATGATCGACAAGTCTCTCCCCGATATGAGTCATTGAGCCTAGCTTATTAAAACCAAATAGCTTGGCTGAGTCTAGGAAAGTTTTAAAATTGGCATGAATAGTATCTAGGTATTCTCTTTGGTCAGAATTTTTCCCTAACAGGATTAATTGTTTATCCAAAGAATTGAGAGTTTCATAGCTCTCATCTAGAAATAGTTTTAACTGATCTTTTTCCAAACTTTTGTAAAAGTCTCCCTCTATCTATTTCGGCAAACCAATATCGAATATTCTCATAATTACAATTCATTATTTTAAGAAAATAGATTTTTTTGAACTTTAATCTACTTGGAAATTTTGTAAACGAGTTTAAAATTGAAATTCAATAAAAAGAGAAATAAAAGTCCTAACTAACTTCTATTTATGTCACAAAAATGGAAGTTGAATAAGCGGCTAATCTAAAATTATCAAGGTTAATTCAAACGGGTAATATTTATTTACCCGTTCCTGCTCCTGATGAGCCTGAGCCTCCACTTGGATTGCCTTGCCCTGTTCCGGGAGTGCCTACACCAGAACCCGGAGTTCCGAAACTCCCGCTCGGTCTACCCTGACCCGTTCCGGGAGTTCCTACACCGGAGCCTGGAGTCCCAAAACTTCCGCTTGGATTTCCTTGTCCAGTTCCGGGAGTTCCTATCCCAGAACTTTGAGCATACAACGAAAAAAAGGAAATAAACATAAACAATAAAATTATCTTCATACTTTATTTGACGTTTGAAATAAGAATATTCCCAATTATTTCAAGCTCGTTTCTTTTATAGGAGAGCGTTAAATCTATATTTGCCTAAGGAATTTTAATTTTCTTTGTCCAATCTAGAAGTCTATCAAGCCAGGATTTTTCCCATTTTTGAAATCTTTGTTGAATAACTGCTTTACGTTTGGATTTGTCGTTGATAGTTTCTTTTTCTATCGGAGTTAATTCGTCATATTCTTTAAGCCTTTGTCCCATTGTTCCTTTATCAATTTCTTTTATAGGAATTTTCAACTCTTCGTTTTCAACCTTTTCTATTTTCTCGTCAAGCGCCTTGATATCTACACTCTTGTCTAAGTCTTCCGGCTTATTCTTCTTAGCCGCTTCTTCCAATCCCGATTCTTTAAAAATCTTTGCTCCCACTCCTTTGGGCATTTCAGAAGAATGCCCTTTTTCTACGACAACTTCTTTTGATTCGAGTGAATCATTTAACGTAGATAAAGCTTTGCTCTTTTTGATATCAGCTTTGGAATATTTATCCATTTCTGGAATATGAACTTTCATGGCAACAGAGCCTTCTATTACATTGATCTTTGTGGTTCCGTTCTGACTGACTGATACATCATATTTTGTTCCACGCACTCCAGCAGTGGCAACGGGGCTAACAGCATTAATCCCATCGTTCTTTTCTAATTTAGAAACGTTAATCATTGCATTACCAACCTCAAGAATAAAGTTAGTTTCTTTTTTGGAGCCAATTTGTTTTCCGCTCAACTTGAATCTTGAATATTCCTTTAAGCGAACCACTACAAGAGAGTCTGATTCCAGAATTTGCAAATCACAAACGGATTTTGCGCCAACGGTTACTACGTCTTTGTCGGAGATTTCATCTGATAGAGAAAGAACTCTACCCCCCGCTCTTACATCTCCCATCCGAACAATCACGATTGCTTTGGGATTAAAATCCACTTCTTTGTCATTACAATTTCCGAGTAAAATTAGAATCAGTGGTAAAATTATTTTTTTCATAACACTCCTTTTTTTCAACCTAGGACATCTTTACAATTATTTTTCCTTTTGCTTTTCCTGATTCTATTGCAGAGATGGCTTCTTTTGTTTGAGAGAGTGAGAAAGTCATTCCTATGACCGGCTTAATTTTCCCAACTGAGAGAAGGGATTCTAATTCGATATAGTCCTCCGGTTTTGCTCTCATGTTTCCAGGAACTAATCGCTTGCCACCAAATAGCGTTGAAAGAAATACGCGAAAGAAAGAGAAAGGGGAAAGCAAGGTAGACACATAATACCCGTTATCCGTTAAAATAGAAGATGCATCTTTAAAATTAAGTTTCCCATAAGCATCAAATAGGATATCATATTTTTTACCATTTGTGAGAATATCTGTTTTAGTATAATCAATTACTTCATTTGCACCTAGTTGCTTTGCAAAATCAAAATTTTTGGAACTACAAACTGCTGTAACCTCCGCACCTCTTGCCTTTGCTATTTGAATAGCAAAATGACCTACTCCACCAGTAGCTCCATTTACTAATACTTTCTTTGCAGAAATATCTCCACACTGCCTGAAACCATTTAAAGCAGTGAGAGCGGCTACAGGCAAAGATGCTGCTGATTCGTAGGATAATTTTTCCGGTAAGGGGCGAATCGCATTAGCCGGAGCGACGACTAATTCGGCCAAAGCACCTTGCTTGCCTATAAAAGTTGTAACTGCACCATAGACAGAATCTCCTACTTTAAAATCAGTTACCCCTTCTCCTAATTTCTGAATGACGCCAGAAAAATCTGTTCCCAATACTTTCGGAAATTTAGAGCCTGTAACAATTTTTAAAGCACCACTTCTAATTTTAAAATCCAAGGGGTTAATAGAGGCAGCCTTTACAGAAACTAAAACAGTCCCTTTCGATGGAACAGGATCAGGAATCTCTCCAATTTCTAAAACATCAGGACCACCATAAGAATTAATAAAACTTGCTTTCATAGAAACCTCACTCTTAAGAATAACTATTTGCTACCATACAAACTAGTCACCTCAAATTTTTTCAAATTCTTTTGTGTTGGAATACTGGATTCCATTGTTCTCTTGGAGCAACTTGATATAATCCGCTGCATACTTAGATTCATTGGCTTTTCTAGGACAATCAAACCGCTTGTATTTTGCTAAGAACTTTTTTTCTTCTTCCTTCTTTATAAATCGCTTTTGTCTTCTATTCGTTATATTCATCATAGCTTATATTTATATCGCCAAATATATTTTTCTATTTACATTTTCCCAAAAATTTTTGCTGTAAGTTATAATGTTTGTTTTATTATAGTGCTAAGCATTCTTTTTCGAAATTCATTAATCATTCGGTATTAACAATTAGTCATTTTCAGTCCATGTTTTTATTTCAATTTGATAATCACGATGAAAGTAATACCCACCAAAATTCGTAATAGGACCTAAGCCAAGAATACCAGGAATGAACTTAAAAGAATAGTACGTTGAAAGGATCATACGATGTAAAAAATCTTGACATTTTCTTTTTATTCCTAAGTATAATATTATTATGACTACCATGCAACTTGTAGAAACAAAGATTCTAGAATTGAATCGAGAGGAGTTGTTTATTCTTCTTGAGCGTGTAAAGCATTCTCTCAATACCTACAAGCTTGAATTCACTTCCAATAGAGAGAAAGTTTTGCTCTCTGCTGCTAAGTTAAAAGATAAAAAACTATTTAACGATATCAAAGATCCTGTCCTGTGGCAGAAAAATTTGAGAGATGAATGGCGAGAATAATTTTAGATAGCAATGTAATCATATACATCTCTCAAAAAAAATTAGAACTTAAAGATCTCCCAGTAGAATATGATGAGATACTTATTTCATCTGTTAGTTGCATGGAAGTTTTAGGCTTTAACTTTCCAGAAGAAGAAACAGAAAAAGCGCTAATCGAATTCATTGATAGTTTCATTGTAGTAGATACTAATTTCGAAATTCGTAAAAGGGTAATAGAATATCGCAAGAAGAAAAAGATAAAACTTCCAGATGCAATTATATTAGCGTCTGCTGCGATCATGAAAGCTGATTTGTTTACATACAATGTAGACGACTTCAAGAATATTGATGAACAAGTAAAATTGTTTAATCTTCCTATCGTGTTATGAATTCTGATTTCAAATTATATGTGATTAATACTGATTATCTTCTTTCTAAGAATTTTTAACACATCGCTTTGTTGTAGTTTAGATTATTTATAAAAAGTTGTTTTGAATTTATCTTCTTCCATAATGTAATCCTTTATACACGTAATCTTTTTCTATTTCAAAAATTTTTAACAAATCGGAAAGCCGATGAGTAAAACAACGAGTAGACTCAAGAGATAGAATTTTCTTTCCAGTATTTTGCATCCAACTTCTTCCATAATCCTATTCCACAAATTAAAAGCTTAAAGCAAAATCGGATTACTCTTTATTTATAAAAAGTTGTTACGATGTAAACGTGATAAAATTTCTCCAATAGTTTCTTCAGTAGTCACGAAGGATTTAATAATACAACTTTCGAATAGAATGATTGAATCTATCAGCGAAATAAAGAAAATTTCCATCAAATGTAATCGAGGTATCGCATGAACCTACAACACAAAATTGGGCGCTACCAATTGCTCCATCCGAATAACCGTCATTTTGCGCCAAAATCGTTGTAACGGAATTAGGGGAGGCTAAAAGCATTTTTTTTAAATTCCTTCCTGTTCCTTCTAAGATATATAAATAACTACCATCCATTGTAAGTCCGAATGGATTATTAAATTTTGCGAGCAACCCTGTCGCATTATCGACATTACCCGAAACCCCCGTCGTCCCTGCGACAATAAATTGCATTCCAGATGAAATTGCATACTTAATAATCTGATGACTACCTGTTTCTGCAATGTATAGATTCACTCCGTCAGTCGCAATTCCATTGGGCGAATTTAATGCAGATACAACAGTGGATACAATTCCTGTGCTTAAAACAATTTGCTTTACTTTGCCATTGCCTCTATCCACTACGAATAAATTAACTCCATCCGTTGTCAGGTAAGTAGGATCACTAAATTTTGCAGATGCTCCATCACCGACGACGTCTCCTGCAGGAGCACTTCCCGCAAGAGTTGTCACTGTGCCTGTCGCGATTTCTACCTTAAAAATGGTATGTGATCCATAAGCGGCTACATACACATTAACCCCATCTGTCGCGACACCATGCGGTAAACTATTAATAGTCGCGAGAGTTGAAACAGTATTAGTCCCTATCGCAATTTTTCTAATTGC
>Ga0209174_10001217_pt1 | contig 18438 bp, 1 predicted proteins | sample JI91814BDNA_FD_187505 | JGI IMG/M metagenome (GOLD analysis project Ga0209174, IMG submission 187505) | Wastewater effluent complex algal communities from Wisconsin, to seasonally profile nutrient transformation and Carbon sequestration -... | ecosystem: Engineered > WWTP > Effluent > Algae...
TGTCAACGACATAGTCTTTCCTCGGGCCATGGTTAGCTACGACGATAGGTAAGCACTTGAAGTTGCGGTAGTACTGTTCCAGGTAAATGTCCTGGAGGCTCCCCATTTCCGTTTTCCAGTAGAGGTTCAAATTTTGAGTTTTATCGAGTTCAACGATCAAGGTCGCATAAGGATCATCGGTTGCGCAAGCTGGCACTATGCCGGTTAGATGGAGATGTTCATCGGACCAAACATTGATTAGGTTCGCCTCGACGAGGTCGCCCGCGCGAACTGTTTGTGCACCGATGTGAATGGATAAGCTCGCAAATGGAATGCTCTCTTGGCCAACGACCATCGTCCCGGTTACAAATTTACCGGAGTTGTTCATGGGTGAAACTTTAGTCGGTACTTCGTAGCGGCATCCAAACGAGGAAATGAAGAGAAGCGCGATAACCACAAAGTTGCATGGGCTCATTTTTCTTCTCCGACCGTATCTTAAGCACTCCCTTATTCAATTTCCTCTGGATCGGGAAGTCGCATGTTACCTGTCCTGATTTCACGCAGCGTATCAGAGATGGGTACCTTGAAGCTGATCATTGGAAGTTGAATCTTCTCGGCAAGGAGATCTTGGGTTAATTGCCACGGATCATCCGTTGTGTCGCTTAGTAAATAGACTTCAGCTTCGTCACTATCTTCGGTTAAGTGCACATATACCGCAGTGGTATTCGGGAAGTTCGTTTTCAGATCCTGTGAGATTTGGAAGAAGCGTGTCTGCAGTTCATCATTCCTCTCGCGCGAAACCATAACCGTCCCTGGACTGGCTGTACCTTGGTGAAGAAAACCGTAGCTCAGTACTTTGTCGACAACACCTTCACTGGATTTGCGTAATCCTTGGGAGTAGCTGTCTTGACGCATGTAGGTGTGGAAATCAAGTTGTTTGGCTTCATAATGGACCACAATTGGAATGACATCGAAATTAGCTTGCATGTAATTGAAATGATGCTCCATCAAGGTAATAGAATCAGTTTTCCATGAAACGGCCAAAACTTGGTCTTTTTGTATCTCCAGCATTAATGACCGGTAGGAGTCCCCGCTTGGTGCTGGAGGTACGATTCCTTTAAGCGTAAAAATCTCTGTCGACCATAGATCAGTCACAGTTACGGAGACTTCTTCTCCACCATTTATCGGTTCCCATCCGCCGTGGCTGTAACGATCATGGAAGGGCGCTTCTTCTTTCCCAACGGAAACATTCCCGGATAACACCTTTCCTGAGTTGTTAAGCATGGTGATAGACGGCGGAATAGGGCGGTTGCAACCGAGCTCGCAAATTAAAGAAATCAAGACAATAAGGATACGGCGGTTCATTGTTCAGCGGTTTTGATGGTAGGTGAGGTAAGACATATAGAGAGCGGCGAAATGATAAATTCTGTACATTGAGGCCAATCCAACACTCACTTGATAGAAAGGTGCCTGAACGACTCCCATTCCAGTGACGAACGCGGAAGCGTACTCGTTGGTTTGGTAGAGATATAATGGGATATATAGATTTGATGCAAAATCTACTTGTTCTTCATCGACGTCGAGATCCCGAAAGTCAATATCGGAGTAGAAAAAGGCCAGTCCGAGGACTCCAGGCATGGGATATTCTGTTGTGGGGCGATAGAGCTCGCCCGTTGATTGTCCTCCATGAAGTATGTACGTGTGGATAGGGTGTGGGTAATGAGATGATTCTCGTCCGCATTTTGGGCACTGGACGCCGTCATTTCGGAAGCCTGGCAACTGTTTATTGACTCGATTCGACATCCACCAAAGCGTGTGGAGTGAAAGTTCTTGGCCGGTGCTATATCCACCGCCAATATCTCCGTGCATACCCCAGAAAGCTTTTTGGGTAACACGATTGGCTTTGCCCTGGATATTTGAGACGGGGAAATTTGTTCGATCCTCTTGGAAAGCGATAGCGTGGCTTATGTTCTTGACATTACTCGCTGGAATGGCAGGCACACCAAGATTAATGCCATTACCTGGAATGCCTGTTGACGCTACAGTGTCGTAGAGATACATGCCCTGAATTGTTAGATGGGGAAACTCTCGTTCAATGATTTGTGAGAAAGTAAAAGCTGTCGCCGCTCCACGACTGAAGCCAGTAACATAGATTTCGTTTGCATTTTGATGTAATGCCTTGAATTCACTTATAGCACTCTCGGCGATTCCGAGCATTCCATATCCGGTCATGCCCGCGAAGATTCCCTCTGCGAAGCTACCGCGGTCTACAACATTTCCAATTCCTCGCCGATAGATAATGTCAGTGTTTTGCTGGTTCGCATACGTCTCCCTCATTCGCACGATATTCGTAAAGCTTGAACCCGGCGTTAGTTGGTTTGCCACATCATGATTCCAGGTTCCATCAAAGAACACGAATACATTGCCGCTGGGGTCTCTAAACTTCAGCGGGTTGTTGGCGGCGTACATGTAGCGGTTGAGGGTCGCAGGGTCGGTGACCAGGCCGTCAAAGGTGTCGGGTTGGATGAAACGCCCCATCGTCGGATCATACGTACGCTTACGCAGATGAACTAAGTCGCCGTCGCTGATTGATAACTCACCCGTGTAGCCGTGGAGAGGTTGGAGGCTTGTTGTCGTGTTCTCCGCCTTTACACCAAAGGAGTCATAGTTTTGATCGATCGCCTCCGTCCAATCGCTTCCCCAGCGACGCACGGAACCTAACCCGTCCGAAAGATAAGATCGAATCGCTTCGTCCGCGACGCCCTCACCCAAAAGCGTTCGGCCCGCAACAGTGACTCTCTCCACCTCCCCGGTATCTGCACGTCGTAACTCTAGCAGCTGCGAATGCCCTGTCGGATTCTGACTGTCATAAATCTCCAACCAAGAGTCATCTCGCTGAAGCAAGCCGTTTTCCCAGCTACGTTCCCGTCGTGTTAATCGCTCACCGTTGGGATCGTTCGTAAACTCCTCCAAGCTGCGTTCGGTTTTCTCGCCATAGCTGGTTCGTTCGACGCTCTCCAAGAAGCCCATAAAATCGTATTCGTAAGCCACTCTCTCCAACACACGGTCCGTCGAATCCTCGCGAGTTTCATATCCACTGTTCAGGAATTCTGTTCCATCTGGCCCATAAAAATACGTGGTCGTAAGGCTTTCAGAACCTATCGTAACCGTGGTGCTTCGCAATCGGTCTTGTAGGTCAAAGAGGTAGCCGGTGACGATGTCGAACGTGCCATCGCCGTTCATGTCCTGATCCATGCCGATACGGTTGCTCGCCGCATCATAGCGATACTTTGTCGCTATCTGCACCCCGTTGTCGTCGCGGTTTTCCGCAATCAATCGTCCCACTGCATCATATTGAAAACTGATCAATCGTCGTTGATACAGTGTGTCATCGGTCGGGTCCCAATACAGTTCTTCAGTGCTGGTCCGGTTTCCATTCAAATCGAACTGATATCGAAACTCCATTAGCTTAGAGTTGTCCAGCAAGGTATCAGGAGTATCATCTCCGGCCCAGTAGTTCACGCCGACTAAGCGACCGAACTGATTGAACTCTCGCCGCATAATGGTGCCATCAGCATATTCAGTTTCATAGACTCGCGAAAACACATCATAACGGTAGTGATACGTTTCCGCTTCCGTCAATTGTACCCCATCGCGCATTGAAAGCGAAACGGTTGCCAATCGCCCCGTGGCATCGTAGGTATAGTTCCACTTCGATTCTGGAATGGTTGGCGTTGAGATCTTGTAGGAAGTGATATCCGTTAGGCGGCCTGCGTCGTCGTATGCGTACGTGAGTCTGCCGCTGGGAGTGATCTTCTCGATCTCCTGATTCTTGTCGTTCGTACGACTTGTGGTCGTCCCTTCGGCATAATGGATGGAATAGTTGCCCGACCAAGACTGCTCTACGACCGTTTCTCGTGGAGCAGCATCGATGGGATCGGAACTCAAGTTGTAGTACTTGACCGTCTTGTTCAGTTCCAAGTCTTCGATGTCCCAGCCATAAGTGACTCGAACATCTTGAGCATTGTCGATATTCTTAATGCGTCCTGTTGCATCGTAGTAGCGACTTTCCGAAACGGATCCAGCTCGGCTTTGGCCAATGTAGCGATTCCTCACATCAAACTTCTCGGCGCGAACCCGCATTTGGCTGCGATCAATTCGGCCATCGAGATATTGAATGATTCCTGTACGTATTTGTGTTTGATTACCTAAATCATCATATTGCACCTCCGTTCGCAATCGATAAGGAATCGCATCTTGAATCGTGGGCTGCAGCACCGCGGAAAGTCGATTCATCTTGTCGTATTCAAAGTCGGTGCGCAGACCCGCACGATCGATTTGGGCTATGGCAAGTCGACCTTCGTTATAGATCGTCTCGGTGTAAGTTCCATCGACAAAAAGCGTTTTGAGCAGCTGTCCTCCGAGGTCGTAAATGTAACGGACTTCAATGGCAGAACTATAATCGCGATGGCCGTCTGGATATTGCCGAATCCCTGTCCTTTCTAGTACAACTCGTCCCGAACTGTACTCGCGCTCGGAGCGAATGCGGATATAGCTGCGAATCTCTGCATCCCATACCACGGGAGAAATGTCGGCGATGCTATTCCCCTGATCGTCGTAAGTCGTCTCGCTGACCCCCAAATCCGAATCTTCTTCTCGCACCACCTGACCACGGCTGTCATAAATGGTTGTATGAGAATGGATGATTGTCCCTTCGTTGACGAGTTCGGACTCAAAGCGACCGTGCTCGACGGCTTTGATCAAGATCACAACACCGGACCGGTGCTCCCTACGCAGCGTGTTACCCTGAGCGTCCGTGTAAACGAAGGTGGCGTCGGTAGGTCCATCGAGATTAGTGAGCGATGGGGCGGAAGTTACTGACAACCTTCGAGCTGCATCATAGTAACTTCGCTTCACATTCTCCAGAGTTTCATCAAACGGCGAGTATTGCGATACTTCGACCGTTCTTCCCTGGGGATTGTATCGCAATTTTGAATGTTCACCGGTTTCGGATTGTTGCTGCCGCAGTCGCCCCGCGTCATCCATTTGCAGGAAATCGCGATCGATCAGCTCACCCGGATTGTCCAGGGTTGACTGATACGTTCCATCGGGCAGAGCTTGCACGGAGATCTTTATGCCCGTGACGTACTCGCTACGGACTTTTTCTCCAGCAGCGTTATAAAAGAATCGCGTCCCCGTAATTCCGGTGGTCTGCCCTGGCCTGTACTCATCCGTAGATGCGATAGCACGACCATGTTCGTCAAAAACCGTTCGGCTGATACTTATCATAGGCTGGCGATTCTCATCGTAGACCACGGTTCTGCGTTCCACGGTGTTTCCGTGTGTGGTGCGCATTCGCTGGTTCACACGCCCATCGCCATCCACTATCGCGTTAGGAAAATCTCGCGCGTCGGCCACTGCTGTCGCGCCAATCTGCACTTCACCAAACGAGATAAGTCGTGTTTCTTGGAAGGGAGCGACGCCGACCATTTCAACGATAGGCCGATAAACACGATCGCTGCGCAGCATTTTGCCATGCGAATCGTAGTGTCTTCTTTCTGCAAAAAGAATATCTTGACCTTCGGGCACCGCCTCGGTCTGCAGCAGAACTCGCCCCAAAGAATCGTAGACAGTATAAGTGTTGTATACGACTCCCGCTTGATCCGTGAGACGTTGCAGAATTTGCCGCCCCGCAGCATCATATACGCTTTGGAGCGTTTCGTTGGCATGATTGATTTCTACAACAGGCCTCCCCGCCGCGTCATGTAATGTTCTGGATGCTGACTCATAACGCGTTGTTCCATCTGGTAACAACTGATATTGCAACTCACGAATCAGAGTATCGTTCGCATCATAAATGAACTCACGGACATTTTGAATCGTTTCGCCGTCCTCAAGCGTTTCGAACCATTGCTTAGAGATGCGATTGTTGGTGTTGTATTCAAAATGATTTACAACTTCAGATTCATCGAGTTGTTGTACGAGTAAGCCATGTTCACCCATCCAGTTTTCCGTAACCAGTTCTTCTGGATAGCAGACGGATTTAGAAACATCTCCGGTGCTACAGAGTCCCACCGCACCTTCTGAGCGATCTACAGCATACTTGGCAATCACGCGTCCTAAGTCATCGGTTACTTCGCGAAGAGCCTTCTTCTGAGGATTCTCCGTATCGATTTGCATCCCCAAATCGTTGTAGCCGAACTTCTGCGTGTTTCCTAACGCGTCAATACTTGCAGTCAATTTGCCGCTATTGGGATCATAGTAGTAGCGAGTCGTATTGCCCGCCGCATCAGTTCTCTGGGTTGGACGTGCATACTCATCAAATTGCAAGCTGAATGTATTTCGTTCGTCGACCGACTGGTTTGCGTTGTCAACGATGATCGAGGTCATGTAGGCAGGTAAGCCTAATTCGTTGTAACCGAGTTCCGTACGGTTACCTCGCTCGCCCACGACGGTTATAGGCCGACCCGTGTTGTCCATGATTAACGACGCTCGAACTTGCAGATGATCGCCGAGCGTCATTGTCAGTGCCCCGGTATCAAACTCATTGGTAATCCCCTGCCCCACAGCGTTAAGCGATCGAGTCAAGCGTCCTTCCTCGTTGTACTCGTGCACAAACGATGTCCGTCCATCTGGACCAACGGAAGATTTTACCAGCCATGGGTTGGCTTCATCGAATTGGTAGGTTGTCTTTTTCCGATCCTCGATCGGCAACCGATTTTGGTTGCGATCTAACGTCGCAGCTAGGCGGCCGAAGTTGTCATATTCATAGGTAAACACATCACCTTTCGGATCATGGACGGCAACAATGCGGTTGAGGTAGTCTCGCTCGATAACAATGGATTTTTCTCGTGTGGAGGTCAGGCCGTTGTCAGCAACAGCTATCTCCGCGCCATCAAAAGTAAAAATCTTCACCAGTTCACCCGTCGAGGCGTTCAAGCGTGTGCGCGTTCTATCTTCGTATTGAACATCGAAGTAATTGCCTAACGAGGGATCGTAGGGAGAGTAGGTAGTGCCGGCAATCGTTTGGTAAGTTTTTCCCACGCGCAAGAGAGTAGCAGGGGGCGGCACAAGCTTGACGGTTGAGTTGATTGGCGCTTTGAATGCCGGCAGCCAATCGATGACTTCTCCTGCGACTACGGTACCAGGAATCGGCGCAAATACGTGGGTTTCTGGCTGGCCACTGGGCAACTGAATGGTTATTGTTGTTCCGTCGACAAAGGCTGCATAACGCCCCGAGCCTAATTCGCCCAGCGTCGAGCTATCGACGGTCAACGTGCTCTTTTCAAGTTCCAATTCCCAGCCGCGACCAAAACTCCCAACCTTTTCTGCTCGCTGGCTATCGTAGACTCGTGAAATTGTAAGGCTTGCGGCTCCAATCGGAATAACTAGATCGACTGCCTTCATCTGATACGTTCCGAGCTTCACGCCGCCTGCTACATGCACGGTTCTCTGTGAAGATGAGACATTGAAGTTAGTGTCTACTGCTTCCAGGAGTAGGATGTACTCACCATTGGCGAGCATCGTAGGATCGAAGGTGCCAACGCTCCAGGTTGGGCTGTTAGCCAGCGCGCTCGTCGATGCTTTTTCAAATAGAAGTCTCCTTTCAAAATCCCCTGTTGGCGAAATCAACCACACACGAATCTCTCGCAATTCATTCTCTGGATCCGCGATTGACGCATTGAGTTCGACCGGCGTGGTGATTATCGCTAACTCATCGGGCGTATTCCAGCTCAGCTTGGGTGGCTTATCAGCTGGATCACGCACCGTAATCGTTTTGTCTATGACGGTTTCATTGCCCGCTTCGTCTGTAGCGCGTGTTCTCAAGGTATAAGTCCCAGGGCCGGGTAGTGTAATGTACCCTGCGCCCGTTCGGGACAAAGACACTGGTTGGCCGGCGAAGTCTACTGTTAACGTCTTCACTCGCACGTTGTCTTTGGCAGTAGCGGTAAACGAAAGCAGTTGCTCGGAATCTCCAAAATTCTTGGGCAAATTGACCTGTACGATTGGCGCTTCTACGTCTGCCATAACTTGTACATTCCACGTCTGCTTAACAGGCGTCTCGATTCGCTCATCGCTGAGGCTTACTTCGAACGCATAACTTCCCACACTTAAAGTATCGGTGTTCCAGTACAATGTATTGGTTCGCGTATCAAACTTCGCATTGTTTGGCCCCTGCACTAATTCGAAAGTCAAATTATCGTTATCTGCATCTTGCCCGTTTATGTTGTAGACGTATTGCTGGCCCAACGTAATTTGGGTTTGAGGTGATGATGTAAATGCTGGAGCTCGATTGGTACCCTTCACCGGAAGTTTCAGCGTGACTGATCCCACAGCACCCCAAGCATCGGTGGCTTTTACTTCGATGATCTCTCCGGAGGCAGCATGTTGTGATGGCACGTTCCATTGGATTTTACCGCTTGAGGAGATTGTCATACCGTTGGGACCACGGACTAGAGTGTAGGTAATCGCATCGTTTTCAGGGTCTATAGCAGAGACATATCGTGAATAGGTTGTCCCGCGTTCTGCAACGCCCAGTGAGGATGACGTAAAGGAGGGAGCTCGATTGATACCCCGATCGTCGACCACTACCTGAAAATTCAAAGTGCTGCGACCCTGAAAATTGTCCGTCGCTGCGACAATGAACGTGTAGGTTCCATTTTGCTTTGGTAGCCACGTTAAGAGCCCACTGACAGGATCTAGCGATGGATTGCCGATTGTCGGCGCTTGCAGAAGTGATAAGGTGACTTGATCGCCGTCGATGTCAGTGCCTGTAAAGTTCGCCAGGTACTCCGTGTCGCGTCGATGAAGCGTAGCCGGTGTTCCTTGAAGACGAGGTGGTGTATTCGAGCCTCGAACGACCACAGGGATTGAGACGCGTTCTGTGCCTCCATTCAAATCGCTAAGCAACACCGTGACGGAGTGCTTTCCAATATCAGCCGTTGTGGGTTCCCAGCTTAGTTCTCCAGTCCAGGAGTCAAGCTTTATTCCTCGAGGTCCATCCACAAGCTGCCAGTATAGGGAATCATTATCAGAATCGGTTGCCTCAAGTTGCGTGCTGAGTCCGCGATCGGCAAGAGCGAAGATCTGTTTCGGTTCTACGAATTTAGGTGGCGTATTCGCTGCAGAGGCTACCACATGCGTATTCCAACTTGATTCACTCGACGCACCAAATTCGTCGCTGACCTGAACGCGGATTCGGTGAGGTGTTGAGGCAACGGTAAGTTGCGACTGAACAGGACGCCAGCGCAAGAAACCATCGGTCGATAGTGATAGGCCTGCTGGTCCTTCGAGCAGCTTGTAACTCAGCAGATCGCGCTCTGGATCCACAGCTTCGACGCGCCATTGATAGAGCGTATTCACTTGCAAGACAGATCGCGGTGCATTGATGATCGAAGGAGAGCCGTTGAGCGAATTGCGAGCAGTTACATCGAACGACTGATAGCTTGTTGCGCCAGCGCTATCCGTTGCCGCCACGGTTACAGTGAACGTTCCAGGCTCACTAGGTGTCCAGCGGAGCTTTCCTGGGGACGCAAAAGTCATACCAATTGGCCCGGAGGCCAGCGAAATCGCCACCGAATCGCCCGGGTTAGGATCAATTCCCTGCACATCATACTTCCATGGGGTCCCCATAAGGATAGATCGGTCGGCCGTGGAGACAATTCGTGGCGGAGCATTGCTCAGCACAGGCAAAACAAATTCGTGAAGCGTCGTGCGTCCCCCCGCATCACGCACTGACACCTTAGTACGAAACTCGCCGGAAGTAACAGGAGTCCAGTGAATGGTGCCACTCGAATCGATTGTCATCCCTCGTGACAATGAAGCCGAATCCAAACTATAGTTGAGCGAGTCTCCTTCTCGGTCCAACGCCTCGAGGGTGTACGACCAAGCTATATCGCGAACTGCCGGTGCAGGTGCTGCACTTCGTATGATGGGACCTTGATTGCTTGTTGTTGGGTCATACACCATCAAGGAGAAATTGTGTTTTGCTTGTAGACCACTTTCATCTTCTACGACTAGCTGCGCATGATGCAATCCGGTTCCGATAGGGCGCCACCTCATTTGCCATGCTCGCGTTCCAGCTGGAGATCCCGTGGGCGGGGATTGCTCTATCAAAGAGGCATCACGTAAAGAAGAGTCGGAATCAATTCTTACCCTCAGTTTCTCGTCGACGTCGCGATCTCGAACGAGGATGGTCGTTTCTAACCACTCTCCCACGACTGCATGTGTAGGTAGTATCGATACAAACGAGGGTGCGGTGTCTCTTTCTGTGGCCTCGAGTAAGATTTGTTGCTTGGTCACGCCGCCACGATAATCGTCTGCGACTACAGTGAACGTATACAAGCCGTGGCTTGGTGGAGTAAATGTTAGCGTTCTCGTTTCATCATTCAGGACACCGCCGTACGGGCTTGCGTTACCATCCCAGCGTAGGATAGGGCGATCACCATTTGCGTCGCGTACATCGATCGAATAGACCCACGCTTCGCCGGTTCGCGTTCGCAGCACTGGGAGCGAATGAAACTGCGGAGGCTCGTTGGAGCGTATCGTATGCAACGAGAATTCATGCAACTGTACTGCGCCCCACATATCCTCCGCCCGGATGACGATCGAATGGGTGCCGATATCAGCTTCACGAGGCTGCCATACCAAGCGACCATTATCGGGATCCAACACCATTCGCTCTGGGGCTAACAACAATTGCAGGGAAATGCGATCGCCATTTGGGTCAAGTACATCGATCGGATATTGAAAACGTTCGCCCACGATGGCGTATGTTGGTGGAGTCGATACAAAAATAGGGCCATCATTGAAGAGTGGTGCTGGATCGATGACTCGCAATTGAAAAAGCACAGTTGCCTTACCACCATGGCCATCGACAACTCGCACCGCAATAGGATGGTTACCCTTTTGAGATCGATTGGGCCGCCACGTGATCAAACCCGACTCGGGATCGATGCTCATTCCAACCGGTGGGAGTTTGCCTGTATCCGGATCAAGTTGCAGTTGGTAGGTTAATCCGTCGCGATCGATATCATCAGCGTTTACTTGAACTTGAATAGGGTTATCCACCTCTATCGTGCGCGTGGCAACAGGCTCTATGGTTGGAGCGTGATTGCCATAGCCAATATCGCGAACGGACACTTGCCAAGATTGCAGATCTTTTTGTCCCAACGGATCCATCGCCTCCAATGTGAACGCATAATCGCCTGAAACCTTGGTACGCCAAGCTAAGGTACCACCTTGATAATGGAAGTCGCCGTTGTCGTTTAGGTTGGAGCCTGACGGCGTGTTGATGAGTCGATAGCGAAGCGGATCACGATCGGGATCGAGAGCGAGATAGTCATATCGATAGGCGGATCCCAAGCCTACCGGAACTACACCTAACAGCACTCGCTGAGCGTCGTCGGTTAGAAACTGCATTTCAAATTTATGAGCGTCACCATCGCCTCGAAATGTAACGGGATAGGTAACGCCAGACGTGGACCAGCTCGGACTGCCTATTGCTGATACTAGGTCAGGGAGGCTGCTAATTAGTTCGAGCTGGGTGTCGCGATCTACATCGCCAATCAGATGATGGGTAAATGCGGCACTAAAAGAGTTGCGGACATCTGAGGTTCCTTGCCTCAGGGACATGATATCCCAATAGAAACCGCTGCTCTGTTCGATCAGTCCAAAATAGTCTCCTTTGGTGTTCCCGGTGCGGTCCGATACGACGGGATTCTGTTCAACAGCTTGCTCGAATCCACCGTTAGTTGTGGCGGCGGTGGCTATGTACTGTTTCCCATCGTATGCCAAGCCCAAGAGATTAGCACCGTTTTCTTTACGCAAAATCGAGTTGGCTAGGATATGAAGTGTTACGTCAGACTGTTGCAAGCGTTGCAACAGTCCGCTGGCCCGCAAACTTGCATCGATGGAATCTCGATCTTCGTCGGTGATCAATACCAGTTGACGACTCGACAAATCACGGAAGCGATTGTTCTCTAATGCGTATCCGATGGCATCATAGCCATCTTCGATCTCTCCGCTGGCCTTCAACGAGCGGGCGAGATTGCTCGCTTGATTAGGCGATAACCAATCTTTATCACGAAATGTCAGTTGCTCTCCCGCTGTTACTGAGACGCGGTAGGTTGATAGTTCATAACTTTCGCCGATGTTGGCAGTCCAAACATTCGTTAAATCTGAGATCGCTTCTTGCAACAGGTTCTCAACCACGAATTCATAGTTGCCAGACATTTCACTATACACTTCGAGCACATAGTCACCCGATACTGGAATTCTAGTCAGTCGATGCTCCACATCGATCGCAGTGGAACTGCTACCAATTGTGGAGATGTCGCCGACCAGCGTGAGTTGACTATCCCACAGGATTCCGCCCTCAGCGGATTTCAATCGCATGCGCACTTGACTCGATGCAGCGGCTGTCACGTCAATTTGCCACAAATCGCCTGCATCGGCAGATAACACAAACGAGTCACGTTCTGTAATCGATCCGATCGTATCGGCTACGGTTTGTCCATAAACGATCCGCGTGCCACCAGCTGGCGGTGCGGAGTTAACACCCAAATCGCGAATGAACCAGCCAATATCGGGCACTAAGAAATAAGGGCTCTCTATTCGACTCAAAACAACTTCATAATTGCCAGAAACAGGTGCAGTCCACTCCCATAGATCGCCTGCAGTTCCGCTGACAATAAAGTGCCCCTGTGCGTCAAGCACATCGATTCCCACTGTCCCGCTATGTGTTGACTCGAACTGATAGCGATGATTGGCGATCGCTTGAAACTCTACGCGCCGGTGAGTTCCATCCGACTCTAGATTTAATGGGTAAGCCGTGTTCACTTGCACGGGCGTATGAGATTGAGAGCCATCGTGCAATCGAAAGGCATAATCCAAGATTTCTGAGCCCGGGCGGATGACGAGTGTGTATTTACCAGAGGTCGGTAATGAAAAAGCACCATCATCCCCGGTCGACATTAAGCCCTGGTATCGCTGACGTAAATCTACATTCTGTAAAAAGGTTGGAGAAACGAGATGGCCGGAAGGACTCATGATCTCGACGCGAGTTTCAGGATGTCGGCCTTGACCAGTGGGGCTTTCAAACCACCGATAATGATCCACAATCCAAGCAGACGCAACTGTGGCATCAAAGGAAAAGATACGCACATCGGTGGTATTGGTGAAGCTACCGGCAACGCGTTCCCCCGCCGCAATAGAGGCACCGGAGTTAGCAACATCAAAAACTTGCAAATCGTAGCTTGCTGTTGACGCCCCCGCTAACTGCAATCGGTAGCGACCTGTCTCTGTCGGTGTGTAGAATGTGTGCCAACTCGATAAAGACTCACCCACTTCTATGCGTCGACCACTCGGATCGATGAGCGTTGCTACAATCCCCTCACCCGAATATGCGTGAAGCAAAAACGGACGTCCAGCCACTGTATTCCATTCAACAGTTGTACCTGCTGCGCCCACTGTTCCCTGATATCGCTGCATACCAGAAACATCGCCGCTGCTCGCCGGCGTCGTTCGCTCTATATCGAACGGCAATTGCCACGGACTGTTGGTATAGCCAGGACCTCTTAACGCATTTTTGCGCAAAGTGACTGTGTATTCGCCAGTTTCATGAGCAAACAGAGTTGTAGAAGTTCGCGCAGTCGACAACCAACCTTCATAGATCAACTCCCCGCGCGGTGAATGGATCATGATCTCTGCGTCACCATCGGTCAGCAACGAACGAGGCTCTGGATTGTCACCCCCATAACCCACTAACGCGTAGCGGTTGTCATAAACCCCAATGCCGCGCAAGCCATTGTCGATACCGCTGATGATGTCGCGCAACCAAGTTTGTTCCTGCATCGAACCACTTTCGTCGACGACGAAAATCAAATCGGCCGTGCGCGGACTTGTTTCGGGGTTCCATTGCAACGAAAGCTGTCGAGTTACCGTCTCGTCGCGAATCAGATATTCCTCTAAGGTTCGAGGCGATACTTCTCCAACCGTATCGCTCAATTCAAACCGTGGGATCTTAAATTCTGTTGGTGGTGCGCTTACAAACAACGGCGGTGCATTGCGTGGATTCGGATGCACGACAATCACAAAGCTCTGTTCGCTCGATCCGTTGCGATTGTCGGTTACCGTCCATGAGACGACATGCTCACGATCGACATCCGCTGCCGTCGGTGTCCAAGCAAAAGTAAAACCTTCTGTTCCAGCGATTGCGGTCATCGAAGATGGGCTATTCAAACGCTGATAGACCAGTGGATCTTGATCGGCATCATACGCCATGCCCACATAACGATACGTTTCACCCACATAAGCATCGACCACCGGTACCGAAGTGATCGCTGGCGGTGAACCAGACTGAGCTGACACTTCTAACGTAAAACTCTGCTGCGACGCTCCCCCTCGCGAATCACGCACCTCCACCCGAACGAAAGCACTAGAGGTAAGATTCGGTGTGGCCCACGTTAACTTTCCTGTCGTTGCATCCAAATTCATGTTGCTCGGCGCATCGAGCAAATGAAATGTCAGAGCGTCAGCTTCTAAGTCATGAGCCTCGATCTGGTAAGTGTATGAGGCGTTCGGACGAGTTCGCAAAGTTGGCGACGAGACAATCTGTGGAGCTTGATTGATGGGGGCCAATACAATCGGTTCAAACAGAAATCGTTCGCGATTCGGGGCTTCAAAAGCAAGATCAAGTGTTCTGGATGCGCCAGCCTGCAATGTGCCATTGGGCAAGCCGCTAGTTATGTCCCAATAAAAACTACCCGATAATGAAGCTGACCAAGTTGCCTGCTCACGCGAAACCGCTGGTATCATGCCATGATAGTCCACCGCAGTCACGGTCGGATCGTTTAAGCCCCCTGCTACTAATAGTATCGGACCGCCTAATGGATTCGAGGTGGTGTTGGTGATCTCGACTCGCGAATAGATCTGGTTCGTGTCTTCATCAAACCAAGTATTGAAATGCTGGAACTTTAGTCCCTCGGGGAGCCAACCCATGTTGGGCCAGTTTACTGGACTACCCCATATTGGCACCGCGTAGTCATAGCCACTGCTCGATAAGCGACCATAGGGCACTGGGCTGCTCGACAAATATTTCGGTGTCGCGCGAATCTCGACTCGCGATTTCTGATCAGCATCGTTCCCCACCAAGCGTCGAATCAAACGGAACGGCGTTCCAGCAGGTAGATGTTGCACATCGACCGTAACCGCACCTGCAGCTAAATCATAAATCACCCCAGGACCTGTACTGACTAAGCCCCCTTCCGAGATGTTGAAGAAGGCGTCACGACTTATCGCAGTAATACCTACTAGAGGCCGATCTTGCATATCGACCAGCGCTAACTCAAATGCATCCCGCATGATGCGAGTATCCGTCGCATCAAACTGCAACTGACGAAACGAAATTTCTAACGCTTCCGTACCTGCTGGCAACTCATGCTCCGAGATGTAAGCAGTCGAGAGACGTTCGCCCTCCTGTAAGAGAATCCAAGCCGGGGATACTTCGATCAAAAAGGTCGCTTGGTCGCTCAGTTGCGGAGAGCCTGAATCACGCACTTCGGCTGTAATTGGATAAATGCCGAGCGGTGTGTTGGCTTGCGTTGACCATTGCAAGCGACCTGTCGTTGCATCCAGTGTCAATCCGTTAGGAATATTACCGACCAACGCATAGGTCAACGTGTTAGCAGGGAGATCGGGATCGGTTGCTTTTAGCGACACCACCAACATATCGCCTGGCGCGATGACTCGATCCGAGATCGGAGCCAAACGTGGTGGTAAATTGACTTCACGCACTGTAATCGGGACGGTTAACTGGCGACTGAACGCTGGAGTACCGTTGTCGGTTACTTCCAAGATCAGTTCATAAGCTCCACTCCCCTGCTCTTCTGTCGGTCGCCACTGGATCGTTCGAGTCGCCGCGTCCCACTCTGCCCCAGCCGGTAACGACACCGCGCGATAAGTCAACGAATTCGCAGGCCAATCAGGATCGGTGGCAAAAAATGTGTGGGACCATAGCAATTCTTCATCGATCACCTGCGCCCCAGGATTGCTCCATATCGGCGCTCGGTTCGCTTCCAAGACTTGAATGTTAAAAGTAGCCTGTGTCGCCTGACTCGGATCGTTGGTATCAAACACTTCCACGGCGAGCGTGTAGTTTTGCGGCCCTTGTTGTTCTGTCGGAGTCCAGTTCAGTAGCCCTGTCGGCGATAAGGTCATGCCCGTCGGTAAAGTTTGTAAAGCTCGAAAACCGATCGATTGACCTGGATATCTTGGGACACCCGGCAATGAATACGACCACGCCACTTCTTCGGTAAGTACTTGGTCGCCGGGGACAGGATCAAATGTCGGAGCGCGATCTTGAGGCTGTGATACTAGCACTCGAAAACTGGTTCGATCCGTCAGCGATGGGGTTCCATCATCGAAGACTTCAACCGTCACCGAGAAGGCACCCGCAGTTGGGGCTTGATAGGTGATGACACCGCTCTGAGCATCGATCGTCATACCGGCCGGAGCGCTCACGAGTCGATAACGCAGGACATTGTTGGGGCGATCGGGATCGGTGGCTCGAGCCACCACATTCACTAACGACTCATTCACTTCTAAGCTCACATCCAGCATCGGAAGTAGTTGCGGAGGTCGATTCACTTCACGCACTTCGATCGTCACTGTTTGTGTTGCTACGAGAGAGGGCGAGCCGGAGTCGCGGACTCCGACGATCACACTATATTTGCCTGGACCTGTCTCTTCATCCATCCACCAGTGCACAATGCCACTGTTGGTATCGATCGACATGCCTGCCGGGGCAGTCGCTGGATCCAAAAAGAACGATAAAGATTGCTGCGGAATATCGGGATCAGTGGCTGTGACTTGGAATTGCAACTGCGTCTCTTCGTTAACGATCAGCCGCGAAGGGGCAACCAGTACAGGCGAACGATTCACTTCTTGGACTGTGATCTCAAAGGTGAGCCGGGTGGGAAGATCGGGACGGAGAATATCATGTGCCAACAGTGTTACCGAGTACACGCCGGGACCATCGGCTTCCGTGGGGCGATATAAAAACAATTTTCGTAGCGGATCGATGGTCGCTCCAAACGGAGCATCATTCGGATCGAGCCCCAATTGGACCACTTGCCCTTCATAGGCAGGAATGATTTCCAGCGGGATCGATAAAAGTTCTTCTTCGCGAATCGTTTGTGAGGGGATCGCTCCAATACGCGGACGCGATTGCAACTCAGGGCCGCTAGTCCACACACCACCGCGATCATTTTCACCGCGACCACTCCAAGCAAACGTCGGATCAGCCCCCTGCCCCCAAACTACCGCTGAAAATTGTTGATGACCCGAAGCATAACCGAGCGTAATCGTATGTACGGGCAATTCATCTTGGACCGAATTACCGGCTGGATCAAAAACCGAAGCGACCACTTCCCAACCGCTGCCGTTCCAGAGCCCGCGCGTCCAACTGATCACAAACCGACCATCACTCGAGACGGCAATATCAGGATCTTTTTGCACGCCACCACTTTGGCGATTGACGCGAAATGGTTCACCGATCAATGTTCCCACCGCCGAGAGACGCTGGGCTGCGATGTTCCATTGTTGTTGGCTAGGATCAAAAGCTGACCAAGTCACAATCGATTCGCCGTTCGGAAGTGTGGCGATGCGCGAACGCACTTGTGTACCGGCCAGTTCGGGATGCTGAACGGACGCGCCGATAAGCAACGGTTCGCTGAGTGGTTGCAATTGCGAGTTGAGTTTTCGTACGAAGATATCCCAAGCGGAATCGCCTCCGGTGCGACGGCTCCAAGTGACATAGATCGAGCCATCTTGAGCGACATCGACACTGGGGAAATCATGCCGCACCGCATCGGGCGCATGCAGCATGACTTGCGGGCTGAGCGGTTGACCGGATGCTGAAAAACGCCGCGCATAAACGCCCGAGGCATCTTCATAGCTGGTACCTGCCCAGACGACGACCAAAGATCCGTCTGGGAGTAAAGCGAGATCGGCGTGCTCCTGAACTCCTTCAATCGTTTGATTGACAATCACTTCGCCACTCAAGGGTTGTCCTTGTGAATTGAACCACCGCAGAAAGACGCCAAACGTATCGCGAAGACCGGCAACTTCGTCGCGCCCACGCCCTTGCCAGACGATGGCGAAGTTGCCGTTATCAGCGACGACGACCGATGGAGTTGATTGCTCTTGGCGACGCTCGACGTTGGCCAAGAACACATCGCGGGGTGCAGAATCGTGTGGATATTGGCGAAAGAAAACTCCATCGGGATCATCGTCGCGATAGCCCGCATACACAATGACTCGATCACCGAGCGTATTGACCGCAAGGGCTGTGGATTGCTGGTCACTTGATTGCAGCCGCGGTATGAGCGTATTGACCAACTGCTCTTGAGAAGCATCCATGAGGAGCCGAGTTTCGAGCGATTCGATCAGTGCCGTTCG
>Ga0209174_10001218_pt1 | contig 18432 bp, 13 predicted proteins | sample JI91814BDNA_FD_187505 | JGI IMG/M metagenome (GOLD analysis project Ga0209174, IMG submission 187505) | Wastewater effluent complex algal communities from Wisconsin, to seasonally profile nutrient transformation and Carbon sequestration -... | ecosystem: Engineered > WWTP > Effluent > Algae...
GGTACCAGCTCTGATATCGATGGTAATACTCTATCTATTCTAAATAATACCGTTACCGCAACAGCCGGTACTGTAGTGTATAACAATAATGGCACTTGGACTTATACTCCAGCTGCTAACGCCAACGGTAGTGCTACTCTTAACTTCAGCATTAGCGATGGCACTGCATCCACTGCTAGCAGCGCATCCGTTGCTATCACCGCAGTCAATGATGCGCCAGTAATTGGCGCCACCTCTTTAACTGTGGCCGAAGATACGCCATTAACTATTACTCCAGCATTACTTAGTGCTACCGATGTGGAAACCGCGCAAGGCAGCTTAACTGTAACTGGTGTGACTATTGTCGAAGGTGGTGGTACTTATAGCGCCGGGGTTTACACTCCTGCAGCTAATTTCAATGGTACTGTAGTGTTACAAGTCACCGTCTCTGATGGTACAACTAGTACCACTAAGACTATCCCACTAAATATTACTGCAGCTAATGATGCACCTACTGCGGTAGCTGCAACATTGACAGCATCTGAAGATACACCAGTAGTATTTACAACCGCACAACTAGTTGGAGCTAGCTCTGATATCGATGGCAATGCTTTAAGTATCTCTGGTACACCTACTGTATCTGGTGGTGCTGCCAATGGCACTATTAATAATAACGGTGATGGTACCTTCACCTTCACTCCAGCTGCTAACGCCTCTGGCGCGGTAACATTAAATTACAATATCACCGACGGTACTAGTGTTGTAGCTAATAGCGCAACTGTAACCGTAGCTGCTGTTAATGATCTACCAGTATTTACCAATACTTCTTTCTCGGTAAATGAAGATGCAACTTTATCAATCACTCCTGCAACTCTTGTCGCCTCTGATGTAGAAACCAACCTTGCAGGCTTATCAGTTTCTAACGTAGTAGTACCTAGTGGTTGTGGTACCTACAGTGCCGGGGTGTTTACTCCAGCGGCTAATTTCAATGGTACTGTCATTCTTCAAGTTACTGTCTCTGATGGTAGCGGTGGTACTAGTACACAAAATGTCGCAGTTACCATTAATGCCGTTAACGATGCACCTACCGCTGTGGCTGCAACATTGACAGCATCTGAAGATACACCAGTAGTATTTACAACTGCGCAATTAGTTGGCAGCAGCACCGATATCGATGGCAATGCTTTAAGTATCTCCGGTGCGGTAACTGCTAGTTCTGGTACAGTAGTTGATAACGGTAACGGCACTTGGACATTTACTCCAGCTGCTAACGCCTCGGGTGCGGTAACATTAAATTACAATATCACTGACGGCACCACAACTGTTGCCAATAGCGCAACTGTAACCGTAGCTGCAGTCAATGATGCACCAGTAATTGGCGCTACCTCTTTAACTGTGGCCGAAGATACACCATTAACTATTACTCCAGCATTACTCAGTGCTACTGATGCGGAAACCGCGCAAGGCAGCTTAACTGTAACTGGTGTGACTATTGTTGAAGGTGGCGGTACTTATAGTGCCGGGGTTTACACTCCTGCGGCTAATTTCAATGGTACTGTAGTGTTACAAGTCACCGTCTCTGATGGTACAACTAGTACCACTAAGACTATCCCACTAAATATTACTGCAGCTAATGATGCACCTACCGCTGTGGCTGCAACATTGACAGCTTCAGAAGATACACCCGTAGTATTTACAACTGCTCAATTAGTTGGAGCTAGCACCGATATTGACGGCAATGCTTTAAGTATCTCCGGTGCGGTAACTGCTAGTTCTGGTACAGTAGTTGATAACGGTAACGGCACTTGGACATTTACTCCTGCTGCTAACGCCTCGGGCCCAGTAACTTTAAATTACAATATCACCGACGGTACTAGTGTTGTAGCTAATAGCGCAACTGTTACAGTTGCTGCCGTTAACGATGCACCTAGTGTAGCAGTACCAACCGCTTACAGCATGAATGAAGATGGCTCGCCTATTACTATTACTCAAGCTTCGCTATTAAGTAATAATTTGACCGATGTAGACGGTAATACTTTAACTGTAACTAGCGTATCAGTTCCAGCAGCGCAAGGTACTATAACTGGCAGCAGTGGTGGTCCATGGACCTTTACTCCTGCAGCTAATTTTAATGGTGCCGCAACTTTAAGTTTTACAACTAGCGATGGTACTGTAAGTGTCTCACAAAACGCTACAGTAAATGTAGCCGCTATAAATGATGCACCAGTAGTTGCTCCAGTATACTTAAATGGCACTGAAGATACGCCAATATTAATTCATGAATCAGATCTATTAGTTAACTCGACTGATGCAGATGGCAATACTTTAAGCGTAACTCAAGTTAGTGTAACTAGTGGCGGCTCTATAGTAAATAATGGTGATGGTACCTGGACATTTACTCCTTCTGCCAACTTTAACGGTGTTGCAGCCTTAAGCTTTAATACCACTGATGGCTTTAGCCCAGTTACACAAACTGCATCGATTACGATCGCGCCTAGCTATGATGCACCAGTGATTAATTCTACGCCTACTCTAACTGCTGTTGAAGACGGCAATTTACTAATTAATCAAGCTACTTTATTAGCTGGGGTTAGTGAAGTTGACGGCTTAGATTTAAGCGTAACTAATATTGCTTTAACTAATCCTAGCCAAGGAACTATATTCTACGAAGGCAACGGCAACTGGACATTTACTCCAGCAGCTAATTTTAATGGTGTGGCTGCTATTACTTTTAGCATGTCTGACGGCGTAACCACTATTACACAAGGTATGAATATAAACGTAACCCCAGCTAATGACGCACCAATTGTAAATGCAGTTAATTTATCCATGTCTGAAGACGGCAGTTTAACTTTTACTAATGCGCAACTATTGTCTATGTCTGGCGCTAGTGACATTGAAGGTAGCGCATTAAGTATCGCCAATGTTACTTCACCTGTTGGTACACTAAGCTTTAATAGTAGCAATAATACTTGGACCTTGAATAATTTACCAGCCAACTTTAATGGCGCGATACCATTAAGTTTTACAGTCTCTGATGGCGTAGCAACCACTACTCAAGCATTAAATGTTACAGTTAACGCAGTTAATGATGCTCCTGTTGTAACCCCAGTATCGATGAGCATGTATGAAAACAGCGCAGTGTTAATTACCCAAGCCGATTTATTAGCACATGCTACTGATGTCGACTCGAGCAATCTAAGCGTTACCGATGTTTCTACTACTCAGGGCATTTTAACTGATAATGGCAACCATACTTGGACTTTCACTCCTGCAGCTAATTACAGCGGTAATTTAAACTTAAGCTTTACAGTATCTGATGGTCAAGCAAGCACCACCCAACAATTAGCAGTAAGCGTAGTTCATAGCTCTAGCGATTTACATTTTACAATGAATAACCAACAAGCAGCACATCCAGTTTACACTAGTGGTGATAACTATGAGGTAGGACAACCTGCGCTATTTAATCACGATTATACAGCCACAGCTACTGATGGCTCACATGTTCTATCTAATTTCGCGGCTACTGATAATGCTAGTATTACTTTGCAATCAACTACTGGTTCTGAAAATATTGAAGCTGTTAGCGCCAACTCGGGAACTGTGACTATTCATGATTTTAATCGTACTGATGTTCATTTAGGTAATAACGGTGACAGTACTGTCAATATCTATAATTCTGATCGCGGCGATATTACTACCGGTGACGGCAGTGATCATATTAATCTAACCACTGATAATCAAACTGATATTTTTGGCAACACTTTTAATCTTAACTCTGGATCTGGTGCTGATACTATTAACTTTACCGGCGACACTGATTCTACTTTATTGAATATTCATTCCGGCTTGGGTGATGATAACATCTCATTACAAGGCCGTTATGCTTCAGCCAATATTTTTGGTGGCGGCGGTGATGATAGTATTGCCGGTGGTGCAGGTAATGATATCTATCATTTTGGTGAAGGCCAAGGCCATGATACATTCAATGCCGGTGGCGGTTCAGGTTGGGCTGATAGCATCATGCTGGATTCAAGTAGCTCAGTATCAATTACTCAAGTTGACGCTACTTCATGGACTTTAATCGTAGATGGACATGAAGCAACACTGGTTACTGATACTACGGGTCAAATTACTGATAATCACTTAGACTTTGCTGGTTCGGCTAGCGGTATTTTAATTATGCATGATGGCAGCACCATGAATTTCAATAACGTTGAACATTTAGAGTGGTAATCAAACAATATCCAGCATACTATACAACCCTGGCTGCTTGCCAAAGATCCATCTAGCGGCAGCTAGCGCTCCAGTAGCATAAATCTCTCGATTCTCGGCCACATGCGAAATCATCACTAGCTCGTCAGGATTAGCAAATGTTACAGTATGCACACCTACGGTATCGCCCTGGCGTTCACTGTAAATATTTATTTCTTCTAAATCTCGACCACTAGTTTCGGCCAGAATTTGTGCCATTTGCTTTGCCGTACCAGAAGGAGAATCTTTTTTGTGCTTATGATGTTCATCAACTATAGTTATATCCCACTGATGATCAAACATTTTAGCTGCCTGGGCTAATAGTTTATAGCAAAGATTTACACCTAGACTCATATTAGCCGCTTGCAAGATTGGAATTTTTTGTGCTGCTTGTTTAATGGCATGTAACTGAAAATCATTAAAGCCAGTAGCACCAATAACCATAGCTAGCTTATGTTCTACACAATAAGCAAGATGTTCAATTACTGCTACCGGTAACGTAAAATCTATTAAAACATCAAATTTACTGCTGGCTAAATTATTTACGACTAATAAGTCCGTATTTAAAAATTTTTTGCCACACAAAGGATTAGCTGTACGCGCAGTTACCGCTGTTAGTTTTAAATCACGCGCCTGCAACACTTGCTTAGCAACGGCTGAGCCCATGCGGCCCCCAACTCCCGGAACAGCTATATTTATCAAAACTTCATTTCCTCAAAAAATGCTTTAACGTTTTTAAACCAAGATTTAGCTTGCGGATTATGTTTATCCTCAGCACCAGCAAGGCCATCTTCAAATTGTTTTAACAACTCTTTTTGTGCCGCTGTTAAATTTACTGGAGTTTCGACGATAACTCTACACATGCAATCGCCTGGACCGCCGCCATGCAGAGTTTTTACCCCTTTACCACGCAATCTAAATAATTTGCCAGTTTGGGTTTCAGGTGGAATTTTTAGCTTAACACGGCCGTCTAAGGTAGGCACTTCAATTTCACCGCCTAACGTTACGGTAGCGTAACTTACAGGTACTTCACAATATAAATTTGCTGCTTCACGAGTAAAAATGTGATGTGGTTTTATATGGGTTTGTACATATAAATCACCAGGCTCTCCACCATGCGGACCAGCTTCGCCTTCACCAGTCAATCTAATCCTATCACCATTATCCACCCCCGGTGGGATTTTAATTGATAAAGTCTTAGGTTCTGGTATACGTCCCTGCCCCCGGCACGCAGTGCAACTATCTTTGATAATTTGCCCACTACCACTACAGGTAGGACAAGTCTGTTGAATCGAGAAAAAGCCCTGCTGCATGCGCACCTGGCCATGACCGCCACAAGTGCTACAGCTAACAGGCTTGGCGCCATCTTTAGCACCCGAGCCTTTACAGGTCTTACAACCTACTAGGGTATTAATTTTAACTGAGACAGTAGTTCCACGTATGGCTTCTTCTAAGCTTAGCTCTAGGTTATAACGTAAATCCGCGCCACGCTGCACACGACTGCGCCTACCACCACCCATACCAGCGGCCCCGCCGCCACCACCAAACATGTCACCAAAGATATCGCCAAAAATATCACTAAAATTAGCTTCCGCATGCGCGCGTGCTTGTGCAGCAGCAGATGGATCAACGCCAGCGTGCCCATGCATATCATAGGCCGCGCGCTTTTGTTTATCCGACAATATTTCATACGCCTCATTCACGGTTTTGAATTTAGCTTCTGCATTTTTGTCTTCTGTATTACGATCAGGATGATACTTCATAGCTAGCTTACGATAAGCTTTTTTAATCTCATCGTCGCTAGCTTTTTTATCAACGCCTAATACCGAATAATAATCTTCTTTATTAGACATTTATTTACTTCTTATCACCTTTAACTTCTTCAAATTCAGCATCTACAGCTTCAGAATTTTCGTTAGCTTGTTCTGTAGTTTGTTCTTGCTGTCCTGTTTGTTGCTGCTGTTGCGAAGCTTCAGCGTACATACGCTCAGCTAATTTACCAGACGCTTCCGTTAAAGCTTGAGTCTTAGCATCAATAGCTTCTTTATCATTAGTTTTTAAAACTTCTTTCAAAGCTTCGATTGCGGTTTCGATGTTAGACTTTTCTTCAGCTGATACTTTATCGCCAGCTTCTTTCAGGGTTTTTTCAGTAGCATGAATCATAGCATCTGCTTGGTTACGAGCTGAAGATAACTCATGGAACTTCTTATCTTCTTCCGCATGTGCTTCTGCATCTTTGATCATTTTTTCAACTTCTGCTTCTGATAGACCACTTGAAGCTTTAATCACGATCTTTTGTTCACGTTTAGTAGCTACGTCTTTTGCAGATACGCTCAGAATACCGTTTGCGTCGATATCAAAGCTTACCTCAATTTGTGGCACACCACGTTGTGCTGGTGGAATATCTGATAAATCAAATTGCCCCAACAGTTTATTGGCTTCAGCACGCTCACGCTCCCCTTGGAAAACACGAATTGTCACTGCAGTTTGATTATCTGAGGCAGTTGAGAAGACCTGTGATTTCTTAGTAGGAATAGTTGTATTCTTTTCAATCAGTTTCGTCATAACGCCACCCATGGTTTCTAAGCCCAAGGAAAGCGGCGTTACGTCTAATAATAATACGTCTTTAACATCACCTGACAACACGCCACCCTGAATCGCCGCGCCCACAGCTACAGCCTCATCTGGGTTAACGTCTTTACGTGGTTCTTTGCCAAATAGACTCTTCACCGTTTCTTGCACTTTCGGCATACGAGTCTGGCCACCGACCAAAATCACTGCGCCGATATCGGACATAGATTTGCCTGAATCTTTCATGGCAATTTTGCAAGGCTCAATAGTTTTTTGAATTAAGTCTTCAACTAAAGACTCTAATTTGGCACGCGTCATTTTCAAGCTTAAATGCTTAGGACCGGTTGCATCAGCGGTAATATATGGCAAATTAATATCGATTTGTTCACGTGAAGACAATTCGATCTTAGCTTTTTCAGCCGCTTCTTTTAGACGCTGTAAAGCTATAGAATCGCTTTTTAGATCGATGCCACTTTCTTTTTTGAATTCTGCAACGATATAGTCGATCACGCGCATATCAAAGTCTTCACCACCTAGGAACGTATCACCGTTGGTAGCTAATACTTCAAATTGATGTTCGCCATCTACTTCAGCAATTTCAATAATCGAAACGTCAAAAGTACCACCACCCAAGTCGTATACTGCAATAATATTATCGCCTTGTTGTTTATCTAAGCCATATGCTAACGCAGCAGCTGTTGGTTCGTTAATAATACGTTTAACGTCTAAGCCCGCAATACGGCCAGCGTCTTTAGTAGCTTGGCGTTGGGAGTCATTGAAGTATGCAGGCACTGTAATTACTGCTGAATGGACTTCTTTGCCCAAGTAATCTTCGGCGGTTTTTTTCATTTTGGCTAAAATTTCGGCGGAAATCTGTGGCGGCGCTATTTTTTGTCCGTCAGAGGTTTCGACCCACGCATCACCGTTATCCGCTTTAATAATTTTATACGGCACGATGTCTTTGTCTTTGGTAACCATAGGATCGTTATCTTTGCGACCCATTAGACGCTTAATTGCGTAGAACGTATTTTTAGAATTCGTCACACGTTGGTTTTTAGCTGATACCCCGACCAGCTTCTCTTTATCCTGCGTGTAAGCCACTACAGAAGGCGTCGTGCGATCGCCTTCGCTATTCTCTATTACACGCGGCTTGCCGCCTTCTAGTATTGCTACGCAGGAATTGGTAGTACCCAAATCAATCCCAATTATGACTTCTGACATTTGCACATTCTCCTATAATTCGTTCTATTTTATTAAATATGGGTTAAAACTAAGTTTTCAAGGGCCTAGCCAGGGGCTTTTGCCACAATAACCCGTGCTGGGCGTAATACACGATCGTGAATCACAAAACCCTTTTGAACTACCGTCAGCACCGTGTTTGGCTCGGCCTCGCTAGTCTCTTGGGTAGTTAAGGCTTCGTGTTGTTTAGGGTCAAATATAGCCCCTAGCGGGTTAACTTGATGGATATGGAATTTTTCTAGCGTTGCCAACAACAGCTTATAAGTAAGCTCTATGCCTTCACGCATGGCTGCGACTTGCTGTTGCTCTGAATCCGTCGCCACTTCTAGGCCTTTTTCTAGGCTATCTACTACGTGTACTAACTCCCTAGCTAGCTTCTCTATGCTATATTTGTGCGCGTTTTCAATATCCAAAGTAGCCCGCCGCCGCATGTTTTCAGCTTCGGCTCTAGTGCGTAACATTTTATCATTAGCATCAGCCAACGCAGTTAAGGCTGCTTGTAAATCATTCTGTAATTGTTCTACGCTTTGCTCGATTTCGTTGACGTTACCGTCTTGTTGAGTTTCTTCTGGTGCCACTGCCTACTCCTAATATCCTACAATCTTGTTGGGAGTATTATGGGGCTTATTAGCGAATTTTCAAGACGGCTGCTTTAATTGCGTCAATTTGCGCCAAAGCAGCCTTCCTACCGGCTTGATAAAACTCTTCGTGGTACGCATCGTCAAACGAACCGTAACCAATAATTTCTGGCTCTATGACGATATCTGCTTCTTTGGCTTGATATCTAGCCAATTCATAGAAAGATATATCTATCGCCCTGCTAGTCATAGCAAATGCATTTTTTATTTCACTTAATGATGGCTTCATGCTGATATTAACTGCGATTATAAATTTCGGTTTAAACTGTTTGGCAACACTCACTGGTACTTTACATATTACGCCGCCGTCAACATATTGATTTTGATACAAGCGCACTGGAGCAAAGTAGGGTGGCAACGCAGAGGACGCATGTACCGCTGGAATAATCGGGCCACTTTGTAAAATTTCCAATTGATTATTCAACATACTAGTAGTCACAACCACCAATGGAATCTTTAACTCCTGAAAATCTCTGGCACGCAAATTTTCTAACATAAACGTTTGCAAAGCAGAACCATGGATGGGCCCAGTTGGGAAAAACGGTGCTTGCACTGCACTTAACCACGAGGTGTCAACTAAGTGTTCAAAGTTAGCCTGCATTAATTTAGTCTTTATCGCTGGCACGCTTGGTTCGTCCGCATAAAACGCGCCAATAAAACTACCAGCGCTACTGCCAACGATTAAATCTATAGGTATATGATTTTCTTCTAAGACGGAGATTGCGCCTAAATGCGCCGCGCCTCTAAAACCACCTGCGCTTAAGACTAACGCTACTTTGATGGGTTTAGTATGCTTGGGCGGCGGAGGAGGAAAATCTGGCACTTGAAAGCTATGAACATGAGATTCTACACAACCCAGACTAGATATCATCGCTATGATCAGGATTATGGTCAAGCGCGTAACATGCCAATGTGCGTAAGATTTTGTTTTATCCATAGTTTGAATTATAACCCTGATTTGGGAGATGACAAATCTTGTGATATGTTAGAATTGTGTAGGGGCCGGTCTCTGTACCGGCCTTATGTAGTTCAAAGGACAAAAATCATGCAATTTCCTCGTATAGGCTTATTTCCCAAATCAGCTGGCGCAGATATAGCCGAAACTTTAAATCACTTGGCAGAATTTCTCACTAAGCGTAAGCATAAATTATTTATTGAACAAAGCAATGCAGCACTCTTATCACACTTATCTGTTACAGCCTTGGCCAGCGATAAAATTGGGGCACAATGCGATTTAATCATTGTCATTGGCGGAGATGGTAGCTTACTAAAAGCTGCGCGCGCAATCGCTGACAATAATATCCCCATAATAGGCATCAATCGTGGTCAATTAGGTTTTTTAGCTGATATCAACCCCCAAGAACTAGAACAAACCTTAACGCCAATTTTAAACGGCGAATATTACGAAGAACAACGTACTATGTTATGTGCGCAAATAGTACAAAATAAACAACTTACTTCCATGCATTTAGCACTTAACGACGTAGTGTTACACCATGGTTATATCGCCCGCCTAATTGAATTTGAGATTTATATAAACGATCAATTTGTAGTTGATCATCGCGCAGACGGCTTAATTACTTCCACTCCTACCGGTTCTACTGCTTATGCTTTATCCGGTGGTGGACCAATTGTTTACCCAACGTTAGATGTTATTACGCTAATGCCAATGTTCCCGCACACTTTAAGTGCCAGGCCAATAGTGGTACACAAAAATAGTAAAATTCGCTTAGTTATTACCCCTAGTAATCGTATCGATGCTAAGATAAGCTGTGATGGGCAGACGCATTTAAGTTTAACTGCTAATGATGAAATACATATCCAGGCACATACCAATAGCCTGCGTTTATTACATCCAAAAAGTTATAATTATTTTGCCGTCTTGCGTGAAAAATTAGGCTGGAATATTAACCTTACCAAGTAGAGATTATGTTAACCCAATTAGTAGTTAAAAACTTAGCCATTGTTACACAATTAGAATTAAATTTTGCCAATGGCATGCATGTACTAACTGGTGAAACCGGGGCTGGCAAATCCATAATCATAGATGCTCTAAGTATTGCACTAGGTGAACGCGCCTCACCAGAACAAATTCGTGCTGGCCACAGTCAAGCTGAGGTAACTGCGTGTTTTAATTTAAAAAATTTACCCAGCGTACAGCGCTTGCTCAAAACTCAAGAACTACACGAAGTAACTTATAACGAAGAGTGTATAATTCGCCGCATAATTAACGCCGATGGTCGCTCGCGAGCTTATATTAACGGCCACCCAGTCACGGCCCAACAATTAAAAACTTTAGCCCCACACTTGGTACATATACATGGCCAACATCAGCATCATGCATTATTAGACAGCGACTATCAACGCCAGCTATTAGACGTTTACGCTGGACATATAGATTTAACAACTACAGTTAATGATTTATATCAACAATGGGCCAGCATTAAACAACAAATTCAGCTACTGACCGACATCCAGCAACAAGCTGATAAGTTAAATTTATTAAATTATCAAATTCAAGAATTAGACAGCTTACAATTACAGGCTAACGAGTTAGAAGTATTAGAACAACAACACAAACAATTATCTAAATCCGAAGAACTAATTAGCAGTTGTCAGAATATTAGTAATATTTTAACCGGTGATGCAGCTACAGATACAACTATTAGCAATGTTTTAGATCAATTACATGCTGCAAATTTATTACTGAATAATTTGCAGAAAATTGCCCCGCAATTGAATCCCTGTACAGATTTAATTAAACAAGCAATAATTCAAATCGAAGAAGCTAGTGCTGAATTAAATAATTATTTTACCAAACTCGATTTAGACCCAGAAAAACTAGTCATACTCGAGCAACGCTTAAGCGCAATACATTCCCTGGCCAGAAAACTCAAAGTCGCACCAGAATTTTTGCACGAACATTATAATAAACTTTGTACACAACGAGACAGTTTAGCCACAGCTACTGCGCAGCTCGAAACTTTACAACAACAATTATTAGCTTACGAAGCTGAGTACCAACTAGCCGCAGCTAAATTAGCTAGTAGCCGCCAGCAAGCTGCGGTAAAACTCGCACAAAATATCGCTGGCCGTTTAAAAACTTTAGAAATGCCGAATGCAATATTTGAGATTAAAAGCGAGGCTTTAAAACATGCTAATCCAAGCCCGTATGGTAGCGAAGTTATTAACTTTTTAGTTACTACTAATCCTGGCCAACCAGTAGGCTTGTTAAAGAAAATCGCTTCTGGCGGCGAGTTATCCCGAATTAGCCTGGCAATTCAGGTGATTACCGCCCAAAAAATGGCTACCCCCACGTTAATCTTTGATGAAGTTGATGTAGGGGTTAGCGGTAAAACTGCGGCTACTGTCGGCCAGTTAATGCGCGAATTAGGCGCGAATGCCCAAATTTTATGTATCACACACCTGCCACAAGTAGCCTCTCAAGGACACTCGCACTATAAGGTCGAAAAACTGCAAACCGCGGACGCTACATCGACGCAGATCTACCCCCTACAAGCCCCCCAGCGCGTCCAGGAGCTAGCGCGACTAATGGGTGGCAGAGAAGTCACTGCCGAAGCTTTAGCCCACGCTAGTAAGCTTTTAGAAACCGTAAGCGTGTAGTTGCTCGTTAATTCGCTTACAAATCAACGGGGTTTTTGACCTATTAGTTAACGAATTTATTGACTTCAGTCTTTTGGTGAGGTAATGTACTGACACTATAAGAACTATCCATAATGGAGATTGAGACATGTATGTATTAAATTTTAATGGTGTAAATTACAACTTTAATAGCATTGAAGAGTATATTCTTGCTTCAGCCCTTAAAGGGCTTCACACCTTAGCTGAAGCTGGCGACGTGTCCGTATTAAGAGAAAAAGTTTATAACTTTATTAATGCTTCATATGCAGGATCATCTACAAAAGATTTTAGAAAAAATCTCCAACACATAATGCGAAACATGCACCCAGATAAAGTTAATGCTCTAGGCGGTGCAAGACATGTATATGGGGAACTATTTGCTACTGATAATGAGATTAATAAGCGAGTAAAAGAAATAATAGCAGGGAATATTAACAGGAGGGATACCAGCGCTGGCTTTGATGACCCAGCAACTATTATCGCTGTCTGTTTGAGTAAGGTTCTTAATGAATTTATAAATCAACTACCTACAAAGAAAAGAAACAATTTTGAATTAATGCATGAAGAGATGTTTAAGTTCATGATTGATTTTACAAAGTCAGGGCCTGCAAACGAAGCTAATGCTAGAGCTACGTTTATTAAAGCTGCTGCTGATGCTAAAGCTGCTGATGCTAAAGCTGCTGCTGATGCTAAAACTGCTGCTGATGCTAAAGCTGCTGCTGATGCTAAAACTGCTGCTGATGCTAAAGCTGCTGCTGATGCTAAAGCTGCTGCTGATGCTAAAGCTGCTGCTGATGCTAAAGCTGCTGCTGATGCTAAAGCTGCTGCTGATGCTAAAGCTGCTGCTGATGCTAAAGCTGCTGCTGGTGCGATGCCTGCTGGTGCGATGCCTCCTGGTGCTGGTGCGATGCCTGGTGCAGCTGGTGCTGGATTCGTTCCTGCATTCAATGCCGCTGCTGCAAATGCAAAAGCTACTGCAGATGCAAAAGCCGCTGAAGAGCTTAAGGCTAAAATTAGAGCTAACTTTATGGCCTGCTAAATGAACAAAGCCCCTGGCATTAAATGATGCCAGGGGCTTTTGTTTTTCCGGTCTAATTAAATACTTTTATCTAAAAGAGTAAGTCAAACCAAGACCTACGCCAAAAGTATCTTTCAACCTAAGACTTAATGCTGCGTTTTCTTTCGCTACAGCCTTAAGACTAGATGTATTACGATAGTTTGCAGAAACTCTTATGCCTAAACGATCAGTAGCCATAAATGTAGCGCCTAGCTTTACCATTGGTACTACTTTAGATTTAGAAAAGTTTCTTAGAAAAGTGACACCAGCTGCAGTAGCTGTATAATTGGCTGTAACTCTAGAAACTGATGCACCAAGCATTGCTTGGAATTTCACTTTGCCAACATGCGCAAAATGATGATCACATTCACCAAATAGACCTAAATACGGATGGCTAGCTTTGATCTTTGAGTTAAACGCTGTATTAAGTGTCAGAGCTGTTGAGCCAGCAGTAGCCAAAGCACCTACAGGAAGCGTAACGCTCTTGCTTTTAGAAGGAGCGAACTCATAACCTAATTCCGCACCAAACTGCTTATAGAATTTACTACCAACGAACACGCTGTAGTCTTGAGGGTTTTTAGCGAATACGTTTCGACCAAAACCACTTTTGTAATTCTGATTAGTCTGAATTGCTTCAGCACCAATATATGGTGAATCCATGTGGAAATGTGATGCATTTGCTAGTGGAGCAAATGCGCATACCACCGCAGCACCAATTAATTTATTTTTCAAATTTTTCATGTCTCATACCCTTGCAAGTTTAAATAAACGATAAATCTAAGCGTGGCCACTAAAAGCTGATAAGTCAACAAAATAGCTTCATAAAGTTGATTCCTGGTCACATATTTTCTACTTTTATCACACCATTTATTTTAACTCAACCTGACCCTTGCTCAATCATGCCGCCTATAGTATACTGAGTCAGAACATAAGCTATGGTTTTATGCTATATTAACTACAGCAGATAAGAAAAATAAGAGAGGATTAGAATGGCAACTTTATTAGAACAAGCGTATGACATATTTGTAAAATTAAATATCGATGCTAATGATGCATCCTTAATGGCGGAATTAGCTGCCGTTGTAGAGAAATTTGCCAGAATTTCAGGAAATAATTCGGATAATACGCTTGAGAAACTTAAATATCCACTTGATGAGGCAATAAAGTTTAGGAAAACGGAAGATAATTTAACTCCTTTGCAAGAAGAAGCCCTTAAAGAATATCTTGCAGCAACCCTAAGACAAAATATTGAGAGCTGTGTTATAAAAAGAGCTGAAGCCAACAAAGAACAAGCCCGTCAGGAGGCAAGCGACGAACAAGCTCGTCAGGAGGCAAGCGACGAACAAGCCCGTCAGGAGGCCACAGCACGTATGTCTAGCCGCAGCAGTTCAGCAGCGGCAAATTCTATGTTTGATAGCATCAAACAAGGCGTGCCTTTAAAGAAAGCTGGGCCACCAATAAAGACAGATCCAAATGAAGGTAAGAGCAGTTTTGCAAAGGCAATAGGTAAGCGAAGAGCTGATTTAAGGGAAGATAGTGAATCTGAAGAGGATCCAGATTCTGATTTCGATTTTGATGATCCCAAACCAGCCAAAACCCATAAGAAAAAAACCAAAACTACCAAAAGATCTTTTACACAAGAACCTAATGTCTCACAGGCGGCGCCATCCGCTAAGCAAGCTAAAACCAATACCGCATCTTCTACCACAACCAAAACACCTGATAAAATAGAAACACAAAATCCAGTCGACAAAGACGCAGCAAAAAAAGCTGCCGCTGCTGCCATCGATAAAAGGGCTGGGGATGTTAAAGGCATTCTATCTAGCCTAGTTGCTTTAACAGAAAAAACATTGTTAGCAACTACGTATGCTGATGACTTGTCCAAACAAATATCTGCAAGTATTGATGAACGAAAATTTGACGAACTGCCAAAACTAATACTAAACGCCAGACAAGCAGCTACTGATATTATGAATATGATCAACATGATAGAAAATTTTATCGAGCAAAATACAAAAGGTTTCGACAGCGTGTTAGAAAAAGAACTGGGTATGGCTAAGCAGGTTATTATAACTGCAGATAAGGAAGGCAGAGCTACACAAGAGAAAGCTCTGTATGCAAGTGCGACTTTGTCTAAGAATTTGGCCTTAACTGCAGCTACAGAGGCAGCAGCAATAGCCCTTAAAAAAATCGAAGCGCATGCACAGCATCCTAATAAGCAAACTATGCGAGACAAGCAAGAAGCTGAGGCTAAACAGCTTAAGGCTGAGGCCGAAGCGCAACAACAACAACAGGCAGCAATGGAAGCTAAACAATTAGCTGATAAAAAAGCTCAAGAAGCGGCAGCACTACTTGCTGACACAATCAGACGAAACTTTAACGCATGCTAATAAAATACATATTTAACAACACCCCGGTGCTATATTTAGTACCGGGGTATAACACCATCTAACATCCAGTAAATACTGGGGCTGATACGCTAACTTTAAGTGGCTCTACAACTTCCGCCAATTGCTCTGACTGGACAGCTGCTGAACTATCAACTGAAGTTTGATATGACCCAAACAATAAAGATGTCATCGCTGGCATTTCGTTTGTCTTACCGTCCACCACTTCTAGATCTTCTACGAGAGAACTATTTTCACCTGATGCTGCTTGATTGTCTAAATTTTCTGAGTCCAACAAATCCGATAATCCGTCAGCAAATTCATACAGACTTTCTACACTACCTGGGTTTTGCTCAATGTAAGTTTTAGCCCAAGCAAAACCATTGCCCATAGAATATTTTATAATACTTGCAAGCATCTCAACTGGTGTCATCTCAACTTGAGCCGCAACTTTTTCTGCTGCTGCTTCGGTATTTGCAACCACTTCTTCAACAATTGGTGCGAGTGTTTCGGACGGTGTTTCTACTGCAGCTGTTTCTACCTCTGTTTCTACTGCCGGTGTTTCTACTGCCGGTGTTTCTACTGCCGGTGTTTCTACTGCCGGTGTTTCTACTGCCGGTGTTTCTACTGCTGTTTCTACTGCTGTTTCTACTGCTGTTTCTACTGCTGCTTCAGTATTTTCAACTACTGGTGTCTCTACTGCTGCTTCAGTATTTTCAACTACTGGTGTCTCTACTGCTGCTTCAGTATTTTCAACTACTGGTGTCTCTACTGCTGCTTCAGTATTTTCAACTACTGGTGTCTCTACTGCTGCTTCAGTATTTTCAACTACTGGTGTCTCTACTGCTGCTTCAGTATTTTCAACTACTGGTGTCTCTACTGCTGCTTCAGTATTTTCAACTACTGGTGTCTCTACTGCTGCTTCGGTATTTTCAACTACTGTTTCAACTACTGGTGTTTCTACCGCTGTTTCTGCCGCTGTTTCCGCTGGTATTTCCTCTGGTATTTCCGCTGGTATTGTGTCAACTACAATTGGCTGTACTACGCTTTCACCTTGACCATTCATATTCTGTGCTCCTATCCTTAGCTTAATGAGATTGGTAATAACAAATATATAACTCATCGGCATTCAAAAAGGAAGCAGCAATATTTTGTGCTACAACTCGAGTTGACTCCCCAACTAGCATAAATGTTTGACAGCTAATCGCTTTGTCCTATGATTTATAGGTAACTTATTGTAGCTAGTTAATAGCTAAAAGGTAAATGTTAAACCATGTATAAAATAACAATGATATTGTTACTGCTGCCTAGTTTAGTTTTGGCGGATGGTACTGGTAATGTATATGGCGGGATCAGAGCTAGCCAACGGCATATGGGATTCAAAAGCGGTTTAGGTAGTCACATGTTTGCTAAGACTATGAATCAATTGAGCTTAGTTGGTGGCTTAAACTTTAATTCTTGGCTAGGCACAGAGCTTAGCATTTACAGCACCGACAACACCAAACGCAATGCTACAATTACATTCGGCAAACCAGAATTAGGCGTCACTAATTTTTCTGGCGCTGGTGATGACTCTTACACTACTTTTGCAAAAATTTTTGGTTCAACAGTGCAAATAACTGCGCGTTATGAATTTCTTGATACTCTAAATGCTTTTATTGCTGCTGGGGTAAATCTTGGTCAGCTCAAAGTTAGAGCCAACATGACGAAAAATGATTCTTTGCCAGCTACCGCATTAGAACAAACTAATAACCGGTTTGTACAAAAGCGTATACGCTTGTTTGCGATGTGTACCACCGGCATTAATTATCGTATTAGTGACAGTATCGGTGTTCGATTCGACGTAGGCTTCGAAAGAACTAGAAAATTAAAAATGCGCTTTGAGACGCTGGCTAGTTCTCCAAATAAATATCACCTAGATCCGCAAAATTCAGTAATATACGGTTTAACTATATACTTTACTGCATAGCGTTGCGATTACGAGCGCTAGATGATGCGCTATACGCCTTTCGCTGTTCAGCTTCACAATCTTTTATCGCAGCTAATTCGTCTTTATAACGTAAACCATCTTTTTGCATCTGTTTAATTTCATCGTGATTAAACTTTTCTTCTAATGCTTTATAAAATTCTACTATTTTTAATAGCTGTAACATTTGATTATCTTCGTCATTTATATGGTTCATTCCAATAAATGCCATAGCAATATTAACTTGGATTGCTCTTTTTACTTCACGCTGTTGATACAGCTGATGCACCTCTGCACCTGCCTCGTAAAATTGCGCTGGAGTAATACTAAGTAATCTAAACCGCCACCAAGGATCACTCTCAAGACTATCGAGCCCTTTAGCTATTGCAATTTGTTGATCGCGATATTTATCAGCGCCAATTTTCATTCTAGCTACAGCACCAGTTTTTTCCACATGCTGTTTGATCAAGCTACGCAATGCATTTCGCACTGCAATATCCGGCAACAAATCAACCTTGGTGTCGCCACTATTTTTGAATAACATCTCATTACAACTAACTGATTTAAAATTTGTAACTACTCGTCCCCACCTAAAATAATTTCATCGTTAAACACTTTTTGAATTGCAATTAGCGGATTAACGCCCTTAGATGCCATTGTTTGTAAGTAGCTTGAGATTCTGCAATATGCTTTTGCATA
>Ga0209174_10001220_pt1 | contig 18397 bp, 14 predicted proteins | sample JI91814BDNA_FD_187505 | JGI IMG/M metagenome (GOLD analysis project Ga0209174, IMG submission 187505) | Wastewater effluent complex algal communities from Wisconsin, to seasonally profile nutrient transformation and Carbon sequestration -... | ecosystem: Engineered > WWTP > Effluent > Algae...
ACTTGTAAACCAGGGGACTTGCACGTTTTGTTCCCATAAACCTGAATATTTCAAAGGATGCAGATGAACACTTGTGTTCGGCGCATTTTCCAACGCATTCAATAACTCATCCGCCTCAGCAGAGAACTGTAATTTGATTCGATCAACAAACGCCTGAGGTAAATTAGACATTATGCAAACATAAATCGGGTTCTCTACAGGATAACGTAAGTTCTGGCGCACTTAATTAGAAAAAGACATCGTCTGCAATGTATTTCATTAAAACGAAGCAGTGTGTTTACATTCGCTTCGATGATAAAAATGAGCACTATTTAAGATGAAGACTCTCCAAAATATCAAGTCGTCCGCAGACCAAAAATGAAAACACATCAGCTTCGCACTCTTTTTCAAAAACTCTTCAGGTGGGAATTTTGGTCATTAAAAGTAATTTGCCTTCCATTGATGCCTTGGTGGTTGTACTACTCTGCGAAACTCAAATCGTTTTTCTTTTTTAGCGCTGCAAATCCAGCAATGCCTCTTGGCGGTTTGTTTTCTAATTCACGAATTGAAATTTTAGAAATGCTGCCACCAAATCTGGTCCCTACAACGATATTGATTGACATCACATCTGGATTCGAACATGCATTAGTGGCTATTGAAAATTCCATTATCCGTTATCCATTTATTGTCAAGCCAGATTCGGGTATGAATGCTCTTGGCGTTGCTGTTATTGAAACGCAAACGGGTTTAAAAAAATACTTCGATCGAATTGATCAAAATTTTCTTGTTCAAGAACTGATCCTATACCCTAAAGAAATTGGAATATTTTACTGCAGAAAACCAGGTCAGGAAAGAGGAACCATTACGGGCATAGTGGAAAAAGAATTTCTGCACGTAGTTGGCAATGGAGTGAATACGTTTGAGCAACTAGTGCGCAAAAACCCCCGTGCTCAGGCACACATCGATGAAATAAGCAAACGATTCGGTACCCGTATAAAGGAAGTGCTCGAAGACGATGAGTACTTACTTTTAAATCCTATTGCGAGTCGCAACCAAGGGACGAAATTTACAGATCGCACTTTTAAGAAAAACAATCACCTCATCAAAGCCATCAACCAAATCTGTAGAAAAATCCCTGGATTTTATTATGGCCGTTTAGACATCAGATACCAATCTTTTGATGACTTGTGTCGTGGAGAACACTTCACCATCATTGATCTCAATGGTGCCAACAGCATACCGCTGCACATTTACGACCACAAACACTCACTTTTCTTTGCTTGGCGTGAAATTATAAAACACTGGAAATGGCTATTTGAGATAAGCAAAATAAATGTTCAGCGTGGCCACGAGCTTACCACGAATCGTGAGGGAATTTCCATCTTGAAAAAAATGTCGAAGCTTAAAACCAAACTCACGAATATCGAAAATTGAAAATTTTATACGTAAATCCGGATCAACTACTTCTTCTCCTCTAACCACTTGGGCACCTTTTTCTTTTTCGCAGTGTCTTTGGATTCCTCCTGCTTGACATCATTCGTCTTTTTTTGTTCTTCTGATTTGGGTTCTACTTTCTTCTGATCTGATTCTTCCCACTCCAATGTTGTATTAGTGCTGCTTCCCGTCTTCGTTTCTTCCTTAAAACTGCCAACGGAGTTATCACGCTTAAACAACCCAAATTCTTCTTTCAACAACGCCTTTACGTTCTGCCTTTCAACTTCCATTTCTTCTTGTCTTACTTCTTTTGCTAATTCTCGATCAATACCAAAAACCGGATTTTCCGTTGTGCCCTTCATTGATACATACAAACGTTTGCCGAGTCCATCATCCTCCTCTTGAAAATCCCGTTGTTTCTTCACGAGGACATCTCTCAGATTAAATCCTATTGCGTAGTCGATCTCATTGTCAAACGTATGCTCTCCCTTCGCAGAAATATCCAAAGCACTGCTGCGTATATCCATCAAAGGAACTGTAATCAGTCTATCCCTGATTTCGATGACATTCTCCAATTTGGAAAAAGAAATGTTTTTCATTCGTTCGGCAAATTTCTCCTCATCTACAAATGGCGCAACAAGTTTATTCTTTTTAATGTAAGCAGCAATCTCCTGCAACGATTCTAAATTGTTCAACTCACCGTTTGAAATTGAAATATCGATTACACTTTCTAATTTATCCATTTGAACTTCAAGTGATGTCGTCAACATTGTCCGAAATTGCACCGTAGAATTAGCAATCCCTTTCAAGTGCTTATCTTGAATAAATTCCTGATTGAAATTTTCAAATTCTGTAAATAATTTTTGAATGTTGATGCTTTGTAATTGTGCTAAACAATTGAGTCGATAAAGATTCTCTGAAGCCCTTTCCATTACAATCTGAGATGTAAATACGCCGTCCGCAGTTCGAAATGTTACAGGATCAATGGTAAGCCGATTGTTATTCAAAGTGGCTACACCTTTGATTTCAGTTGCTTCGAACTTTCGGAATATAAACTTTGCAACATCTGTTTTTAAGTTGAACTCTATTCTTTCAGGCAGTTCAAACTTATATGCATTGTTCGTACTTGACGAACTTTCCGTTTCAACCAGATTTGTAAAATCAATCAATTGGCACTTCATGTTTGCGTCAAGTCGCAATTGTTCATCCGTTGAAGAAAGATAAGGTATGAGATTCACAAGAACGCCATTTAACTGAAAATCGCTCCCATTGACTTTACCCGAAAATTTCTCGATTGTTGCGTCCTTTCTATCGAAAATTATTCTCGCGTTCAGATCAGCAAACTCTCGATTTGAATTTTTAACTCGTAACAATCCGTTGTCGAGATTGGCAGTTCCGGACGTCAGAAGTGAGCGCCAATCATATGCACTATCCGCCTCTATAAATTTGAGCTTCCCTTCGATGCGTGCATTTGCCGATAGCTGACCACTGCACATTTCTAGCGTATCTAAAGCAAAAAAATTGCGCAACCCTTCCATGTCCATTCGCGCTTCCAGATTGATGTTTAATTCCGGATTTTTGAGATTGTTTATTTTTCCATCAGCCTTCAAAAAACCATCTTCGAGATTGCATTGAAAAGAAGAAATTTTCAATTCATCTGACTTACTTCCTGAATTATATCGCAAATCGCAACTCAAGTTTTCCAGACCGGTGCCACTTGAACGATGTTTTAAACTACCATCTCGCATGACAGCATGAACATCTATCAATGGTCTTTTTTTTCCAGATGTTTCACCCTTTATTGAAAGATCAATATCTACTTCACCTTCGGGGTCGTATTGCGAAAAAGATTTGCGTTGATTTTCAGAAAGACTTTCAACTAACTCATCCAGTTCGATATCATTGCCGTTAACATGAATGTCTACCAACGATTTTTCAGAAGCATTTACGAATCCATCCAAAGTAAACGCCAACTTTTCTATTGAAATTTCACACTGTTTAAATGTGTATGTTTCCAATTTAGTATTTGCATCTATTGTTGCTTCCAATTCAAAGCTTTTGTTCGGAGCATAAGAACCATCGCCACTTTCAAAATGATGAATTCGACCGTTCATCTCCACTGCCAAATCAAATTGTTCTCCTGAAAAATTACCTTCGCTAATTGATTCCTCTGCTGAAAAATCCATGATCAGCCCATCTGTATAATCCGCATAGATCAATCTGGTGTTTACCAAGCGAACTTCCTTCAATGCTATATGGAACTGACTTGTATCCGAATTATCCTCTTTCCAAAAATGCCAGTTGTCTTCTCCTTGAATGTTACGATACATTTCACACTTGGCGTTTTCTAACTCTACCGATTGGATGGTGTATTCACCTCGAAAAAGATCTAACAGACTAAACTTTAGATAAAGAGATTGCGCATACATCAACGTATCCTTCTCAGGGAACGTTTCTTCAATGTACAAATCCTTAAAATGCAAAGAAGCCTTTGGGAAGGTCTGCCAAAAAACAAGATCAACGTCGCTCATTTCCAATCGAGTTTCAAACTTCGACTTGGTTTTATCAATTGCAAACTTTACAACGTCATCTTCATAAAATCGCAGAATAATAAATGCTGACAAGACAAGCAGTAACAACATACTGCCTACAATGATTAGTATTCGTTTAAAAATTTTCAAAGCTTCCGTTTCACCCTGCGTGAAAGTAGAACTCAATCTATCAGATTAAATTTCACGCCAAGCGGAATTCTGACATGGATTTGTTGAAGGAATCCATATCTAAATACGTTTAAATTTCTCCACACGAATAAACGCTCTAGATCGCATCATCCTGCGAAACTCCGCATCTGTAGGAGATACAAGAAGATAATCGACCCCGCCGTTTTCATCCAAAATCTCCTCCAGATTTGTAATATTTGAAATGGACTTTCTTTTTTTGCTGTCTTCGACATCAAATCTGTAAACGGAAAATCCATTTTTACCGTGCAATCGTATAAATCCCATCACCCATCTATCCGCCTTTTTTTCGCTACAGATGTAATATTTGCCGAATTTGCGCAACACACTGTTGTCGCCGATGCGAAATCTGTTACCGCTTACCTCATTGGCAGTAATAACCAGTGTGTCTGATGAGGAAATTGTGCTTTCAAAAGTGCCCTGCATTTCGCGTGGGAATGCGGATAAATTCTCACCATTCAATGGCATCGCGCTTTTAAATGCCAGTTCTGTGCACGAATGAAGCACCAAAGAAAGCAGGAATAGAAGGAATGCGTTTTTCATACGTTTTGTTTCAATTTATTCTACCCTCATCATAGCATTGTTGGCAAATCTGCGCACAAGCAAACGAACGAGAGTAGCTGAAAATGCAGAACCCACAACCACCACAGTCAAAAAGATGCCGATCACATCCAACCACTTAATACTTACAGGATATGAACTCACCATTGCACCTTCCATCGCAATTAATCCGAACGTTTTTTGCAAAAAACACAGACCAAGACCGATGACGCCACCTAAAATGGCGCCTACAAGATTGATCAAAATACCTTCATAAATGAAAATTCGTTCGATACTTCCCAAATTGGCGCCCATGCTGCTAAGCGTAAAAATATCCTTTTTCTTTTCGATAATGAGCATAGTAAGAGACGCGATGATGTTAAAACAGGCGATTAGCAAAATAAAAAGTAAAATAAGAAAAGTCGCCCATTTTTCAGAAGCATTCGTTTTATAAATAAGCGCATTCTTTTCATACCTCGTCGTGATCTTCAGTCCTGCCGGAAGTTTGGATTGAAGCGCTTCCTTGATACTTTCAGCTTCATCATCATTTTCCAAAAAGATTTCTATGGCAGATATTTCACTTTCCATTCCAAACAATTCCCTTGCGAAATCAATAGGAACTATCACAAACTTCGAATCCAATTCCGCATTCACTGAAAACACACCACTTACATTAATTGCTCTGCGATTGAATGCATTTTCTTTATGACGTGATATTTTTTTACCTCGAATAGGAGCGTTGATGCCGAGCACTGTAGGTGCATAATCAAATAGCGGCATGTACAATTCACTTCGCACTCCCAAGCCAACAATTGCAAAGAAAAAACTATCCTCCTCGAGGATAAACTTACCTTCATAAATCATGCTGTCAATGGGCGAGTATGTGAGGTAATCATCGTCCACTCCTTTGATTGTTGCAACTGCATTGTGATCAACATAATTCAGCCAGGCATCTTCTTCAATAATGCGACTAAGGCCCTTAACACCAGGTATTGAGCGAACCATTTCATCGGCAACCAAAGAATCTGGAAACACTTTTCCTTCTATCGGAACAATGGTGAGTGGTGTATCAAAATTGGAGAATAAATCTTTGACCAAATCATCGATTCCATTGAATGCGCTCATCACACAAATCATGGCTGCAGTAATAAATGCAACCACGAGCATTGAAATCATGGAAATAAGGTTAATAATCCCACGAGATTTCTTCGCGAATAAATGCCTTCTAGCTATGAAAAATGAGACGTTCAAGAATTTTTACTTCTTTTTCAGAAGTTTATCAATCTCCTCGAAATAGTCGAGTGAATCATCTATGTAAAAACTCAACTCAGGAATCTTCCGAATTTGTTTTCCTACCTGGCCGCCCAATATCTTGCGGATGTGCAACTTCTTTTCATCGACCATCAAAATTCCCGCATCCTTTTTTTCGGTAGGAAAAAAACTCAAATAAGCCTTTGCCAAACCCATGTCTGGGGAAACCCGAACGCTGGTAACGGTGATCATCATTCCGCCGAACATTGTATTCATATTTTGCTGAAATATCAACGACAACTCGCGTTTGATCAGCGCACCTATTTTTTCTAATCTGACACTTGACATATTGCAAATGTACTCGCTGAAATCAATCCCTGCTAGCAATCTGGCAAAATGGATTCATCACATTCGTGACAATAACGAAAAATGATGTTGATTCGCGGCATGAGTGAACTAATTATAAGAATAGGAGAACCTTCGGACATACCCGCTGCTCTTGAACTCGTCAAAGAACTGGCGCTCTATGAGCGCGCTCTTCAGGAAGTAACCAATTCGGAAGAAGCCATGTTGGCGGATGGTTTTGGGGCTCAGCCTGCCTATGGATTATTTGTTGCAGAAAAAAATCAAACAATCGTGGGCATTGCAATTCACTACGTGCGATACTCGACATGGAAAGGCAAAATGCTTTATCTCGAGGATATTGTGGTAAAAGAAAACGAACGCGGCAATGGGATAGGTAAACTACTCTTTGAAAAATGCTGCGCATGGGCTATTGAACAGAGTTATGCGGGAATGGTCTGGCAAGTGCTTGACTGGAATGATCCAGCACTAAACTTCTATCGCAAATACAATGCTCAACTCGATGATGAATGGATCAATGGAAAATTAAGTCGGGAAGAACTTCAAAAAATCATCAACTCAAAAAAATAAACTTGCATGGAAGAAAAAATAAAAACTGACCTATAGAAGAATTCTACAATCCATCAACGATGTTTGCTAAACAAATTTGAATTCTGCGAAAGGAGTATGGGCACAGATAACACAAACAAAAACAATCTCAAAATTTTCAAATTCGGAGGCGCTTCTGTAAAAAATGCAGATGCCGTTCGAAATGTTGCATCGATTCTCAAACGATATGAGAATGAGAAACTGATTGTTGTTATCAGCGCCATGGGCAAAACTACCAATAGTCTCGAACTCATTCATCAAGCGCGGTTCCACAAACAAAATTACAAGTCTGAACTTCAAAAAATGAAGACTTACCATTTTGAAATTGCCAATGAACTTTTTGGCGAAAGTTCAGAGCATCTCAATCCCTTGCACAACCAATTTGATGCATTGGAAGAAAAACTTCACGACCCGTGCTCTCCAAACTTTGATCTGGAATATGATCAGGTAGTTTGTTTTGGGGAATTGATTTCGACGACTATTCTTCAGTCATTTTTGCAATCCCAAAACATGTCTTGCGCATGGATGGATGCACGTCAAATCATTCGCACAGACAATCGTTTCCGTGACGCGCGTGTCAATTGGATTCACAGTGCTGCCAGCACAGAACAAATCAAACATGTCCTTGATAAAAAAGACATAATCATTCTTCAGGGATTTATTGGTTCAACATCTTCGGGACTGTCAACTACTCTCGGCCGTGAAGGATCGGATTTCACTGCCGCCATCATGGCTTATCTGTTGGATGCCGCCAGCGTCACTATCTGGAAAGATGTACCCGGCATGCTCAATGCCGATCCAAAATGGTTTGACAATACAGTTAAACTCGACAAAATTTCATTTCGGGAAGCCATTGAATTGGCTTATTACGGCGCAAGTGTCATTCACCCAAAAACCATCAAGCCACTTCAGAATAAAAACATACCATTGTATATCAAATCCTTTCTTGATCCTACCGCTGAAGGCAGCGTCATTCAAGAAAACATGGACTATGATAATCTAGTGCCAAGCTACATTTTTAAATCTAATCAAGTGCTTGTTTCTATCACTCCGAAAGACTTCAGTTTTATCGTTGAGGACAATCTCAGAGAAATATTTTCGATTCTCGCTGACTTGGGAATTCGTATTAGTCTGATGGAAAATTCTGCCATTAGTTTTTCCATTGTAGTAGATAAAGATGATTTCAAACTAGAGTCCTTTTTTGAAAAATTAAAAGAAAATTATCAAATTCGATATAACGAAAATTTGACACTGGTAACGGTCAGACATTGGGACGAAAAAACGATTGCGATGCTCACCCAAAACAAAGAAATTTTACTTGAACACAAAAGCAGGCAAACTGTTAGGATGGTGGTGCGGTGAGAAACTTTTTCTAAATCCACTTCAAATCATAAGAAGAAAGAAGCTATGCTCAATTCATTGGTGGGTAGGCGTGGAGTTTAAAGCAACAAACGCTGTAATCGAACCGTTTAAAAAACTTCAACGATAGCTGAACCTTGGCTCATAAATAATGTTATTGTTATGAGATATATGTAGTTGCAAAATAAGCAACTCATTAAGAACTTTCTCCAAGTAAACACATGTCTACCTATTTCATTGTAGGCGCTTCATCTGGCGTAGGCAAACGACTTTCCGAACTTTTGGCGGATGCCGGCCATACCGTTTTTGGCACCTTTTTCAATCATGAAATTATGCCAGCTACGGATTCTATTCATATGCACCAACTCAACATTCTAGAAGAAAACCCAGACTTCGGATTTCTTCCTGAATCAATAGACGGTGTCGTCTTTTGCCCAGGCAATATTTCGCTCAAACCATTTGAAAGAATCAAACCTGCTGACTTTGCACATGACTATAATCTACAAGTCATTGGCGCCATCAAAACCATTCAAGCAACCGTCGGAAAATTGAAAATGTCTGATCATGCATCTGTGGTGTTATTCTCTACTGTAGCAGTTCAAACAGGATTGCCATTTCACACTCAAGTTTCGGCTTCAAAAGGAGCTATTGAAGGATTAACAAAAGCATTAGCTGCTGAGTACGCCCCAAAAATTCGGATCAATTGCATTGCGCCTTCATTGATGGACACACCTTTGGCGGCAAATCTTCTCAACAGCGATCAGAAAAAAGATGTCAACGCTCAAAGACATCCACTCAAACGATTCGGCTCTGCAGATGATGCGGCAAACATGGCTGCATTTCTTCTTTCACCCACAGCGGCTTGGATTACAGGTCAAATATTTCATGTAGATGGTGGTATGTCAACGTTAAAAACGTCATGATAGAATTTCGGAAAGGACGTTTGCTTTCATTCGATGACAATTCTCAGCAGTTCATTTAAAATTACTACTTGTCTACACCCAATTTTGTGAATGGAGATAAACCTTCATTTCATTTGTTCCATCAAATCATTCGGACAATGCTCCGAGATTTATTAGGCTAAAAGGGAGAACAAAGAAAGGTCGGATGAGTACATGTCATCATGTCAACATTCGTAACAACAAGATCTGCTGCAACGGTGGCAGATCTTTTCGTTTTGCCGAAAAAATCATTGGAGAAGCTGAGACAATCGACCTTGCAATCCGCCACTGTGTATGGCGAGAATTCGACAACCTTTTTCAAACTTCCCTTCTCGAATCATATCAGCGAGACCAAAAAACATTTTTCCAGTATAGACTTGATCCAGAGGAATTGTATGTTCTGTCTCATAATGACGAATGAAATCAATCAATTCATCATTCCATTTTGCATAACCGCCGAAATGGAATTGTGATTCAATCTCCAGTTTTGATCGAAACTCATCAGCCAAAGCATCGTTCATGAGAAAATAACTTATGTGCTTGATCACTTCATCGTGAAAAAAATCACCGCCTTTGAGCGCTGAAAAACCGATAACACGCTGTTGTGGATTTGTGCTTAACAACAATCCCGCTGCAGTAGCTCCTGTTCCACATGAACAACATATGACGTCATAGTTTTTTTTGTCATGGTCATTCAATATTTCCATGCAACCGTTTACACCTAAAAAATTCGAACCACCTTCAGGTACTCGATGAAAAGCACCATATTCTTCATGAAGCCACGCCGTAAAGTCTTCAGTATCCTTTTCCGCATAGGCCAACCTTTCTACAAACTCCAATTGCATTCCACATGCTTTTGCATGCAATAAAGTATTGCTCCAAGTTTGTGGCTCTTCTCCTCGGATAATGCCTATTGTTTTAACTCCAAATTCCTTTCCCGCAGAAGCAGTGGAATAAATATGATTACTGTAAGCACCTCCAAAGGTTAATAAGGTTTTGTGCTCTGAAGAAAGAACTTGTTCAAGATTGTATTTCAACTTGAACCATTTGTTACCATTGATTGCAGGATGAATTAAATCCAAACGTTTGATGTCAACTTGAACGCCTTGTTCCGCGCCCATATTCGTTTGTTGATTCACCGCAAGGTGCAACTGCAATGTTTCTGTATTCACAATGACGGTTTAAAGCCGAATTATTTTTTGTATTGAACGCGTTCCCGTTGTACTGAGAATTACAGAATAGACGCCACTGGCAATGGAGGACAAATCCAATGTTGATTCTTGAAAATTCTCTTTATCTAAAACAACCGTTCCATCCATACTCAGTATCGTAAGGCGAACAGTATCCGACTTGTGAAAACCGTTCAAACGGATGAAAAGAATGTCATTCGTAGGATTTGGAAATAAACTAAATTGTTGCTCTGATCTCGAATTCACTCCAACAATATGATCTAAACGAACACAGTAATCTTCTGTTTCGCCGTAGGTCCACGAACCGCAATACGTTGGTTCAACACTCGACGATCCCGAAGTATAACGCATAGCAACACGCAAACGAACTACACCATCTTGCACAAAAGATGGCACAGTAAAACTTCCATAAATGGTGTCTTCCATAACGGGATTCGGTGCGTCAAATATCAATTCACTTTCATCGTCAAAGTCGCCATCAGAATTGTAGTCAATCCACGCCAAAAAATTCTCGTTGTACGCACCACCGGAATATCCCGGTGCGAAAGCAAGTGTATATTGCGACTGTGCGTAAAGCGTGTCAGAAATTTCCGTTACAAGCACATAGCCATTATCACTTGCCGATGATCGTTCAATGTCTCCAACTTGCACCCAGGCTATATGCTCGTACTGTGAACTTGCTATTACATTGCAGTATGTCAAGTCGTCGCAGGCTTCACATCCTGGTGTGTGAATTGTAAAATCATTCGCTGGCAAGCCAAATTCTCCGCACACCGCATAAATCGAAACCACATACTCCATGCAAGACTCAAGTCCTGTGAATGTAAATGAGTTTGTTGGAATCGTTTCGAATTCGAGCGCATTTCCCATTGTCGGAGTCAATGTAGCAGAATAGGACTCTGCGGCCATAACTTGATTCCATTCTATTGTCATTGTGCTTTCAGTAGATGAAGTCACATCGAATTGCGAAGGGTTCTGACAACACCCATCGGTAGTCCATGTATAGGATGTGGTCCAATTGCTGTTTGTATCACTGCAAACAGACATCAATTGAATTTCGTATGTAGTGCACGCGAGCAATTCCATCAATTGAATTTGTTGACCGGGAACGTTGTTCAAAGTTGTCCATTCTTCGCTGCCGAGAACGCGGTATTGAATGTTATAAGCATCAATTCCATCCAGAAGACTCCATCCAATTGTGTAATCCAAAGTTGAATTTTGTTGTTCATGATAAACCCCAACAGGAACCAGACAGCCATTGTTGCTGCATTCATCAAGTAATAAATTCAAGCTGTTGTTTACGTTCAATCGACCACCGCTTACTGTTTCAGAAATCAATTGATTCGTTTGGTCTACTCCATTGAGAATATAATCACGTATTAGCAACGCTCCTTCTGTAACACTTGCATTTACGATTTGCATGACAGAAGAGCATGGAGCAGAGTACAACAAAGCGATTGCTCCTGCCACACAGGGTGATGAAAATGATGTCCCAGTTGTAACACCATACGACGAATTATTTGCAAGGTAAACATTGTCACCTGGTGCCATCAAATCAATGGTGGTTAATCCATAGCCTCCCGAAGCGCGCAGATCAGAACTGTTTGTGCGCCCAACAGATAATAAATACTCACTTGGACATGCTGTTGGAAGATCCCCCGTTACGTCCACATTGGCATTCGAGTTCGTGGTTGCGCCGCAACTTAACACTCCATATGTGCCCAAGGAATCATACATGGCGCACCACAAAGGAGCATCCTCTGGCTGACCATTGCTCCCCCAACTGCTGTTCGTTGCAACGATAAATGCTCCAAGTTCACCATTTGTCTGATTGTACAGCTTACGCATAACCATGGGATATGTATACCCTGCAATTGCGCTGGATTCAGTTGCGCCAGTTATTTCAACATTCATCAATTTCACATCCCAATTCACCCCGGCAATGCCCGTTGTGTTATTGCCCTTCGCACCAATCATGCTGCACACACGTGTACCATGATCGCCCTCACTGAGATTGTCAGATTGAGAAGTAGCATTCCATCCATCGTAGTCATCAATGTAACCATTGCCATCATCATCGATACCGTTGCCAGGCGTTTCATTTTCATTCACCCAATGATTTTCAACAATGTCGGTCGCGGTCCATTTTGCCCCACCAAGTTCAACAACACAAACTACAATCTCATCCGCATTCGCAGTCAATCCACCCGTAGTAATATCCCAAGCAAGATCGGTGTCTATATCATGATCTTCAATCTGTATGTGATGCCATTGCTGTTCGAAAAATGGATCATCTGGCACCACTCTCTCCTCGAGAATATGATTTACTTGTGCTACATCCACACAGCTTAGTGCGTTTAATCTGCGAATGGCATCCGCTTTCGTTAATACGTTTTCATCAAATGTAAAAAGCCAGATTCTGAGATATTCACTCACTTCTTCTTTCAATCTTAAATTCGGAAGAATACCTTCTGCATCGGCAAATGTTCTTTCTACGTCTATAGGTGCAAAACCGGGACGAATTCGCACTAACAATTCACCATTCACAGAATTGGAAAACTGCGCATTCAATGACACACTAAAAAATATGATGATTAAAGCAATAAATGATTTCATTTCGTGCAACATGAATAAAAAATTTGTAGTTGAATTCCCCTTTCAGAATTCAATTTGATTTTGTGCTCTGCTAAGATACCTTTCAATTGAAATTTACCCCATTGTAAAATTAGTCCTGTAAATAAATTCTTTTTACACGCTGACTAAGCGAAGTAAGAACTTCATAGGGAATTGTGGAACACCACTTGGCAAACTCGTGGAGCGTTATTGACCGCCCAAATATTTCGACTTCATCACCCTCAATACAATCTATTGAAGTAACGTCCACCATCGTCATATCCATGCACACATTGCCCACAATGGGTGCCTTTTTGCCTTGAATAACAACATGTCCGACACCGTTACTCAGACTTCGCTTCAGTCCATCCGCATACCCGACTGGTATCGTGGCAATTTTCAAGCTTTTATTGGCAACAAACTTCCTCGAGTAGCCTACACTATCTCCATCAGGGATTGTTCGTACTTGTGAAATCACTGTTTTTAAACTGCTCACCGATTTCAAATGCATTTGGTCTTCGCCACTGGCTGATATACCATAGAGTCCAATCCCTAAACGAACCATCTGATATTGGGCGTTTTCGAAACGTTCAATGCCGCCTGTATTCAATGCGTGCTTCAAAAAATTCTGTCCTGTAATGCTGCTAAGTGTATCGGTACATTGATCAAACAAAGTCAATTGCTTTTTTGTAAAATCGTCATGCTCAGCTTCATCTGTAGCCGCCAAATGGGTGAATACAGATGCAACTTTCAAATCCGGTCGTGACAAAATAATTTCTGCCAATTGTTTTATATCAGCTTTCTCGAATCCAAGTCTGTGCATTCCAGTATCGAGTTTGATATGAATTGGGAAAGGCAAAATGGCATCAGAAGCATGCATGGCTTTGACGAAATTTTCCAAGGAACGAAAACTATAAATCTCAGGCTCGAGCTTATATCGAATCAGCGTTGACAAACTACTTCTTTCTGGATTCATCACCATGATTGGCAATGAAATTCCAGCCTTTCGCAATGAAACACCTTCATCCGTGTATGCAACTGCGAGGTAATCAATTTTACTGAATTCCAGTAATGAAGCCACTTCATGTGCTCCGCTTCCATAACCGAAGGCTTTCACCATGGCCATTACTTTTACACCAGGCTTAAGTTTACTTCTGAAATAATTCAAGTTATGGGATAATGCACCCAAATCAATCTCGAGTATAGTATCGTGCGTTTTTTCCTGCAACACACTTACAATTCGCTCGAACCGAAAATCACGCGCACCTTTCACCAATATAGCAGCATGATTGAAATCCGAATTTCTTTTGTTCTGTAAAAAATCTTCTGTTGTTTCATAAAAAACAGAGGAATCGGGATATTTCACTTTGTTGCGAATCATTCCTTTGCCAATACCCACAAACGCGTCTATATTTTTTGACTTCAGCAAAGCCGAAATTCTTTCGTGCAATTCAATTTCTCCGAATCCCGACTGAAACACATCCGAAAGCACGACCGTTTTTATATGACCGCGCGCATGCTGTGACAAAAAATCAAGGGCGATCTCCAGTGATTGCAAATCGTTGCTGTATGCGTCATTGACAATGATGCAATCATTCTCTCCATCCAGCAGTTGCAATCGCATTTCCAACGGCAGCAGACGCGCCAAACGCTCCTGGATTTCGGACGACGAATACTTCATCACCAATAAACAATGAATGCAAGTAATTGTGTTTTCGACAGATGCTTTGTCTGAAAAAGGAATATCAAAAGTCAAAATACTATTCTGCCATTTCAGCTCAACAATGGTGTTGTGATTTTGACTGACTTTCGTTGCAGATTCAACAGAAGGCATAAAAATAATTTCACGCGATGACATCCACGGAATCACAAGTTGCATTAGATCCGCGTCTTCAGGGCACAAAATAGTTTCAGACTTTGCAAATAAGTTTAGCTTTTCACCAATGAGTTGGCGGCGACTTAAAAAGTTTTCAGAATGTGCTGTTCCGATAGAAGTAAAAATTCCAACCGTCGGTTGAATAATTTTTGCTAAACGTTCCATTTCACCAGACATCGAAATACCTGCTTCAAATATTCCAAGTGTGTGTGTAGATTCAATGTTCCAAACAGACAAAGGCACACCAATTTGTGAATTGTAGCTCTTTGGACTGCGTACGATGTTGTATTCATCCGCAAGCATCACATTGAGCCATTCCTTCACGATGGTTTTGCCATTGCTGCCCGTAATGCCAATCACAGGTAAATTAAATTGTGACCGATGAAATGCAGCAAGTTGCTGCAAGGCATTTGTTGCATTGTTTACTAGCACGATTGACGCTTCCGGAAATTGATCCACGTTGACGGGTTGTTCAACAATAAAATTGCGCACCCCTGCATTGTACACTTCTTTCATAAAAAGATGTCCATCATGCCGCTCACCCTTTATTGCAATAAAAAGCGCTTCTTTTCCTTGCTGAATCTTTCGGCTATCCAATACAATTCGGCCAATGTTTCCAATGTCATTGTGAATTAGTATACTCCCTTGAGTGATTTCCGCAATTCGAGCGAAATTGTAAATCATGCTGTAAATATTTCAACGACAATATGCGGCTAAAAAAGTCTGAAAAACGATCATTGACTATTCTTTTTCCTTGCCTGCATGTGTTTATTGTACGCTTCTCTTGAAAGTGGAGCATAACTCTCCTTTTCGCCAAGCTGCACCACGGAATCTCCTGGCCCATAGCGAAACGAATAATTCGCGAGGTTTCCAGTTTCTACGCAAATGGCATGGACCTTCGTCACAAACTCTGCTACTGCCAATAGATTGGGCATTGGTCCGAAAGGTCTGCCCATAAAGTCCATATCCAATCCAGCACAGATCACACGTATGCCCTGATTTGCCAGCTCATTGCAGACCTCTGGTAAACCCTCATCAAAAAACTGAGCTTCGTCTATACCTACCACTTCAACATCGCTGGTAAGCAATAATAACTGGGAAGAATGTTCAATGGCAGTGCTTCTAATGGAAATTTGATTGTGACTGACCACGTCGCTTTCGGCATAACGCGTATCCACTTTCGGCTTAAAAATTTCGACTTTCATTTTCGCAAATTCCGCACGTTTGAGCCGTCGAATCAACTCTTCCGTTTTGCCGGAAAACATCGACCCGCAGATCACTTCGATCCATCCTTGTCGACGCCCACGGTGCGAGTTATTTTCTAAAAACATGGTTGCAAACCTAATTCGTTCAAAGGTATTATGAACGAAATGCAATGCATTGCTTTTTGAAAAAACGATCAATGCTCCTTCCTCACTACTTCGTGCATTTGTAAACTTTGTTCTTCACCCTTACGTTTGCGACTCAAAATCAAACCAACCGATGGGCAGAATATTCGAAACCAGAAAGCACAAAATCATGGCGCGCAACGACAAAAATGCGAAAGCATTTACGCGCATAGGCAAAGACATTGCAATTGCTGTAAAAGCGGGCGGTCCGGAGCCAGCCAACAATCCACGTTTGCGCCAGGTAATGGCCAACGCCAAAGGTGTGAATATGCCCAAAGACCGCGTGGAAGCAGCGATCAAACGTGCCAGTGACAAGGATACCAGCCACTATGAAGAAGTAGTTTACGAGGGATATGGTCCATTCGGCGTTCCTATTTTGGTTGAGACAGCAACGGATAATCCAACAAGAACGGTCGCCAACTTGCGTGTCTACTTCAGCCGAGGCGGTGGTGCTCTCGGAAATAGCGGCTCCCTCAGCTTTGTTTTCGAAAGAAAAGGGGTATTCAGAATTGCAAAAGAAAACATTAAAAACCCAGAAGAGTTAGAACTTGAGCTCATTGATTCTGGTCTCGAATCAATGGAAATTGAAGAATCTGAAGTGCTCCTTTATTCTGCCTTTACCGATTTCGGAAGTATGCAAAAAGCACTCGAGGAAAGAAACATTGTTGTCACAAAAGCAGGACTGGAACGCATTCCAAACTCATATGCGGATATCACGGAAGAGCAGGTAGATGAAATTTTGGAGTTGGTTGAAAAAATCGAAGAGGACGATGACGTACAAGCCGTCTATCACAACCTGAAATAAATCGAACTCTCGAATTCCTTTCACTTCTTATGATTCCAATTTGCAACATTGGACTAATTGACTCGAAGCTAGTGCAAATGTGAATTCATTGGTTGACTGCGGTTTTGAATAAAGACCAAAGCAACCCAAGATTTTACTGTTTTGTCATTGTTACTTTAGCGTAAACATGAAGTTAACAACTATGTTTATGGCCTCTATTGGAATTCAATTCCAAATCTAGTCATCAAGGAAAATTAATTGGATCAAATCGGGAACATACTTTCTGGCTTTCAGGCCATTGACCTCACTGAAATGGACGGTGTTCAATTGATGAACAGAACCGACACCAAATTCATGCTCAACCTGGCCACGTTGATTGACATTCTTCCTGACCTCTCTCAACAGTATCGTGTGCTTGAAGTAGAAAACTGTCGCCAAAGCCGATATCAAACTTTATACTTTGACACACTCGATTTTCACCATTATCTGCAACATCAGAACGGAAAAAAACACCGATTCAAAATTAGAAAAAGAGAATACATCGAAAGTGATCTATCATTTCTGGAAATTAAAGAAAAGAGCAACAAAGGCAGGACTTTTAAAAGCAGAATTAAACTAAAAGAGTTGGAAGAATCGCTTGATGAAAAAGGAGTTCGTTTCATTGCGTCGAAAGCAGATCATTCGTCGAATCTCGAGGCTAAAATCTGGAACAGCTTTTCACGAACAACTCTTGTAGATACAGTTGCCGGAGAGCGCGTAACACTTGATTCACATATTGGCTTTCGTTTCAAAGACAGAAACGTAGAACTGCCAAATTTTGTCATTGCCGAGGTGAAACAAGATGGCGCAAATCGCCATTCACGCTTTATCCAACACATGAAAACCCGGCTCATCCGACCAGAAGGAATTAGTAAATATTGCCTTGGTGTAGCTTTGCTTTACGAAGACATCAAGTCAAATACTTTCAAAGAAAAGATACTCAAAATTCAAAAAATAAGTACTCAATATGTTCATTGATTTGTCCTCTATTCTCCATCACTTCATTGCCTTTGTTCAAGACAATGTTCCAGTGCTAGATCCTGAAACATTGAAAGGAGATAAGTTCAATCCTCTCGGGGGTGTAAAACTTGTCAACTTCGAAGACCTAATGGAATTGGCGCTGCGCTTGTTTATTCATATGGGTTTTATTTTCATCCTTGTTCGTATGGTGTATTACCCTATTGCCAAACGGAAGGACTTTCTTTTCACGTATTTCCTCTTTAGCATTAGCATCTTCACCATGTGCTTTTTGTTGGAAAGTGTAAAACTTGAAATGGGATTTGCGCTCGGTTTGTTTGCTGTGTTTGGCATCAT
>Ga0209174_10001227_pt1 | contig 18357 bp, 12 predicted proteins | sample JI91814BDNA_FD_187505 | JGI IMG/M metagenome (GOLD analysis project Ga0209174, IMG submission 187505) | Wastewater effluent complex algal communities from Wisconsin, to seasonally profile nutrient transformation and Carbon sequestration -... | ecosystem: Engineered > WWTP > Effluent > Algae...
CAATTTTCGCCGCCAGGTGGAACCAGATATGGGCTTCCAGATAATAGTGTACAAAGAACGACATGTGCAGCCAGCAGACGAGGATCGCCAGCAGGATGTTGCCCCACAAAGGTACTTTTTTTACATAGTCCTTATCAAGTGCCATGGAGATGATATTGGCATGTATCACGATTCCGTTCATGTCAGGCACTGATTTACCGGCAAAACGGGGATTCATGGGTGTAAACTTCTTATCCTCAATGTCATTTGGATTAAAATTAACATACCCGAAAAGGACGATTTTGTTGAGAAAGGCCGAATCATCCACATTATCACCCAGGATATCCATATAATCTACCACCAGGTATTGATTGGTATGTCGGGTATAATTGATGATGACCTTATTGGCTCCTTTCTTCTCCAGCTTTTCATATGCCGCTACATCATATTGTTTTACAATCGCTGTAGAAAAGAATGGATAGAGTTTATGGGCATGATCCTGGTAAAAAGGTTCGAAAGTCCGGATACTGGAAACAGAATCCTGGAAAAAGTTCACATGGGCATATTGCGAAGCGGTATTGATATAATCTCCTGAGATTTCAGAAACAGAGTCGCCGTCTTTCCCGCTCAATACCAGTTTTCTGGCAGCGATCAGGTTTTTATTCTTAGCGAAACAGGCCATCAGCATGGAGTCCTGATGAGGGTCTCTGGCTTCATAGAACAAGGCGTCCAGTCCCATCACTTTTGGTTTCAAGCTCCCTACTTTATCAATCATCAGGGCCAGTTCTTCACGGGTGGCATAACCGATATTCACGATCACAATTCGTTTATCAATATTGGTATGTTCCGCCTTTCCCAGTTTAGAGTAACTCAGGTCGTTGAAATCGAAATCTTTTAAACCCAGCTTAATGGGATTCACAATACCCAGGTTCAGCGGAATAGAACCCAGGACAACAATAAAGATGAAAACCCAAACTGTAGCGAGTAGGGTATCCCTTTCCATCAGATACTTGGTAATCCGGTGGTGTACCTTCTTTTTTTTCTTGGGCCCCGGGGAATGATGCGGGTCCTGTGGATGGTCGTGATGGTGGTTTTGGTTTGACATCTCAGTGTTTGGATGAAAATTTCGGGCCGATTGTACAAATGATTTCCCAATTTAACAGAGTCTTGCAACTTTTGCGGCAGGGAAGGCTACCATCAGTAGAATTCGCCCCTCAGGCAATTAAATTGCATTCCGCTGTAAATCCGTAAATTAGAGGGTTTAAAATTATGCGTTTTTTCCTTCTCATCCTTATTACCATTTTTTGTCTGCTTTCGGGCGGGCAGGATGCAATTGCGCAGGCACCTGGTCCGCCCCGGCCAAGGGATACCACGGTAACAGGTCCCCAGACCTTTGCCCTGATCATGGGAATCTCTGAATACAAATATGTAAGACCGCTCAACTTTGCGGATAAGGATGCGGAAATGTTTCGTGACTTCCTTAAATCACCCGGCGGCGGTACCCTCAAGGATGATAATATTTACATGCTATTGAATGAACAGGCGAATGAAACAAATTTTCAGGTAAAGTTTAAGGCATGGCTGAAAGCCAAGAAGTTGCAAAAAGGAGATCGCCTTTTTATGTACCTGTCCGGGCATGGTGATGCGATTGACGAGGACCAGTTTTTTTATCTCACTTATGACTGTAATCCGGCCGGTGATAAGAACAATTACCTCGTAGCCGGAGCCATCCGGATGTTTGATATCAAGGCCATGATGGCCAAGGAAGTGGGCAAGGGGGTGGAGGTTTTCCTGGTGATGGATGCCTGCCGATCCAATGAACTGCCCGGTGGGGCAGAAGGACAGGGCTTCTTCAATTCGGCCGTGTCAGAGCAAAGGGTGGGAGAGATCATTATGCTGGCCACGGGGGCGGGACAGGAATCCTGTGAGGATGCCAGTATCGGTTCCGGACATGGTTTGTTTACCTGGTACCTGATCGACGGATTGAGTGGGATGGCCGATGATATGGGGCAAAAGGATGATAAGGTTACTATGGAAGAAGTACAGAAATATGTACAAAAGAATGTCCCCAATGTGGCCCAGACTAAATTTAAACGGAAACAGGAACCTTATTTCTGCTGTCCCGATAATGGCAACAAAATTGTGAGCATTGTGGATCCGGCTTATTTACAAAAATGGATGGAGAACCGGAAAAAAACAGGAGGTGGCAATTCTTTCCGTGGTGGATTCAGTACCCGGGGATTGAACCCGGCCAGGGATACCGCCCTGATGGAAGCCTATAACCTGTTTAATTCTGCTGTTAAAGAAAGCAGATTAACCGGTAAAAACTCTGCAGAATACTATTATGAACTGATGACGAAAAGATTCCCGGGTGATAATTATACCGTGGATGCACAGTCTACATTGGCCGTTGAATTCATCAATTTTGCCCAAAGCAAGATCAACTTATACCTCGATTGTAAAGATCCTGCCGCTATACAGAAAATGCGTTCCCAGATTGATGAGGATGAAAAATCGGATGAAGTGGATGCGAGTCTGGACCGGATGGAAAAAGTAGCCCGTCAGGAATTTTTTGAAGTGGGGAATATGCTGGAGAAAGCCATCAATATTATCCGGCAGGATGATCCTGATTTTGCCAAATCACTGATGGGAAGGATGTACTTTTTTAAAGCAAGAGGATATTTCGGAAAAGGAAAACAGAAGCTGGATATCAGCAACGCTTTTCAGTTTGCCTATGCTGCCCTCGCCGGAGAAAAAAATGCCTCTTATGTGATGCAGACCCTTGCAGCCCTGCATCTGGATAATAACAAACCGGATAGTGCGGTGCTCTATGCCAAAAAAGCGATCAATGCTGCTCCCAAATGGCGCTATCCTTACCTGACCCTGGCTTATTGCTACAAGATCCTTAACAAGGCAGATTCTGCGATCAAGTATTACCGCAAGAGTATTGAATTGAATCCTGGTAATGCAGATGCCTATGTAGATCTGGGCCATTATTACTATTCATTATCTCGAACCGATTCAGCGCTGACCAACTATGAAAGAGCCCTCGCCATTGATGCCAGTAATGCCTATGCCAGTAATAATATCGGCTGGATCTACCACGACCGAAAAGTATATGATAAAGCCATCACCTATTTTAAGCAGAGTATTGGTAAGGACGCAAAACTGGTGAGTGCTTATAATGGATTGAGTAAAACATTTTTTGAGACCGGTCAGTATGATTCAGCCCGGATTTATTACAGCAAGGCATTTGCGAACTACCAGGATAAATCGATTGTGAATGTGTACATCGGTAATTTTTACCGGGATCTGAAGCAGTATGATTCAGCCAAAGTGTATTACCGGCTGGCCGCTGAGCTGGATGCCAATTATGAAGAAGCATTCAATAGTCTGGGAAGGGCTTCCTTCTCTTTGAAACAATATGATTCCGCAAATATTTATTATCGCAGGGCCCTGAATGTGAATCCTTATTCTGCCCATGCGCTGATCAATATCGGGATGGTGTTCAAAGAACTGAAGAGATCGGATTCCACCTTCTATTATTTTGAACAGGCTATTAAAATGGAACCGGGTAATCCTTCCATCCTGAATAATCTCGGGGCCATTTATGCAGATGATAAGAATTATGATACGGCCAAGTTCTACTTTAAAAAAGCCCTGCAGGTAAGACCGGGTCATAAGGCCTCCAGTAATAACCTGATGCGGGTGTATAAATTATTAAACGAACTGGATTCTATTGCATTCATGATGAAGACCACTTCATTTGTTGATCCTGCCAGTGAAACATTTATGAATGATATGGGGATGTTATTCCTGGATCAGAAAAGATATGATTCGGCCCGGATCTATATCCGCAGAGCATTGGCAAAGGATCCGGCCAATGCACAATCGCTGAGTAATATGTCGCTGGTATTACAGGGGTTGAAACAGTTTGACTCTGCCAGGGTATATCTGCAAAGAGCCAGCCGGATTGACCCGGAGAATCCAATCATCTGGGCCAACCTGGCCGTCTTGTTCCGGCAACTGAAGCGGTATGATTCTGCCGGATTTTATTTCCGCAAGCAGGTGATGCGCCGGGATGATGAGCCGGCTCAGAAATGGTTTGCCATGGGTAATTTTTATGAGGACATGAAAGTGTATGACTCTGCTGTAGTTTATTTCAAAAAAGCAACAGAAGCGAATCCTAAATACATTGCGGCCTATACCAATACCGGTCAGGCCTATATGGCATTGGAAATGTATGAGGAGGCCAGGCAGTTCCTGCAGCAGGCCTTTAATCTGGATAGTGCCGCTTATGCCCCGGCCCATAATCTGGGATTACTATATCATGCACAATCGAAGTATCCGATGGCGATCCGTTATCTGCAAAAAGCCATCATCAATGATCCTTCCAAGAACAAAGCCTGTTATGAACTCGCAGCCAGTTATTCGCTGAATAACCAGCCGGAACAGGCGATCCTGGCGATTCGTCAGGCCATACAGCGCGGATATAAAAACTATAAGACATTGCTCGACGATCCGGACTTCGACAGTCTGAAGAACCTGAAAGGGTTCCAGGATATACTGGATCAGTATGTGCCGGATTGGAGGAAGTAGGGGGAAATATTTGAAAGTCGAAGTTCGATGGTCGAAATCTGCTAAGGGGCGCTCTGCTTTATTCCTCGTTTTTTGCCTTTTTTGTTCCCGAATTTGCACTATATTTGCCGCCCTGATCGCAATAGCTTTAGCGAAGGCGATCAATTGGCCCCGTAGCTCAACTGAATAGAGCATCTGACTACGGATCAGAAGGTTTCAGGTTTGAATCCTGACGGGGTCACAGATTAAAGGTCAACTTAGGTTGGCCTTTTTTAATTGAAGCAATGGCAATCCCAATTAAATTGTATAAGATTGAATCCTCATTGGATTAATAAAAAAATCCCCGCCATTTGGCAGGGATTTTTTTATTAAATGCTTGAGTTGATTAGTCTTTAAACTTGGACAGCAAACGTAGGATCTCCAGGTACAACCAAACCACGGTAACGAGCAGACCAAAGCTGCAGTACCATTCCATGTACTTGGGGGCCTTCATTTCAATTCCTTTTTCTACGGTATCAAAATTCAGCAGGAGGTTGAAAGAGGCCAGGGCCACCATCAGGATAGAGAAACCAATACTGATCGGTGTATTGGAACTGGTTAATTCAGTACCAATAGCAGAGCCGGTAAAAGAATAAGTCAACCACTGGATCAGGTAGAACAAGGCAACAGCAGAAGTGGCCACCACAATCACCGTTCTGAATTTGCTGGTTACTTTAATGATCCGGTAACGGTAAATCAGGAACATCACCAGACAAACCAGCAGGGTCAGGGCCACGGCCTGTACCGGTAAGCCCGGATAAGTATAGTTATAGATCGCAGAAATGGATCCTACGAACAGTCCTTCCAGGATGGCATAAACCGGAGCCAGGAAGGTGGAAAATTTAGGTTTGAAAGCCATGACAAGCGCCAGTGCCAATCCACCAAATACACCGATATACATCATGGTGCGGGGATCACCTCCTTTATAAAACTGCGACCAGGAAAATACAGTAGAACCCATCATCAGCAGGATCAGGACGCCAAACTTATTCATGGTACCCTTCATGCTCATTTCCTCACCGGTACTGATACCTTCCAAAACAGTACCCTGGAAAGTTTTTTCCTGCATTACAGGATTGCTGGATTTGAATAATGCCATAGATTTTAATTTTAAATAAAGATAACTAAGAAAGAAACAAGAAACAAGCATCAAAAAGCCAAAAAATGATGAAATATCCCCCCCCTTTTAAACATGGTTCAAAAGGAGGTTTTTAATTTATTTGGTTCTTGTTTCTTGAATCTTTTATTTTTTTATTCAAAACTGCCATCTCACAAAAGCCTCCATCGCCGCATAATGGGTCAATCCCAGATCGGCATACAAGCCGGCTGTGGCAGCGTTTCTTTCTTCGGCTCTTTGCCAGAACTCGCGGGAGTCGCTACCCTGGAAGGGAACCATATCTTTTTGTGACTGATGGATGAAAATCCCGAAACGTTTTTTCATCACCTGGTCAGGACTCATAGGGATGGCCATTTCTATTTCCTCGATATTCCATTCCTGCCAGGCGCCTTTATATAACCAGAGCCAGCAATCATCCAGCCAGGGATCACCGGCGGCTTTGATGCGTTTCAATGCTTCCAGTACTACCTGAAAGCAGACGATATGGGTGCCATGCGGATCAGCAAAATCACCAGCACAATAGACCTGCTGTGGTTGAATTTCTCGTAGCAGGGCCATGGTGAGTTTGACATCTTTTTCACTCATCGGTTTTTTCTCGATGGTGCCAGTTTCATAAAAAGGAAGGTCCTGAAAGTGGATATTTTCTTCGGGGATACCCACATAACGACAAGTGGCTTTGGCTTCACATCGACGAATTAATCCTTTTATAGAACGAATCGCAGGCGTATCTACCTGATTGGATCTTTTCCGGGCAATAAAGCGGCGGGCATCGTTTAATATTTTCCCTGATTTTTGAGTATCGATTCCTGCGATCTCTTCAAAGCCAACGGCAAAATCCAGGAAGCGGGTTACAAATTCATCGGTCACGGCAATATTGCCACTGGTCTGGTAGGCCACGTGTACATTATGCCCCTGTTCCTGCAAACGCTGAAAAGTTCCTCCCATGCTGATGATATCATCATCGGGGTGAGGAGAGAAGATCAGACAGGTTTTTGGGAAGGGCTCCATTCTTTCCGGTGGATTGGGCAGGAGGGCGGGTTTACCACCGGGCCATCCCGTAATGGAATCACGCAGTAAATAATATACCTGCAGGTTAATGGAGTATGCATCTCCCTGTTCTACCAGCAAATCACTAAGACCATATTCATTGTAGTCGCTGTTGGTTAAACTCAGCACCGGCTTTTTTAGTTTCAATGCCATGTTTACTACCGCCTTCTTGATCATTTTTGGTGTCCACTCACAATCACCCGTTAACCAGGGTGATTTATTACGGGTCAGTTCTGCAGCTGCATTTTCATCTACCACAAATGTTACATCATCATGGTTTTGCAGGAGAGAAGCAGGGATATGTTCTGAGTCATCATCTTCCACTGCATTTTTGATCACCGGTGCTTTGGCACTGCCCCAGGCCATCAGGATGATCTTTCTGGATTTGAGAATTGTGCTGATCCCCATGGTGATGGCCAGGCGGGGTACTTCAGAAATATTGGGAAACTCATAGGCATTGGCAATACGGGTGGAATTGTCAAGCGTGATCAATCTTGTTTTGGAATAGATACCCGAACCCGGTTCGTTGAAACCGATATGTCCATTATTACCAATTCCCAGAATTTGAATATCAATTCCGCCGGCATCTTCAATCATTTTTTCATAATGGCGGCAATGTTCTTTTACATCATCTTTTAAGGTTTCGCCATTGGGGATATTGATATTTTTGGGATTGATATCTATATGATCAAAGAGATTCGTCTTCATGAAACGATTGTAACTCTGCAGGGCATTGTTTGCAATCGGGTAATATTCATCCAAATTAAAAGTGATGACATTTTTGAAGCTGAGCTTTTCTTCGCGGTGCATTCTGACCAGCTCTTTGTACAATGATTTTGGGGTATAACCGGTTGCCAGTCCCAGTACACATTTCTCTTTTTTCTTTTGCTTCATCCTGATAAAATCAGCGATCTGCCGGGCGACAAACGCAGATCCATCCGTTGAATTTGGAAAGATCTTCACCGGTATCTTTTCAAAGCTGTCTGAGAGATCAATCGGGGTGGCTTTACTGGGCATATGTTGGTTTGAAATGCAAAGATAAAATGAAGTTTTGAGGGTTTGTGCGGGTTTTTGCGGGAAGATGCAGCTTCAGTTGGCAGTCGGCAGTCGACAGTCGGCAGTCAGCAGTCGGCAGTCGGCAGTCAACAGTCAGCAGTCGGCAGTCATCAGTCAATCAGTCTGTCAGTCTATCAGTGTTTACACAGAGGCGGTAGTTGAATTAACTGGCGCTGAACTCGGTGATGGCTAAACAACTCAACTATTCAACTACTCAACAAGTATTACAGTTCGCTTCTTAGAACTCAATATCTAATACCAAATTCCCAATAACTAATATCCCCGCCTTCGCCAAGGCTACAGCGGGCAAGCAATATCCCAATATCTCAATATCGAATACCCAATACCTAATTAACCTCTATCTCGCTTACAAACAACCATGCCTTATTTCCTGCACCAGGGTTGCCGGAAGGAATGAGACCATAGTTGCTGATGGACACTCTGACGAAACGGGCATTGACCGGTGTTTGGAATTCACAGGGGGCCTGTCCGTCAATCATGACCGGGTTAGATAAGGGAATGGGTGAATAATTGTTGCCATCTTCAGAAATTTCAATGCGGATGCCGCCGGGCTGGTAGATCCAGCTGCCGGGTTGGTGCAGATAATGGACTTTGACAAAGCCAATTTTTTCATTGGCGCCAAGGTCAATAGTTGCCACACAGTCATCACCGCTAAATCCAAGGAATTCACGGGTGCGGGCCATCCCTTTTTCATTGACCACAGCGTTGACCAGGGTGAATGCTCCATCGCCCGGATAATTTTTAGAAGCCTCTTTTGAAAGACTGATTTTTTTCCCGGTGGCTTTATTAAAGTGAAAGGTTTCGTAGACCGGATTACCCAGGGCTTTATTTCCTTTCATACTAATAGCAGCTATCAGCATATCGGATTGTATGGTGATGGGAGTTGTATAGGTTGTTCCTTCTGTAAAACGAAGGGCGTAGGGTCTGCCGGCATAATGAGTAATGTATTTGATATCAGCTGCCGGCATTTTTGTTTCTAGTTTCCAGATTACGCCTTTGTAATCAGGTGCGGGTAAGATGGAGGGAATTAAATCAAAATATGCTTTGCTATAATTGGCATTCCAGCGCTCGTATCTTTTGAACTGCGTCATCAGTCTGCTCTCAAATTTTTTCCAGTCTTTATTTTCGGGTGTACTCCAGAGCACTTCACTGAGTGCTGCCATTCGGGGGAAGATCATGTATTCTACTTTTCTGGTATTCTTCATGTATTCTGTCCATACATTGGCCTGTGCCCCCAATATAAATTTTCCTTCTTCTTCTGTTAGTTCAGCAGGAACAGGGTTCCATGCATATACTTTTTCGATGGGATTATAGCCACCAATGGTAACGGAATCTTCATTGGCAGACTGGGAATAATCAAAATAAACCGGTGTACCTGGTGTCATGATTACCTGGTGTTGTTGTTTGGCCGCTTCAATCCCGCCTTTTTCTCCCCTCCAGCTCATCACCACGGCATTGGGTGCCAATCCGCCCTCCAGAATTTCATCCCATCCGATCAATGTCCTGCCCTTGCTGTTCAGGTATTTTTCCATCCGTTGTATAAAATAACTCTGTAATTCATGTTCATCTTTGAGTTTGTTTTCCTGCATTCTTTTCTGGCAATCGGCACATCGTTTCCAGTTTTCCTTGGGGCATTCATCTCCACCCACATGAATATATTTGGAAGGGAAAAGGGGCATTAATTCATCCAGTACATCCTGGATAAAGGCAAATGTTTTATCCTGTCCGGCGCAAAAAACATCATCAAATACACCCCAGGTTTGCTGTACCTGTTTGCCGGTACTGTCGCCACTCCAGCTGCAGTTCTTCGGAAAATATTGTATGGTGGGTTCTTTGGGGAAGCAGCTCAGTTCGGGATAAGCCGCAATGGCGGCCGAGGCATGACCCGGCATTTCTATTTCAGGGATCACATCCACAAAACGTTCTTTAGCGTATTGAACAATCTCTTTTACCTGCTCCTGTGTATAGTAGCCACCATATTTTTGTCCGTCATTTCCTTTACCCGGATAGCGGCCAATGATGGTGCCATTTCTCCAGCCGCCGACACTGGTAAGTTTCGGATATTTTTTGATTTCGATCCGCCAGCCCTGGTCATCGGTGAGATGCCAGTGAAAGGTATTGAGTTTGTGAAAGGCCAGGTAGTCAATATATCGCTTGATAAAATCCACGGGCCAGAAATGCCGGGCACAGTCGAGGTGCATCCCCCTGTACTGTAAACGGGCATGGTCAAAAATGCTAACCAGGGGAATTGTTTTTTTAGTAACAGGATCAACCGGCATTAACTGAAACAGGGTTTGAATAGCATGAAAGGCTGGTTCATTAAAATTGCTGTTGATCAGTATACCTTTTGTTGTGACGTCCAGGGTATAGGCTGGTTTGCCGGAAGTGGGCATTCTTTTCATGAAAAAATCAATATCACCCCTGGTACCTGCTGCTGCGGGTGTAAGGGTAATTCCAAACTGCTTTTTCATTTCAGCTTTGAAGTAAGCAAACAGGTTCTCCCATTCTCCTGCAGGAAAGCTGCTGGAAACAGTCATTTTATTTTTCAGGGTATAGGAGCCGGGGGATTGCTTTAATTCAACTGGTTGGGGGATAATGGAAATATCCTGAGAAAAAACCGGCTGGCAAAGCAGTAAAAAAAGAAAGACAGGCAGAAATCGCATTTCGTACAATTTTATTGGCCTAAATTAGCCAATCTTCATCAGTAAGTCTTCCATTTATGCAAACAAATGAATCTGTTATTACAAAATTCTATACCGCTTTCCAGCAGCGGGATGCTGCCACCATGAATAGTTGTTACAACGAGGATATTGTATTCAGTGATCCTGCTTTCGGATTGCTGAAAGGGGACGAAGTGAGGGCCATGTGGGAAATGTTATGTAAAAATGCAAAGGATTTTTCACTCACTTTTTCCAATATTCAGTTGCTGGATGAAGAATATGCTACCTGTAACTGGGTGGCTACCTATACTTTTTCCAAAACCGGCCGTAAAGTGGTGAATCATATCAAGGCATTCATGCGACTGAAAGACGGTAAAATCATTGAACACAGCGATGCTTTTAAACTCAGCAAGTGGGCTTCTCAGGCCCTGGGCTGGAAGGGTGCTTTATTTGGCTGGATGGGATGGATGCAAAGAAAGATACAGAAGGGGGCGAGGAAGAGTTTGGGGGATTTTATGAGCAGTCGGTAGTCGGCAGTCGGCAGTCAGCAGTCGGCAGTCAGCAGTCGGCAGTCAACAGTCAGTCAGTTTATCAGTCGACAGTCGTCAGTCGGCTGTCATCAGTCTACAGTCATCAGTCTACAGTCGAGAGTCTGTAGTCGTCGGTCAGCTTACCGCAAGCCGTATCAATAAATACCAGAATGTTACACTTTAAGGACTACATACTAATGACTAAGGGCTAACGACTACGGACTTACTCAAGCGTTCCGAATTTCCCGGCATTCGCATCCCTGATCGCCTGTTCCACTTCGGGCCAGGTATTCATCAGGAAGGGACCGTAAGCGGCAATGGGTTCCTGGATGGGTTCGCCGGATAAAATAAGTACGATACTATTTTCGGCAGCCTTGAGTTGAATTTCTTCTCCTTCATTCCTGAATAAAACAAAATGATCGGTGGCGACATTGCTGCCATTGATCTCCACATTTCCTTCAATCACCAGCATGCCGGTATTGTAATGGGCAGGAAGTCTGATTCTTGCTGTTGCATTTTTTTGAAGCCGGGCATTGTATACCTCCATCGGACTGAAAGTAAAGGCAGGACCTTTTGTCTCCTGATAAGTTCCGGCAATCACTTCAATAAAACTTTTACCATCATCCAGAATGTGACGGCCCATTTGCGGATGGGTGATCTCCTGGTACTTGGGTTTTGTTTTTTTATGGGCAGCGGGCAGGTTCACCCAAAGCTGCACCATTTGAAACAAGCCTCCTGCTTTACTGAATCCTTCTTCATGGTATTCTTTATGCAATAAACCGGATCCGGCCGTCATCCATTGCACATCCCCTTCACCTATGATTCCGTGATTACCGGCACTGTCGTGATGGGCGATTTTACCATGATAAGCAATGGTCACTGTTTCAAAACCGGCATGCGGATGTACACCAACCCCTCTTGGTTCAGCGGAAGGAGTGAAATCAACCTTTGCACCGTAATCCAACAGAAAAAAAGGACTCATTCTTTTTTTATCGATCAATCTCCCTCCCGGGAAAAAACTATGCACTCTGAATCCATCTCCCACCATGTGCGGCGGGGGAGGGTTGATGGTATATTCGATTGCTTTAAGTGTGTTCATGTTTTTAGTATTTAGTCGGGAGTCTACAGTCGGCAGTCTACAGTCTAGAGTCAAGAGTAAGTTATTGATATTCGGCAGTCTAATACCCAATATCTAATAACTAATTGCCAATATCTAACTCACCGGTACTTCCATCAATAAAACCTCTGCATCTGTGTTTGCTACGAGATCGAATCCTGTGGTATCAGTGATACCCATGCCGTCACGCTTTTGCAGTAATTCTCCGTTAATGGATACTTCTCCTTCGATCACAAAAACGTAAACACCGTTGCCATTTTTTTTCAATTCATAAATGGTTTGAAAATCTTTATCCAGTTTACCGAGACTGAACCAGGCTTCCTGGTGAATTTGTACACCGGGATCATTTGATCCGAGGGGAGATACAACGGTTAGCAGGCGGTTGTGTTTTTCTGTATCATCAAAATGTTGCTGATCATACCTTGGTTCAACATTCTTCAGATTGGGAAATATCCAGATCTGGAAGAATTTGACGGGTTGGTCCTGGTTCTTATTTTTTTCGGAGTGTTGAACACCGGTACCTGCACTCATTACCTGCACATCTCCCTGCTTAATCACCTGGGTATTTCCTATGCTGTCTTTATGTTCAAGGTCACCACTGGTGGGGATGGAGATGATCTCCATATTATCATGCGGGTGTGTGCCGAAACCCATGCCACCGGCCACTGTATCATCATTCAGCACCCGAAGGGCACCAAAGTGCATGCGGTCTGCCTGGTAATAACCGGCAAAACTAAATGTGTGATAGGAGTCCAGCCAGCCATGGTTGGCATGTCCACGTGTACCGGCTTTGTGTATGAAGGTTTTCATTTGTTATGCTTTAAGCGGTTACTTTTTCAACGACTATTTTTTCAGCAAGCCAGAGAAATTCAGTAATAAAATTATGAACTGCATTCTGGAAACTTTCGTCGATCAGGTCGCCATCCGGACTGAATTTTTTATCCACGGCCGGTGTGATCAGCATATAAGGCGATGCAATACCAAACAATGCCGGCACCAGTTGCAGTAATTGCTGGGAAGCACGCATCCCACCCATGGCACCCGGCGAAGCAGTTACAATCCCAAATGGCTTGTGGTGTCTTTTAGGAAAATGATCGAGCAGGTTTTTCATGGCAGGGGAGTAGCTTCCATTATATTCCGGTGTCACCAGGATATATCCATCTGCATTAAATATTTTCTCAGCCAGCGGCTGGAGTGCTACAGGAGCTTTATCGGGTGTAACCCATACCGTTTGTACCGGTGGTACATCCCAGTCTTTCATTTCGATCAGATCAATTTCATGGCTGCTGTTTTTTTTCAGCCAGCCCTGAAGGTAAAGGGCTACACGTCGGGTAACACTGGCGGTTCGGGGACTTCCGGATATGATTGCTATTTTCATTTTCTTGATTTATGGTGTAAAGGTATATAATCAATGTTTAAACATCAAATATTTCTTCTTTCTGTTTTGTTAATCCTTTTTTGGCATGAATTGGGCCGGAATCGGTTAATTTCGATTTGTATAACTCAACAACATGATTAACAGGCGAAAGTTTATTCAGGCATCGGCATTTACCGGACTCGCAACTGCTATTGGACAGCCCTTGAGGGGAAATGACCTGCATCCGGCTATTAAGGGCAAGCCGGTGGTGGTGTCGACCTGGGATGCGGGAATCAGGGCTAATAAAGCGGCCTGGGATATTCTCAGTAAGGGAGGCCGGGCCCTGGATGCGGTGGAGAAAGGGGTCATGGTAACTGAAGAAGAGCAAAACTGTTGTGTGGGACTGGGTGCCAATCCCGACCGTGATGGATTTGTGACCCTGGATGCCTGTATCATGGATGAATTTTCCAATTGTGGCAGTGTGGCTTTTCTGGAAAGAATCAAACACCCGATTGCGGTGGCGCGCAGAGTGATGGAAAAAACACCACATGTGATGCTGGTGGGTAGTGGTGCCCAGCAATTTGCCGTAGCCGAGGGTTTCCCATTGGAAGAACAAAAATTATCCCCGGAAGCAGAAAAAGCATACAAGGACTGGCTGATCAAATCGGAGTACAAACCACCAGCTATCAATGTGGAAAATAAACAGGGAGGACATGGGCCATTTGCACCAGCCCGTTTAAGTAATGGAGAATGGAATCATGATACCATCGGTATGGTAGCCATGGATACAAATGGAAATCTGAGTGGAAGTTGTACCACCAGTGGTGCCGGGTTTAAAATGCGTGGACGGCTGGGAGATTCACCAATCATTGGTGCGGGTTTATTTGTTGATAATGAAGTTGGAGCCTGCACCGCAACCGGTCAGGGTGAGGATGTGATCAGGGTGGCCGGCTCACATTCAGTAGTGGAACTGATGCGACAGGGATTATCGCCTGAAATGGCCTGCAAAAAAGTAATTGAAAGAATCATCAGGATCAAAGGGCCGAAGGCAAAAGATATTCAGGTTGGGTTTCTGGCCATTAATAAAAAAGGTCAGGTGGGAGCCTGGTCCATACACAAGGGATTTGAATATGCCATCAGGAACCAGGGAGAGGAAAGATTGGTGAAGGCGAAGTTTGTGATGGAGTAGAGAGTGGGATATTAGTTATTGGGAATTTGGTATTAGATATTGAGTTCTAAGAAGTGAACTGCATTTGTAGTTGAGTAGTTGAGATGTTGAGTAGTTTAGCCAACACCAGGTTCAGCGTTAGTTATTTCAATTACCACCTCTGTGTAAACACTGACAGACTAACAGACTGATGACTGCCGACTGCTGACTGCTGACTGTTGACTGCTGACTGCCGACTGATGACTAACAGACTGAAGACTGCCATCTTCCGGACTTTATCTTTATAAATATGAAGTACATCATAGAAATAGCCACTTCCGATTTTAGTACAACGGCTTCTGCAGTAGAGGGCGGGGCCAACCGGATTGAGTTATGTGGTAACCTGGCAGAAGGTGGAACAACTCCTTCTTATGGAACCATTCGTCAATGCCGGGAGGCATTCTCCGTTTTGTTGTATCCGATAATTCGTCCCAGAGGGGGTGACTTTTTATATTCAGCGGAAGAGTTTGATATCATGCTGCAGGATGTAAAAATATGCAAAGCGCTGGGATGCGACGGTGTTGTGATCGGTATGTTAGCAGCGGATGGAAGTATTGCGGCAGAGCAATGCAAAAAGCTGGTGGATGCGGCCTATCCGATGGGTGTTACTTTTCACCGGGCTTTCGATCGTTGCCGTGATCCGTTTGAAGCAGTAGAACAAATTATAGCAATAGGTTGTGAACGCATTCTTACATCCGGACAAAGACCGGCAGCGCCAGATGGCATAGACCTGATTACACAATTAAATCAAACAGCAGATAACCGGATTATCATTATGCCAGGGAGTGGTGTTCGGGCAGAGAATATAAAGATGCTGGCAGCAAAAACAGGCTGCACTGAATTTCATTCTTCACTTCGGGGCAAACTGGCCAGTGCAATGGAGTATATCCATCCAGGCTTTGCAGGTTCTTCAGAAAGTTATATGAATAACTGGATCAATCCTGAAGATGTAAAAATGTTAAGACAGGCGCTGCAACAGGGTTAAGAAGAATCGAATCCAAAGATGCTTGTCAGATTTTCAATTTCTTCATGTAACCGGCATTTGTTTTCACCGCTTCCAATGGAGTACCATTTGGATATGCTTCCTGCTCCACTATGAAATGCTTCATACCGTTATCGGCAGCGGTCTTCAAAACAGATTTCCAGTTGATGCTACCTGTGCCCAGGTCAACCGAGTTCTTGCCATTGTCGGTGCCGGGTGTTTTGCTACGGTCCTTAACATGACAAAGTCTGAAACGGTTTTTATATTTTTTAAACCAGGCTTCGGGATCCTGGCCCCCTGCAACCACCCAGTAAATATCCATTTCAAAATCTACCAGTGAAGGATCTGTTTCATTCATCATCACATCCTGTGGTAATTGTCCTTCCAGTGTTTTGAAACTATAGTCGTGGTTATGATAGGCAAACTGAATGCCTTCTGTTTTGCAGATATTACCACACTCATTGAATCTTGCGGCGGCTTTTTTAAATTCATCCAGTGATTTCTGTGGTCCGAGCCAGGGACAAATCAGGTATTTCATTCCGATGGCAGCGGCATCAGCGGCTTTTTTCTGAAAATCTTTACTGATATCACAATGGCTGGCTACGATGGTCATGCCCAGATCGTCCATGTATTTTTTGAAACCGATATTACCCATGCCCCAGAACATCCCTTTGGCCCCTTCATAACTTTCGATTTGTTTGTAACCGAATGAAGCTACCTGTTTAAGTACAGCGGAAGGGTCTTTGGGCATATCATCCCGCAGTGTATAGAGTTGCAAGCCAAAACGGGAAAGATCGGCGCCTGCGCCAGGAGCCATATCAATAGCAGGTGCGGTTGTTTTCACCGCACAGGAGGGCAGGAGGATGGATCCCATGGCCACCGCTCCGGTTAATTTCAAAAACTTTCTTCTCTCGTTGTTCATTATATATTATTTTTTCATCAGGCCCAGGCACGGTCGCCTTTTGTATAAGGGAATGCTCCATCATATTTTCCCGGAACCGGCAGGTGGCGCAGGGCCTCTGTCATACCGATCTTGGAACTGAAATAACCGTTCAGGGTCAGTTGTTTCATCATGGTATAATAATGCGGGGGCTCGGATACAAATTCTTTCTGGTCTTTCCAGGCCAGTTTTTCATTTTCTTTATTCAAAGCTTCCCTTTTGGCTTTGTTCCTTTCATCACGCCCTTTATTGTATTCGGTGGCTTCTTTTTCAAGCGTGATCAGGAAGTCATGGCGTTGTTGCGGAGTGCAATCCATATAAGATTTGCTATTGGCTTTTTTGCAGGCTTCTTCCAGACTGCTGATACCTTTCATGAATACATCCTGTTCCGCCTGGGTATAGCAATCGGTGATCATGACTTTCATGAATTCTCCAATCTGCGCCGCTTTAGCTCCCGGAACAGTGGTTGCCGGAATGATGGTTTCACCGATTTCATCCAGCAAAGAAATCTGGGATGCGCTGAATCCGGCTTCTGATTTGGCTCCGGTTTTGCAACCGGTGAGCATGAGTTCACCACCCACTACAGCACCACCGGTAACGATGGCAATCATTTTTAATAGTTCTCTTCTGTCCATATGCCTGAGAAATTAGGTTATTAAAGATTTTGTTTCTTGAGTTCATTCACGGCAAAATCAGCTGCCCTTGCGGTCAATGCCATATAAGTAAGAGAGGGATTGACACAGGAGGCTGAAGTCATACAGGCACCGTCGGTTACAAATACATTGGGTGCATCCCAAACCTGATTATTGCCATTGAGCACTGAGGTCTTGGGGTCACGACCCATACGGGCTGTTCCCATTTCATGGATGCCCATACCGGGAGCATAGCCATTGTCGTTGGCTTTTACATCCTTCAGACCTGCCGCTTCCAATATTTCTTTGGCATCATTCATCATGTCGATCCGCATCTTCTTTTCATTTTCCTTGATCTCCACATCGAAATCCAGTGAGGGCAATCCCCATTTATCTTTCAGTGTTTTGCTCAGGCTGATTTTATTTTCATGGTAGGGAAGCATCTCTCCGAAGCCGGTCATGCCAAAATACCAATGCTCGGAGGGCTGGCTCAGGGCTTCTTTCAGATCGGCTCCGATGGTGAGTTCGGCCACAGGCAATCCGCGACCCCGGCTTGCACCGCCCTGATAACCGAATCCACGGAGATAATCTCTTTTATCTTCATAGATATTCCGGAAACGGGGCACATATATACCTGTAGGTCTTCTGCCATATACATATTTATCCTCGAATCCTTCCACGGTACCACCGGCACCGGCACGGAAATGGTGATCCATTACATTATGTCCGAGTTCACCACTGGCACTACCCAGACCTCCCGGCCAGATATCATTGGCACTGTTCATCAGGATCCAGGTGCTGTTGAATGCAGAAGCGCAGAGGAATACAATTTTTGACTTGAATTCGTAAGTCTTGTTGTCAGTGGCATCCATGATTTCTACACCGCTGGCTTTCTTTTTATCTTTATCGTATAACACTTTTGTTACGATAGAAAAGGGGCGGAGGGTGAGGTTCCCTGTTTTCATTGCCGCTGGTAAAGTGGCGCTTTGGGAACTGAAATAAGCACCGAAGGGACAACCTCTCCAGCAACGATCGCGGTACTGGCAATTGGTTCGGTTTTGTTCGGGTCTTGCTTCGGTGATATTGGCACTGCGG
>Ga0209174_10001231_pt1 | contig 18319 bp, 20 predicted proteins | sample JI91814BDNA_FD_187505 | JGI IMG/M metagenome (GOLD analysis project Ga0209174, IMG submission 187505) | Wastewater effluent complex algal communities from Wisconsin, to seasonally profile nutrient transformation and Carbon sequestration -... | ecosystem: Engineered > WWTP > Effluent > Algae...
GCATGAAGGTCATGTCCTTCACCTTGTCGGCGTAGTCGGCAAGGTGAAACAGGATGGGCGTGGAAATGTTGTAGGGCAGGTTGCCGACCACCCGCAGCGGGGCGCCGTCGGCCACCAGGCTGCCGAAATCGAACTTGAGGGCATCGCCCTCGTGGATCGTCAGCTTGTCCGGCGAGTGGGCTTCCTTGAGGCGGGCGATCAGGTCGCGGTCGATCTCGACGACGTGCAGGTGGTCGAGGCGGCTCATCAGCGGCTCGGTCATCGCGCCAAGGCCCGGGCCGATCTCGACCATGCGGTCGGCGGGATCGGGGCGGATCGCCTCGATGATCTTGTAGATGATGTTCTTGTCGGACAAGAAGTTTTGCCCGAAGCGCTTTCGCGCCTGGTGTGGTTCGCTCATGCGCGTTTCCTTATCCGTTCTTGCGTTGCCAGGCGGCAATCGCCTCCCGCACCCGCGCTATTGCCGCGAAACCCGCTTTTTCGCCTTCCAGGATCGCTTCGTGGCGCTGCTGGAAGTTGGTGGCCGGCAGGCCGCGCAGTTCGGGGCGGATCACCACGTCGGCGGCGGCGAGTTCGGCTTTGCCGAGGGCGCCGCCCATGATGGCGATGGTGTCGAGCAGCACTTCCAGGCTGCCCTGGTTTTTCTTGCCGCTGGGGCGGCCCGAGATATCGACTGCGATAACGATGTCGGCGCCCAGGCTGCGGGCTTCGCGCGCCGGAATCGGGGCAACCAGGCCGCCATCCACGTATTCACGTCCGCCAAAACCGACCGGCGGAAAGACGCCTGGAATGGCCGACGAGGCGCGCACCGCGGTGCCGGTGTTGCCGCTTTGAAAAATGATCGCCTCGCCGCTTTGCAGATCGGTGGCCACGGCGGCAAAGCGGCGCTTGAGGCCTTCGATGGGTTTGTTGCCCACGTGGGTGTTGATGAAACGTTCCAGTGCCACGCCCCTGATCAGGCCCCGGTCGAAGAGGCTCCAGTCGGTTACGGATGCCTCGTCCAGCTGGATGGCCAGTTTTTGCAGTTCGAAGGGGCCATGGCCGGCAGCGTAAAGTGCGCCAACCACCGAGCCGGCACTGGTGCCGACGATGAAATCCGGCATGATCCCGCTGGTTTCGAGGGCCTTGATCACGCCGATGTGGGCAAAGCCGCGCGCTGCGCCACCACCCAGGGCCAGTGCGATCCTTGGCTTGCGGGCGACACGGGGAGCAGAGGGCTCGGGCTTTTGCGGCTGCACGCCGCAGGCCGCCAGGCCCAGCACGGATGCGCCGCCGAGCAGCAGGCGCCGGCGGGTGTTCATGTTTTTGTCTGCCCCTTGGCCATGGCAATGGCGAGCTCGACCGCGGCGAACAGGCTGCCCGGATCGGCGCGGCCGCTGCCGGCAAGATCAAGCGCGGTGCCGTGGTCGACCGAGGTGCGGATGATGGGCAGGCCGAGGGTGACATTCACGCCGCCGCCAAAACTGGCGTGCTTGAGCACCGGCAGGCCCTGGTCGTGGAACATGGCGAGCACGGCGTCGCCCTGTTCCAGGGTGTGCGGCACGAAGAGGGTGTCGGCCGGCAGCGGGCCGATCAGCTGCATGCCTTCCGCGCGCAGTTGCTCGAGCACCGGGGTGATGACTTCGATCTCTTCCGTGCCCATGTGGCCGCCCTCGCCCGCGTGGGGGTTGAGGCCGGCGACGAGGATGCGCGGCGCGGCCAGGCCGAAGCGCTGGCGCAGGTCGGTGTGCAGGATGCGCAGGGTGTCGGTGAGCAGCGGGCGGGTAATTGCCGCGGAAACATCCTTCAGCGGGAGGTGGGTGGTGGCAAGGGCCACGCGCAGGCCGCCGCCCACCAGCATCATCACCACCAGCGGTGTGCCAGTGGCTTCGGCGAGATATTCGGTGTGGCCGGAAAACGGCACGCCGGCGTCGCAGATGATGCCTTTGTGCACCGGCGCGGTGACCATGCCGGCAAATTCGCCGGACTTGCAGCCGGCGATGGCCCGGTCGAGCATGTCGAGCACGTAGCGGGCGTTGGCTGCATCGAGGCGGCCGGGCACGGCCTTGGTGACCATGGGGACATGGAGCACTTCGAGGGCGCCGGAGCGGCGAGCTGCGTCAGGGGCGTAGTCGACGATGTCGAGCGCCGGCTCGACGGCGTGGATGCGCGCCGCGATCATCGCGCGGTCACCCAGCACAACCAGGCGCACCGGCCATTCGCGACGTGGCAGGGCGGCACACAGGTCAGGGCCGATACCGGCCGGTTCGCCGCTGGTAATGGCGAGGATGGGGAGGGGCATGGTGGTGGGGAACGAGGAGGTCGGGAGGCAATGATCGCAGCGGATGCGCCGACGCTGCAGGGGTGGGGTTTTTTTACGCTTGTCGCGGTGGCGACGCAGCGCGCGAGGCGTGAGGCCTTCTCACCCTCATTCCTCGCGCCTTTCCGGTTTTACTGCTCTTCGAGGCGGTATTCAACGTAGGCCCGGTCGCGGAGCTGGCGCAGCCAGTCCTGGTAGGCTTCGTCGCCCTTGCGCTCGCGCAGGGCGTTGCGGGCTGCGGCGCGCTTGCGGTCGTCGGAAATATCCTGAACGCGACGTTCTTCGACGAGGATCAGGTGCCAGCCAAAGGGTGACTGGACGGGCTGGCTGATTTCGCCGGGCTTGAGCGCATCCATCGCCTGCTCGAACTCGGGCACCGTGTCGGCCGGGTAGATCCAGCCCAGGTCGCCGCCCTTGGCAGCCGAAATGTCGGCCGAGTGCTGCTTGGCGAGTTCGGCAAAGTTGGCGCCACCCTGCACGACCCGCTCGCGCAGATCGGTGAGGCGCCGGCGGGCATCGCCGTCGGAAACCACTTCGCTGGTCTTGATCAGGATGTGGCGGGCGCGGGTCTGCTGGACCTGGGTTGCCGCAGCGGACTGGCTGCCGCCCTTGCGATCCATCACCTTGACGATGTGAAAGCCGGCCGCACTCCTCAGGATGGGCGTTGTCTCGCCTGGCTTGAGGCTGGTGACCGCTTCGGCAAACACGCCCGGCAGGCGCTCGGCGCTGCGCCAGCCGAGATTGCCGCCTGAAAGTGCGTCCGGTGCATCGGAATAGCTGGCAGCCAGCTTGTCGAAGGCTTCGCCGCGGGCCACCCGGGCGGCCACGTCCTCGGCCTTGGCGCGCAGGCGGGCAAGCTGCTCGGGGCTCGCGCCCTCGGGGGCGCGGAACAGGATGTGGGCGAGGTTGTACTCTTCCTGCCCGACCACGTTTTCGGGATTGGCGAGGAAGTTATTCACCTCGGCGTCGGAAATGACGATCCGGCCTTCCACTTCGCGCTCACGCACGCGGGTCAGGAGGATCTCGTTGCGCACTTCCTCGCGGAAGCGCTCCCAGCTGATGCCGTCCCGTTCGAGGGCCTTGCGGAAGTCGGTCATCGACAGCTTGTTGTTGTCGGCGATGCGCCCGAGAGCCCGGTCGAGGGTGATGTCATCGACCCGCAGCGAGGTTTCGTTGGCGAGCTGGATCTGGAGGCGTTCCATGATCTGGCGTTCGAGCACCTGGCGTTCGAGCACGTTGGCCGGCGGCAGTGGCGTGCCCTGGCGCGAGAGCTGGCGCGTGACCTGCGCGACCCGGAGGCGCAGATCGGAGCGGGTGATGACCTCGCTGTTTACGACCGCCACGATCCGATCCACTTCCATCGGTCCGTCGGCGGCAGGGGCTGAGCTGGCGAACAGGGATGCAGCCAGCAGGGCGAAAATGAGTTTCATGGTGCGGGGCTTGTCTTTCAGAAATCGTCGTCTTGGCCGACGAAAGGCGTGGAACCGTCGTTGATCTTCCCATACCCGGGCACGCTGCGCTTGAGCATGGACAGAGGGCTGGAGCCGATGCTGCCGGCGCCGCTGAACTCGAGCTGGAAGAAGAAGGAGCGGTTGATGTCGTTGGTACTGGTGGTGATGTGCTGGATGACGCTGCGGAATATCCAGCAGCCGCCGTTGTACTCGAGCCCCGCAATGCCCTGGGTCAGGCGATGGTCGCGCAGGTTGCGATTGTAGCGACCGACGCCGTACCAGTTGCCCACCAGGGGCCACTGGCCGGTGATGTCGAGGTCACGAAAACCGTCTGGTGAGCCTTCCACGGTGGAATAGTTGCGCCGATAGCGCCAGCTCACGCCCAGGGATCGGGCGTAGGCGGGCTGGAAGCGTACGCCGACGTTGAAGCGCTCGGTCCAGTTGTCCCGCGGGTTGTATTGCCAGGCCGTGTCGAACTGGGTCTTGGGGGCAAAGGTGGCGCTGAAGGCGGCCAGAAAGTCGGCTTCCTTGCTGGTTCGCACGGGTGTGCTGGAGTTCAGCGCAACGCGTTGGTCGACCAGGTAGTAGCGTTGGCCGATGGCGGCCCGGATTTTCTCGGCGCCGGTATCCGGATCGATGATGCGGGTCTGGAGGGCCGTGGTGACCTGGTTGGCATTGGAGATGCGGTCGCCGCCGGTGTACACGTTTTCGGCAAAGATCTGCGCGAAGTTGAAGTCATAGAAGCCGGAGTCGAAGTTGGGGTATTTCGACTGGTCGCGGTAAGGCACGTAAAGGTAGTAGACCCTCGGTTCCAGGGTCTGGATGTAATCCTTGCCGGCGAAGTTGGTGTCGCGCTCGAAAGTGACTCCGCTATCCACCGAGACGATGGGCAGGACGCGGGTCAGGGTTTCGTCGCCAACCGAATCGCTGCGACGGGAGAGGTCGTAGCGGGTGGCGTGCAGGCCCACCTTGGGGGTGATGTAGAACGCGGAGGTCTGCAGCGGCAGCGAAAGCTGGGGGTAAAAGCTGAGACGGCGCCCCTCGGTGAGGGTCGGGTGGCTGAAATCGACGAATTCGCTGGCCAGCTGGAAGGTGGTGCCGCCAAAGACTTCCGGGCGGTTGGCGGTGAGCGTGAGCTGGGGCAGGCGCTTGTAGGGCTCGCCAACCTTCACGTTGGTCTTGGGATCCTGCAGGGTCTGGAAGGACTGCAGCATGCCGGTGGCCGTCCACCAGCCGCCGCCCGAGTAGGCGATTGAACCCTGCCGCGGGAGGTTGACCTGTGACGTGAGGGCCAGCCGGGTACTCATGTCGATGAAGTAGCGCGGGTCGGAAACCCCGGCAAAATCAATGTTGCCGGACCAGCCGCTGCCGAAATCGTGGTTGTGGCGAACCGAGCCGGCGTAGCGGCTGCGCTGCTCGACCTGGTCGTTCGGCAGGTACTCGAGGTAGGTGATGCCCTTGTACTGCGGCGTGATGTAGCGCGTCTCGTTACGCAGCTGCGCGCCGCGCAGGCCCATGTAGCGCACCGTCAGGGTGTCGTCGTAATTGGGCGCGAGGTTGAAATAATACGGAATCGAGAGATCGACACCGGCCTTGTTCGACGTGCCGAAGGTGGGCGAGAGCACGCCCGAGCGACGCTGGTCGGCAAGCGGAAAGTCAGCCCACGGCAGGTAGCCGAGCGGCAGTCCCTTGAATACCAGTGTGCCGCCTTTGGCCTCGCCGATCTCCCGGTCGTAGTCGAGTTCGAGCTCGTTGGCGCGGAGGTACCAGTCGGGCTGATCCGGCTTGCAGCTGGTCCAGGTGCCATTGAGGAAGCGGAACTGGTTTTCCCCTTCGAGTACCAGGGAATCCGCCGAGCCATGCCCGGTGAGCGGCTGCTGCGAGCGCGGCACCGACTGGCTGGGCAGCAGGTACTGCCCCGGCGGCGCCGGACGCGGCGGGCGGCTGATCACATAGCTGGGCGAATCGAAAACGCCGACCTGCTCGCCGACCTTCATGCGTGCATGGGGGCCGCTCATCGTGTCGGTGCCGCGGATGACCTGCACATCACCGGTGGCATCGACCTCGTCGGTCTGCTCGAAATAATGAAGCTTGTCACCCAGGATGCGGGTGTTGTCGCGGATGAGTTCGGCAGAGCCTTCGGCTACCGCGTCCACATCCTGGCGACCAAAAACCTTTGCGGCAATGATCCGCGTGGAACCCGGCGGGGCCGGCGCGGGTGGCGCTGCGGTGCTGACGGGGCGTGCCGCCTGGCCGGCCGGCCGGGCGCCTGCCGCGGCCCGCGCCGGCGTGGCCGCAGCAGGCCTCGCCACGGGCGCAGGCGCTGCCGACGGCGCGCGGCCGAGCAGTGCGGACGGGACCACAAAGGGAGGAAGAACCTCGGCACCCGCACGCCCCCAGAGGGCGAACAAGGCGATGGACAAGAAGCGTAATTGCGTACGTGGTTTCATCCCGGGACTGGAACCAGCCGGCGAGCCGACCGCGTGGTTTGATAAACTGCGCGATTTTACACGAACGCATCTCAGACTCCCGTGGAACGACGCCAACAACTCCAGTCCTGGATCGCCGCCGAATTTCCCGGCCGCGCCTTTGAACTCGCCCCGGCCAGCGCCGACGCCAGCTTCCGGCGTTACTTCCGGCTTACATTTGCCGACGATCCCGTTTCGCTGATCGTCATGGATGCCCCGCCCAGCCACGAAGACTGCCGCCCCTACATCAAGGTGGCCGGGCTCTTCGGTGCCGCCGGCGCCCACGTGCCGCAGGTCATCCGGCAAAATCTCGAGGAAGGTTTCCTGCTGCTGTCCGACCTCGGCAGCACCACCTATCTGCAGGCCCTGACCAAGGACAACGCCCACAATCTTTACGCCGACGCCCTCGGTGCGCTGATCTGCATCCAGAATGCCAGCCAGCCCGGCGTGCTGCCCGAGTACGACCGCGAGATGCTGATGCGTGAGCTGGAGCTCTTTCCGGTGTGGTACGTGTCCCGCCACAAGGGCGTCACCCTCACCGAAGAGCAAACCCGGCAGCTCTACGAGATTTTCGACCACATCCTCGACGTTAACCTCGCCGAGCCCAAGGTCTTCGTCCATCGCGACTACCACAGCCGCAACCTGATGCTTTCCGCGCCCAACCCCGGCGTGCTGGATTTCCAGGACGCGGTGTATGGGCCCATGAGCTACGACCTCGCCTCGCTGTTCAAGGACGCCTACATCCACTGGGAAGAGGATTTCGTCCTCGACATGCTGGCCCGCTACTGGGAAACCGCCCGCGCCCTGGGCCTGCCGGTGCGCGAGGATTTCGCCGAATTCCACCGTGACTACGAATGGATGGGCGTGCAGCGCCACATCAAGGTGCTCGGCATCTTCGCCCGCCTCTATCACCGCGACGGCAAGGACGGCTACCTCAAGGACATGCCGCTGGTTCTCCACCACCTGCGCAAGACCTGCGAGCGCTACAACCAGCTCCGGCCGCTGATGCGCCTGCTCGAAGAGCTCGAGCCGACCGTCACCGAAGTTGGTTTCTCGTTCTGAGCGCCCCGGCCATGAAAGCGATGATCCTTGCCGCCGGCCGCGGCGAACGCATGCGCCCGCTCACCGACACCTGCCCCAAGCCGCTCCTGGTGGCGGGCGGCAAGCCGTTGATCGTCTGGCACATCGAACGCCTGGCTGCGGCAGGCATCACCGAACTCGTCATCAACCACGCCCACCTCGGGCAGATGATCGAGGACGCGCTGGGCGACGGCGGCGCTTTCGGGGTGCGCATCGCGTATTCGGCGGAAGGCAAGGCGCTGGAAACCGCCGGCGGCATCGCCCGCGCCCTGCCGCTGCTCGGCGATGCGCCCTTCCTGGTGGTGAATGGCGACGTCTTCTGTGACGCCGACCTGGCCGCCCTCTGCCGGGCGGCGGAATCCCTCCGCGCCGACGGCCCGCTTGCCCACCTGGTTCTCGTTGCCAACCCGGCCCACCATCCGGGCGGCGACTTCGGCCTTCACCCTGATGGCCTGATCCGCGACGCAGGCGGCGAGCGCCTCACTTTTGCCGGACTCGGCGCCTACCATCCGGCCCTGTTCGCCGGCCTGTCGCCCGACGAACCGGCCAAACTGGCCCCGCTGCTGCGCACCGCGATGGCGAATGAGCACGTCACCGGCGCCCGTCTCGACGGCCATTGGGTCGATGTGGGCACGCCCGAACGCCTCGCCGAACTGGACGCTCGCCTGCGCGCCGGCTGACCCACGCAACGCTGGCGCCAGTGCACCGGTCCGCCTGAAAGCCTGTTGTCTCCGAATTGATTGCGTCATGTCAAGGCGCGTTTGTGCGGTTGGCATAAAGTTGAACAAGGCTGCGGCAGAATCATTCGGCCCGGCCTGACAACTCATCAACGGGAGGCCGGAAATTAAAAACCATCATTTGCGCATCATTCTCCTGAGCGTTGCGGCGGCAATTCTATCGGCCTGCGGCGGCGGAGGCGGAGGCTCGTCGGGCCCGGCAGTGCGCACGGCCCTGCCCCGGATTGTCGAAGACACTGTTCCCGCCGGAGAGCGCCTCGACCTGCGCAGTCGTAACTATTTTCCGGCGGCAGCGGGCGACACCTGGACCTACTCCGCCGTCCAGGGCGGAGCGAGCATCGGCACCGTTACGCGCAGCGTGTCGAGCGTCAGCGGCAACGACTTCACCATCGCCGAGGCGGGCTTCGGCTCCACCGAGTACACGAACTACCGGAGCAGCACCGAAGGCCTCGTGCTAGTCGACCTGATGGGCAATTCGGTATCCGCGGCCGCCCGCGCCCTGATCGGCGAAATCCTGGAATTCGCCGAGCCGTTCTATGCGGTGGGCGGCACGCGCCGCAGCGTCCGCCAGGGGGACTGGGGCCGCGACGCAGACGGCGACGGCATCAACGAGAGCTTCCGTCTGGAACTCACCCAGCAACTGGTGGGCCTGGAAACCGTCAGCCTGCCCCTCGGCAGCGCGGAAACGGCGCGTTTTCGCACCGTCATGGCGCTGACCCTGTCACCGTCCAAACCGAGCGAAACGCCCTACACGATCAACGCCACCGAGGAAACCTGGTGGGCACCGGGCATCGGGCTGATCCGCGCCGACCGCTCGGCCATCGACGCCCAGAACACGACCGTGATCGCGCCCTATTCGCTGCAGATCACCGGCGGCCAGGTTGGTGGCTCCACGCTGTTCGTGGCCCCGCCGGACGGCACCCTCACACGATCACCCTGACCCGCAACGCCCTGGCCTTCGACGCCGGCCGCAACCGCTACTACGCGTCCATCCCAGGCAGCGTGCCGGGCAGCGGCAACAGCATCGCCACCATCGACGCGAGCACCGGCGCGATCAGCTACTCGGCGGCAGTCGGGGCCGAGCCCTTCGCGCTGGCCATGGCAGCCGACGGCAGCGCGCTTTACGTCGGCCTCAACGGCAGCGGAGATGTGGTCAAGCTGAGCCTGCCGGGCATGGCCGAGCAATGGCGCACCCGCTTGCCGCGCGCACAGCGTGCCGAATCGCCTGGTGTGCTTCTACTCCGCGCCGGGCAACGGCAGTGACGGACGCCTGGCGCTGGTGGATGCAAGCAACTTTGTGATCCAGGCCACCCCGGCCTACGTCCTGTCGAGCAAGCAGGAAGCCCCGTCGCAACTCGTCGCCGGAGCCGCCGGCCAAGTGGCCCTGCGCTTCGGTGCGACCTCCTGGCAATCCCCCGCCACGGCGCTGTGGCTCTTCAATAGCGCCATGCTCCAGTAAGGCATCACCCGCATCCGGGTGGACTTCAAGCCAGCCGGATGCCTCTTCCTTCACCTGCATGCAGCCGCCTGCGCGGACAGGAAGGCCGAGCGAACGGATTGCCACCGGGCGGCGTTCAGTCATATCCTCGGATGCTTGCCCGGCCGACCCGGGATTTCTCCCGCAACCGCATTCGACACCCCTCGCACCAGGCCACCGCCCCATGCCCCTCGACATCAGCCCCTTCCAGGCCCGCCGCGCCCGCCTGCTCGCCACCATGCAGGCCGCCGGCGGTGGCGTCGCGATCATTCCGACTGCGCCGGAGCGCCTCCGCAACCGCGACACCTCCTACGCCTATCGCTTCGACAGCTACTTCTACTACCTCACCGCCTTCCGCGAGCCCGAGGCGGTGCTGGTGCTGGTGGCCGGGGACACGCCGCGCAGCATCCTGTTCTGTCGCACCAAGGACATGGAGCGGGAGATCTGGGACGGCTACCGCTTCGGGCCCGACGCCGCGCGGGAAGCCTTCGGTTTCGACGAGGCCCGGCCGATCGCCGAACTCGACGAGCAACTCGGCCTTCTGCTGGCCAACCAGCCGGCCATCTTCCACTCGGTGGGTTACGAACCCGAATGGGACCGCCGCGTCGCCGATGCCCTCAACCGCGTCCGCGCCCAGGCCCGCACCGGCTGCCACGCCCCCGGCCAGATCCGCGACGTGCGCAGCCTCATCGACGAAATGCGCCTCGTGAAGGACGCCGCCGAGATCGCCACCATGCGCCGCGCCGCCGACATCTCGGCCGGCGCCCACCGCCGCGCCATGCGCAGCGCCCGCCCCGGCGCCTTCGAGTACGAAATCGAAGCCGAGCTGATCCACGAATTCCGCCGCCACGGCAGCCAGGCCCCGGCCTACACCTCCATCGTCGCCAGCGGCCCCGGCGCCTGCGTGCTGCACTACATCGAAAACGACCGCCAGATGCAGGACGGCGAGCTGCTCCTGATCGACGCCGGCTGCGAACTCGACGGCTACGCCTCCGACATCACCCGCAGTTTCCCGGTCAATGGGCGCTTCAGCGGGCCGCAGAAGGCCGTCTACGAACTCGTCCTGGCGGCCCAGGCTGCGGCCATCGCCGAGATCCGCCCCGGCGCCAGCTGGAACGCCGGCCACGACGCCGCCACCCGCGTGCTCACCCAGGGTTTCATCGACCTGGGCCTGATCAAAGGCAGCCTCGACGACGCCATCGAATCCGGCAGCTACCGCCAGTTCTACATGCACCGCACTGGCCACTGGCTGGGCCTCGACGTGCACGACGCCGGTGAATACAAGCTCGCCGGCGAATGGCGCACGCTTGCGGCCGGCAACGTGCTGACCGTCGAGCCCGGCGCCTACATCCGCCCCGCCGACGGCGTGCCGGAAGCCTTCTGGAACATCGGCATCCGCATCGAGGACGACGCCCTCGTCACCGACACGGGCTGCGACATCATCACCATCGCCACGCCCAAGAGCGTTGCAGATATCGAAGCCGTGATGGCTGGACGCTGAGATGGAAAAACACGACATTGCCATCGTCGGCGCCGGCCCGGTGGGGATGACCCTGGCCCTCGCGCTCAAGGATTCCGGCCTCGACGTCATCCTGCTCGACGCCCGCGCGCGCGGTGCTGCCCGCCACGACCCGCGGGTGCTGGCCCTGTCCCACGGCAGCAGGCTGACCCTGGAGCGCCTCGGCGTCTGGGCCCGGCTGCCGGCAACGGCCATCGAAACCATCCATATTTCCCACCAGGGCGGCCTTGGCCGCAGCGTGCTGCGCGCCAGCGAATACGGCCAGCCCGCCCTCGGCTACGTGGTGGCTGCCGGCGATCTGGCCGCCGCGCTCGACGACGCGATCGCCGCGGCCGGCATGCCGGTGCGCGATCACGCCACGGTGAGCGGCCTCGCGGCCGGCGTCGACGACGTGCTCATCAGCCTCGCAGACGGAACCCACTTGTCGGCGCGCCTTGCCGCCTGCGCCGAAGGCGCCATCGCCGGCGGCGACGACACGGCCCTCGTCGAGCGCGACTACGGACAGTGCGCCGTCATCAGCGTCGCCACCCCGGCCACGCCCCACGGCGGCCGCGCCTGGGAGCGTTTCACCCCGCAGGGCCCGCTGGCCGTGCTGCCGTGCCGCCGCGATTGCGCCATCGTGCACACCGCCAGCCCCGCCGAAGCCGAAGCGCTGATGACCCTGGACGACGAGGCCTACCTCGCCCGCCTGCAAAGCCATTTCGGCGACCGCCTGCGCTTTGCCGCCGTTGGCCCGCGAGCCTGCTATCCGCTCAAGCTGCGTTACCGCCCCAACCCGGTCGGCCAGCGCACGGTGTGGCTCGGCAACGCCGCCCAAACTTTGCACCCGGTTGCCGGCCAGGGTTACAACCTGGCCCTGCGCGACGTGTGGGCCTGCGCCCAGGTGCTGCTGAAAGCCGGAGGCGACCCGGGCGCCGCCGACACCCTCGCCACCTACGCCCGCGAACGACACCTCGACCGCCAGGGCACGATCCGCGTCACCGACGGCCTCGTGCGGCTGTTCAGCAATGCCTTGGGCCCGCTGCTCCACGCCCGCGGCGCTGGTCTGCTGGCCCTCGACCTGATCCCGCCGGCACGTCATTTTGTCGCCAAACGCATGATGTTCGGCGCCCGCGCCTGGCCCTGACAAAAAAGCCCGGCGATCCGCCTCAATTGCGGGTCGCCGCGGCGCAGCAAAGGCCGTAGAATCCGCCCCGGCGCGCCGCCCGGCGCCCCGCCGCCACACGGGATGCCCGACCATGGCCGAAGCCGACGACCTCCAGCAACACGACGATCTCGACAGCCACCTGCGCGAGATCCAGCACCTGCTCGCCCGCCACAAGCTGGTGGAGGATCTCGTCCATCGCCAGGAAATGCCCAAGCACGACCTGGTCGAAAACCTGGTTCACAAGCAGCACATCCACGAGCTGACCCACAAGCTCGACAGCCTCCACTCGGCAGACGTCGCCCACATCCTCGAAGCGCTGCCGGTTACCGAACGCCTGTTCGTCTGGGATCTGGTCAAGGCCGAACGGGACGGCGAAATTCTCCTCGAAGTCTCCGACGCGGTGCGCGAGTCCCTCATCGAGTCGATGGACCCGGCCTCGCTGCGGGCCGCGGCCGAGCAGCTCGACGCCGACGAACTGGCCGACCTCGCCCCCGACCTGCCCCATGAGGTGATGGAAGCGGTCTACCAGGGCCTCGACCCGGAAGAGCGCGAGCAACTGCGCGCCGCCATGTCCTACCCCGAGGATTCGGTCGGCGCACTGATGGATTTCGAGATGGTCACCGTGCGCGAGGACGTGACCCTCGAAGTCGTGCTGCGCTACCTGCGCCGCTTCGACGAACTGCCCGACCACACCGACCAGCTTTTTGTCGTCGACCGGGACGAACACCTGCGCGGCGTGCTGCCGATCAACCGGCTGCTGATCAACGACCAGGACACCGAGGTGAGCGAGATCATGCTCACCGACACCCTCACCCTCGAACCCTCGGACGAAGCCGAAACCGCCGCCCAGGCCTTCGAGCGCTACGACCTAGTGTCGGCCCCGGTGGTGGATTACCACCGCAAGCTGGTCGGGCGCGTCACCGTGGCCACGGTGGTGGATTTCATCCGCGAAGAAACCGAAAGCGAGCTGCTCAACCAGGCCGGCCTGAAAGAGGGCGAAGACATTTTCGCGCCGGTATGGGATTCGGTGAAAAACCGCTGGGCCTGGCTGGCGGTCAATCTCGTCACCGCCTTCATCGCCAGCCGGGTCATCGGCGCTTTCGAAGGCTCCATCGAAAAGCTGGTCGCACTGGCCGCGCTGATGCCCATCGTCGCCGGCATCGGCGGCAACTCGGGTAACCAGACGATCACGATGATCGTGCGTGGCATCGCCATGGGCCAGGTCCAGGACGACGCCCTGACGCGCCTGCTGAAAAAGGAAATGGGCGTTGCGCTGATCAACGGCCTCGTGTGGGGCAGCCTGCTCGGTGTGCTGGCCTGGGTGCTTTACGGCAGCGCCGAGCTGGGTGCTGTCATGACTGCTGCGACCACTCTCAACCTGCTACTGGCCGCCCTGGTCGGCGTCATGGCGCCCATGATCCGCAGCCGTCTCGGCCAGGATCCGGCCGTCGGCTCCAGCGTGATCATCACCGCTGCCACCGACTCGGGCGGTTTCTTCATTTTTCTGGGGCTGGCAACAATCTTCCTGATGTAAGCCCGCACAAGGCCCGGCGAGGCCGCAAGGCGCTTGGCGCAAGGCGTCTTGCCCCTGGTGGTCAGCCATAAAAAATCCGGAACCTGTTTGGGTTCCGGATTTTTTATGGCTGGCACGGGCTGCTGCCCGGCCGAGCCTTTGCGGCGGTGCTTCCAGAAGCCGGAACGGCGATCAATCCTTCCGGATCGGGCAGCTGCTCATGCCCAGTAGCGGGTACACCGGGCAGAAGCCGGTGAGGCCGGTGGCCAGCGGCACCACGCCGATCCAGGCCCACACCGGGCCGCCGAGCGCCGCCCAGGCCACGAGGGCCACACCGGCGCCGATGCGCAAAATCTTGTCGATACCGCCTACATTCTTTTTCATGGTGGCCTCCTGGCGCATTGATCTGTTGAGTAGACGTATTTAAGCGCTCGCTGATATGCGCCGTCTGTAACCTTGGTTACACAGCGGCCTGCTCAGCCGGCTGCGACCCGGCGCAGGCCGGCGGCGTCGAGGATTTCCACCTGCTCCCGCGACAGGGCCACCAGCCCTTGTGCCGCAAAGCCCTTGAGCAGGCGGCTGACGATCTCTCGAACGCTGCCCAGTTCGTCGGCCAGCTGCTGGTGGGTGGTATGCAGGCGTTGGCCCTTGCCCAGGAGCAGGGCGGCGAGGCGCTGATCGAGCTTGCGAAAGGCCACTTCCTCGATGAGCTGCATCAGCTCGGCGATGCGTTCGGAGAATAGCTGGAAGATGAAATCGCGGAACGCCGGCTCGGCCAGCAGGGCCTGAAAATCGGCGTTCGGCAAAACCAGCAGCGTGGTTTCGGATTCGGTGACGCCGCGGGCGTTGTAGGGTGTCTGGCCGAGCAGGCAGGCCGATGAAATGACGCAGGTTTCGCCCGGCGCGACGCGGTACAGCGGTAGTTCGCGCCCGCTGGGGGCGGCCTTGAAAACCCGGATGCTGCCCGTCAGCACGAAGGGAAAGCCCTGGCAGGCCTGGCTTTCGTCGAAGACCGTCGTGCCGGCCGGCAGCCTCATGAATTGCGCCCGCTCGCCCAGGCGCAGGCGCGCCGCCCCGGGCAGCGCGGCGAGGATGGGGTAGAGGGCGACGAGGGCATCGCAGCCGGCGGGCGGGCGAGTCATGGGGCAGCGGTCAGGATTCGGCGATCTCGACGATCACCGGGGTGTGGTCGGAGGGGCGCTCGAGCTTGCGCGGCGCCTTGTCGGTGTAGCAGGCCGTGCATTTTTCGGCCAGCGGGGCGGACAGCAGCAGGTGGTCGATGCGCAGGCCGAAGTTGCGGCGGAAGGCGCCCATGCGGTAATCCCACCACGAAAAACTGCGCTCGGGCTGCTCGAACAGACGGAAGGCATCGGCGAGGCCAAGGCCGATCAGGGCCTTGAAGGCGTCGCGCTCGGGCTGGGATACGTGAATCTCGTCCTTCCAGTCGGGGTGGGCGTCGCGGTCTTCCGGGGCGACGTTGTAGTCGCCAGCCAATACCAGCCGGGGCGTGACCTGCAGTTCGGCGCGCAGCCAGGTGGTGAGCGCCTCCAGCCAGGCCATCTTGTAGGCGAATTTTTCGGAGCCGACGGCCTGGCCGTTGGGAAAGTAGCCGCACACAATGCGCACCCCGTCGAGGGTGCCGGCGATGATGCGCTTCTGCTCGTCGGCAAAGTCGGGAATGTCATGGCTCACATCGAGCAGCGGCTTCTTGCTCAGGATGGCCACGCCGTTGTAGGTTTTTTGCCCGCTGAACACGGCCTGGTAACCGGCAGCTTCGATCTCGGCCAGCGGAAAAGCCTTGTTCTCGCACTTGAGTTCCTGCAGGCACAGGGCATCCGGCTGGTTGGCCGCAAGCCAGTCGAGGACGTGGGGGAGGCGGACCTTGAGGGAGTTGACGTTCCAGGTGGCGATTTTCATAATGGCTTGAAATCCAGTATTGGCGCGGGTTTCCGTTTTTAGGTTTGTAGTTAGCTACGCATCTAGCTACACAAAACATAAGGGCTTGGCGTGATTGTGCCAGCCGCAGGCGTGGCGGTGTTCGGGCTTCACCTTCACCCCTTCGAGCAAGCCCGCTTCACGCTCGCCGCCGAAATCCCGAAATGCTCCGCCGTCGCCTTGATGCTGGCGGAGTTTTCGGCACGCCAGGCCGTAACGGCTGCGTCGTCAATGGCCTTCGTCCGCCCCAGGTTCTTGCCTTCGGCCTTCGCCCGCTCCAGGCCGGCGAGCTGGCGAACTTTGAGGTTTTCCCGCTCCAGTTCCGCCACTGCGGCAAGCATGGTCAGCATGAGCTTGCCGGCCGGCGCGGCCAGGTCGAAGCCTTCCCGCATCGAAACCACCGATACGCCTTTCGTCTTCAACGCTTCCACCGTGTTCAGAACGTCAATGGTGTTCCGCCCGAGTCGGTCGATTGCCGCAACGATCACGACGTCACCTTCGCGAACATAGGCAAGCAGGGCCGCCAAGGCGGGGCGCTGGGTGGCGGCCACCGCACCGGATACCCCATCATCGGTGAACCACTTCGCCACCGCGTAGCGGGCCGAAATGGTGCGGCGCTGGTTCTCGCAGGTTTGATCGTCGGTCGAGACGCGGGCATAGGCAACGGTGGAGGACATGGCGGGCTCTTTTCTGGCTCAAATTGTATGGCTCAGATATTAGCCTAGCTCAAAAATCAAAACAACAATTTTGAGCTAATCATTTTGGGCTTTTTTTGCATGGCTCAAAAGCTATACCTTTTGAGCTACCGACCGAAACGCCAAAATCGAGAAACGCAGGGAAAGCGGCCGGGCAGGCCTTCGAGCTGGCGAGGGCCGGCGGCACCCAGGCGCCAGAAAGCACAACGCCGGGACATGCCCGGCGCTGGTCGTGAAACAGGGGGCAACCTACGCGGCCCGCTTCAAGTGCATATCGACGTGAATATCATCGAAGGGGCACACCAGACCGCCGCGTTCGGTGCGCTCGAGTAGCCCCAGCTCCACCAACACCCCGGCATCCCCATGGACGCGCTTCACGTCCCGCTCAAGCCGGCGGGCGAGCTCTCGCACGGGCACTTCTCCGGCGCCTTGCAGGGCGTACAGCATCGCCCACCGCTTTTCGGTCAGACGCGAGAAGAACGCGGCCGGCGTCTCGAAGTTGAGGGTTTCGCCCTGGTAGGCATCGGCGGCGAAGGCGTTCTGTGCCGCGGCGCGCAATGCGGCCCGCCAGTCGGGCTTGATTGTCACGGTCAATGTTCGCTTTTCCATCGCTCCACCTCCTGAATGAAATCATCGATCAGCCGGTCAACGTCCACGAAGGTGTAGGGCTCTTCATGGTCGCCAAAGTGCTTGTGATCGCCCTTGCCACGTTCGTTGTCGAAGCCAAACACCCGCCGGCCGGACTCCACATAAACGAGGCGGTACTTGAAGCGATGGACAGAACGTAGCTACTAATTTTTTGAGAGATTAGTAGCTATTGCTCGGTCGCAGCTAGCGTTCGAGTTTGTCGAACATCGAAGCGCTCGTATCCCTGCAAACTTCCCGATACACCCCCGCGGGGTCACTGCCAAAACTGCCAAAAGCCCTTAAGGCAGTTTTGGCAGTACGGTTCAGGGGGTATATGCCCGGAAATTTTCCCGCCTCAGTGCTTGGCACTGGCAAGCGGTAGCGACTTCGGATTGACCACGTACCGGGTTTTGACGCGGCCGCGGGTGGGCTCCTGCCATGCCTCCAGGTGCCCCAGCTCTACCAGCAGATCAAGCCCCAGCGCCACCCGCTTTTGATCGGCCAAACCTGCCCACCCAGGCCGCCACACATCCCGGCTTCCGAAGCCTTCCCGCGGTAAATCCCCCTTTTCGATCCTCTCCAGTATCCGCCGTGCCGTGTCCGCTTCGCCGTGTTGTGCCACCCCATAGCAGCGCCGGGCGTGCGTTTCGAGATAGGCGGACCAATGCAGCGCCCGCAGGGTTGCGGCGAAGCCCACCGGGCCGCGGTGCCCGTCCGCCAGGTGAAAGACCACGGCGAAGGCTGCCGGCAGCCAGGACACCAGAAAGCACAACACCGGGGCATGCCCGGCGCGGGTCGTGGTGCTGGCACTCAGCGGGCATGCCACCGGCTACCCCTGCAACGCCTTCACCGCCGGCCGCGGGACGGTTCCTGTCTCGCCTCCAGGTGCCCCAGCTCTACCAGCAGATCAAGCCCGGCCGTAACCCGCTTTTGATCGGCCAGCCCGGACCACCCCGGCCGCCAGACATTCCAGCCAACGAAGCCACCCCGCGGCAGATCGCCCTTGGTGATCCTCTCGGGTATCCGCCGGGCCGTGTCCGCTTCGCCGTGCTGTGCCACGCCATAGCAGCGGCGGGCGTGGGTTTCGAGGTAAGCCGACCAGTGCAGCGCCCGCAGGGTTGAAGCGAAGCCCACCGGGCCGCGGTGCCCGTCCGCCAGGTGAAAGACCAAGGCGAGGGCTGCCGGCACCCAGGGCACCAGAAAGCACAGCGCCGGGGCATACCCGGCGCTCGCCGGCAGGCAGCACCCCGAAATTTCCCCCGATACACCCCCGCGGGGTCACTGCCAAAACTGCCAAAAGCCCTTAAGGCAGTTTTGGCAGTACGGTTCAGGGGGTATATGCCCGGAAATTTTCCCGCCTCAGTGCTTGGC
>Ga0209174_10001235_pt1 | contig 18297 bp, 21 predicted proteins | sample JI91814BDNA_FD_187505 | JGI IMG/M metagenome (GOLD analysis project Ga0209174, IMG submission 187505) | Wastewater effluent complex algal communities from Wisconsin, to seasonally profile nutrient transformation and Carbon sequestration -... | ecosystem: Engineered > WWTP > Effluent > Algae...
GGTCGGTGCCGTCGAAGCCCTCGGCGGCGGTTTTTACGAAGGCGTAGAAGCCGGTGAGCACGTCGGTGGGGCTGTACAGCTCGATCATGTGGCCGTACTCGGCCACCGTGTCGACCATCGCAAAGGCGAAGCCGTCGTTCATTTCGGCGTAGAGGGCGATCTCGCGCCCGGCGGCCTGGTGGGCGGCCATGGCGACGGGCAGCTCGTCCACGAAGAGGGCGACGTGGTGGATGCCTTCGGTGCCGCGGCCTTCCGGGTACATGTCGTGGAAGGCCGACGGGCCGGGGTTGTTCTGCTGGACGAATTCGACCATCAGCTCGCCCCACTGGCCGTAGGCGGAGCTGTGGTCGAGCTGGCTTTCCTGGCCCCGGTAGAGGGCCTTGCGCAGCGGGATGTGTTCCGCCACGAAGTAGGGGCCGGAGCCGAACAGGGCGGCATGGCGCGCCGCCGCCACGCGCACGTCGGGGACGAAGTAGGCGATCTGGCGGATCGGCAGCGCCATGCTCAGCAGCCCTTGTAGGTGGCGGGGCGCTTGCCGAGGAAGGCGTCGACGGCTTCCTTGAAATCTTCGGTGGCAGCGCAGGTGGCAAAGCCCTGGCGTTCGGCGTCGAGCTGGCCGGCAAAATCCCGCTCGAAGGAGCGCCGCATCAGCTGCTTGAGGGTGCCCTGGGCGATGGGGGCGCCGGCAGCAAGGCGGCGGGCCAGCTTGTCGGTTTCGTCGGCAAGGCTGTCGGCCGGCACGACCCGGTTGACGAGGCCGAGGCGCAGGGCCTCGGTGGCGTCGATGGGGTCGGAGAGCAGGGCGATTTCCAGCGCCTTGTGCAGGCCCACGGTGCGCGGCAGGCTCCAGGAGGCGCCGAGGTCGCAGCAGGTTCCGAGGTTTACATAGGCGAAGTTGAAGCGGGTGTTGTCGGCCGCGAGGATCAGGTCGCAGGCGAGGGCCATGCTCATGCCGGCGCCCGCGACCGGGCCCTGGATGCTGGCGATCACCGGTGCGCGCAGGGTGGTGAGGATGGCCAGCGCGGCGTTGAGGGGTTCGATCAGCGTGGCGGGCACCGAGGCCGGATCGTCGCGGAACTGGCTGATGTCACCGCCGGCCATGAAGGCGCGGCCTTCGCCACTGAGGATGACGACGCGTACCTCGGGGTCGGCCTGCAGGCGGCGGACGGCGGCCAGCAGGGCCTGGGCCGTGGCGCTGTCGATGGCGTTGAGCACTTTGGGTCGGTTGAAGTGCAGGCGGTGAATGCCGCCTTCGCGGGTTTCGATGATGGGCAAATTGGTGTCGGTCATGATTTTTCCTTCGCTCACATGGGCAGCTGGGGGCCGGCGGTGATGGTGACGCCGCCATCGACGACGAGGCCGTGGCCGGTGATGAAATCGGCGTCGTCGCTGGCCAGCATGAGGGCCGCGCGGGCGATGTCTTCGGGGCGGCCGAGGCGTTTTACGGCGGCGGCCTGTTCCCACTGGGCGCGCACTTCGGGAACCGAGAACAGCCCGGAGGTCATGCCGGTTTCGATGGCGCCCGGCAGCAGGTAGTTGGCGGTGATGCCGAAGCGGCCGACTTCCTTGGCGATGGTTTTGGTGAGGCCGGCCACGGCATGCTTGGAGGCGGCGTAGGCACCGCAACTGTGGTCGGTGAAGTGGGACAGGATCGAGCCGGTGTTGATGATGCGGCCGCGGCCGGTGGTCTTGGCGCGTTCGATCAGCACGGGGATGGCGTGGCGACAGCTGCGCATCACGGCATGCACGTTGACCTCGAAGCTGCGCAGCCAGTCGTCGTCGGGCATGGCGGATACCGGCGCGACGGGAACGATGCCGGCGTTGTTGAAGAGGATGTCGAGCCCGCCGAACTTCTCGAGGGCGAGGGCGACCATCTTTTGCGGGGCGTCGGCGTCGGTGACATTGAGGGCCAGCGCGGCGATGTTCGGGTTGCCGGCATGCACGCTGGCGATGGCCGAGCCGGGCAGATCCACCGCCACGACCGACGCGCCTTCGGCGGCGAACAGTTCGACCGTGGCCCGGCCGATGCCGGAGGCAGCGCCGGTGATGATGGCCACACGGCCGCCGAGTCTTCGATGGGTGCTCATGGGGTGTCTCGCTCCTTTGAACTTTCTGGACAGGTTTTTGTGGGTCGGACTTCAGCTCCGGGCCCGGTAGTCCCGGTAGATCTTCTCCATCACCATCAGGGGTTCGTCGTGGCGGGTGAGATTGTAGGGGGCAATGTTTACGGCCCGCAGGAAGGCGCGCTCGATGCGCCCGGCGCTGTGGTCGACTTCAATGATATTGACGCAGGCCGGATCTTGCTCGAAAGCCTTGATGGCCGCGATGTCGGCGCCGAGCACGTGAGTCAGCAGCACCCGGTTGACGCCGTCGTGGGCCACGACGAGCGCCGTGCGCCAGTCGTCGCGGCTTAGCAGATCGGCCCAGGCGGCGTGGACGCGGGTGGCCAGCTCGCGCCAGGGCTCGCCGCGGATGAAGGCGCCGTCCGGATCGTGGGCGGTTTCGTAGGCGTAGGCGATTTCCCGCTCCTGGTGTTCGGGCGGAATCTCGCGCAAGCGGCCAGCCCGGACTTCCTTGAAGCGATGCTCTTCGGCAAGGGGGAGGCTGCGTTCGCCGAGCACGATGCGGGCGGTTTCGACGGTGCGGGCGAGGCCCGAACACAGGGCCACATCGAAGAGGATGTCGCGGAGCATGTCGGCCGCGGCACGGGCCTGATCGCGGCCGGCCGGGGTGAGGGGCACGCTGCGCGGGTCGTAGGGATTGCCGCTGGCGTCGAAATAGCTGACCTGGGCGTGGCGCATCAGGTAGATGCGGCGGCGGTTGCCGGGAAGGCCTTGCATAGGGTGGAAAGCTCCGGTTGGCCGGGGCAGGGGGCTGCCCCGAAAGGCCTGCCGCGCCCGGCTCACCGGGCAACGGCGCGGCGCGGGGGGCAGGTGGTCAGTAGCTGTAGAAACCCTGGCCGCTCTTGCGACCGAGGTAGCCGGCATCCACCATTTCCTTGAGCAGCGGCGCAGGCCGGTACTTGGGGTCGTTGAAGCCGGCGTAGAACATTTCCATCACTGCCAGCATGGTGTCAAGGCCGATCAGGTCGGTCAGGGCCAGGGGGCCGATGGGGTGGTTGCAGCCGAGCTTCATGCCTTCGTCGATGTCGGCGGCGCTGGCAAGGCCTTCCTGCAGTGCAAAGATGGCCTCGTTGATCATCGGGCACAGGATGCGGTTCACCGCGAAGCCCGGGCTGTTCCTGGCCACGATGGCGGTCTTGCCGATGGTGACGGCAAAGCCCTGGGCCGCAGCCAGGGTTGCGTCGGAGGTTTGCAGGCCGCGAATCAGTTCGACCAGGGCCATCAGCGGCACCGGGTTGAAGAAGTGCATGCCGACGAAACGGTCCGGGTGCGACACCGCGGCGGCAAGCTTGGTGATGGACAGGGACGAGGTGTTGCTGGCGATGACGGCGGTCGGCGCAACGATCGCGTCGATCTCCTTGAGAATGCGCAGCTTGAGGCTTTCGTTCTCGGTGGCGGCCTCGATCACCAGGTCGGCGCCGGCAAGATCCGCGTAGGCCGTGGAGCCCCGGATCCGGGCGACGGCGGCGTCACGGTCGGCCTGGGAGATTTTTTCTTTCTTGAGCAGCCGGTCGAGGCTGCCCGCCACCACGCCCAGCCCGCGCTGAACGGCTTCGGCGGATATATCCACCATCACCACGTCCAGGCCCGCCACTGCGCACACCTGCGCGATGCCGTTGCCCATGGTGCCTGCACCGATCACTCCGATAGTCTTGATTGCCATGCTTTGTCTCCTTGTTCGGGGGTGTTGTTAAATGCGCTCGAAGATGGCGGCAATGCCCTGGCCACCGCCGATGCACATGGTTACCAGCGCGTAGCGGCCGCCGGTGCGGTGCAGTTCGGCGATGGCCTTGGTGGTGATGATGGCGCCGGTGGCGCCGACCGGATGGCCGAGGGAAATCCCCGAGCCGTTGGGGTTGACCTTGGCCGGATCGAGGCCGAGTTCCTGGCTGACTGCGCAGGCCTGGGCGGCGAAGGCTTCGTTGGCCTCGATGACGTCCAGATCCTCGATGCGCAGCCCGGTGCGCTGCAGCACGAGGCGGGTGGCCGGAACCGGGCCGATGCCCATGTAGGCCGGTTCGACGCCGGCGTGGGCATAGCCCACCAGGCGGGCCAGCGGCTTGACGCCAAGCGTGGCCGCGCGCGTGGCTTCCATCAGCACCACGGCCGCCGCGCCATCGTTGAGTCCAGAGGCGTTGCCCGGCGTTACGGTGCCGCCTTTCTGGAATATGGCTTTCATGTTGCCCAGGGCTTCGAGGCTCACGTCGCCGCGCACATGCTCATCGGTGTCAAAGGCCACCATGCCCTTACGGGTCTTGATTTCAACCGGGGTGATCTGGTCGCGGAAACGGCCTTCGGCAATGGCGCGAACGGCGCGCTGCTGGCTTTCCAGGGCGAGGGCGTCCTGCATTTCGCGGCTGATGCCGTAGCGGGCGGCAACGTTTTCGGCGGTGACGCCCATGTGGAATTTCTGCCACGGGTCGTGGAGGATTCCGTTCATGTAATCGAGAGCCGGTGTGTCACCCATGCGGGCACCCCAGCGCAGGGCCGGCAGAATGTAGGGGCCGCGGCTCATGGCCTCGGCGCCGCCGCCGATGGCGATGTCGGTATCGCCCAGCAGAATCGACTGGGCCGCCGAAATGATGGCCTGGAGCCCGGAACCACACAGGCGGTTTACGTTGAAGGCCGGCGTTTCGATGGGAATGCCCGAGTCGATGGCGGCCACGCGGCTCAGATAGGCGTCGCGGGGTTCGGTGGGAATCACGTTGCCCATCACCACATGGCCGACTTCCGCGGCGTCGACGCCGGAACGGGCCAGCGCGGCGCTGACCGCGGTGGTGGCAAGCTGGCTGAGGGGAGTGTCCTTGAGGCTGCCGCCATAGGTGCCGATGGCGGTGCGGGCGGTGCCGACTACGAGGATTTCACGCTGCGTCATGATGGAGTCCGTTCCTTGGGTGGGTGATGTGCTGCATTCCGGCAGCGGGGCCGGGGGTGACCGGATCTTATCAAAAAAACAAGTTTGATGGTTTTTAATGAACGGGTGTTCACGTGCCGGTGCAAGCCGGGCAGCGTTTTGCCAAAGCTCAAGAACAAATTGATCGAAAGAGCTTGGCAGGCCGGATTTTTATGCTTACTATTAAAAACGAACACGACGGTTTGTTTTTGTTGTGTGTCGCAAGGTGTGTCTCCCTGCTTTAAGCGTATTCCTCTCCCTAGCGCTTATATGCAGCTTTATCCGGGTGGCCGCTCACCGCAGCCACCCGGATCTTTCTCCCCGGCAACGGGGGACGCACCGGCTCCAGCGGGAGGATCACTACAACAAGAGAGCGGCAGATGTCCCTGATCATCGGAATTGCAGCAGAAACCCTGTCCGGCGAACGGCGCTTGCCCATCGTGCCGGATGTGGTCAAAAAATACCTGGCCCTCGGCGCCAAGGTGCTCATGCAGAAGGGCGCCGGCCGCCAGGCCCATTACCGCGACAACGATTTTTCCGACGTGGAATTCGTCGACCAGGCCGAGCAGATTTTTGCCCGCGCCGACGTCGTGCTGTGTGTGCAGCCCCCGTCCGCCGAACTGGTGGAGGCGATGAAGCCGGGCGCCGTGCTGCTTGGCATGCTGCAGCCGTGGGGCAGCGCCGAACGCGCCTGTCACCTGGCCGGGCGCAGGATCACCGCCTTCGCCCTGGAGCTGCTGCCCCGCATCTCCCGCGCCCAGAGCATGGACGTGCTGTCCAGCCAGGCTGCGGTGGCCGGCTACGAATGCGCGCTGATCGCCGCCGACCATTCGCCGCGCTTCTTCCCGATGCTCACTTACGCGGCCGGCACCATCCGCCCGGCCAAGGTGCTGGTGATCGGCGCCGGCGTGGCCGGCCTGCAGGCCATTGCCACCGCCCGGCGCATCGGCGCGATGGTCGAAGCCTACGATGTGCGCCCCGAAACCCGCGAGCAGATCGAATCCCTCGGCGCCAAGTTTGTGGATACCGGCGTGTCGGCGGCCGGCACCGGCGGCTACGCCCGGGAGCTGACCGACGAGGAAAAGGCCAAGCAGGCCGAACGCCTGGCCCGCGCGGTGGCCCAGTGCGACGCGCTGATCACCACCGCGGCGATCCCTGGCCGTAAGGCGCCGGTGATCATCACCGCCGACATGGTTGCGCGCATGAAGCCCGGTTCGGTGGTGGTCGACATGGCCGCGGAGACTGGCGGCAACGTGGAAGGCACGGTGGCCGGCGAAAAAACCTGGATGAACGACGTGCTGCTTCTCGGGCCCACCCACATCGCCAGCCGCATGCCGGCCCACGCTTCCGAAATGCTGGCCAAGAACTTCCTCAACTTTGCCACCCCGTTCATCAAGGACGGCGCGCTGTCTCTCGACTGGGACGACGAAGTGATTGCCGGCGCCTGCCTTACCCACGACGGCGCGGTACGCCACGCCGGCGTCCGCCAGGCCCTCGGCCTTTAAACCTGGAGAAACGACCATGGAAGGTTTGGCTTACCTCTACATCTTCATGCTGGCCGGTTTTACCGGCTATGAAGTGATTTCCCGCGTGCCGGTGATCCTGCACACCCCGCTGATGTCCGGCTCCAACTTTGTTCACGGCGTGGTGCTGGTGGGCGGCATGGTGGCCCTCGGCAACGCCGATCCGGCCGACCCCCTGCAGCTCGCCATCGGCTTTGCCGCGGTGCTGCTTGGCGCCGCCAACGCGGCCGGCGGCTACGTGGTCACCGAACGCATGCTGGCCATGTTCAAGGGCAAGAAGGGAGGCGCCAAGTGAGCGCACAGTTCTCGCAGTTTCCGGTTCTCGGCTTCATCCACGCGGCCTATTTTGCGGTGGCGGTGGTTTTCATTCTCGGCCTCAAGGCCATGAGCTCACCCGTTACCGCCCGCCGCGGGGTGGTGTGGGCAGGTTACGCGATGATCGCCGCCACGGTGGTCACCTTTGCCTGGCCCGGCATGCAGAACTTCGGCCTGATGGTGTTGGCCATTGCCATCGGCACCGTGGTGGCCTGGGTGTCCGGCAAAAAGGTGGCGATGACCGACATGCCGCAGATGGTCGCCATCTACAACGGCATGGGCGGCGGCGCGGCGGCGGCCATCGCGGCGCTGGAATTCGCCCGCGGCGAGGTGCACGGCCCGGTCGTCACCACCCTGGCGGTGCTGGGTGCGTTGATCGGTTCGGTGGCGTTTTCGGGCTCCTGCGTGGCCTTTGCCAAGCTGCAGGGGATCATGAAAAAAGCCTGGCGCCTGCCGGCCCAGAACGGTGTGAACGTGCTGCTGGCGCTGGGCGCGGTGGCGCTCGGCGTGATGATCATCGGCGCCGAAACGCCGGACTCCACGCATGTGATCGCCTTCTTCGTGCTCGCCCTGGTGCTCGGCGTGATTCTCACCGTGCCCATCGGTGGCGCCGACATGCCGGTGGTGATCTCGCTGCTCAACGCCTTCACCGGTCTTGCCGTGGGCATGGAGGGCTACGTGCTCGGCAACCCGGCGCTGATCGTCGCCGGCATTGTGGTCGGTGCCTCCGGCACGCTGCTCACCCAGCTGATGGCCAAGGCCATGAACCGGCCCATCTCCAACGTGATCTTCACGCCGATTTCCGGCGCGGCGGCCGGCGGTGGCGAGGCGGTGGAGGGCGAGCAGAAGGAAGTCGGCGCGATGGATGCCGCCGCCCTGATGCGCTACGCCAGCAAGGTCATCATCGTGCCGGGCTACGGCATGGCGGTGGCCGGTGCGCAGCACAAGGTCTGGGAAATGACCGAAATGCTGGAAGAGGCGGGCGTCGAGGTGGTGTTCGCGATCCACCCGGTGGCGGGGCGCATGCCCGGCCACATGAACGTGCTGCTGGCCGAAGCCGGTGTGCCCTACGAGAAGATTTTCGACCTGGAAGAAATCAACGGTGATTTCGCCCAGGCCGACGTGGCCCTGGTGATCGGCGCCAACGACGTGGTGAACCCGTCGGCCCGTACCGACAAGTCCAGCCCGATCTTCGGCATGCCGATTCTCAACGCCGATCTGGCGCAGAACGTCATCGTGGTGAAGCGCGGCAAGGGCACGGGTTACTCGGGCATCGAGAACGCGCTGTTCTACAAGGAAAACACCCGGCTGCTGTACGGCTCGGCCCAGCAGGCGATTGGTGAAGTCATCCAGCACGTGAAGGCCATGTCGGTTTAACCGACGGCGCATAAAAAAAGCCATCTTCGGATGGCTTTTTTAATTTTATCGACCTGGCAATCTGTCGTCAGACCAAATCGGCCGGTATTGCCGCGCGCAGTACCGTTTGTGTTTCGCCTTCGCGCACGCGGTTCGAGAACCACCACAGGGCGCCTTTCTTGATCGTCCAGTCGGCTTCCTGGCCGGAGAGCAGCAGGGCTGCGAGACGGCCGAGTTCGGGCTGGTGGCCGACGACCAGCACCGAGCCGCCACCATCGGGCCAGCCGCAGGCGCCGAGGATGCTGGAGATGTCGTTGCCGGGCCCCAGTGCGGGAACAATCTCAAAATCCTTGGTGAAGGCGCTGGCCGTCTGGCGTGTGCGCACAGTAGGGCTGACCAGCACGCGCAATTTTTTGGGCCGGCGGCTTTCCAGCCATTCGGCCACCTTGTGGGCCTGGCGCACGCCCCGTTCGGTCAGTTCGCGGGTACTGTCGGGTAGCCCCTCCACGGCTTCGGCGTGGCGCCATAGCAGCAGATCCATTTTTATCGTCTCCTCATAATTCTTGTGAGCGCAATATTCTGGGCCGGGAAGATTACCGGGAGGTGAATCTATCATCGCCGCCACGGGGCTTTGCCCCACAGGATGGGCTCGAGGGCCGGGAGCACGTTCCTGCGCAGGCGGGCGATCTTTGGCGCGTGCCAGCCAGCGACGAAGGCGGCGCCGCTGCGCAGCTCGGGATCCTTGCCGGCCCAGGCCTTCAGGCGGCTGCGGGCGACGGCCTCATCGTTGAGGTAGCCGAGGGTTTCCTGGATTTCGGCAATGTCGTTGGCAAAGCGCACGGTGGCCTTTTCGGGCAGCAGCGGAAGCAGGAACTCGATCGCGTAGCGCATGCGCTTGAGGGAGACGCGAAGTTCGTGGAGCTTTTCGGGATGCAGTTCGGCGGCCGCCGTGTAGCGTTTGCGGGCACGCTTTCTGAGCTGGGTGAGCTGCAGGCGGGCGAAGGTGGTGAGGTTGGCGGACTTGACCAGCGAGTCGCTCTGCAGCGCGTAGAGTTCGGCGGCAAGAGCGAGCATCTGCCGGCCGTGGCTGGCAGCGAGCAGCTGTTCGCGGGCGACGGTCTTCTCCCGGTCGCGACGGTCGACGGCCATGGCGATGAGGCGCTGGGTGGCGTCGTCGGCAAGGCCGGATTCGGCTACCGGGCTCAGCACTTCGGCGAGCATCACGTCCAGGTCACGGGCGGCGCCGAGGCCGTCGGCGGCTTCCTTGAGCCCCTGCGACCAGCGTTCAACGAACTGCTGGGGCAGGGCCGGGCCGAACAGGCGCAGCGCCGAGCGCAGGCGGCGCAGGGCAACGCGAAGCTGGTGGATGAATTCGGGGTCGTCGCTTTCGCGGGCGCCGGATTCGTTGGTTTGCCACAGGGAGAGGCAATCGAAGGCGATGAGCCGGAAGGCGTCCACCGGTGATTGTTCCGGGCTGAGTCGCGACGGGCGGGCTTTGGCCGGGCGCAGGGCATGGTTGGAGAACAGGCGGTAGCCGCGCTCGGCCTTGCTGACGTTTTCCGGCGTAAGGGGCAGGGTTTCGGCCAGCGTGAGGGCGAGGGCGTAGAGTTCGCTCGGGTCGCCCTCGACGAGTTCGAGCTCGAGTTCGCACAGCGGGCGGCTGTGCTCGCCGGCCTCGATGCTGCCGTGGTCGATCATCGCCAGAACCTTTACACCTTCCCGGGGGGTGAGGATGCAGGTTTCGCGCTTGAAGTGGGTGGTGAATACCGGCACGAGGCTGGGCTGCAGGTTCTCGAGGCGAGTGCGCACGTCGTCCCGGTCGATGGCCGCGAAATCGAAGCTGCCGTTAACGTAAGGCTGTTCCCACTCGGGGCGCGACGAGAGGCCGCCGGCGGATTGGGCTGCGCACTTCACGGTTTGAAGCCAGCGCGTGCCGGCCTTGCGGGTGCGCACGGCCATGCGGCGTTCGCGCAGCTCCAGTTCGGGGGTGTCGAAATAGGTGTTTTCGAGGGTGCAGGCGCGACCTTCGCGGGGTGCATCGGCGATCAGCGGATGGCGGCGCAGCGCGGGCAGTGCCTTGGTCGGGAGGGTCAGCTTGAGTTCGATTTCGTGGCTCATGGTCGTGCCATCGGTTGTCATGGGGTACGTGCCCGACGGTGAGTCTGGACTTCGGGCGCGGGCCATTCTAGTCCCGAAGGCGCGATGCTGTCTTGTGCAGTGCTTTTACATTTAGAGGTGTTGCAGCGGTGCTCAGGCCGCCGAGAAGACGGCTTCTGCGTTGCCGCGCTGGCCGGTGTTGTCCCGCCAGGCAACAGCGAGTTGATCGCCGGCCTTGACCCCTTCGAGCTGGAAGGCAAACAGCGGGTTGGCCGAGACGGCAGAGCCGAGTGCGCCTTCGATGACCGGCCGGCCATTCAGGCTGAGCACCACCGACGTGATGTGCCTGGCCGGGATGAGCTGGCCCGACGGTGCGCGGCGCAGGCCGGATTCCATGGGGTGGGGCATCAGCACGCGGACTTCGCCGGTGCTGTCTTTTACGGTGGCGCGAAGCTTGATCGGGTCGGACATGGCGTCTGTTTCCTATTCGCCGCAGCCGCCGACGGTCACCTTCACCTCGCGGAAGAGGGTGTAGTGCCGCCCTGCCGCGCTGGCCACAACACGCAAGCGCGAGGTTTCGGCCATTTTGAGTTTTGCCTGAAACGTCGGGGTGGCGCCGGCTGCAAAGTTGAACTGCAAGGCGAGGGGGTAGGGATTTTTGTCCACCAGCACCGACAGGCGAGTGGTGCCGGGAATCCGGCTTGTTACCTCAATCGGCACGACGGCGCCGTTTTCGGCAATTTCGGGCGCCTTGATAAGGATGTCCGGGCTGCTTTCGGCACCGGCGGCGCCGATCAGACGCAGTGCATCGGCAGCCGTTTTTGCCTCGAAGGCGCCGCGGTTGAATTCAACGGCGAGCGCCATGCCTGGCTTGAGCAGCCCGCTGCCGACGAGGATCGACAGTGCTGCGCTGCTGCCAAAAACCTGAAGGAAATTACGACGTGCCAAATGCTTCATGCCTTTACCTTCTGCGCTCTGACGCAGCGTATTCCGTGATCAAGCTTCCGCCTTCCAGTGCCCCGACTTGCCGCCTTCCTTTTCGAGCAGGCGGATGCCTTCCATGCTCATGCCGCGATCGACGGCCTTGCACATGTCGTAGATGGTAAGCAGGCCGACCTGCACGGCGGTCAGGGCTTCCATCTCGACGCCCGTACGGCCGACGGTTTCGGCGGTGACCGTGCAGCGGATTGTGTTGTCGCCCTCGGCGCTGAAGTCGGCGGTGACCCGGGTGAGGGGGATGGGGTGGCACAGGGGAATGAGGTCGGCGGTGCGCTTGGCGCCCTGGATTGCGGCGATCCGCGCGATACCGATCACGTCGCCTTTCTTGTTGTCGCCGCTGAGAATCCGGGCCAGTGTTGCCGGTTCCATGACGATGCGGCCTTCTGCGCGGGCAACGCGACGGGTTTCGGATTTGGCGGAGACGTCCACCATGTGGGCCTGGCCCTGGGCGTCGAAGTGGGTGAAGACATCGCTCATGGCGCGGGGAACTGAAAAAGGGGATCGACTATCATAGCACCGTGAAAAAACGTCTGATCGCCGCCCTTTTGTGCGTGGCCATGGTGCCCCGAGGCCTTGCCCAGAACCTGCCGGATCTGGGCGACAACGCCTCTGCCGATTTGTCTCCGCTTGCCGAGCAGCGTCTCGGCGCGCAAATCATGCGCGAGATTCGCTGGCGCGACCCGGCCTATCTGCGCGATGCGGAAATCGAGGATTACCTTAACCGGATCGGCGAGCGGCTGGTTGCGGCGGGCGCGGGGGCTGGCCTGTCCTTCCAGTTCTTCGGTGTCAGCGACCCGTCGCTCAATGCCTTTGCGATGCCGGGCGGCAACATCGGTGTGCATACCGGCCTGATCCTCGCAGCCCAGAGCGAATCGGAACTGGCCGGGGTGTTGTCCCACGAGGTTGCACACGTTACCCAGCGGCACATCGCACGGATGGTGGGCAAGCAGAGCCAGACCGGGTTGCTGATGCTGGCCTCGCTGCTGGTGGCGGTGCTGGCTGCCAAGTCGAGTTCCCAGGTGAGCCAGGGGGCGATCATGGCGGGGCAGGCGGCCGGATTGAGTTCGCAGTTGTCGTACTCACGTGATTTTGAGAACGAGGCTGACCGTCTCGGTGTGCAGAACCTTGCCGCGGCGGGTTTTGACGTGCGGGGCATGGTTGGATTCTTCGAGCGGCTGCAGAAAAACAGCCGTCTCTATGAAAACAATGCGCCGGCCTACATGCGCACTCACCCGCTGACCGGTGACCGGATCACCGAAATGGAGAACCGGATTGCTCAGATGCCTTACCGCCAGGTGCCGGATTCCCTCGATTTTCAGCTGGTCCGGGCCAAGCTGAAGGTTGGCCGCCAGGCCTCACGGGAAGTGCTCGAGGAGTTCGAGCGGGCGGCGCGGGTGAGCAATCCTTCGTTTGCAGCCCAGTACGGGCTTGTCCGGGCTTATCTCAGTGTGCGGCGGCTGGCCGACGCGGAGCGGGCGATGGTCGAGGTGCGCAAGCGGCACGAGGTGTCGGCGATGATCGCCGGGCTGGAGGGGGACCTGCGCCTGGCGCAGGGCGATCCGGCCGGTGCGGCGAAAGTGTTCCGTGAGGGGAAGGCGCGCTTTCCCCAGTCCCGTCGCCTGCTTTACGGCGAGCTTGAGGCCTTGATCGACTCCGGGCGCCCGGACGAGGCACTGACGGCGGTGAAGGCCGAAGTGCTGACCACGCCCGACAACGCGACCCTCTGGGAGCTGCGGGCACGGGCGGAAGCGGCGCTTGGCATGCGGCTCGCCCAGCATCGTTCGCTGGCCGAGGTGTACACGATTCGCGGCAGCTATGCGGCGGCTGTCGAGCAGCTGACCCTCGCACAATCGGCCGGAGACGGGGATTTCTTCGAGCAGTCGGCCGTGGACTCCCGCCTGCGCGAAGTTCGTGCGCTGCTGGCCGAACAGATGCGCGAGATGAAAAACAACCCGCGCTGAGCTGTCCGGACCGCGGAGACTAGATTTCGCCGTAACGCACGTAGAGCGCCCAGACCAGGTCGGCGAAGGCTTGCTGGTTGAAGCGCGGGCGGCCGCTGACCGTGAGCGCGAGGCGGGTGCGGCCGATGTGCATCGGCCAGAAGCTCAGGCCGCTGATGCCGGCCGCGTCCACGTTGCCCCAGCCGTCGAGGAGGTGGTCGCCCAGCTTTGCAAGGGCGACGGACTGACGTTCGGCCACCGACAGGATGTCGGCGCCCAGGGCTGCCAGCGCTTCGCCGGTTTCACCGGGGTGTCCGGCCATTCCCAGGCAGAAACCCATGCTGTCGGCAAGCACCGCCTGGCCGCTGTCGCTGAGGGTGCCGAGGAGTTTTGGCAGGGTCGACTCAAGGGTGCCGAATGGTGCGCTGCGGGGGCTTGTCCAGGCTTCGAGGCAGGCACCTTCCTGCAGGCGCAGCAGTGCGTCGAGGGCCTCTGCCGGGTCGGCTTCGCCGGCCCAGCTGCCGAGTGTTTCGGGGCCGAGCAGCGGGCTCATGCTTTCGCGGAGGACTGCCAGCAGGATGCGTCGATCGACGCTTTCGTCGGCGCGGGCCACGGCGCGCCAGGCGCCGTAAGGCGTTACCGTGAGGTAGGAGCCGGGAATGATTTCAAGCATCGATCAGGCCGGGGTTGAGGGTGTAGAGGAGTGCCTTGACCAGCATCGCGACGTCGTCGCGGCTGCGGGCGTCGACGCGAAACACGGCGGGCACGGGCTGGTGTCCGAGTTCGGCAAGCGTGGCCCGGTAGGCGTCGAGGCCGGGCATCTCGGCCCGGTCCATGTGGGTTACGCCCACCGTGACGGCGGTGCCTGCGATGAAATCCTTGAAGGCGCCGAGGTAGCCCTTGAGGTCTGAAAGCGGGTCGGTGTTGGCGTTGTTGATCAGCAGAACCAGGCCTATCCCGCCTTCCGACAGGATGTCCCACATGAAGCTGAAGCGCTCCTGGCCCGGGGTGCCGTAGAGCATGACTTTCTCGCCGTCGGGGAGGTTGAGCACGCCGTAATCCATGGCGACGGTGGTGGTCTTCTTGAGTTTGGCGGTGTCGTCGCTGGCGAGTGCTTCGGTGCTGACTGGCGGAATGTCGCTCAGGGCGTTGATGGCCGTGCTTTTACCTGCGCCGACGGTGCCCGAGAATATGATCTTGTTGTGGCGGGCGCGTTCAGACCGCATTGAGAAGTTTCCTGAGAATTCGGGACAGAATCGAAGGGCGTTGTGGCTGCTGCCGGGTGACAGGTTCGGCCACGGCGCTTCTGGTGGGTGTGCTTGCCGAAGTCGATACAGGGGGTTGCGGAATGGCTCCGGGCCGCACCGGCGGGGTGCTGTCGAGCAGCCCCGCGAAACGCGCCGACGAGAACACCGAGAAAACGTAGCGTTGCGGAATGCCGAGGCGGGCAGCGATTTCCACCGGACTGGCCCAGGTGCGTACCCACAGGGCGCTGATGCGCAGCGCGTGGGGTGACATGAAGACTTTGGTGAAGTTGGGCCAGGCGCGCAGACGAACCGGCTTGTAGGGGTCGGTGCCTTCGGGCAGCCGCCCGCGGGCAGCCCAGGCCGCGACATTCCAGAGAAAGTCTTCGGACGCACTGACGGTTTCGCTGCCGTTGTTGGTGAGGCTGGAAGCGCTGATGAGCCGGGCCGTGGTCGGCGGGAGCTGGGCCATCGACAGGGGGCGCAACTGGTTGTCGCGAAAATCGGTGATGCAGGCCGGGACGGGCAGCGGCCGCACGCCGATGAGCCGGGGCAGGCCGGCGATCAGGTGGGGGCGTCCGTTGCTGGCGGCATGTTCGATGGCTCGTTGCAGGTGGCCGATGAGGTATTCGTTGGGGTTGAAGAACAGCCGCTCGGGCAGTGGGCCGATGGGGGCTGCCGGCAGATCCTCCATGACGCCGCAGAGGTCACGCTCGTCTTCGGTTTGCAGGCCTTGTCCGTGGGAAGGCGGCGCTTCGATAGACTGTGCCGCTTCGACGGGGTGCTTGTCGGGCGCCGGGGCGATGCGTCGCGGCGGCGCTGCGATCGTTCGCGCGCTTTCCGCGGCGGCCTTGGCGAGAATGCCGGGCAGGGCTTCAAGGTTGAGCGGCTTGCCGAGGATGACCCGGTTGGGAAACCGCTGCGCGTGATCTTTTGGGTGAAAGGCGTAGCAGACGACGCCCGTGCGTGGATGCGGGGCCAGTTGTTCGAAGGCGGCTTCAACGCCTGGGCGGTCGCAATCGATGAGAACGACCCGGCCGCTCTCCAGGCTGCTCGCCAGATGCACTGAGTGTTTCCAGTGGCGTTCGACGGAAAGCCCGATCAGTCGCGCGTCCATGCTGCCCACGTGGAGCAGGTAAAGCGCGGTGAGGGGCTGGCCCGGGAGAATGGTATGGCGACTCATGAGGGGCTTGGGAGGGGCGGAACTGCACGTGGCATTGGCTGGATACGGGGTGGCGGGCGTGGGGCTGCGTGCGTGGGATTCAGCTCAAGGATGGAGCGGACTGGGTAGCATGGTGCAGGAAAATCCTGGCACCTTCCACCGGACGGGCCAGCACGGCGCCCGGCAGGGCTATCCGCGGGTCGTGGAGGTCGATGCCGTCGGTAAGCCGGGCGGCGAGATAGAGCCCCAGTTCGTAGCTTTCCAGCTCGGTGTAGTGGTTACGCAGCATGCGCGTGCGCAGGTCGAGTCCGCGCGAGCCGAGGACGATCCAGAGGTCGACGATGGCTGCGGCAGTGGCTGCGGCAGCGTCGAGCTTGTGCCACAGCGAGATGCGCTGAACATGCAGGTGAAGGTTGCACGGATTGCGGTCGATCTCTCCGGCCAGCAGCGCTCCCGTTGCCGGGGAACGCCAGCGGGAGGCGATGGCGAGGGTGCGAACGGGAAGCCCGAAGACGGCCGGAGGGGACGGGCGGCGGATTCGATCCGGCCGGGCCGGATCGGTGATGAAGGGTTTCACTGGGTCAGCGTGGAAATGATGTCGATCATGAACTCCACGTCTTCGCGCTGCACCGGTTCCCAGTGGCGGGCGCCGAGGGCTTCGAGGATGCGGCGTCCCTTTTCGGACTCGTGCATCGAAGCGAGAAGCGTGGTGATTTCGTCGGCTCGCTCGTGGAGCGCCGGCCCGACAAGGAAGACGTGATGGATCACGTGCAACTGGCTGGTGACGAGAACCTGGAGATCACGCCGGACGAGGGACGAGAGCGCGTTGAAGGCGTCGACGGGCAGGAAGCCGATGTCGGCTTCACCACGCAGGACTTCGCGCGCCACCTGGATGTAGGTTTCGCGGCGGTGCTCGATGGTGTTGCTGGGGTCAAGGTTGGCGGGTTCCAGCAGGATGCGCCCAACCGTGTTGACGCAGGGATCGTCGCTGCAGGCCAGGCGGGTGCCTGGGCGCAAAGCCGTGATCGCGGAGGCGGGGCCTTCCGCGGCAGCAATGATGAGCATTTCGTCCGGTTGGCCTTCGGGCTGAACGACGGCCCGGAAGCCCTTTTCACGCACCAGCAGCGAGGCATCGAAGGGGTTGGCGTAGATCATGTCCACCTTGCCCTCGGCGATGGCCGCCCGCTGGGCGCCGAAGCTGTCGTAGAGTTCGAGGTGGATGGGCAGGCCGAGGGCACGCTGAAGCCAGGTGTTGAAGATGTACCAGTCGGAAATGCGCTCGGTGGGGAAGCTCGGGCTTACCGTGAGATTGGGGGTCATGATCCGTTCAGGCTCCGGTAATGCGCTTCGGCGGCGATGACCTTCTCGCGGGAGGGCTCCCGTCGTACCGAGGTGAAGCCGACGATCTGCCCGTCACGGATGTTGGGGACGACCGTGGCATAGACCCAGTAGTATCCGCCGTCCTTGCGCAGGTTTTTGACGTAACCGTTCCACTGGCGGCCGGCCTTGACCGTGTCCCACAGGTCGCGGAAAGCGGCCGCGGGCATGTCCGGGTGACGCAGGATGCAGTGGGGCTGGCCTATGATTTCGGCCTCCGTGTAGCCGGACATATCTACAAAGGACGGGTTGCACTGAGTAATGATACCGAGCGGGTCCGTCCGCGAGACGATCAGCTTGCCATGGGGATAGGGGGTTTCCACTAGGGTCACGAAGACGCGCCGATGGGAGCCGTCGGCGTATGTCAGAACGTGTTCGGAGGTTTTGCCCGACACCTGGGCCGGTTCCATGTCCTTCACGGTGGCACTTCCTTTCAGCCGAGAATCCTGCTGATGGCGTCGGCGGCGCGACGGACGTCGAGAAATACGAGGCCGAGCTTGGCGTTCGGCTTGGCCATAACGGTAAGCACCGCGTCCGCGCCTGCCTGAACCATCAGAACATAACCCTTTTCGCCCTTGATCAGAACCTGATCCAGGCCGCCGCGTGCAAGTTCGCGTGCGGTGCGGTCGCCGAGGGAGAGCATGGCCGCGCTCATGGCGCCGACCCTGTCCTCGTCCACGGTGTTGGGGAGCAGGGCGGCCATCATGAGGCCATCGGACGAAATGATGGCCGAAGCCTCGATGTCAGCGGAGGTGCCGTTCAGGTCGTTGAGAACCGTTTGGAGCATGTTTGAGCGCATCGTGCAGTACCTTTTTTAAAAGGGGTGAAGCCGTTTGGCAGAGATCGGAAGGGTATTTGCTAGACAGATTGAGCTGCACTGCAGGTTATCGTTCCGTTTATGACAATATTTTCGAGTTGTCATTATTTCACAAATGTACGGCAATTTTTTGAACGGGCATTTTGCGCGGCGTGACGTTGTTATCAGGTAGGAGCGGGTTGCAGGTTAAAATTGACGACTGATTGTCTCTGTAAGGCTGGAGTTGGACGATGAATTTTGACAAGGAAGTGGATGCCCGCGGCTTGAATTGTCCGCTACCCATTTTGCGCGCAAAGAAAGGCCTGGCGGAGATGAAGGCTGGCGAAGTGCTGCGCGTTGTAGCCACGGATCCGGGTTCGGTGAAGGATTTTGCAGCCTTCGCCAAGCAGACCGGGAATCAGTTGCTGGCCCAGAATGAATTGCCGGACAAGGCGTACGAGTTTTTCCTGCA
>Ga0209174_10001238_pt1 | contig 18277 bp, 4 predicted proteins | sample JI91814BDNA_FD_187505 | JGI IMG/M metagenome (GOLD analysis project Ga0209174, IMG submission 187505) | Wastewater effluent complex algal communities from Wisconsin, to seasonally profile nutrient transformation and Carbon sequestration -... | ecosystem: Engineered > WWTP > Effluent > Algae...
AGGGGCGCAATCCGGAAGTGAATTTCCGCGGCAAGAAACGCTCGAACACGACTCACGTCTCCCGCACCGATCCGGATGCCCTCCTGGCCACCAAGAACACGGGCGTGGCCTACCTGAGCTTCACCACTCATACGCTCAGCGAGAACCGTCACGGCCTGATCGTCGACGTGCACACCACGCAGGCCACCGGCACGGCCGAACGGGAAGCGGCCAAAGTCATGATGCCGGTGGTGTCGGAAGAGGCTGCGGGGGTGTTGCGGGAAAGGCTGGCTGGTTCGGGCCGAGCCCGGCCAGTGGCCGGGCGCCCGGGGGATCAGGTCGGGGTGACCTTGTTTGCGACGACGACGGTGCCCGTGCTCTGATCTGTGGCAACCAGGCCGAAGGTGATGCTGGTGCTCGCGGAGTTTTGCAGGGCGACGCCGCTGTACTGGCTGACGGTACCGGCGCAGGTCTGGGTCAGGGTGACGTTGAACACGCCTGCAGGCTCGGAGCGGGGCAGGACTTGGCCCTGGAAGGTGCAACCCTGGGTGTCACCGCCGCTCAATGTCCCGGCACCGTCGATATTCCAGGTGACGGTCGCCGTGGTCGTGCCGACGCCGGTTGCCGTCGTTGAGGAAAACGTCCAGGCGCCGGTGATGGTTGCTGCCGTGCTTGCACGGTTCAACGGCGTGAGGGTGGCGAGGGTGGTCGGGTTGGCCGCCGCGCCGAACTTGAGCGCGAGTTGTTGAGCGGCCGGCACGTTGCCCTGTACCTCCACGCTGCTGCCCGTGTGGGTGTCCAGCATGTAGCGCTTGCCGGTGCCGCTGAAACTCTGCCCGGACACAGCAACACTGGCCTTCACCAGGCCGATCGGCGTGGGATTGTTGGTGATCAGATTGTCCAGCAGGAAGACCCAGGCGTTGCCGTCCTTGAGCATCACCGAGCGGATTGCCTTGGTGCTGGCGCCCAGATCGGTGCCGCTGTAGCTGGAGCTGTCCCAGATGCCCTGCGCAGTTTCCAGGTTCATCGAAGTGCTTCCGCCGCCGCCGCCACCACCACCGCAACCATACAGTCCGGCAAGGGCGGCGATCAGGCAGGCTGTTTTCACGTTTTTCATGAGATGACCTTTCCAGTGGATTTGAATGTAAGACTCAGTCCCAGACCGGGGTGTTGGTGTCGGGCGCCGGTGCGTCGGGAGTGTAGGAGATCAGGCCCATCGGCACATAACCGATGGCGCCTTCGAGCTGAACGTTACCGTCGGCCGAGCCATCCTGGTCGAAGATGCTGCCATCCTGAACCTGGAAATCAAGGCGCAGCTTGTCGCCCTCGACCACCATGGTGCCGCCGTAGGCTTCGCTGGCCAGGTTGACCAGGTTGCCGTTGGAGGCTTGCACCCAGTAGCCATTTACCCCGATGGTCGGGTCCACATACAGGCTGAAGTTCTCCAGCCCGGACAGGGTGTCGGTCTGGGCCGTGAAGCCGATGCTGCCCAGGGCCGCGCTGCCATTCAGCGGCAGGGTGTCGGGAGCCGTGCTCTGGACGAAGTCGCTGATGACGGTGGTGGAGCCGCTGGCAACCTTGCCGTCGCTGGAGTCGGCGACCAGTGTCACATACCCGGCATTGGCCGCACCGGCCACGCTGACCGGCGTTGAGACGACTGCCACCTGGTTGGCGTCGGCGATGCCGTCGCCGTTGCCGTCACCCGCGGTGCCGGTGGTGCCGGCCGGAGCGGTCGATTCGCCGACGGTGCTGACCGTATTGACGATATCGGTGGCGCCGCTGGTGACGGATTCGGCAGCGCCGCGGGCGTCGGTATAGCCGGCACTGACCGTGATGAGCTTGCCCACCTGGGCGCTGCCGAGCAGGAAGGTGTTGCCGGTGGCGCCGGTGATGGCGTTGCCGTCGGCGAGCCACTGATAGCTGAGGGTTCCCAGGCCGTCCAGGTCGGCCAGCGTGTTCGTCACGCTGAGCGTCTGGCCCTGCTCGGCCGTGCCGCCAATGTGCACCGTGCCGGTGGGGGCATCGTTGACGTTGACGATGGGGCTGGTCGGTGCGCTGGCGACGGTTTGGGTGCTGCCTTCACCATCGACGTAGCTGGCTTCTGCCCGGATGTTGTGATCGACGTCGGTGGGCTTGAGGGTGTAGCTGTTGCCAGTGCCCAGCTGATTGTTGCTGCCATCCAGCCACTTGTAAGTAACGGTGCCCAGGCCGTCCGCATCCACCAGTGTGTGGCTGGCGGTGAGGGTGGCGTTCTGGATCGGTGTGCCGCTGATGGAGACGGCACCGCCGGGGTTGGCATTGACGCGGGTCAGCACGACGTTGTTGCCGCCGTCGCCACCGCTGTAGGTGATGCGGAAGGTTTCGCCACCCACCAGCAGCGTGGCGCCCTCGGCGAGGCCGGCGAAGGTGCCGATCACCGGGTCGCTGCCGTCGTTGTCGATCAGCGTGATGCTGTCCGACAGGGCCGGGTTGTAGCCTGCGGCCAGCGACAGGTTGAGCGGCGTGTTGTCGAGTGCCACTGCGCCGGCCAGGGTGACGGCGGTGGTGTCGTCGCCCTGCAGCACGATGGTCATCGGATCGGCCGCATCCAGGGCCAGGTTGCCCAGGACGTGAATCTCGCCGGCGCCGGTGTTGCTGAGGGTGACGTTGCCGTTGGCACCGGTGTCCAGGGTGATGGACTCGCCTGCTGCCAGGTTGGAGCTGATGGCCACCGGGCCGCTGCCCTGCAGGGTCAGGGCACTACCGTTCGCCAGACCGCCGATGTTGGCCAGGCCGGTGCCGATGTTGTTGATGACGAGATCGCCATCGGGTGCGCTGATCGTGGTCGGGCCGGAACCGGTGAGGGTCAGGACTGCGTCGTCGGCCGGGCTGCTGACGCTGATCGGGGTGCTGCCGTCGTTGTCGATGGTCAGGCTGGCCGGATCGACGACGCTGAGGGTGCCGCTACCGGAGTTGCTGACGGTTGCGCCATCGGCGGGGGCGGTGACGGTGGTCGGGCCGCTGCCGGTGGTGGTGAGCAGGCCCGTCAGGCCGGTGACGGTGTTGGTGCCGGTTCCTGCCAGGGTGAGGTTGCCATCCGGGTTGACCAGGCTGACCGGGCCGCTGGTGGTGATGGTGCTGCCGTCGGCTGCGCCGCTGACGGTGGCGGTGCCGCCGCCACCGTTATTGAGGGTGAGGTCGCCGACGGGGTCGGTGACGGAGAGCGGGCCGCCGCTGGTGTCGTTGATGACGGCGCCATTGGCCGGTGCGTTGATGACGGTGGTGCCGGTGCCGGCGGTGTTGAGGGTGCCGGTGGCGCCCGTGACGGTGGTGGTGCCGGTACCGTTGTTGGTGAGGGTGGCGCCGTCAACCGGGTGGGTGACAGTGTTGGTGCCGTCGCCTGCCAGGGTGAGGTTGCCAGCCGGGTTGACCAGGCTGACCGGGCCGCTGGTGGTGATGGTGCTGTTGTCGGCTGCGCCGCTGACGGTGGCCGTGCCGCCGCCACCGTTGTTGAGGGTGAGGTCGCCAACGGGGTTGGTGACGGAGAGCGCGCCGCTGCCGGTGTCGTTGATGACGGCGCCATTGGCCGGTGCGTTGATGACGGTGGTGCCGGTGCCGGCGGTGTTGAGGGTGCCGGTGGCGCCGGTGACGGTGGTGGTGCCGGTACCGTTGTTGGTGAGGGTGGCGCCGTCGACCGGGTGGGTGACGGTGTTGGTGCCGTCGCCAGCCAGGGTGAGGTCGCCATCCGGGTTGGCCAGGGTGACCGGGCCGCTGGTGGTGATGGTGCTGTCGTCGGCGGCGCCGGTTACGGTGGTGGTGCCGCTACCGGAGTTGGTGACGGCGAGAACGCCAGCCGGGTCGGTGACGGTGAGGTCGCCGGCGCCACTGTTGATGATGGTGGCGCCAGCGGCCGGCGTGGTGACGGTGGTGGGGCCCGAGCCGATGGTGGTGAGGGTCGAGGTGCCGTCCAGACCGGTGACGGTAGTGGTGCCGGTGCCGGTGTTATCCACCGTCAGGTCGCCAGCGGGGTTGGTGACGGTGACCGGGCCGCTGCCATGGACGGTGAGGGTGCTGCCGGCGTCCGGGCCATTCGCTGTGACCGTGCCGGTTCCGGTGTTGGTGATATCTACATGGCCGGTCGGGTTGTCGATGATCAGCGGGCCGTTGCCAGAGGTGATGAAGGCGGCCGGTGCAATCAGACCGGTGATGGTGATCGGCGTGGTGCCGGTGTTGTTGATGGTGACCGGGCCGGTGGTGCCGGCGGGCAGGGTGATGGTGAGCGGATGCGTCGGATCGGTGCCGCCATCAACGTTGATGCTCAGGCTGCCGTCGGCGGCGACGATGACCAGCGGAGCCGTCGGCGAATCGGAACCGGCGGTGATCGGAGTGACAAGCGTGTCGTGGTACACCACCACGGCGCGGACTTCCTGGTTGGCGTCGCTGTCCGTGAGCAGGTAGCTGGAGCCGGTTGCCGAGGGGATATCGGTCCAGGTGCCCGAAGGGAGGCTGCGGGACTGCCACCGCACTTCGTATTCGGAGCCGGGGATCACGCCGCCGGCGAAGTCCGCGTCGGTGGCGACGAGTGCAGCGGTCAGGGTTTCGCCGACCTTGGCGGTGCCGGAGACGGAAACCGTTGGCGGGTTGGGGTTGGGCAGGTCGTTGACCGGCGTGACTTCCAGAGTAAGCGTGTAGGCCGCAACCGAAACCGGCACGCCGCCGTTGGCGCTGCCACCGTTGTCGACAACGCGGAAGCTGAAGCTGTCGGCGCTACCGCTCAGCGTGTCATTGGCGTTGGCGTTCGGCACATAGGTGAACAGGCCGTCGGTGATGTTTGCCAGACTCACGTCGAGGGGCAGCTGGTCAGCCGTGATGGCAACACCATCCAGCTTCAGCGTGCCGAAGGCGGGAAGGCTGCCGACGCGTACCGACAGCAGGCTGTTGGCATCCACGTCACTGAAGGGGAAGTCCGCAACCAGGAAGGTGTGGGGCGTGTCCTCGTTGAAAGTCAGCGTGGCGTTGGCGCTGCTCGGGGCGTCGTTGATGATGACCGGGGTGATGAAGGCCGTTGCGGCCAGGCCGGTGTGGTCGGCCTGGTCAACCGATTCGACGGTGATCTCGCGGGTGGCGACGGTGGGGTTATCCGAGGTGTTTATGTACTTGACCGCACGCAGGGCGTACTGGAAGGCGGTGCCGTCCTTGTTGCCGGTGAAGGTGATGGAGTGGCCGTCCGGGCTGATGGCAGCGGTAATGCCCAGGCTGCTCAGGTAGGGCACCGACGCATCGACGAACAGGCTTTCGGCGGCGCCATTGACGGGATTCGTCAGGGTGACGGTGACCGACTTGAGGTTGCCGTCCTGGTCGATGATGGAGGCGTCGCTGGCCGCAATGGCCACGCCGACGCCGTTCTCAAGGAAGCTGACGACGTTGTTGCGGTCGGCCACGCCGTCGGCATTGCTGTCGGAGATGGCTTCGCCGCTCAGGTCGACCACCGGGGACCAGTTGACCGCCAGATTGACGGTGGCCACGGCGGAGTCGGCTGAGCCGCTGCCTGCGGCGGTGGCGGCGTCGTCATGGACGGTGAGCGACACCTGCCGCACGCCGGCGTAGGCGTTCGGGTTGGTGTTGTCGTACAGCACGGTCTGCAGGGCTGCCTGATAGACGGCTGCGCTGGCGGTGCCGCTGATGTTGAGCACCGTTGCATCGGTGAGGCCGTGCGTGCCGGTGCCGTTGCCGCTGATGCTCAGGGTGGCGCCGCCGCTGGTGAAGCTGGCGCCGGACGAGGAGTAGAGGGTCTCGTAGATGGTGTCGAAGAGGTTGTCGAGGGCGGTGTCCGCATTGAGGCTGACGGTGGCGCCGGTAATCTGGTCGCCGCTGTCCACGTCGCTGATGGCAACGCTGCCGAAGACTTGCGCCGGGTTGCCGCGGGGCTTGAACTCGGCGCTGCCGTCGATGCCCGCGGTGCCGCCGTTGAGGTCGGCAACGGGGGCGTCATTGAGGGCGGTGACGGTCAGGGTGGCGGTGTCGCTGGCGCTCGAGAAGGCGGTGCCGCCGCCGCGGGTGCTGGCGTCCACCTGGGTGCCGGCGCTGCCGCTGGCGCCGTCCCACAGGTAGTAGCTGAAGGTGGCGGTGGTGGCGTTGAGGCCGTCCGGCACGAAGCGGATGTGGTCGGCGGCTTTGAGCAGCAGGGACTGGCCCGGCAGCAGGGTGAAGAGCGTCCAGGCGCCGCTGTCGATCTGGTATTCCCAGGTGCCGATGCCCGGGCCGCTGGTGCTGACGGCGTGGATGGCCACACCCTGGCCGGCGAATTCGGCATCGACCGGCAGGTCGACGTCGCTGATGCCGGTCTGGCCCAGGCTCGCGCCGACGAAATCATGGACGGCGTAGCCGATGGCATCGGTGTGGTCTTCGTCGGAGATGACGCCGAGGTTGGGGCTGCCGGCGGTGAGCACAGGGGCGTCGTTGGTGCCGGTGACGGTGAGGCTCAGGCTGGTGCTGGCGTTGAGGGCCGTGCCGGTGCCGCTGTTGCCGCCGTCGTCGATGCCGAGCTGGAGGCTGTCGGCGCCGGAGAAATTGACGTCCGGCGCGTAGCCGAGGCTGGCGACGGCGGCGTTGACGGCGGCCAGGGTGCCGCTGAGGGTCATGGCGGCGCTGCCGTCGCTGCCGGCCGTCACGCTGATGCCGCTGGTGTCGCCGCCGAGGGTCAGCGTGCCGTGGGCGACCGCGAGGGTGACGGTCACGTTGCCGCTGGCCGCGTCCACGTCGCCGAAGGAGACGCCGCTGATCGTCAGCGTGCTTTCTTCGGCCACGGTCTGGGTGCCGGGCACGGTGATGGTGGGGGCGTCATTGACCGCGGTGACCTCGAGTGTGAGGCTGGACGAGCCGCTGAGGCTGCCGCCGCTGCCGGTGTTGCCGCCGTCATCGAGGGCCACGCCGAGGGTGACCGGTGCCAGCGCGTTGCTGGCGGTGGTGTAGCTGACGCCCGAGGCAGCGATGAAGGCGTTGATGCTGGCCAGGCTGCCGGTGAGCGTCAGGGCGCTGGCGGTGCCGCCCACGGTGACCCCGCCGCCGGAGGTGGCGGCGAGGGTGCCGCTGGCCACCGACAGGGTGGCGACCACGCTGCCGGCGGCCGCGTCGACGTCGGCGAAGACGATGCCGGTGAGGGCCGAGGCGACATCCTCGGTGACATTGATGACGGCGGGCACGGTGACTACCGGGGCGTCGTTGGCGGCCGTGATATCGATGGTGAGGGTGCGCGGGGTGGCGTCCAGATCGACGCCGCCGTTGGCCGTGCCGCCGTCGTCCTGCACCTGGAAGGTGAAGGTGGTGGCAGCCGTGCCGCTGCTGTTGGCGGCCGGGGCGTAGGTGAGGCGACCGGCGGCGATGTCGGTGGCGGAGACCGTCTGACCGGCGATTACGGCTACGTCGCCGAGCAGCAGGGTGCCGCTGGCAGGCAGGGTGGTGATCTTGACGGCCAGCAGGGCATTGGTGTCGCCGCTGACGCTGGCGTCGTCGTCGGTCGGGTCGCTGAACGGGAAGTCGGCGACCTGCAGGGTGTAGCGGGTGTCCTCGATGGCGGTGATGGTGTTGCCCGCACCGGTCGGGGCGTCATTGACCGCGGCCAGGTTGATGAGCGTCTGGGCGCCCACGCCAGCGTTGCCTGCCACGTCCTGGGTGGAGGTGGTGACAATGCGCGCAACGCTGCCATTGGGGGCGTTGTCTTCGTTGATGTACTTGGTGCCGCGCAGGGCGATCTGGAAGTTGGTGGCGTCGGTGCCGCCTGCATCCGAAGAGGTGAAGACGATCTGCGTGGCGCCGGTGAGGTTGTTGGCGCCGGTGCCGTTGCCGCTCGCCGTGATGCCGCGGCTGAGCAGTGCTGTAGTGACTGCTGCGCTGGGGGCGACCAGGTATTCCTTGACGCTTGCGCCGTTGTCGAGGGGGTTGGTCAGGGTGATGGTCAGGGAGCGGATCAGGCCGCCCTGGTCGGTGATGCTGGCGTCGGCGGTGGAGATGGCGATGGCCGCCGTGCCTTCCACGTAGGTGACGCTGTGGTTCCGGCCGGCGAGGCGGTCGCCGTTCATGTCGATCACCGGCGTCCAGGGCACCTGGATGGTGGTGGTGGCGATCACCGGGCCGCTCTGGGCAGCGGAGGTGACGAGGGCGCCGGCTGCGTAGAAGGTGAGGGCCGAGCCGTTGGTGAGGCCGGTGAGCGGGCCGCTGGCCACGAAGTGCTGGGTATCGACCACCTGGGCAACGGTCTGGCCGCTATCCACTCCGCCGATGAAGATGCGCTGGCCGGCCGCAATGTTGCTGTTGGTCGCGGCGGTGGTGAAGGACGCCAGGTTGGACGCCAGGCTGCCGTCGCTCAGGGAAACCGTGACGGTGCGGTCGCCGGAGGCGGCGTTCGGGTTGCTGTTGTTGTAGAGGACGGTCTTGAGGGCTTCCTGGTAGTCGACCAGGCTGCCCGTGCCGGTGAAGTTGAGCGCCGTGGCGCCGGTCAGGCCGCCGGTGCCGGTGCCGTTGCCGGTGATGCTCAGCGTGGTGCCGCCGCGGACAAAGCTGGCGCCAGCGCTGGACGAGAGAGTCTCGTAAACCGTGCCGAAGGCGTTGTCGTCGGCGCCGCTGGCCAGGGTGACGAGCGCCGAGGTGAGCGTGCTGCTGTCGATATCGGTAATCGTGACGGTGCTGTCAACCACGGCGACGGCGCTGCCGCGGGGGCGGAAGGTGGCGATGTAGTCGTTGCCGGTGCTGCTGCTGCCACCCAGGTCGACGATCGGGGCGTCGTTGGTGGTGTTGGCGTTGATCGTTGTGGGCGAGCCGGCGGCAATGAAGCCGGAGCCGTCGTTGAGCTGGTAGCTCAGGGTGGCTGCTGCGCCGTTGCTGTTCGGCGAGGTGACGTAGAGGACTTGATTGTCGGTCAGCCAGCCGCTCAGGGCGAAGGCCGAGCTGGCGCTGATGGTGACGACGCCGGTATCGGAGCCGGTGACCGTGACCGCGGGGTCGCTGCTGATGGCTCGCAGGGTGCCGTCGGAGACGGTCAGGCGCACGCTCATCGCGGCGCTGTCCGGGTCGACGATGCTCAGCGTGTCGAGGGCCAGCGGGGTGGCGGTGTCTTCGGAGACGGTGGCCGATGCCAGGGTGCCGGACAGGGTTGGCTGGTCGTTGGCGCCGTTGATGGTCAGGGTCAGGGTGGCCCGGTCGATCAGGAGGGTGGCGTCCGCCACGGTGTAGTTGAAGGTTTCGGTCAGGCTGCCCCCGGTGTTGAGGGCCTGGACCAATGCGTTGTCCTGGGCGACCGTATAAATGTAGGCGCCGGTGGCCTTGGTGACTTCCAGGGTGCCGTACTGGCCGACGAGGGTCAGGACGCCGCCGCTCTCAACGGCCGCATCGCCGAAACCTTCGGTATCGCCCAGGTAAAGTTCGGTGACGGTCTTGGTGTCGCCAGCGTTGGCGTCGGTGTCGTTGGCGAGCAGCAAGCCGCTCGGGGTGCCGCCGGCGACCGTGTTGTTGGCACCGGATGCTTCGAAGACGGCAGGGGCAACGTCATTGGCGGCGACCGGTGCAATGGCGCCGAGCTGAACCTGGCCGGACACGTTGGCGACGCTTTCGACGGTGCCTTCGTCATCGGTGTAGCTCACCACCACGCGGATGTACTTGGCCGCGTCGGTGCTGGTCAGGGTGTAGGCGCTGTAGGTGGCGTCGGCGATGGCGGTGGTGGCGGTGCCGGCCGTGTCGCCGCGGTACCACTGATAGGTGGGCGTGGCGTGGATCAGGCCGTTGCTGTCGCTGAGGTTGGCGACCAGGGTTTCGCCCGGGGTGGTGGCTCCGGCGATGATGACCGCGCCGCTCAGGTTGTAGGCGGGAACGGTGATGGCGTTGGACACCGGTGCTTCGCCGTAGCCGCCGTCGTCGGTATAGAAGCTCTGGACGCGGATCTGCTTGCTGGATTCGGTCTGGGCGAGGGTCAGGGTGCTGGCCTGACCGCGAACGCCGGCCACGTCGGACCAGGTGGCGCCGCCGTCGGCAGACACCTGCCACTGGTAATTGACGGCGGTGTGCAGAGTGCGGCCATCGGCATCGACCGGGGTGGCGGCGGTCAGCACGCTGCCCAGGCTGGTGGTGCCGGTAATGTTGCCGAGGGTGCCGAGGTTGTTGGCCGCAGCGGCTGCCACCGTGGCGTCGGTGAAGCTCATCGTGAAGCTGCTGTAACCCGCGGCGGTCTCATCCTCGCCGCTGACCCTGATGTCGAGGCTGGGCACGCCGGCCGGCGGGTTGCCGCTGAACACGTGGGAGACCGAGTCGAAGTGGAGCCAGGCAGGCAGGGGGTCGCCATTGGCGAGGGTCGCGCGGTAGGTGACGGGCGAGCCTTCGGGGTCGGCGAAAATGTTGCCGATGTTGATGTTGACAGCGCTGCCGGCGGCGATGCTTACGTCCGGCAGGGAGGTGGCGACCGGGGCGTCGTTGAACGGGGTGACGGCGATGCTGGTGGAGCGGGCAGTGCTGGTGTTAACGCCGTCCGAAACAGCCCAGGAGAGGGTGCGGCTGGTGCCGGGGTTGTCGCTGGTGGAGCTGAAAGTGACTGCCTCGAGGGCGGCTTCCCATTGGGTCAGGGTGGCGCTGGCGCCACTGGAGCTCAGGGTGAGGACGCCGGTGCCGGCGTTGTAGCTTGCGCCGATGTTGCCGAAAATCGCAGCACTGGTATTGCTGAAAGCCAGCAGGTCGCCGGTGACGCGGCCAGCGCTGAGGGTTACGGTGGCGCTGGCCAGCGTGGTGCTGTCGACGTCGGTGAGATCCAGGGTTGGCGCGAGGACTTTGGGGGCCGCGTTTTCGGTGTAGGCGGCGTTGCCGGCGATGAGCAGCACCGGCGCGACGTCGACGGCTGTCAGCGTGACGGTGCGGGATGCAGACTTGCTGGTGCTGGCGCCGATACCGCCGTACTCGACGATGTAGCCACCGATGCCCGAGCTGAGCGGGAAGTCGTTCCAGTAACCCGAGGCCGAGTAAATGTGCGCATAGTCTTCATCGCCGCTGTAGTTATTGGGCTCACCGCTCTGCCAGTTGTTGTACAGGCCACCGACTGCACTGCCAACGGTCGTTTCGGCGGTGCCAGCCGGCGGGTTGGGCTCATCGGCCCAGAACTGGGTGTCGGCCTCGGGGCCGGTGACCCATTTCCAGGTGCCTTCGACGGCGGCATCACTGGCGCCGATCCAGCTGTTGGCGGCCACCTTGGACTGGACGAAGGCGTTTTCCGTGGCTGAGGTGATGGTGACCAGATAGCCCGTCATGCCGTTGAAGGACATGGTGGCGGCTGTGTTCCTGGCGTCCGTCCAGGAAATGTTGGGGGACGCGACGTATTCGTAGAAGTGGCCGTTGTCGGCGTTGTAGGCAGCTCCGCCCGGCTGAACCTTGATGTTCAGGCTGATGTTCGGGTTGGCGAGGAGGTTGGCCTGCAGGTTCTGAAGTGCGGCGTTGACGCTTGCCAGATCGCCTTGAAAGGCAATCGAGGTGGCGGACCCGTTGGTGGTGTTGCCAAAGCCGGTGGTGATCGCCGTTGTACCGGCGAGGGACGACAGCTTGACGGTGCCGCCGGTTGCCTCGACGACGATCCGTACCGTTCCGGTGAAGCCGGTCAGCGGATCTGCCGTGTAAACATTGGTCCAGGTGTTGTGCGTGGCCTGGGTAACGGTGGATTCTGCAAAGCTCACGCCGGCGTCTGCCGCAGTGACGTCCACGGACAGGCTGTAGGTGCCGCTGAAGCTTGTGCCGTCACTGACCTGGAAGCCGATGGACGTGGCCGATGCGCCTGGGGTGAAGGTCAGCTTGTTGGCATTGATGTCGGCGACGGTAATGACGTCGTTGGCCGAGACCGGACCCCCATTCAGTTGCAGCGTGCCGCTACCCGGCAGTGTCGTGATCTTGACCGACGCCAGCGCGTCACCGTTGGCATCCGAGTAGCTGCCAAAGTCGGCAATGCTCAGGGTTGTTACTGCACCGGACGTGTTGATGTGGTCGTTCGTCGACGTGGGGGCAAGGTTCGGTGCTGCGGGGTTGGCGCTGGACGTTGGCGTGTTGAGGGTGAGTGCAAAGGTGTCGCTGACCGACGCGGCGCCGTCGCTTGCGGTGACCTTGATGTTGAGCGGCAGCGGAGCGGCGATGCTCGGGGTGCCGCTGAAGGTGTGGGTGAGTTCGTCGAAAGTCAGCCAGTAGGACGGCTTGGTGACGTCGACCCCGGGGGTGCTGCCGATGGTGTCGATGACGGTGCCGACGCCGTCAACGATCTCGACGGTGTAGCTCAGGTTGGTGCCGTCGGCATCGGTGAAGCTGTTGGCCGGGATCTGGTAATGCCAGGCGCCATTGCCGTTGAAGGTGGCGTCGGCCAGCGCGGCGTGGACCACCGGGGTGTCGTTGGTGCCGGTGAGGGTGACGACCAGGTTCTGGGTGGAGGAGGCACCGGCCGAGTCGATGACCTTGACTTCGAAGGTTTCGGTGACGACCTGGCCGGCGCGCAGGGCATTGATGGCGACGAAATTCGTCGGCGTGTAAGCCCAGTCGTGGGTCGTGGTGTTCAGCGACAGCGTGCCGTAGAAGGCTTCGCGGGTAACGGTGGCGCCGCTGGTGGTGCCGCCGCGGATGGAGAAGCTGACGGTCGTGCCGTCTTCCACGTCGGTACCGGTGAGGGTGCCGGTGGCGCCGCTGACACCGACCGCGCCGCCGGCTACGCTGCTGTCGTAGGCGGCGGTTTCGGTGACGCTGACTGCGCCGGCGGTACTGGTGAAGACGGGGGCGTCATTGACGGAGGTGACCGAGGTGCTCAGGCTGACCGAGTTGGTGGACACGCCGTTGGCCGAGAGGCTGGTTTCGGTATCGCGTACGTCGCCGCTGGTGTAGCCGCCCGCATACGCGTTGTCGGTGAAGTGCACCGTGAGCGGCGTGGGGGTGCCGTGCCAGTCGGCGTCCGGCAGGAAGCGGACCTTGGTGGCTGCGGAGAGCGCCAGGCCCGTGCTGTCGCTGACTGCGCCGATGTCGTACCAGTCGGTGCCGTTGGTGCTGTATTGCCACTGGCCGCCGCTGGCATTGGTGTTGCCCGTGACAATGATGCCGCCGAGGCTGGCGCCGCTATCCACGTCGGTGAAACGCGGGGCGAACAAGGCGCCCACGGTGGCGCCATTGATGGCGGCTTGGTCTTCGAGTACAGCCGCCAAGGCGACCGGGGTGGCGGAGGAGGCTAGCACCGGGGCGTCGTTTACAGCGCTGGCGGTAACCTGCACCTGGACCGGCGAAGCTGACACGGCGCCGTCGGCGTCGCGGGCGACAACGGTGAAGGCGTTGAGGGTGCCGTTGGCGTTGGCGGCCGGCGTCCAGTACAGCTTGAGGGTGCCGCTGCTGGGCAGCCCATCGTTGGAGCCGGGCGCCCAGGCGGTGGCGGTATCCGCGGAGGTGCCGATTTTCAGAGTGCCGCTGGAAACGGCCTTGACGACGAAGCCGGTGACGCCGGTGTCATCGGCTTCGTTGCCCTGGGCGGCCAGTTGGGCGTAGGTGATTTCAACCGAGGTGTCTTCGGTCGTTCCGGTCACGGGGGCGGCGAGAGTGGTCAGGGTGGGGGCCGCATTGCTGACCGGCACCTGATCGACGGAGGCCTGCAGGCTGGCGGCGCTGGCGGCGAAGACATAGGCGAAGGAGAAGCTCTTGACCTGTCCGGCCACGAAGGAGCCGAGGTCGAAGCCGATACCGATGGTGTTGTCGCCGTTGCCGACGGTGGTGCCTGCCAGATAGGTGGACGGGTCGGTGGTCCAGCCGGTGACGGAAGTGTTGTGGGTGAAGGTGCTGTTCGAGTAGAGGCCGATAACCCGGCTGCTGACCGGGCCGGTGCCCAGCACGATGTCGGTGGCTGCAATCGAGCCCGAGCCGCGGACGTTGTTGGTGCTGGATGTGGAGCCGGCGAGGCCGTTGGAGTCTACGTCGGGGTCGATGCCGCGGGCGTACTTGACACCCGAGATGGTGCTGGCGCCGGTGTTCTCCATCGTGACCTGAAAGGAGATCACCTGGGAGGTGGCACCCAGGGTGTAGATCTGGGTGATCTTCAGGCTGCCGTTATAGGACACATAGGTGATTGAACCGTAGGTGTCGGCGCCGCTGGTCGTGACCGAGGAGTCGGTCAGCGTCGTCGTCATGCCCGGCGACGTGTAACTTCTGTTGTTGTTGGTCTTGGTGCTGCCGTTGGCAGTGACCGAGAAGAACTCGAAGGGTGAGCCCGGGGTCAGGAAGTCGGCGGTGTCGAGGAAGCTGCGGGTGCCGTCCTTGTCGTACTGGATGCCGGGCTTGGCCGTGCCGCCATAGCCGAGCGTGCCATCGTCGCTGTAGCCGAAACGGACATAGGCGTTGCGCAGGATGCCGGAGGCGAGCACCTCATCGTAGGTGGCGGATGCCACTGCCGTGGTTTCGATGCTGCCGGTGCTGGCTTCCAGCTCCCAGTCGCCGCCCAGCAGGGTTGAACCGGTGAGGTCGGTGGAGGCGGCCACGTCGGCGCCGGTGGCGTCGGCCAGGGCCTGGATGAAGGAGGCGCCGTTCGTGCCGTCGGCGACGTTACAGCCGTAGAGCATCAGGTCGGCGCTGTCGCTCAGCGTGGCGCGAATCTGTGCCAGCTGCTCGGCCTGCCCGTCGAGGGTAGCTTCGGTGATTTCACCGCTGCCCAGTTGCAGGCTGCCCGGCCCGCCGTGGGAGATCACGTGTACCGCGTCGATGCCGCTGCGCCCGGCGAGTGCGTCGGCTATTTGTGTGAGGCCGTCCTGTCGGTCGTTGAGCACGATGACTTCAATGCTCGGGTCGATCGTGCTGAGGAGCGTATCGATGTCCTGAACCAGGGCGTCAATGAACAGGATTTGGGTCGAGGTGGCGGCTGCGGACATGCGATTGCTCCCGGAGAGTCTTTATTAACAGGGCCCTTGAATGAACTGTCTGTCAAAAACATGAAAGACGTATGTATTCAAAGAATTACATGGGCAACAGACTGGAAAGAGGTGTCGTTGCTCAAGGGCCGGTTTAATAATCAGGACGAGGGCCTGAAAGCTGGATCAGTGATTAACGGCAAAAATTTCAGTCCTTGAAGGACTGATTGATTGTTAAATGTAGTGAAAAGTCACGGTTGAAAGCTGCCATTTCCTGACATTCATTTCGGGCCGGGTGTCGGGTTGGAATCGAAGAGTGCGTTCAGGTCGGCCAGGCGGCGATCATCAAAGACGCCGCTCAGGGTTTGCAGGCGCACATAGGCACTGAGCGTGGCGTAGCGGGCCTGGGATAAATCCCGGCGGGCGGTGGCCAGTTGTTGTTCGGCATTGAGGACGTCGAGGGTGGTGCGTGCGCCCGCCTGGTAGGCGCGGCGGCTGGACAGAGAGAGCTGTTCGGCCGAGAGGACGGCTTGCTCCAGAGCCTTGATGCGCAGCAGCCCTTCGGTGACGCCGCGGTGTTCCCGGTGCAGGCGCAGGTTGAGGTCGAGGCGTTGGGCGGCCAGGTTTTCTTCGGCACGGACGAGTTCGGCCCGCGCCTGGCGGATTGCCGCGTTGACGCCGCCACCCGAATAGAGGGCCATGTTGAACTGGATGCCGATGGTCGACTGGGTGGTGGTGGAGTTGATGCGGTTTATGTTGTCGCTGACGCCGCGATTCACCTGGGCGATGGCATCCACGGTGGGCAGGTGGCGGGCGCGGCCCTTGGCGAGTTCCTCGACGGCGCCTTCGTGGCGGGCACGCAGCAGTTGCAGTTCCGGGCTGTTCTCATCGGCAAGCGCCAGCCAGTCATCCAGTTCGCCGGCCGTGGGGGGGTGGCTGCGCAGGCGGTCCACGCCCAGCGGGGTGATGCCGGCAAAGGGTTCGCCTACCAGGTGCTGCAGTCGGCGGCGGGCCAGTTCGCGCTGCTGGCGTGCTTCGAGCGCCTGGGCGGTGTCGAGATCGAGGCGGGCCTGGGCTTCGTCGATGTCGGTGCGAATGCCGGAGCCGGCGGCAAGGGCTTTTCTGGCGGCTTCGAGCTGGCTGGCGTGGGCCTGGGTCTGGGCCTGGACAAGGGCGATCTGGTCGTCGGCGAGGAGCAGATCGAAGTAGGCCTCGGCAAGGCGGGTGGCCAGTTGTTGGCGGGCGTTGGCGAGGTTGGCTTCGGCCTCGACGACCTGGGCGCCGGCCTGGCGCAGGACGGCCCACTGGACCGGCTGCAGGAGGGGCATCCGGACGGTGACGGCCTGGGTGCCGCTGTAGTAGTCCTGGCGGGTATTGACCGGACGCCCGAGGACGGTGGTGTCTGTTTCGAGTTCGTTGAAGTTGCGGCCGACGCTGACGCCGATCTGGGGGCGCAGTTGGGCGCGGGCCAGGGGCACGGCTTCCTGTCCGGCTTCGGCGCCGGCCCGGGCGGCCCGCAGGATGGGGTCGTTGGCGAAGGCCGCGCGCCAGGCGCTGTCCAGGTCGAGTCGGCGCGGGGCCGGTGCGTCGGCGGCGGCGGCGGTCAGGGCGAACAGGCTGCTGGCGAGCAGCAGGCAGAGTTTGCGGCTCAGGGGACGCGGGCAGCGGGCCATCGCTCATTCCTCCTTCATCGACGCTGACAGGCGCTTGACCAGCGGATGCAGCAGGTAAGTGAGCACGCTCCGCTCTCCGGTGCGGAACACCACTTCCACCGGCATGCCGGGCTGGAGGTGGCGGTTGCCGAGGGTCTTGAGTCCTTCGGGGGTGACGGTGACGCGGGCCAGGTAGAAGCTTTGCTGGGTGGCGGCGTCGCTGAGAATGTCGGCGGACACCGACTTGACCCGGGCCTCGACGACCAGCTGCGGGGTGTGGGCGAAGCCGTTGAAACGGACGTCGACGGGCAGGCCTTCGTGCACCCGGTCGATGAGATGAAGCGGGACGCGGGCTTCCAGGAGCAGGGATTCGCCGGCGGGAACCACGTCGGCGATCTTCTGGGCGGGCTGGATGACGGCGCCGACGGACTGGATCGTCAGACCGACCACCTGGCCGTCCACTGGCGCGCGCAGCTCGGTCCGGTCGAGTTCCTCACGGGTGGCCTTGAGCTTTTCTGCGTCGGCCTCGACTTCGCGAAGGACCTCGGCGAGTTCGCTGCTGACTTCCTTGCGGTATTCGCCGCGCCGCTGCACCAGGCGCTGCCCCAGTTCGGCGACGGCCCGCCGCGCGCGCAGGATGTTTCCTTCGATCTCGGCCATCGAGGATTGGGTCTCGGCCATCATGCGCTCGAGTTCCAGCTGGCGATTGCGCGGGGCGTAGCCTTCCTGAACCAGCCCGCGGGTCTGGCCGTGTTCTTCCTGGAGCAGGGCGAACTGGCGCTGGCGGCTCGTCTGCATGGATCGGTAGGACTCGATGGAGGCCTGCTGGGCCTGACGGTTTTCGTTGATGCCGGCCAGTTCGGCTTCGAGGGCGCTGCGACGGGATGAGAGCAACTGCTGCTGGGTCTGCCACTGGACCTGGGTCTGGGCGTCGTCGCGGGCGGCCTGCAAGTCGGCGTGGGCGGTCATGGTGCTCACCCCGTCGCGTTCTGCCACCAGGCGTGCCTCCATGGCGCGCAGGCCGAGATAGCGCTGGCGAATTGCTGCGTAGTTGGCCCGGGCCTGGGCGTTGTCGAGGCGTAGCAGGGGCTGACCTGCGACGACGGTGCTGCCTTCGCCGACCAGCACTTCCCGGACGATGCCGCCGGTGGCGTGCTGGACTGCCTTGCGTTTGGTGTCGACAACCACGCTGCCCTGGGCGGGGACGCCTTCGTCGATGGGGGCGGTGGCGATCCACAGCAGCACGGCGGCGAGGCCGATGCCGCTCAGCAGGAGGCCGATGCGGGTGATGCGCCGCGTGGCGCCGGTCTGGCTGGCTTCGTCGGCGTGCGGGGTGGGGCTGGCTTGCGAGCTTGGGAACATGGGGAGCACCGTGATTCGGGAGGCGGGCTGTCAGGCCGGGGACGGCTCGGGCGATTGGTCGGCGGGCAGGCTCGGGGCCTGGGGTGGGGGCGGCAGGGCACTCAGGACTTCTCCCGGCGGGCCGTCGAGGCGGATGCGCCCGGCCTGCAGGACGATGATCCGGTCGGCGGCCGACAGGATGGCGGGGCGGTGGCTGATGACAAAGACCGTGGCGCCTTCGTCGCGGCGAGCCCGGACCAGCCGGCTCAGGGCGATTTCGCCGGCTTCGTCCAGGTTGGCGTTGGGCTCATCCAGCACGAGCAGGCAGGGCGTGCCATACACCGCCCGGGCCAGGGCAATGCGCTGGCACACGCCGCCGGACAGCAGGCGCCCATTGATGCCAACCGGGGTGTCGTAGCCGCGCGGGAGCTTCAGGATGGCCTC
>Ga0209174_10001243_pt1 | contig 18251 bp, 22 predicted proteins | sample JI91814BDNA_FD_187505 | JGI IMG/M metagenome (GOLD analysis project Ga0209174, IMG submission 187505) | Wastewater effluent complex algal communities from Wisconsin, to seasonally profile nutrient transformation and Carbon sequestration -... | ecosystem: Engineered > WWTP > Effluent > Algae...
AGAGTTCAGCAGAGCGAAGCGGAAGACGTGCTGCAGGCCGTCACCGACCATCGCACCGATACGACCTGCAACAGGCGCCCAGTCGCTGGCGACGTAGTTCAGCTGGATCTCCATCGACGGCGCGTCAGACTGAGCCTGGATCTGCTGGCTCGACTTCTGGCCGTACACCGGCACGTTGACAACGTTCGGAGGAACGCCCATCGGTGGGTATTCACGGATGTTCTTCAGGCGCTGGAATGTGGTCGCACCGGGAGTCACATCCTCGGTGGTAAAGAGCGCCTCGAACTCCGCCTGCGTATCCGTGGTCGAGAAGTCGGTGGTCGTACCATTGTAAACAGAAAGGTCGGAGAAAATACTGGCCCCGATCGAAGTGATGAAACTCATGGCTGTACTCCAGTGTGGGTGTAAGGAATCGAGAAAACAGACCTGTGGAGATCAGTATTTACCTGATCTATACCGTGGTCTTGAAGCACACCCTGCGAGAACTGCGTGGAGACGCCGGGCGCTACTTCGAAGCACTTGCTCGCCAGATATGTGTCTAGCTTATCGGCCAGCTGTGCCGGGCGCGTTGGCCCAGACTTCACTGGAGTAAAGATGTCGATCAGGAGGATGCCTGAAAGGGATTGCTTGTTGATACCCGCGCCGCTTTGCAAGATAGCTACCCGGATAAACTCGGGTAGGCCTGCAGGGTTGACAAACCCCTTCGGGAAGGTCTTGATGCGTTCAGCAATCCACTCAGGTGTTGCGAAGACGCGGAAGATACTCATCATGGAATCTTCAAACTTCATCGCGCTCTCCTTAGTGCAAAGGTTGTGGTGTAGCCGTTAGTCTTGTACTCCGCAGCCACATTCCAAGAAACGCCATCGATGGTAATGACATCGTACGCGGAAGGGTCTTTCACGCTAGACGCCTGTACCACCAAGTCGGCCTGCACTGCCTGCTCCGGACCTTTCGACTCAGCAACCTTTAGAAACCCCTTAACCACGGTCACCACTGGTGTGGATGTCCTACTGTTACCCGTGGCAAAGTCGAAGGCTTTCGCCTCACGGTGTGAAAGGGTGGCCTCCACCGCCAACGTGCCCGCTAGGGTGTAAGCCTTGGCCACAAGCGACTGGACGAGTCGTCGGTACCCCATTAGTTCGCTCTCCACCAGGAGTTGTTACCGCGCTCCAACAAAGGAGTAATGCCACGGTATACACCTGCCGGTATGACGCCTGTCTTCGTGCTCTTCAGTCCTGTGAGGGAGACTGCTCCTTCAACGGAGATACTGTCTGGGAGCTCTTCCCCTGATTCGACTCCGGGGTTACGGAGCAGATGGAGAGCAAGCTCACAAGTAGCATCGAGTACCCGTTGAGGGACTTCTGCAGAGCCGAGAGAGACAACAGCGCCAATTTTTGGATCACGATAGTTTCCTATCCGAGGGAAGGCAAGAGACTGGTTACTGTCCGTCGCCCTTCCGATCCAATTGAGCGAATCAAGGAGCCGCGTTGCAGATACGAGCGCAGCTCCTCTTTCGGAGGACTTGGCGTCTACCCAAGCATCCGCATCGAGGCGGAACTCAAAGTAGACACCAGCTGTGGCCACGTCGAGGTAGGCATTAGAGCCGACAACGAGAGGCATGACAGCTCCTTAGGAGTGGAAGACCGGCAGGATGCCCAGGCTGAGGGCCGACTGGACCTTGCGAGTCCAGGTGCCGGTGGTGGTTACGCCAACCGTAGCGGCGGTCAGGAGTTCCGGAACGCCGCCGGTCACGCTGTAGCCATACTCGGCATTCGACGGGAACCTGTCCTGACTACCGGCCCAATTGTAGCCAGCCGGATGCAGGATGTAGCCCCAGCGATACCAGATGTCGGTCGTACCACCGCCCATGTAGGCCGCCGCATCGCGTTCGATTTCGACGGGCAGGGGAACTTCGAGAGGGGTAAAGGAGACCGAGCCTGGCAAGACAATGAACGAGGTCTTGGTACCGGTGATATCGACGCCAGCGCCGCTGTTGACCTTGGCCAGCTGAGCCGTGGACATGCTCTGGTTGGCACGCGTCTGGATGAGACGCAGCTTGCCGCCGAAAATGGTATTGAACTCGACGCCGTTTTCCACCAACGTGGTATTGTCCACCAGATTGGCCGAACGCAGCGAGGCGATGGTCTCCGGCGAGGCGACCAAGTAGGCATACGGAGGCTCGTAGTCCTTCCACGCCATACCCATGGCCTGCAGGAAACCTTCGGCACGGGCAGCGCCCTGGATGGCGGCGGTGGCAGGGATGACCAGCTTGTTGGACTGGAGATCGACATAGAAGCCATAACGCTTGTCGGTCGGGTCGTTGTCGAAGGTCTGGCCACCCAAGCCAGTCGAACCAGAGCCGGAGGCTGCACCGTTCAGAGCTTCAGCGACAGCGACACCCTTGATCAGGGCCAGTAGCGCGTCATGCTCGTCCTGCGCTTGCGTCTCGGCGAAGTCCATGCCGATCTGGGCCAGGCCATCTTCCTGCGTGATGACCTGGGCCATATTCACCTTCGACGCACCGTGGGTACGGACGGTCTTGATGTAGGCCAAGTAGTCGCTGGACGTTCCGGTCTTCTGCCCTGCCGCCGAGTTCGAAATCGATGCAACGTTGACCGTCGGGTTCAGAGGTTTGTGCCAGCGCAGCTGACCGATGTAGGTCTCGGTGTTACGATCAATTTCGGGGTTGGTGCCGACGATGGCGGTGCCGACGAGCTTCTTGGCGTTGGTGTAGGCTTCGTACGAGTAGGCCCCGATCGATTCCTGGAGAACGGCGTTGGTAGCGCCGGTGATAGTGGTGTTGACACCCATTGCTGATTTCCTTGGTTAGTGCGGAGCCTACCTGCGTTGAGGCAGCTTTCCTGCTGCAGCCCGCTTGAGGACTTCCGCTTGCGACATTTTGAATACGGAGGTTTTGTCGCTGCCGCCGGTACTTGTGGTGGAACCGGAGCTTGACGTGCCAGTACCTGAGGAGGCCTTTGGCTTGAACAGAAATGCGAGCTCTTCATCGGCAGCGTAGTCAGCCAGGAAATCACCGATATCCTTGCCCGACCTGTGGACCCACTTGCCATCTGCGTCCTGGATGAGTTGAGGGATGATCTCCCCAAAGGCAATATCCTGGGTACGCTTGGACCGGAAGTCCAGTTGAGCTAGCTCAGCACGCAGGACCTGGTCACGAGAGAGCTCGACGTTACGCTTCTTGAGGGTGTCCAACTCCGCCTTCATGGTTGCTTCGCGCAACTCATAGGCTTCCTTGTGCTTGCCGGCTTCTTCAAGCCGCTTTAGCTCCTCTTCGCGTTGCTTCGCTTCGAACTCGGCCACCTTCTTGAGAGCCTCGTCACGTGCAGCGTAGCTACTATCCAGCTTCCCCTTGAGATCCGCCAGGGCCTCCTTGACCGCCTGCTCGACTTCAGCCTTGCGTTCAGCCTTTGCCCTCTCTTCAGGATCCATGGCGTCCAGCTTACGCGCGGCCTCAGCCTTGCGCTCAGCTTCTGTCTTTGCCTCGGCGTCCTTCTTGGCTTGCTCTTCCTTTTTACCGCTGTCTTCAGTGCTCATTTCGTTTTCCTTATAGGGCACGGCCCCATTATGCACCTAGCCGCCTACGGCGTACCAAGCGCGATTCTTTGTGAAACCTCCAGGAACATCCTGTAGGATATCGGCAGGGGTCAGAATATCCGACTCCTGTAACACCTTGCCACCAACCTTACTCTTACCGGCCACAGGGATTAGCCCGAGCTGAATCGCCTCCTCATAGTAAGCGTCGTACTGTGCTTGTGGGAGACCCCTGTCCAGCATCGCCTGTAGCGTGTTCTTGACACTATCGCTCTGTGCAGCGCGAGCGTATTCCTGGCGTAGCGCGTCCTTTGCAGGCATCAGATCTGCTACGTTCGTGAAGAAGGCGTCGTGAACTGTGGAGGTTTGAACCCCACTACGCTCACCCCAAAGGTGAAACCGTTTGACCAGAACCGCGTCATTGCTGTGGTTACCGTTCACAGCATACGCAGTCCGAGCCTTCATCAGGTCCGAGATCGAATTGGCCTTGTCCTGCTCGTTCAGCAACTCCTCCCAGAACGTCGGGGAGGTTCGCTGGTCGACCATGACAATGTTATTGATCCACTTTCCTGACGAGTCCTTGTAGGACAGCTTCTGTTCGAAAGCTTGGGTGAAATACTGCTCCACCACCTTACCGTCGAAGTTTACCCAAGGTGCGTGCGTCCATTTCTTCTCTACATCTACCCTATCCACACCGAACAGCATGGCATGGAGGAGGCCGTCTGGGTCCCAACCAGGCAGGCGCTGAATCTGCTCCTTCAAGTATGGCGAGGTGATGAATCGCCGCCTATCCAAGGCAGTTGCATCGGTCTTGAAAGGCTCGAACTTGAATTTGAAACCGAGAGCTTTCTTCAGCTTTCTTACTACTGCGAGATCGAGGAACTTTTGCTCAGCCTTACGCTTGGCAGGCTCCCCAAAGAGGCGCCTTAGTATCTCGTACTTGAAGTCGATGCTGGCCTCCTTTGGGTTTGCATCCCGTAAGAAAGCCTCGGCGAGTCTGCCGAAGAAGCGTGTAAAGTCGTTCAGCACAGGCACCTGTGAGCGAAGGTTCTCACTCATGATTGATGCGATAAGCGAGAAGTCGTTCGGGGTGACGACATTACCGTACTGCCGCGTCATCTTCTCGACCAAGTCACGGGTCTGCGAGTCCAGGAAGTATAGCTGCTCCATTATCGCATCGCCAGGATCCTGTCCTTTATTGAACACATCCTTTACGTCGTTGCGTAACCTACGCAGCTCGTCGTACATGTCGGGGTCAACCTTTTCATAGCGGGCCATACGAGCGCTAATCTCACCTATAACTTTATCACGATCTGCTGCAGCTACTACTAATGTAGAACTAGAAGGTGCGTTATAACTACTAATACTTTCAAGATCTTTCTTAGAAAGTTCGTAGTGTTTAATATCTTTGGTATTAAGATCGAATGCTTTGTCTTTACCATGCAACTTTATTAAACTAGCTAAATTATCATTTGTTTCAAGTGCAATTGTAGCTGGACCCTCTGAAAACTGCAAACGATCTACACCTCTTGAATGTCCAACCCATAATGCAGCTGACTGATCAGGAATTGTATTAGGTAGACCTTCATCAAATGAAACTCTATACCCTTGTATTTCTAACCGAGCAGCTAAGTCTTTATAAAAATTAGCAGCTTCTTTCTTCATACCTAAAGCAGCAATACGATCTCCATTACCTTTAATAATAACAGCAAGTGGCTTTTCTTTAGGTTCACCTAATACTTTTGCCAGCTTCTTCTCCACATTGAGGATGCCGGTTCGTTTTCCTGCTCCATAGAGAGTCACCATGTTTTGCGCCTTAGCAGCCTTCCGGAGGTCTTTCTCGGACAGCCCTAGACGCTTATTTAGTTCGACGAAGCGGGGGTCTTGGTACGTTCTCGCAGCGATCTCGTCGTATAGCCGCTGCTTTTGGTTCGTGGGGATAACGTTAGATAGCTCGGCAAGCTGCTTGTTTCGAGTAGTGAGCGCAATGATCTGAGCGCCGCTTGATGAAGCATCCTGTTCGAGAGCGAGAGCTGTTTTGTACCCATTGATACGGTTGGCATTTCTGAAGTCACCTCCTACGTGATCGTTGATACGAGACATCTCGATAGCGAGCCTGAAAAGCTTTCCCTGCTCCTCTCCATCAACCATCTGTACGAAGGGTGAATCGAGGATGTCGCGGATGTCTTGTGGACGGCCACGGCGTGCAGCGTTACCTACCTTGATCAGGTCGTTACGCCAACGGAGGGCGATCTTCTGACGCCCTGTCTGCGATAACGAGTTATGTGGACCCTCCAAGGTGTCGCTAAGGCCGCCCAAAAAGCTGCCTATTTGATCCTGAAGGTTTAGAAAGCCCTCTTCCCCGAGCGGCTTTGCGGCCACTGTATTAAGGAAAGGTCTACGTTACGTTCAATACGGCTCGTTAGGCCATACCGGTGTTCTGTCGAGTTGTTAATAGTTCACCCAGGACCGACCTGAGATGATGCCGCTGATAGTGCCGCTGTGAACACCGAAGAGTTTGCCAATGTAGCTAAGGGTGTGACCTTCCTTGTGTGCTTGGCGGATCTTGGGGATATCCTCAGCGCCCAACTTTTTTGTATTGCCTCCTGGGCACGTAGGACTGAATTGAAGGTCAGGTCGTACATGTCGCCAGGTCTTTAGTTGCCTTATTTTCGAAATCGTACCACGCGCAACATTACAAGCTGCTGCAATCTCGGCGTTACCCAGGCCTTCCACAAACATCAGCTTGATCTGCTCGACCTCTGACTCGCCAAGCTCAGCTATACCACAAGCTGAACCTCTCGGCATAAGTCCTGTATCCAGCGCATGCTGTATGTTTTGTGAACGAGAGCACCACTCGAGGTTGTCCACACGGTTATTAGTCTTGCGACCGTCCTTGTGGTTCACATCTCCGTAGCCTTCGGGATTCGGCAGAAAGGTTTCCGCAACTAGCCGATGCACCTTCACCTTCGCCGCCACTGTATCTCGAAAGATGCTTACGGCAGGGTAGCCGTGACCATCATCTATCTGCTTGAGTATCTTTTGCGAATACGAGCTGAACACTTGGCCTTCGGTTGAGACCCAGTATTCAGTTCCAACTGCCTTCTTCCATTGCTGTTCCATTTGTTTCCTATGTGGCTCGACAGAGCACTCCTGCAACTTCGGTTTCCCTTATATGCAGACCAGACTATATCATCACAGCATTTCTGCTGGCTACGCGCTTCCACCGGACTCCCGGTGTACTCCCTTTCGGGATAGTCGTTGCACCTTCAAGACCCTCTCAGGTCAAGCTAGGCTCAGTATTGGCCATCTCTGGCTATCCACTGAATTCACGTAGTTTATAGACGTCCTTTAGAAACGTCTCACCAGACTGCGGACCAATGTAACCACGCTCATAGATGCGGGCGCGGTGGTCCAGAAAGGGCATGTTAGCGAAGGAAGTGTCATTGTTACGATGCCACTCCATGGCCTTGAAACGCTCGTAGCTATCTCCACGTGCAGCAATGTGGTGACGATACTCACTAAGCGCGTCATAGTGGGCCGATTTACCCTTGTCGTCGTGAAAGTACAGAAGCTTACGCACAAAGTCGTGCATTTCAGGGTCTACCTTATACCGTGACTGTGCCGCCCAATTGAGCGCTCTAGCCATGTCTTCATCTACGAACTCCGCAGGGAAGTGACCAAAGCTACTATCGCTGGTGATCGGGATGCCGGTATCGTAGTTACCCTTGGCAAAGTAAGTCTTATAGCCGGGTCTTACTTGGAGCGTAGGCTCTTCAAGAAAGCCCACACGGAGGCCCATGTCAATCTCACGGTTGAGCCTGGAGTAGGCTTGGATTCGCGGGTCGACGATGCGGAGGGATTCCGAGAAGGTGTCAATGTACTGCCCGAAGTACTGCCCCGACGCCTTAGAGCGCATCCTCCGTTTTTGCACTCCGAACGTTTCGAGCTTGTACAAGCCACGTTCTGAGCCTTTGGCGAGGATGGCGGATCCTGCTTCGAACCATTCATTTCGTGTACCTCTGTAGTTCGCCAGGGTGTACAGCTCTCGGCCCAAAGAGACCGCAACAGCGTCGCGATCAGGACCATCAGCCAGCGCCAGGCGATGCGCAAACTTAAGGAAGAACTTTTCAAGGTCCTTTTCGCTTAGCCTGTTCCACACCCGTAGCGGAATGGCCTTAGACAGGACGTCAGAGTATGCCGACGCGTCAAGCTTGTTGGCGATCTTGTTTGGGAAGACCTGGCCACGCAGCTCCCTGGCAATCTTGGGGGCCATGTCCTCTTCCCAGGCACGCTTCGCCTTGATATTCGGGATGAGGTTGTCATGCAGATACTGCAGCTGCACAGGGCCTAGTACCGGGTCAACGAAATCATCCTGTAGTAGCTTCTTAAGGACATCCGAATCCTTGCGGATTTGAGTCTCCATATACTCTGAGATGTTCATGACATCAAACTTCATCTGACCGTTCAGTACAGCCTTGGTGTTGCCCCACGCCTCGCCGTTAGTGCGGAAGCGAGTAAAGGCAATACGCAGGTTGTCAGCCACAACAGCCCGCTCATTGACACCCATACTACCGTCGAGGTCGTTTACGAACTTGGTCAGGAAGGCCTTGTCCTCATCCTTAAGCTTGGCCTCGTCAGTGATAAGACGGAGACTCCGCTCAAGGGTAGAGGGGTTAGGTTGATACAGACGCACATCCTCGTAGCGTCCTGTGATTGGGTTGAACCGAAGCTGGGCTTCTGTAGGAGGGTTGTTCAGCACCCTCGAACGCGTCGCTCTTTTAGTGTGGATGAGCGCCCCACGGTAGTTCGTCAGGGACAGCGTCCCATCCAATTCCCCAGCCTGTAGTAAATAGTACTGTCGCAATGCCGCGATAGCCTCGGAGTCATCCATCAACTCCTCCGGTCTGGCAAAGCCTAGCTTGATTGTGTCGAGCTTCTCTTTCGCGAGGGCAAACCGTCGCGTGTCCCCTGGAACGCCCAGGGGGTCCTCTGTCATTTTTCGGAGTTCTGTGAGGCTGGCTTTCCTGCCGCCGACCTGGAACTTGTCGACGGTGAGTTGTCCGGACCGAAATAGATCGAGTCTGGTGGTGTCCCCGAGGTGACGGAGCTGAACGTCTCGCGATTGTCCCGTGAGCCAGGACTGGTACGTCGTTCCCTCATACGCCTCTCCGTCGTAGTACGCCTGTTGTTCGGGAGAGAGGCTTTTAAGGTTTCGTTGGCGGATCGCAGCAACACCATCCAGTTTACCAAGGTCGTCGAAAGACTTGACGACAGGTACCGTAGTGCTGCGGCAATGCCAATGAGCGGGAGGAAGATGCACAGTATCACTGATAGGAAAAATGCGACCGTCCCGATGAGAGCAGATAGGAGTAGTACGACTATCGAGCACCGCAACGTATTGCCAGCCGCGGAGAGCCTGCTCGTTAGCCTTATAAATCTCATGGTCTGCCTGCGCCTTTACTGAAGTGACCGACGTGCGTACCAAGGCACCTGCCTGGTTTTGCGCGATACCAAACTGCTGACCGACTACCTTGGCAATTGCAGCCTCGGAGTCACCTTTCGCCAAGCCGCTACGGATAGCCAGCTCGATGCGCTTACGTTCGTTGACACTAACACCTGCCCACCCCTGGAGGAGTGTCTTGTCTGCGTAGAGAGGCCGTTTGAGTACGATCTCCTCAGCGATACGCCGATCGGCAGGGCGGGTCTTCCAAATCGGACCCAGGACACGCTCAAGGAGGCCCCTTGAGTGCGCCTCTTGTTCAGTTACGAGTTGGAGAAGGTCTTTGGAGACAATCCCCTGGATATTGCCGTACGTGCGTCCAAGCTCCTGGTCGATATCGTCCCAGATTGTCCGAGCCTTGGCATTCTTCTCAAGCAACGTATTCAGGCGAATCTTGTGGCCGCCCAGTTCGTAGAAAACCTTACCGGACAGACGTTGTTCGAAGAGACGTAGCATGGCGGCACGATCAACATTGCGATTGTAGAGCTCTTGATTTGCCGTAGTCATAATTCCGCCTTATTGCTGTTAGCGCTTCTTGGGAAAGTACTTGTTCGCCGGTGGCGCCTTGTGGGCGTACTTCCGGCCAAGACGTGCTGCGAGACGGTGAGCTATGTTAGCCCCTCCGCCGACAAGCAGCGCGCCACCGGCGGCTAGACCAACGCCACCTGTAGCTGTCGCAGCCGCAACAATCGCACCACCAGCCAGACCCTGTAAGGCTGCTGCTGTGGTAACCCCTCGTCGCGACTTGATAGTACCGACTGCCGTTTTATTGCGACCTGCATGGTAGCCAGCGATAATGGGGCCGCCGCTTAGGAGGCCTAGGCCGAAGCCTGAGCCATACCCTTTGTTAGCTCTGGTGTCGGAGCGAGGGCCGGCTGCGTTCTTGTTACCGAGAGGCGCGCCGCCTCCCTTCTTCCGTCCGAAAGCCATTGCTTCCTCCTAGTTCCGCGAGTTGAACACCAGCTTAAACAACGTTCTCCACTTGTCCCGCTTCCTGAGCACGGCCTCGTGTGTGGTGGTAGTGCTCTTTATGAGGTCCACGGTCAACCGTAGCTCCTGGACAGCCCAATCCATAAACTGGTCAACGCCTGCCTTGTCCATCCCCGACAGACATTTGCGGCCGCCAGTGTACATCCTGATCTCCTCACCAGCCGGTGTAAATACCTGCGTCTGGTAGGACACGTGGAAGGCGTCTTCAGAGGTATCTTCTGGAAGACGGAGAAACTTTTGCAAGGTAGCGGCACACGAACCCGCTATGAAATCCTTTACCTCTTCCGAGACGTTTCCAAAAGTCATGGTGTCCCGTAAGATAAGAAGGGGGTTTTGCCGACCCTGCGTGATTAGCGTGGTTACGGTGATATTAAAGCGACCCACTATCCCTTCCTCCGTTTGAATTCCAGGAAAAGCTCCTGAGAGATACTCTGGATGCTGTAGGCCTCAATCTCGTCCCCTGGCGCCGTTTCCCTGATACCCCTTAGGTACTCCTGCCAAATATGCACAGCTTCGTGTACAAGCATCGCATGGATTTGGGAGAGACTGTGCTTTCCTACCTCTATGCAAACCACTGCTGACAGCTTTCCTTCCCGTTCAAAGAAGTGTACTGTGGCATCGGCTCCCGAAAGCAGGAAGGGCGGAGCACCCTTAACCTTTAGGTGGGCGACAGCTGCGGCATAGTCGCGGGGATTCAGGCAGAGGGTAAGGTAAGGACCTGTCAGAAGGGTATTACTCAGCCACTCCGCCACCTTGGTTGATTGTTTGTTGCGTCGCATTGAAGGCATCCACTTGTTGGTCCATCTGAGAATACACGAGAGGGTCGGAACTGATTTCCGCGACCGAGGCAGTGTCATCGTAGTCCGAGGGCATTACATCGTTGAGCTTGAGGATGGTGATCCACAGGCTACGCGCGATAAGACCCTTCTCGTACCACTCCGTGATCAGGCGCAACCAGTCAGCGCCAAGCGGCGACGGGTCGAAGTCCTGGCTCAACGTAACGGGGACGTCATCTTGCACGATCCCCGCGCCGGTCCGGAAGTTAATCATGTAGGCGATAATCGTGGAGAGTGTGGCCGAGATCTTGGTGTTCAAAGAGCTCAACTGCGCTACCTGACCTGCGTTTCGGATATCCAACGCTACGCCAGACTGAGCGGTCTCGGGTGCGAGCATCCGCACACCCATACGAGCCATCTCCTCCAACGTCGAGGCGATTGCCTTCTCCATGTCCTGGAGGGCACCCGTAGGGGTCTCCAAGATCTCAGCCCGGTCTTCAGGGCCAAGCTTCAACCAAGTGCCAAGGCCTTGGGCAACGATATTATCGAAGTCCTCCTGGCTCATCTGGGTGAACATGACGGGCGTGTAGGTAGAAGCACCATATAGCAGGTGATTCCGCCGACTACTCTTGTTGTACAGGCCGACCTCCCGGTCTACGAGGGGTACCAGGATCGGGTCCTGGATGTCGATACTGCCGTTCAGTGGCCAGGCAGGGATGGTGTTGATCCGTTCGCCACGCATAAGTGGCGTGTACGTCTCGATAAGCTCGTACTCGCCGCCGGTGCCTGACTTGTAGTCCTGAAGCTTTTCGCCGGCAATCGTCTTGGCATCCGGAGGGACCTCCTTCAGCTGGAACTTACGCACCTGGTAGAAGCCGTCCACCAACTCATGAACGAACACCGTGTCCAGACACTTGTCGTGAAACTCGTTCTGGTCGTCAGGCACTTCTTCGAGCATTCGTACGATAACACGCTGGAGAACCTGCTTGCCGTCCACAGTAGAGGCTTTCCAGTTCACAACAGACTCGGCCTTCCAGATGACAGGGTACGGCGCAAGCAAGCTGAAGTCAGTGACCTCTGCCTGAGCAGCAGTAACCACCGGGTAATCCACGTGGACCCATGCACGAGAGGTCTGGATCTCCTCCCAAAGCACTTGGTCCAGAAACGCAACCAGGGTGTTACCATCCTGGCAAAAGCTTTTCATGATCCACTCCCGAATCTCGTCGGGCGTACCCTCAGGGAAGGTGACCTGAGGGACCTTACGGATCAGGCCTGACACGAGCATCCTGGAGTACTGTGCTACGATTCCGGGATACTCGGCTTCAGCCTTGTAGAAGTCGTACTGCTGTTGAGACATGGAGGGTGAGAAGGGGATAAGCATGTTATCCAAACCCACCAACTCATCCAAGGCCTTCACGTAGTACTCGCCACTACAGGCGGCGCGGCTCCGCTGCCACGAGCGTTTTGCGCTCTCGTACTCAATACGCGGATCCGCTACTGACTTCTTAACCGGGGTAAGCATCCCGGCGGCCATTACCCGCGCTTCGCCCGGTTGAACTGGGCGATGGTACCTGCAAAGGTGCGGCCCGTGACGTAGTGGGTGGCAGTGATGCGATCCGGACCTGCTGCATCATCCGGCAACACGTTCCACATACCGCCGACACACTCCTCGGGAAGGAAGGGCTCGACTGCATCCGTATCCAGCACTTCAGGTACTTCGGGTTCCTTCTGGACGGGCGGCTCGGATTTCTGAGTCGCCACGTAGGAGGCGGGCGCAGGGCCAGGTGCGCCAATAGGCAGTGCGGGTTTTGCTTCCATATCTGAAATCCTTTAGAAATTGAATCCGCGAGTAGCGGAGGGCTTGGTTTTAACAGGAAAGAGGTACTCTACCATGTAGCGTAGGCCGTCACTCCAGTGCTCTACGCCTTCTGTCTTATCGATCATGGCCGTGTCAGGCCTGCCTTCGACCCACTGCGTACGTAGGAGGCTGTCCCGGAGTTTCTTAGCCTTACGCGAAATGAACAGCCTGCGCGTGCCATTAGCATCACAAAGAAGGCGGTTCACTGCCTTCACGCTGTCCACGATACTGGGCGAGGACGTTCTTGCGAACACGACATGGCCGTACTTCTTCAGTTCCGTGAAGTCTGTCTGACCTACCGGAGCAGCGGTCTTACGCGAATTACCAGTAGGATCGGGGTATGTCAGGCACTTGCCGTAGGTATTCTTAAGGAAGATCGCCAGCTCCTCTGTATTAGGGGCGCCGGAGTGGTCATCCGTAACGATGATACAGTTCTCGAACAGGTGGCCCACGCACGTTGCATTGATACCGACGTTGAAGTCGATACCGCAGCGAAACGCCCCACGCTCTTCAGCGGAGAGAGCCAGGAAAGCAGCATTCAATTCAGCGTTGTTCTCAAGGACATTGAGTTCCCTGTCGTAGGCATGGTACACCCTAGGACCGGACTCATCGAAACTCGCCTTATACTCCTGAGCAAACGTGACGATGTCCATGGTACGGCGTGCCTTCTCCACTTCCTTGGCGGAAACATACGGAGACTGCGTATAGTCGAAGTGGTAGGAGCCGTATTCCTCGTCCTCTGATGTCCTGTTGTACAGGGTGTACAGAGAACGACACCCTTTAGGGGACGAGATGACAGTAGAGCGAAACGCGCTAGGCGCCCCGTAGGTTGCGGCCATCTCTTCAGACCAGCGTGTGCGGCCAGCAGCATGGATAACCGAATCCCAGGCATCAACAGGCTTCTTGATCGTCCAAGTATCGATCTCATCACCCACAGCGTAGTAAATACCGCCACCGCGCTGGCGCTCGATAGCCTCCGCTGATACTAGCTTGAGCTCTACATTTCGTGGAAGCATAATTCGACCGAGAGCCTTGGAGGTGCCTCGGGAGGAAGGAAGCGCGATGGATTGCAAGCCGAAAACGTACATCAGAAGCGCCCAGTAGATATCACCCACAGATGTGAACGTAGGGGCAATCAGGACGACATTCTTGTTTGGGACCGAGGCGTCCAGGGTCATAAGCTCGTGACACGCTTTGATTGAGGCCGCCGACGCAAACGCCGACTTGCCCCAACCGCGCGATGCCGCTATTACGGCGTGCATCACAGTACCGTGGACGAACTGATCCTTGAATACCTCGGACTGACCAGGATGTAGTGTAATGTCCATCAAGGCCGCCAGAGTACGAAGGCACTAGGCAATACCTGGCACAGGGAAAGTGTCTCCAGGAACAGTACACAGCCCAGGGCCACGAAGTTCACATTGAGAAAGGCGTATCGAGCCGTTACGAAGAAGAGCACAATACATACAAACGAGACCCAAACCAACACAAGGAGGATTAGAATCACCGGGCCAACCCTTCAATAAGCGCCTCGACAACAGCCAGCACGCCTACTACAAACACGAAAGGGCAAGCAAGCCGGAAGCCAAGGCGAAAGCCAAGGCGACTGGCCAGGTTTGTGTAGAGGATCCCCGAGGCAGCAACTAGGAAGGCGACAGCATAAAGATAGTCCATGGCGCCTCCTACGTTAGGTTGATAGTGATAGTGGGGATGCCCTCCGAACCGAGCGTTTCGGGATCAGCCTGGGAATAGCCATACTTCAGCAAGTCGGTCGCGATCTTGTTACGAACTTTGACCAGCTCAGTGTACTCCAGAGCTGAACGCGCCTTGGTTTTAAGCTCCTCGATCTCCTCCGTCAGCTCGTGGTAAGCCTTGACCAACTCCACCATCGGGTCAAAGCCGAGCGCATACAGCGCCTTAGGAGACTGCTTCGAGAACTTGACAGTATTGAACCTTCGACCCCTACCGGAGAACCGCCCAAGCAACTCTGAGGCGATATCGATGTCCTCGATATCCAGATCCAGCGCAGCAAAGGCTGGCTTGGTCTCCAAAGGTACGACCTCCCCATTCTCGTCAAGCATGACCCGCCGTACCATTGAGGCATCAGGGGCGTTACCTGAGCGATGACGCTTCATCGCCTGGGTAGTTGTTTCGCGCGCAGCTTCGAGCCTGGTCTCCCCATACTCCACGATACGTTGTGGGGTCTCTACAGGGAAGCCAAGCTTGTCATCTACGCGCTTAGGTACTGGTGGTAGCGGTAAGGCAGCCACTGTATCTGTCCAGCCGCGTCTGGTAGCTACGCAGCTTTCGCCGGAAAACCTCTTCCTGGGTGCCATGCCCCGCCGCCAGCTCGGTTACGAACTCGCGATAGAGCTGGACGAGAAGCGCCTCGTCCACGGCAGCAATGAGGTCCAGGGTGTGTTGTGGGATACAGCCCACCGGCGGTATTGGTAAAACAGTCACTTCAGCGCCGCTATCGGTACCCCGCCTTCCCTTGATTTTCTCCAAAGCACTCATTTCGAGGCCATCCATTGAGTAAAGCGAGCCCAAAGGCTCTGTGGTTGTGGTGAGTCACACTTGCGCCAAGGCGTGGGCATGCCTTCGGGGTCGGAGCGCCTCCGCTCGCGTGTCTTGGGGGTCGTCTGAAAGAAGGGCATGCCGCGATCCTCCTTCCTCTCACCCCGGCTCTCGTCCCGATAGCAGTAAGACTGATCGTCTATCACGCCGCCATCCTTGTATGCTTTATCCACTACCGCACCCTCTTGACACGCCTGAACTTCAGCGTAGCCGCGAGGATACCCTCAAAGAGGGCGGGCGCAGGCATGGTACCGCCGATACCGAGGTTGCACAAGGCGCGAATCTCGGCTACGACATCTTCGAGTTGACAGATACCGGTTTCAGCCGCATACTCAGCCTTGGTGAGCAGCTTGAGGTTCGACAGGCGGATGTTGTCCATGTTCCCGTCGACTGTCATGACGATGCGATCGTAGTGCCAGGACCGCCCCGAGAGGATCCAGGCTACGACAGCAGCCGGATGATCCTCAAAGCCGTTACCATCCGTCTCAAAAAGGCGAACAGTAGGCCGGCTATTACGGTAGTGGTGGACCACGTCAGCGTCGTCATCAAGCAGGCTGATAGCGCCCGTCTCCGGGTTGTACTTGAAGATCTTGGCGTATTCCGCCTTGCGCAGGATCTTCATTAGCCCGCCTTCGTACGGTTGACCAAAGGAGAGGCCTCAGCACGGCGGGCATCCTTGATAGCGTTGAGGGCAGCCTTATTGGCACGGTTTTGCCGTACATTGGGCCTTTCCATGGCAGGCGCTTCCTCGACAGGGTCCGCTACCGGCATCTGGAAGTAGTTGGTCTGGGCCTGCCACATGCTCAGCAGACCACGGACTTCCTCAGCCACGCTACCGCGCAGGTAAGGGTCCAGCTTGGAGCGGCACCAGCCTTCGATCGACAAGCTACCAGCCAGGCTTGCCTTCAGGATTTCCAGCATGTGATCCGTGGGCACAGCCACGGAGATGACATAGGATCCAGGCTTGTCCGGCTCTTTGTCGTTGAAGAACAGACCGTGAACCAGGCCCTGCTCGCCGATAGAGGGGTCAAACAGTACCTCACCGCCGCGTGCAACAAGGATATTCAGAAGCCCATCCTTGCCTACGCCGACAATCAGATACTTGGTAAGGTGGTTCAGCTGACCCTGCATCTCGAGCACTTGCTCCAGAGTTGCGGGGACCATGATTTGCTGGAAGGTCCAGCCTTGTGATAGAAAGAACTCGATCTCCAGGGTACCCGTAAGGGCATCCAAGGTCGTCACACCCTTGTCCTGGTAGGCCTTCGGGACACTCCCGAGCTCCTTGACAATGGCGCTGAAATACGGTGCTGAGATGTCCAGCAGACACGCATGAGCTGCGCGCTGGATATCGTTCGACTCAGCGGTACGAACTGATTGTTTATAGAACTGCATTATGAACTAGACCTCGCTTAAGAAAGATGCCGCATGCGGCGTAGGACTTGGTCGACATACTTCCAAGCCAATGAAGGAGGCACCAATCTCGCCATCCTTTGATAGGTTCGCTAACCCTGACCTAAGAAGGAGCATCTCCTCGTCTGACCAATTACGCGGCTGAGGGCCACGGTTGATAAGAAGCGTAAGCCTTGCCTTCGCTTCCTCCGAGAGCATTTCCTTGACCATCCTTGCGGATTGATGATAAGAAACACCTCTGGCTCCGTTATCGCGTACCTCTGTAATACACTGGAGGAGGTCTCGGCTACTAGCCACAGGAAACCTACGCCAGGTAGCTCCGTAGATTCCCTTAAGGAGCGAAGGGTAAGCCTCAGCAAGGGCTGTGCGTAGCTCTGCTCTCTTCAAGGCCCATCTGAACATGGCCTTGACTCGATCCTTTGCTTCTCTAAGCTCCTTATGCATAAAGCCTCCAAAACCTTGTTACTCGGACACTCTATTTAACCTATACATACCTAGGCTGCTCTTAGTCATTTCCTTATCTTTGTCATCTACTATCGACTAAATAGGGTATAACCCATATATACCTAGGCTGCTCTTAGTCATTTCCTTATCTTTGTCATCTACTATCGACTAAATAGGGTATAACCTATACATACCTAGCCTATACCTAATCATATCTTTATCTTTATCATCTACTATCAACTAAATAAAGTATAAATAGGGTATATCTTTATTACAATATAATATATAATGTTTAATATATTTATTATTACAATTAGGATATACTTAGGGTTTTCTTTCTTATGCAACTTGGGTCACAACCTGCTGCAGTCACCAATAGTCCCTTTCCACTGCCATTGGGCCGCCCCAAGTTGTCAAATACACGGCCCGACAGTACTACCTTAGAAAGATTTTCTCGATGGTGCACCTATGACCCGGACCCGTGATCTCCCGCAGGAGTACTCCCTTACACGTTGTCCTGTCTTGCAAATGGATCGTCCGCCCTTGACAGCAAAACTGGTCGGCCGCCCACCATGGGAAGCCTAGCTGAATGTACGGAACGCCACCGGGCCTAGGAAGCCCGATTGTCAATACTTGTATGACCGTCACAGTGAAGACCTAAAGTATGTATGTAGTTTTTGTTAGCTTGTGCCCAAACGGGCTTTTGGCAATTCAGATAAGTAAGCCCTAATAACTAGGCAGGGGCAGGCCAGAAAAGCTGTGCACTTTGATTTGCCCGCCCGCATACTAGCAGGCCGGCCCCAAGACCCCCTAGCGGGGAGACACCGGTGGGTGCCCAGGGAATACCTTACGTTCTGGGACGGGCAAATCAAAACATACAGCAGAGGTGTGCCTTAGGAGCCACCCTAGCGAGTCGAGAGAGGTAAGCTCGAGGAGGATCCCTCTGCAGGGCCAATGCTCTTACTCACGTCAAGGGGATCTCTGGGGCGGCGCCTAAGGCACACTACAAGTAAGCTATTTGATACTGGCCCAGAGCCTCAGGCCAGCATATTCAGGCCTCGGTAGGTTCCGGATGATGCCGACGAGCTTTTCAGCGACGTTAGGTACCAGACCAGCATCAAGTAGTTTACCATGGATGAAC
>Ga0209174_10001244_pt1 | contig 18247 bp, 18 predicted proteins | sample JI91814BDNA_FD_187505 | JGI IMG/M metagenome (GOLD analysis project Ga0209174, IMG submission 187505) | Wastewater effluent complex algal communities from Wisconsin, to seasonally profile nutrient transformation and Carbon sequestration -... | ecosystem: Engineered > WWTP > Effluent > Algae...
GGCCGACATGGCCGACGAGGCCCGCGCGCGCGGAGCTTTCCTGCCGCCCACTGCCAGGCCGCTGATCTTCGGCAACTGGATCGGCGGCGACCGCGACGGCAACCCCAATGTCTCCCCGGCAACCACCCTCGACGTCCTCGTCATGCAGCACGCCATTGCGATCAAGGGCCTGATCGCCATGGTTCAGGACTGTGTCGACGAGGTCTCGATGTCGACGCGCCTGGTCGACGTGACCCCGGAGCTCGCCGCCAGCCTCGAACGCGACCTCGACAAACTCGATATCGACGAGCGCATCCGCCGTCTCAATGTCGAGGAGCCCTACCGCCTCAAGCTCAGTTGCGTCCGTCAGAAGCTCACCAACACGCGCGATCGCATTGCGGCGCGGGCGGATTCGCGGCCCGGGCACGACTACGTCGGCCGCGATGAACTCCTCGCCGATCTCCTGTTGATCCGTGACTCGCTCTTGGCGCACCGCGGCGAACTCGTCGCCAATGGCGCGCTCGCCACCTTGATCCGCACCGCGAGCGCGTTCGGCATCCAGATCGCCACGATGGACGTGCGCGAGCACAGCGACGCCCACCATCACGTCGTCGGTCAACTCGCCGACCGCGCCTCCGGCAACGACGGAGCGTATGCCGCGCTCTCCCCGACCGCGCGCCTCGACTGGCTCGGCGCCGAGCTAGCCGGGCGACGCCCGCTGGCCCCCTTCCCCCCACCCCTGGACACGGAGGGGTCGCGCACCTTCGAGACGTTCCGGGCCATCCGGGCAGCGCAGAAGTGGTTCGGGATGGAGATCATCGAGAGCTATATCGTCTCGATGACCCAAGGCCCCGCGGACATCCTGGCGCCCGTGGTCATCGCCCGCGAGGCCGGCTTGGTGGACATCGCGACCGGGTCGGACGGCCGGGCGCGTGCCGACATCGGCTTCGTCCCCTTGCTTGAGACCGTCGACGAACTTCGTTCTGCCGGAACGATTCTCGACACGCTGCTGAGCGTCGCGCCATACCGGGCAGTGGTCACGGCCCGCGGCAATGTCCAGGAAGTCATGCTCGGCTATTCGGACTCCAACAAGGACGCGGGCATCACGACCAGTCAGTGGGAGATCCACCGCGCCCAGCGTGTGCTGCGTGACGTGTGCGCCAAACATGGCGTGCAGTTGCGCCTCTTCCACGGTCGCGGCGGAAGCGTCGGGCGCGGCGGTGGCCCTACCCATGAGGCCATCCTCGCCCAGCCGTGGGGAACACTCTCCGGCGAGATCAAGGTGACCGAGCAAGGCGAGGTCATCTCGGACAAGTACCTCCTGCCCGCCCTCGCCCGGGAAAACCTCGAACTCACCATCGCCGCCGTGCTGGAGGCGAGCGCGCTCCATACGGCCGCCCGGGTGGAGCCCGGCCGCCTGGAGTTGTGGGACGCGACGATGAACGACATCAGCGGGGCGGCGTTCACGGCATACCGGCAACTGGTGGACGACCCGCAATTGCCCACCTACTTCGCCCAGTCGACGCCGTTCGAGCAACTCGGGGCGCTTAAGATCGGCTCGCGTCCGTCCAAGCGGCCGGACAGCGGCCAGGGCTTGGCCGGGCTGCGGGCGATCCCGTGGGTGTTCGGGTGGACCCAATCGCGGCAAATCGTGCCGGGCTGGTTCGGCGTGGGCACGGGGCTGCGGAGCGCGCTGGATGCCGGCAAGCAGGCTCAACTGCGCGAGATGTATGCCGAGTGGCACTTCTTCAAGACCTTCATCAGCAACGTCGAGATGATGTGCAAGAAGACCCGCCTCGACATCGCCGAGCACTACGTCCTATCCCTGGTGGACCCGGAACTGCACCCGATCTTCGAGCGTATCCGCGCGGAGTATGCCAAGACGGTCGAGGCGGTCCTGGAGATCACGGGTGAGTCGGAGCTGCTGGAGGCACAGCCCACGCTGAAGCGCACGCTTGAGGTCCGCGACCGCTACCTCGACCCGATTTCCTACTTGCAGATTTCGATGCTCGCGCGGATTCGCGCCGGGGACACGGACCCACAGTTGCAGCGCGCGCTACTGCTGGCCGTCAACGGCGTCGCGGCGGGACTGCGCAACACCGGCTGACGTCAGGCGGAGGCCCCGACCGGCATCCGATCGGCGACTCGCGGCCTCGCGGCGGCCGGGACACTGCTGGCCATGATGCGCGGGACACCGAACGGGCCGAGCACCTCACCGGCGGCGAACACCCCGCCCATCATCGCGCCGGCGATGCCCAGACACATGGTGTCGGCGCCGGCGAGATACAGACCCGGCATCACCGCTGTGGGAAACATCTTGTGCCGCAAGCGATCCGGCGTGCCGGCGAGGTCGGCGAAGCTGCCGGAGGCGTAGCCTGCGAAGCCGTCCACCGTCAGCGGCGTGGAGACCTCAACGTGCTCGATCAGGTCGGCGAATCCCGGCCGGTCGCGCTCAACCCGCGCGATGTGACCGGCCGCGAGCTGCCGCTTGAACGCCTCATAGTCCTCGCCCCGACGCTGCCAACGCGTGTCGCGCCAGGCCGCGAACTCCTCGGCCGGCAGGCCCGCGATGATCTCGGCCGTATGCCGCGTGGCCCGCGGGTCCTTCAGCGACGGAAACGACAGGTAGGCCATGGCCGGTTTCCCGGCGAGCAGGCCGGCCGGGTCGCTGTTGGCGTCGTGGTCAAAAGGAGTCGAAGTACCAGTGGTTCTCTCCGCGGAAGCCGAGCTGGTCATAGCCAGGCGGGAGTTGCCGCCACGCCACCGCGCCCCGGGTGGCAAGGTCCATGACGCGGCGCAGCGGCATACCGGCACCCATCTCGCCCACGTAGTGGAGACCGACGTCCCAGTGGAACCCCTTGCGGGTGAAGGCATGATTGAACCCGCCGAGCTTGAAGTGGCGCTCAATCACCAGAACGCGCTTGCCCATGCGTTGGGTGAGGATCGAGCCGGCCACCAAGCCGCCAATCCCGGAACCAATGACGATGACGTCATAACTCATGCGGTCGCCCGACGCCGCTTGGTCGCTGCTGGAGGCGGGCGGCCCCGACGAGGTCACCATCCGTGCCGTCGCCCGGGCGGTGAACGTCAGCCACGCCGCTCCCCGACATCACTTCGCCGGCCGGAGTGCGCTCATTGAGGCGATGATCGTCGAAGGCTTCGGCTGGTTCGTCGATGCCTTGCAGGCGGGGTGGGACAGCCAGGAGGATCCGGTCGCCGCGTTCACCGAGGTGGGCCTGGCGTATGTCCGCTTCGCCCGCACCCGGCCTCAGGTCTTCCAGCTCATCACCCGCCCGGAGCGGCACTTCCCCCACGGCCGCGAAGACGCGATCGGCGAGGCCGCGGGGCGGGCGTTCAATGTCGTGCTGCAGGGCGTCGAGGAATGCCAGGCCGTCGGGGCCATCGACGAAGGCGACCCACGGATGTGGGCCTTCGTCGCCTGGTCAGGAGTGCACGGTCTGGCGACGATGCTCGACGACGGCATCGCCGAGTCGGTCGGCATCGGCGATGCCGACGAACTCACCCTCTTGCTGTTGGCGGGTATGGGGCATGGGCTCTTCTCGCGTCGTCGCATGCCCGACGTCACGGGGCCGGAGCCGGGCCTCGACTGGCTCAGGACCCGAACTGCTCCAGGCGCATGATCCAGCCCTGGGGCGACGTCGGCCGGTAGTCCGCACCCGCAACCGCCATGTCGTCATCCCACGCGCCGAAGCGCATCGCGGGCACCTCGCGGAGCGACCCAGAGCCGGGGATCGGCACGTAGGCGTCTCGAGCCAGGTCGAAGCGGTAGTGCAGGTAGACCTCCCACAGCCGCTTCACGCGGACTCGACTTCGAGTGCCCGGATCGTCCGGGCCGCCGAGGGCGTGGTGGCCCACATACCAATCCAGTGGCATCAGGTCGCAAATGGCGGTGTCCCGCCGATCCATCGGGATGTGATCAACGTCGAGGACGTCGTTGACGGCGACTGGGTCGCCGCAGCATTCGTACTCGAAGAACGAGGTGTAGCTGTGGACGATGGACGGAGCGCGCTTCGGCGTCATCGGGGGGCACCTTTCAGCGGCGGTGCCGGGCCATCGTTGGTGATCCTGCACGGTGCAGGATCGGGCCCAGTTTAGGTGACTGGGCCCGATCCGTCACCGGTGCGCCTTGTTTAGCCCGTCAACTGCAAGCGCCCCGTGTCGAACAGGCGGGCCACCCGCTGAGCGCCCTGGTAAGGGGTGGCCGGGTCATAGAGGTTGCCGATGACCAGGACCGGGCTGGCGGTCTTGCCCCCGAACGGGCCGAGGTAGGCATCGTCCATCGCCGCCGGGCCAGCCCGCGCAGGGAGCCCCGAGCCAGATCCACCGCAACGCGAACCCGGGGTAGGACCTGTCCTGCTTGCGTGCGGCCTGCGACCACGAGGCGAGGTCCCGTGGGTTGCGCGTATCGGCGCAGGCGACGCCGGCGAAGGCATCGCTCACCCGACGAAGTCCCGGCGCGGGAACGGTGAACGGATTTTGGGCGTCCGCCGCTGACGTGACGAAGAGCTCCGCTGCCGCGCGCGCGGCAGCCGGGTCCGACCGCCCCTCGAAGTTCTCGGCATACAGCTGGTCGAGCGCCCCCATGAGATCGGTGTAGTCGTTGCCATAGAGCGGGCCGAGCGTGCCGGCGATCAGGTCGGCATACGCGAGATGCTCACCCATGAACTGGAGGTGACCACCCTTGGCCCGCGACGTGAGCTTGGCCCACTTGGCGGCGGCACCGCCGGCAAAGGCGCAACGTGCCTTGCCGGCCTTGTCGCACTCAGCGAGCCCGGTCATCATCGCCTCGTAGGCCCCTCGACCCGACTTGATGCGCGCCGTGAACGGCTCATAGGGCGGACGGCCGGTGCCGGTCGACCACGCGACCGGATCGAGCACGGCATCGACGACGACATGGCCCACGCGGTTGGGGAACATCGAGGCGTAGCTCGACCCGAGGTAACTCCCATAGGACACGCCGTAGTAGTTGAGCCTCGCGTCCCCGACTGCCTGCCGGATGAGGTCCATATCGCGGGCGGTGTCGGCGGTCGACATGTGCGTGACGATGGGGGCCGGGTTATCCGAGCACGCCTTCCGGAACCACTGCGTCTGACTCCGACAGCCGCTCGGGCGACCCGGCCACGCGGCATACGGGCCACGGATTTCCCGTCTCGCAGCGCGGGGACAGCGGGCGTTCAGGGTTCTCACAGACTGCACGAACTACCCTTGTTCTCGTGATGATGCCCGCCCTTGGCCCGGACTGGATGGACCCCGCCTGGCTGCTCGAACGATTCGGCAGCCAGTTCTTTTGGGTGAGCACGGCAATCGTGTTCATCGAGTGCGGCCTGCTGTTCCCCATTCTGCCCGGTGACTCCCTGCTCTTTGCGATCGGCCTGTTCATCGCCAATGGCGACTTGAACTTCAACATCGTGACCGCGTGCATCGTGCTGTCGATCGCGGCCTTCGCGGGCAATGTGGTCGGCTATGAGATCGGGCGGGCGATCGGGACACCGCTCTACAACCGGCAGGGCCGGTTCATCAACAAGGCCAACTTCGACAAGACTCACGACTTCTTCGAGCGGTATGGCGCGAAGGCCCTCGTGCTCGGTCGCTTCGTCCCGATCGTGCGCACCTTCATCACCGTGGTCGCGGGAGTGGGGAAGATGGAGCGGCGGCACTTCTTCGTATGGAGCGGGGTCGGCGCGGTGCTCTGGGCGACCGGGGTCACGCTGGCCGGCTACTTCCTGGGCCAGGCCTTCCCCGTGCTGCAGGACCACCTGGAGGCCGCGATCCTCGCGATCGTCGCCGTCTCGGTCGTGCCGATGGTCCTGGAGTTCCTCAAGCACCGACGCGAGGCGGCTCGCGCCAGGCTCGACGCCTGAGCTTTGCAAATCCGGCGAAATCGGCAACTCAGCACACGTAGTTCTCCGCTCGTGCCTCGCTCCGATACTTCGCGGGGACCCCGTCCACTACCCCCGCAACGGGGTCTAGCGGAAATTCGGAGGGGCCACTGAGCGCTGGCGGACGGCTTCGAAGAGCACGATCGCGGCCGCTGTCGCGGCGTTCAGGGAGTCGGCGCGGCCGGCCATGGGGATGCGGACGCGAATCGTCGAGGCCGCGAAGAGTTCCTCGTCCAGGCCGTACTTCTCGGTCCCCACCGCGATCGCGACCGGGCCGCGCAGATCGGCGTCGGTATGCCGCGTGTCCGTGTCCGGGGTCGTCGCGACCAGCGCGATCCCGCGCGCCGCGAGCCAAGCGATGGTCTCGGCCGTCGTCGCGGACGCCACCGGCACCGAAAAGACCGTCCCCTTGCTCGCGCGCACGACATTCGGATTGCCCCAGTCGGTCACCGGGTCGGCGGCGATCACCGCGGCCACCCCGGCCGCGTCGGCCGTGCGCAGCATCGCGCCGAGATTCCCCGGCTTCTCGATCCCCTGGGCCACGAGCAGGAGCCCATCGGTGGGTATGTCGAGTGCGAACAGCCCGCGCCCCGGGCTCGGGGCGACGGCGAGGAAGCCGTCTGGGCCTTCGCGATAGCTCGCCTTTTCGAAGACAGCCCGCGAGCATTCGATGATCTCGGCACCGAAGCTGCGCACCTGCTCGACCAGACCATCGCCAGGCCCGCCTCGGCCCATTAGCTGCGGGCAGTGGAACAGGGTCCGCGGCCGGACACCGGCCGCGATGGCCAGTTCCAGTTCCTCACGCCCTTCCAACCGGGTCAATCCGGACGCATCGCGGTCACGCCGATTGCGCAGCGCGACAACGGCTTTGATGCGCGCGTTGGCCGGGGACGAGATGACGAGATCGGGTCGGGGTGCGCTCATGGCGCCGCCACTTCCCGGCCTCGACGACCGGGGAGCGAGTCGAGGACGAGGGCGAGGCCATCGGCATACACATCTTCGGTGACCTCGTCGGCGACCTCCTTGACCTCCTCCGGCGCATTGCCCATCGCGACCCCGCGGGCCGCCCAACGCAGCATCTCGACATCATTGCGCTGATCCCCGACGGCGAGGGTATGCATCGGCTGGACCTCGAGGCGGCGACGCACGAGTTCGAGGGCGCTGCCCTTGGAGACGCCCTCGGGGTTGATGTCGAGCCAGGCGGAGAAGCCGACGGCGTAGTTCACGCCGTGCAGGCCGATCCGCTCGGCGAGTTTGGTGAAGTCCTCGCTGGTCCCGGTCGGGCTGCGGAAGGTCACGCGGGTGACCGGGTCGGCCAGCAGTTCCTCCCACGGCACGACCGTGACGACGCCCTCCAGCGGATCCGGGAAGGGCGCGCTCACCTTGAAGCCAACGCCCAAATCCTCCACTGCCACAACGGCATCCGGCCACGCCCCCCGCAGCAACTCCAGCGCCGGACCCGGGTCGAAGGTGACCGCTTCCAGGACTTCGTAGCCGCTCGGGTGAGCCGGGTCCAAGGCGATGGTGACGGCGCCATTGGAGCACACGGCATACCCCTGATCGAGACCGAGCTCGGTGAGGATCGGTAGTGTGCCGAGCACCGAGCGGCCGGTCGCGATGACGACATGGTGACCCGCGTCGGCGACGCGGCGGACGGCGAGGCGGACGCGCTCGCGCAGTTCACCCTCGTGGGTGATCGTCGTGCCGTCGATGTCGAGGGCGACCAGATGGGCGTCGCGCACGAGTCAGGCGACCGGCGTCAGGACGTCGAGACCGACATACGGACGCAGCGCCTCGGGGACCACGACCGAGCCGTCCGGCTGCTGGTGGTTCTCCAGGATCGCGACGAGGAAGCGGGTCGTGGCCAGCGTGCCGTTGAGGGTTGCGACAACCTCGTTGCCCTTCTCACCGCGCATCCGGGTGCCGAGGCGGCGGGCCTGGAAGGTCGTGCAATTCGAGGTCGACGTGAGTTCCCGGTAGCGGCCCTGGCTCGGGAACCACGCCTCGCTGTCGAACTTGCGCGCCGCGCTCTGGCCGAGGTCGCCGGCGGCGGTGTCGATGATGCGATAGGGCACCTCGATCTTGGCGAGCATGGCGCGCTCCATGTCGAGCAGGCGCTCGTGCTCGGCCTCGGCGTCGGCCGGGTCGCAATAGACGAACATCTCGATCTTGTTGAACTGGTGCACGCGGATGATGCCGCGGGTGTCCTTGCCATAGCTGCCGGCCTCGCGGCGGTAGCAGGTCGACCAGCCGGCATAGCGCTTCGCGCCCGCGCTGAGGTCGATGACCTCGCCGGAGTGGAAGCCCGCGAGCGCGACTTCCGAGGTGCCGGTGAGATAGAGGTCGTCGGCTTCGAGGCGATAGACCTCGTCGGCATGCCGGTCGATGAAGCCGGCGCCCTTCATGACCTCCGGCAGGACCAGGGTCGGGGTGATCATCGGGACGAAGCCGTGCTCAAGAGCGAGCGCAATACCGGCGTTGAGCAGGCCGAGTTCGAGGCGGGCACCGGGGCCGGTCAGGAAGTAGAAGCGCGAGCCCGCGACCCGCGCGCCGCGGGCCATGTCGATCGCGCCGAGGCCCTCGGCGAGGTCGAGGTGGTCCTTGGGCTCGAACCCTTCGGCCGCGAAATCCCGTGGCGTGCCGATGATCTCGCGCACGACATAATCGTCCTCGCCGCCCGCCGGCACGCCGTCGACGATGACATTGCCGATCGACATCAGCAGCGCGTCGCGCTCGGCGACCGCGGCATCCGACGTCGCCTGCAGTTCCTTGACCTTGGCCGCGATCGACTTGGTCTCGGCGAGCAGCACCTGCTTGGCCTCACCCTGCGCCGCCGCGACCTCCTTGCCCATGGACTTCTGCCGGGCGCGGAGTTGCTCGAACTCGGTCAGCGCGGCCCGTCGCTTGGCGTCGGCGTCGATGACCTGGTCGACGAGCGCGGGGTCGTCCCCGCGCGCGACCTGGCTGGCCTTGACCCGGTCGGGGTCGTCGGCAAGAACTTTGATGTCAATCACCCGGGCAGTTTATCGGCGCGTGCCCACCGGCTCAGGTGGGTTTCTGCGCGGCCCAGGGAGGGCCGTCCGCGCATGCGGCCCGACTCACGTCGTGGGCTGCGGCCTACCGGTAAACAGCAACGTGACCCCAAGCGCGATCATCATCAACCCGCCGGTGGCGCTCATCCGACGCAACCGATGGGGCGACCGGGCGAACCACTCACGCGCCGAGCCGGCCGCGAGCGCGACTAACCCGTCGCTGGTCACCCCGATGACGAAGAAGGTCAGCCCCAGCACGACCATCTGCAGGGGCACCGGACCGCTGGCCGGATCCACGAACTGCGGCAGCAGGGCAACGAAGAAGACCACTGTCTTGGGGTTCGTCACCCCGACGATGAAGCCGTCCCGAACCGCGTGATGCGCCGGCCTCCGCGGCGCGTCCATCGTCGCCAGCACTCCCTCGGCGTCCCGACGGTGGCGGATCGTCCCGATCCCCAAATAGATGAGGTATGCCGCGCCGGCCAGTTTCAGGGTCGTGTACAGCGCCGCACTGCGCGCCACGAGCGGCCCCAGGCCGACGGCGATCAGGAGGATCTGGGTGAGGATGCCCAGACCGTTGCCGAGCACGGTGAGCAGTGCGGACCTTTTCCCGTCCGACAGCGCCCGCCCGATCGTGAACAGCAGGCTAGGCCCGGGGATGGCACAAAGAAGCGCACCGGCGGCCACGAAGGCCAGCCAGAGGTGAAGAGGTGGCATCAGTTAGAACCGCACATCCCAGACGTGGTGGCTCAGGTCGTGCAGAAGGTAGCCGCCCAATGTCCGAATCGTGAAAAGCGAGCCGTTGCTGCGGCGTCCAGTGCGCTCCCACGCATCGTCGGGGATCGCGGCATACGTCTCGGCAAGGGTCTGCGCCGCCTCGGCCAATTCGGTCCGCACCACCTCGGGATCCTGGGCGAAGTAGCGCTGCGCCACGGCGGTCGCGTCCTGATCCCAGTCGGCGAAGTCCGGGCCGTCCTCGGTCAACATCAGCCGCGTGCGCTCCTCGAACAGCCGGCAAACGTCCCGGACGTGACAGCCGTATTCGAGCGGGGCCCAGACTTTGGGCTCCGGTCGGACGCTCGCCGCCGGCCGGCGCAGCAGGGCCTGCCACGGCAGGGTTACCTGCCGGATCGCCGTGGCGTAGTCGGCCGGTCGGATCGTCGCCGCATCGAACCCACAATCCGGACACGGCCGATCCAGCACCCAGGTCCAATCCTTGCCATCGGGGTCGGGGAGTTCCGGTGCCGAAGCGGAGGCAGAGTCCATGGCGCCCATGCTGCCGCAACCTGCGCGCGCGGCGCTGGTAGTTTCAGCCTGTGACGGACGCTCTCGCGCTTGGTGGCGTTGCCGTCGTTTTTTTTGCCCTCGTCGCGGTCGCCATCACGCTGGCCTTGAGGACTACGCCGGGGCGGCCGGTCCGCCGCCGCCCGCACCGCGACGACTTCCGCAAGGATCAGCCGGCGCCGCGCCGGCGGCGCGTCGCCGTTGTCATCAACCCCACCAAGTTCACCGAGGTGGAGCCCGTCAAGGCGCGCCTGCGCGCCGTGGCCGCGGAACTGGACTGGGCGGAGCCGACCTTCCACGAGACGACCGCGCAGGACCCGGGCACCGGGCAGGCGCGGGCGGCTCTGGCCGACGGCGCCGATGTCGTTGCCTCGCTCGGCGGCGATGGCACCGTCCGGTGCGTGGCGAGCGCGCTGGTCGGCACGGACATACCTCTGGGGTTGCTGCCGGCTGGCACGGGGAATCTACTGGCGCGCAACCTCGGGCTGGCCACGGACGACCTGGAGGCGGCTTTCCGGCTCGGGCTCACCGGACGCAACCGTCCCGTCGACGTCGGCTGGGTCGAACTCGACCCCGTCGCCACCGCGGCGGATGACTCTCTTGCCGCGACGGCGGCAGCCCAGCCCGAGCGCCACGCCTTCCTCGTCATGGCCGGGCTCGGGCTCGACGCGACGATCATGGCCGAGACGAGCGAGGACGCGAAGGCTCGCATCGGGTGGACGGCGTATGCCGCGACTGGCCTGCGCAACTTCCTTGGCCCGCGTTTCCGGATGACGCTCGCGGTCGATGGGGGCGAGCCGGTTAAGGCGCACGCCCGAACGGTGTTGGTGGGCAACTGCGGGCGCATCACCGGGGGCATCGAACTGATGCCCGATGCGGTCGTCGACGACGGACTGTTGGACTGCGTGGTGCTCTCCCCCAAGGGTTTGACGGGTTGGGTCTTGGTGACCGCCCGGGTGCTCACCCGCGATCGGAAGCAGCGGCACGAGCGGCTGGCACGGCATACGGGAACGCGCTTTGACATCACCACAGACCAGGCGGAGGAAGTCCAGGTCGACGGCGACGTCATCGGGACGGCGCGCCAGGTCACCGCGACGATCGCGCCCAGGTCACTCCTGGTGCGGGTCGGGGCGACGGTGGCCGACGCCGCCACCCCTCGAACTTGAGCACGCCATACGAACTTGAGCACGCCTTACGAACTCGAGCACGTCCTCCACGGCGTGCTCAAGTTCGTAAGGCGTGCTCAAGTTCGGGAGGCGGGGCCGGTTAGCTCGGCTCGCGCCACTTGCGCTCGAAGGGCAGCCGCCAGCCGAAGGGCGAGACCAGCTGGTGGATCTGGTTGGGGCCCCAGGAGCCTTGGTCGTACGGCCGCACGATCGGCGGGTTGTCCAGCAGGGGCTGGCTGATCTCCCACAGTCGCTCAATGCCATTCGCGGAGGCGAACAACGTCGAATCGCCGCGGGCAGCGTCATAGATCAGCCGCTCGTAGGCCTCCAACACCGAACCCGCCCAGGTCGTGTCCTTCATCGCGAATTGCATGGACAGCTTGTCGAGTCGATAGCCCGGGCCGGGTCGTTTGCCATAGAAGGACAACGACATTCGCGGCTGGTCGGACAGATCAAAGGTCAGGTGGTCTGGCCCGTGGTCACCGACGCCGGAGCCCGCCGGAAACATCGAGCGCGGAGGCTCCTTGAAGGCGATCGAGATGATGCGGGCACCCTCGCCCATCCGCTTGCCGGTGCGCAGGAAGAACGGCACGCCGGCCCAGCGCCAGTTGTCGATATAGCACTTCAGCGCCACGAAGGTCTCGGTCTCGGAGTCGGGGGCCACGCCTGGCTCCTGGCGATAGCCCACATACTGCCCGCGGATGACGTTGGTCGGCTCGATCGGGGACATCGACCGGAAGACCTTGGTCTTTTCGCGGTTGATCGCGGCGGGTTCCAGCGCCGACGGCGGCTCCATCGCGGTGAACGCGAGCACCTGGAAAAGGTGGGTGACGACCATGTCGCGGTAGGCGCCGGTCGCCTCATAGAAGTCCCCGCGCTGGGTCAGGCCAAGCGTCTCGGGCACATCGATCTGGATGTGGTCGATGTTGTTGCGGTGCCAGATCGGCTCGAAGAGACCGTTGGCGAATCGGAACGCGAGGATGTTTTGCGCGGCTTCCTTGCCGAGGAAGTGGTCGATCCGGAAGATCTGGCTCTCGTCGAAGACCTCGTGCAACTGCCGGTTGAGCTTGACGGCGGACGCGTAGTCGGTGCCGAACGGCTTCTCCATGATGATCCGCGAGCGCTCCACCAGCCCCGCGGCCGCAATCGTGCTCACCGCCGCAAGGGCGGCCTTGGGCGGAACGGAGAGGTAGTGCAGGCGCAATTCGTCGTCGCCGGGGAGTTCCTCCTCGGCGCGTAGCACCGCCGCCTTCAGCGCCTCGGGGCCGGCGGAGAGCGGGACGTAGTCGAGGCGCTGGCTGAAGTGGTTCCAGTCCTCGTCCTTCAGGGTCCGGGTGCTGTGCTCCCGGATCGCCCGCAACGCGAGATCCTTGAAGTCGTCGACGCTCAGGTCGTCAAGCGACGTCCCGACAACTCGCATGTCATCCAGCAAGTGGCTCTGGAACAGATGCAGTAGCCCAGGGATGAGTTTGCGTTTGGCGAGATCGCCGGTGGCACCGAACAGGATCACAGTCAACGGAGCAGCCATACGCCCATCTTGTCGCTTGTCCAGTCGTTTGCGCTATGGGAGAGCCAGATTCGCTGGCTCCATCGTCTGTACTGGTCGGCACATCGGAGGTTCGGCAGGCCGCGGCCTACGCTGGCCCCGTGACTCCTCGCACGGCATACGTCCTGGGGGGTGGCGGCGTCCTCGGGGCCTCCCAAGTCGGTATGGTCCGTGCGCTCGCCGAGGCGGGCATCGCGCCGGACCTGGTGCTCGGGACGAGCATCGGTGCCATCAACGGCGCCTTTATCGCCGGTGACCCGACCCTCGCGGGCGCCGAACGGCTCGCCACGGTGTGGGATGAGGTCCTGCGCGAAGGGGTGTTGTGGGAGCGGCCGGTCCGCAAGGCCGCGAAGATCGCGCGTCACCGGACGCACCTCCTCACGCATGCGCCGCTCGCGACGGTGATGGATCGGTATTTGCCGGAGCGGGAGTTCGACGAGTTGGCCGTGCCCTTCCAATGCGTGGCCGCGCGGATCGAGGACTGCCGCGAGACCTGGTTCACGACTGGTCCCATCGCGCCCGCGGTGCTGGCGTCCTGCTCGGTCCCGGGGCTGTTCCCACCAGTGCAAATCGACGGGGCGCACTATCTCGACGGGGGCCTCGTGCACTCGATCCCGGTCGGGCGCGCCATTGCGCTTGGGGCGGAACGCATCTTCGTGTTGCAGGTCGGCCGGGTCGAGCAGCCGCTCGCGGTTCCGCGGATGCCATGGGAGGTGGCCGCCGTGGCCTTCGAGATATCGCGTCGGCATCGGTATGCCCAGGAGATCAGCGGCGTCCCGGATTCTGTTGCCCTGCATGTGCTTCCCAGCGGAACGGAGGTTGCCCCGACCGTGTCCTTGGGCCAGGCAAGCGGGCGGCGGATGCGGGAGCGGGCCGACGCGGCATACGCGGCAGCCACGGCCTATCTCGGCGCGCATCAGGAGGATTGAGCGATGGGGATGCGCGGGCTCAAGCCGCCGCCGATGATTCTGCGGCGCGCGCTGCGGGTGGTGTGGCCCGTGCTCGCGGTGACCGTGACGGTGGCGAGCCTGCCCGTGCTCGTGGCCGGGGCCGTGTGGTCGCTGGTGGATCGCCGGGCGCGGCTCTTCCGGGCGACGGGACTGTTCCTGCTGATCGTCTGGCTCGATCTGCAGCTCTTGGTGGGCTGTTGGCGGCTGCGGCTCGCCGATCCGAGGGGCGAGTCCCCCACCTGGTATGTCGATCACGAGGAGCTCCTCGGCCGGGTGTTGGACACGGCAATGGCGTTGGGGCGCAAGTGGTTTGGCTTCGAAGTGCGCCTGGATGCGGTGATGGATCTGGGGGATGCTGAGCGGCCGCTGGTCGCCTTCGCCCGCCACGCTGGCCCGGCCGACTCGATCGCCGTCGCGTGGTTGCTCTCGCGCACCGGTGGCCGGCTGCCACGCATCGTCCTGGCCGATGCGCTGCGCTGGGATCCGGGTATCGACCTGATCCTGACCCGACTCGGGTCGTCCTTCGTGCCGTCGGTTTCCGGCGCCGGTGACGATCGCCTCGCCGGGGTGCGTCGGCTCGCCGACACGCTGGCCCGCGAGGACGCCTTGCTGATCTTCCCCGAAGGCGAGAACTGGACCCCAGCCCGGCGCTCGAAGCTCCTGCGGCGTCTGCGCGAGTCCGGACACCAGGCCCGCCTCCGCCAGGCGGAGCGACTGCGGAATGTGTTGCCGCCCAAGACGAAAGGCGCCGTCGCGACCTTGACGGCACGACCCGACGCCGACGTCATGATCGTCGCGCACGCGGGCCTCGGCCGCCTCACCGGCGCCCGCGCGATCTTCGACGCGATCCCGTTCAGGCGCCCCTTCCTGGTGCATACCTGGACGTATGCGGCGCCCGACGTCCCCCGCGAGCCCGCCGCCATCGAGGCCTGGCTGGAGGAGCGCTGGCTCGAGATCGATGCGTGGGTGGAGGGGCAGCACGAGTAGAGCGGCGCGAGGAGGGCCGCGGGAAGAGGGCACCGCGAGTGCAGCAGCGGGAGGAGGGCGCGGCATACGTCCGGCTTGGGTTGGTCGGGACCAACTCAGCACAAGTTAGTCAACTGCGGACAGCTTGCAAGGTGTCCACAGTTGACTAACTGCTGCTAGCAGAATTTCCTTGGGGGGCTCCGGCGCAGTGTCAGTCGGCTTGGGCGCGGGCGGCGATCGTCGCCTCGGTGAGGTCCGGCCCGGTCAGGGTCGCGGTGATCCGGCCGAATCGGAGGATCAAGACGCGATGGCAGATATTGGCCAGTTGCTCGTAGTCGCCCGAGGCGATGACGACGGCGGCACCCTTGGTGGCGGCCGCGCAGACCAGTTGCAGCACATCGTATTTGGCCCCCGCGTCGATCCCCTGGGTCGGCTCGTCGAGGAGCAGGACGCGCGGCTCGCGGTCCAGCCACTTCGCCAGGACGACCTTCTGCTGATTGCCGCCGGAGAACTGGCCAACGCGGGCCAGCGGGTCGGGGGGCCGCACCCCGAAGCGCGTCATCGCATCCGTCGCCGCGCCGATCTCGCGCTCGCGATGCCGCACGCCGAGCAGGCTCCTGGCCGTGTCAGGCAAGATCGCGAGATTCTCGAAAGCCTCGACGTCCAACCACACTCCGTCGCGCTGCCGGTTGCCCGGCACCATGCTGACGCCGAGCGCGATGCGCTCGGCGATCCCGGCGTCGGTGAGGTCAGCGCCGTCCAGGAGTACCCGTCCCGCCCGGGCGGGCACCGCGCCGGCGAGGAGCGCCGGGATCTCCTCGTGCCCCATACCGACCAGACCGGCGAGGCCGACGATCGCCGGCGGCGACCCCGAGATCGAGATCGACGACGCGTGCCCCGGTCAGGCCCTGCGCCTGCAGGACCGGGGCGCTGGTTGGGGCCGGGGCACGCTCCGGATAGGCGCGGGCCAAGCGTTGCCCGAGCATCGCCTCGATGATCTGCTGCGAGTCCGTCTGACCCACGAAGGTGTCGACCACAACACCGTCGCGCAGAACCGTGACCCGGTCGGCCACGGCAGCGACCTCCTGCAGCCGGTGCGAGATGAACACGACCGCGCTCCCGCGATCGGCCACGCGCCGCATCAACGCGATTACCTGCTGTGATTCGTCCGCGCTGAGGTATGCCGTGGGCTCATCCAGGATGAAGACGAACCGCTCGCCGTGCTCGCGCAGGAGACGGGTGGCCCGGGCGATCGCGACCGTCGCCCGGGCGGCGGGTGGCAAGTCGGCGATGAGGGTGTCGGGATGGATTCGGGCACCGAGGTCGGCCAGGAGTTCGCAGCAGATACGGCGCTCGGCGGCCATGGAGAAGGGGGCGAGGAGGCGCGCGCCATACGGCGAGGAGACGCCCATGTTTTCGGCGACGGTGAGGGTGTCGACGAGGCCGAGGTCTTGGTGGATGACGGCCATGCCGTGCTCGTGGGCGGCGCCGAGCGGGAGCGCGACGGGCCCGCCCCACACCTGCATCTCCGCGCCAGGCGCGGGCGCGTGGATGCCGGTGATCACCTTGACCAGGGTCGACTTGCCGGATCCGTTCTGGCCGAGGAGGGCGTGCACCTCGCCGCCGAGCGCCTCGAAGTCGACCCCGCGCAGGGCCGCGACGCCACCGAAGCTCTTGTGGACGCCGGTCAGGCGCAGCCCCGAGCGCTCCCCACCCGAGCGAACGTCCCGCACCGGACTTGACTCAGGCACGGCCGCTGAGCCGGGCGGCGACCCGGGCGAAGGTCACGGCCAGGATGAGCGCCATCCCGTTGAAGACGTCGGAGACCCAGGGTTGCGCGCCATACAACTGCAGGCCGGTGACGAAGATGTTGAGGAGATAATGGGCAATCAGCGTGCCAACGGCGTTGGCCCCGATGGCGACCGGTATGGATGTGCCCGTGGTTGTGAGCTGGGCGACGACGGCGGCCGCGGCGGTCATCGTCCCGGCGATGGAGAGGTCGAAGTCCCCCGAGCGCAGCGGCAGGGTTAAGGCCAGCGCCAACAGCAAGATGATCGCCTGACTGTTGATCATCGCCTTGACATTGCCGAGCGTGGGAAACGTCTCCGGCAGCAGCACCGAGAAGGCCACGAAGGCGATGACGAGCACCGCCATGAGCCCGTAGCGCTCGGCGATCTGCAGGGCACCGTGGCGGGGTCGGGCCGGTGGCTCGGCCGGGTCGGCGCGCATGTTCTCGCTCTCTCGCAGCGTCGTTGCGGAGGTCAGCGACCCCACTGGTCCGTGAAGAGCGTCTCGAAGCCTTCGAAGTCGGGGTGGACGCTGGCCTCACTGCCGTCGCCGATATTGGTCTTGTCGATGATCCGTCCGGGCAGCGACCAGTCGGCCGGCTGCTAGTCGAGCATGGCCCGTCCGAGCTGGTCGACCAAGGCCCACCCGATGTATTTCTCCGGCGGCCCGGCGACGGTCATCGCCTGCAGGGTCGAGCCCGCCGCCGTCGCATGCAACGTCGAAGGGCTGCCATCGTGGGCCGACCGTATGCCGCGGCCCGCTCCGCGCGCCCACGTCACCGTCGCGGCAAGTCACCGGCGGCGCGCATCGGCTCCTTCTCCGCCGCATCGAATGTCAGCGGCATCGTCAGCGACACCGAGGCGATCGCCACGGTGTTGCACGAGCACGGCGCCCTGTCGTTCTGGGATTTCGCGGCGTGCGCGCCTTATGTCGAGATCGAGATGAACGGGCCGGGCACGTCATACAAGGATGCTCTGGTCATCTCGCCACACAAGTTCATCGGTGGGCCCGGGACGCCGGGGGTGCTGGCGATCCGGCGTGAGCTGATGACCAATCCGGTGCCGGTTGTGCCAGGCGGCGGCACGGTGCTCTATGTCAATCCGACGGAACATCGCTATCTCGCCGATCCGGCACACCGGGAGGAGGGCGGCACCCCTGCGATTGTCGAATCCATCCGTGCCGGAATGGTTTTCGACCTCAAGCAAGCCGTCGGGGTCGACTATCCAGGCGCAGGAGGAGCGGATGCTGCGCCGGGCCGTGGCGGCCTGGCAGCAGGAGCCGGCCATCGACATCCTCGGAAATCTGGCGGCGCAGCGCCTGAGCATCGTCTCGTTCGTGATCCGGGCCCCGGAAGGGGCGGACGCGCCATACCTGCATCACAACTATGTGGTGGCATTGTTGAACGACCTGTTCGGCATCCAGACGCGCGGCGGCTGCTCGTGTGCCGGACCGTACGGCCACCGGCTGCTCGGGATCGACCTCGATCGCAGCCACGCCTACGAGACCCAGATCGCCGCGGGTTGCGAGGGCATCAAACCCGGCTGGGTGCGGGTGAACTTCAACTACTTCATCGACGACGAGGTGCTCGACTATCTCATCGAGGCGGTGCGGCTGAGCGCTCGCGACGGGTGGCGAC